>ENA-ORTN01002838-ORTN01002838.1-human-gut-metagenome-genome-assembly--contig:-NODE-2838-length-13213-cov-7.911385_pt1 | contig 13213 bp, 8 predicted proteins | sample MGYA00242070_ERZ509189 | MGnify/ENA primary metagenome ERZ509189 (study PRJEB26280, sample SAMEA2338821) | human gut metagenome | biome: human gut; feature: human-associated habitat; material: faeces...
CAGCTTCCGCACCCAGACGTGCGGTGTTGATGAAGAGCACCGCGCGCTCCGGGGTCACATAGCAGTAGGACATGGCATAGGGAGTGCACTGGATATCCATGGCGCGCAGGTTCAGCAGCCAGGCCAGATTATCCAGCTTGCCCACCAGCTGTGCGGTGCAGCCCAGTTCCTTGAGTTTGCCGCGCAGGCGCTCCAGCTTTTCGGCAGGGGAGAAGCCTGCATACTCCTTGGGCAGGATCCATGCCGGGGTGGCAGGCCGGGCGGGGCGGCCCTCGGTCCACAGCTCATCCTCAAGGTTCAGGGTCTTGATGGTGCCCTTCTTGGCATCCAGCTCCTTCTGCACGCCGCGCACCAGCCCGCAGGAAGCGGTCAGGCCGCACAGGCCCAGCACGCCGTTCTCAGGCAGCACCTTGCCGCAGTATTCCTCCACGGTGGGCACGCCCGGCTCACCCATCCGCATCAGCTGGATCTCGGTACCGGCGATCTCCTTCTCGGCCTGCACAAAGTAGCGGCCGTCTGCCCAGACAGCGCTCTCGGTGGGGGTGACGACGAAGTTGGAGTTTTCGCCGTGGAAGCCGGAGAAATAGGTCAGGGAGGTGTAATGGTCGGGCAGGTACTCGCTGGAATGCGGGTCACCCACCGGAATCAGATAAACGTCCACGCCGTTGGCCTTCATGGCAGCCCGCAGGGCAGCCAGACGCTCAGGAACCGTGTTCATGCTCATAATAAAAAGCCTTCTTTCTTCCATCTATCTGCCGGAAAAACGTCCGGCGGCGGGAGTCACTGTGTCCTATTGTACCATCACTCCGGGCAGAATGCAATTCACCGGCAGCGAAAAGCCCCCGCCGGGGCATCAGCACTCAGGCGGGGGCAGAAAGCACGGTCACTGCGCGTTCTTTTTTGCAAGATCTTTGGTGTACAGGGCACGGGTGGCATTCAGCACAGCCAGCACCATCACGCCCACATCGGCGAAGATGGCGGTCCACATGCTGGCCAGACCCAGCGCGCCCAGCACCAGGCAGGCGAACTTGATCGCCAGAGCAAACACGATGTTCTGATACACGATGCGCAGGGTGCGGCGGGCAATGCGCATGGCCAGCGCGATCTTGGCCGGGTCATCGTCCATCAGGACAACGTCAGCGGCCTCGATGGCGGCATCGGAGCCCAGAGCACCCATGGCGATGCCCACATCCGCACGGGACAAAACCGGGGCATCGTTGATGCCGTCGCCCACAAAAGCGAGGTTTTCTTTGGGCTGCTTTGCGGCCAGGAGCGTTTCGATCTGGTCCACCTTGTCGCCGGGCAGCAGGCCTGCATGGTATTCATCCAGCCCCAGCTCGGCGGAAACGGCCTTTGCCACAGGCTCCGCGTCGCCGGTCAGCATGACCGTCTTGCGGACACCGGCCTGTTTCAGGCCCTTGATGGCAGCGGCACTGTGGGGTTTGACCACATCAGCGATGAGCAGATAGCCTGCGTATCTGCCCTCCATGGCAACATGGACGATGGTGCCCGGCTCGGTGATCTCGGGAACTGTCAGGCCCAGCTTTGCCATCAGGCGGGCGTTGCCGGCGGCGACGGTTTTGCCGTCCACCTTTGCGGTCACGCCGTGGCCGCCCAGCTCCTGCACATCGGTCACACGGCTGGGGTCGATGTCCTTACCGTAAGCGTTCTTGATGCTCAGGGAGATGGGGTGCTTGGACCAGCTCTCGGCCAGGGCGGCGGCCTCCACCAGCTGTTCGTCGGTGATGCCGTCGGCCGGGTGGACGCCGGTGACCTTGAAGGTGCCCTGGGTCAGGGTGCCGGTCTTATCAAACACCACGATGCCGGTGCGGGCCAGCTCCTCCAGATAGGTGGAGCCCTTGACCAGGATGCCGCAGGCGGAAGCACCGCCGATGCCGCCGAAGAAGCTCAGCGGAATGCTGATGACCAGTGCGCAGGGGCAGCTGATGACCAGGAAGGTCAAAGCGCGGTAGATCCAGTCCCCAAAGCGGGCAGGCTGGCCCATCAGCAGCAGCACGATGGGCGGCAGGAAGGCCAGCGCCAGCGCACCGTAGCAGACAGCCGGGGTGTATACCCGGGCAAAGCGGGTGATGAAGTTTTCGGCGCGGGCCTTCTTCATGCTGGAATTTTCCACCAGATCGAGAATTTTCGAGACGGTGGACTCGCCGAATTCCTTGGTAGTCCTGACTTTCAGCAGGCCGGTCATGTTCACGCAGCCGCTGATGACCTCGTCTCCGGTCTGGACGTCGCGGGGCAGGCTCTCACCGGTCAGGGCGGCGGTGTTCAGGGCGGAGGTGCCCTCTACGATCACACCGTCAATGGGCACCCGCTCGCCGGGCTGCACCACGATCACGGTGCCGACCTCCACGTCATCCGGGTCCACCTGCTCCAGCTTGCCGTCCTCGTCCTCCACGTTGGCGTAGTCCGGGCGGATGTCCATCAGGCTGGAAATGCTCTGGCGGCTCTTGCCCACGGCCACGCTCTGGAACAGCTCGCCGATCTGGTAAAAGAGGATAACGGCGCAGCCTTCCACATAGTCGCCCAGGGCAAAGGCACCCACGGTAGCCACCGCCATCAGGAAACACTCGTCAAAGGGCTGGCGGTTTTTGACGCCCTTGATGGCCTTGCGCAGCACGTCCTTGCCCACCACAAAGTACGGGATGAGGTAGAGCAGCAGCTCCACCGGGGTGGGAAGTGCCGGCAGCACACGGAGCAGCAGCTTGAGGAGGATCACAAGGGCCAGCGCGATCAGGATCTGCTGCAGGCTCTTTTTTTGCTTTTTGGTCATACAAAACGCTCCTTTTGTCGGATTGCGGCGGTTCTGAGAAAAAACGGGAAAACGCAGTGGAATTCAACAGGTTTTCCCCACAAAAATGGATTTTCCACCCTTTCCCCCGTGTTTTCCACGGGATTTTCCCGCAGAAAACTTGCTTTTCCACGTTTCTTTTTGGAGTTTTCCGCGAAGGATGTTGAAAAGTGCGTGGAAAGTGTTGAAAACTGCCCGTTTTTTCCACGGAAAAGAGAAGTTTTCCGCTGCCCGGCGGCAGAGGAAAGAAAAGCTCTCCCACAGGGGGAGAGCTGCCGCCCAGCAGCGATGCCGGGAACCGGACCGGAAGAGGTCAGATGTCAAAGATCTCGCAGTCGTCCTCCACCTTCTTGCAGGCGGACAGCACATTCTCCATGGTGGCGTGGGGGTCGGCACCCTCGGCAAACTCCACCTTCATCTTCTGGGTCATGAAGCTGACAGTCGCCTTTTCCACACCGGCAACGGTGTTGGCAGCGTCCTCCATCTTCTGGGCGCAGTTTGCGCAGTCCACTTCGATCTTGTAGGTCTTTTTCATCGTAGATACCAGCCTTTCTGTTTTTGTGCGGGCCGCGGCCCGGAAAATCATTCTTCGATATGGTCCATCCCCAGAGAGAGGATGCTGCGCACATGGTCGTCGTCCAGTGCGTAATACACGGTCTTGCCCTCCCGCCGGAAGCGTACCAGCTTGGAATCCTTGAGCACCCGCAGCTGGTGGCTCACGGCCGACTGGCTCAGCTGCACGGCGTTGGCAATGTCCTGCACGCACAGCTCATTGTCGTGCAGGGCGTACAGGATCTTGATGCGGGTGGAGTCGCCGAACACCCGGAACAGGTCGGCCAGCTCGTACAGCACTTCGTCATCCGGCATGTCCAGCTCTTCCGGCTGCACGAGGGGTTCGTTCTGCTGTGCCATGGAAGCATCTCCTTTCGGGATGAAATTATATGAACGTCTGTTCATGTGTTCATGATATCACGCACATGCCTGCCTGTCAAGCCCTTTGCAGAAGAATTTTGACATTCCCGCTGCATTGATGAAAAAACACCGCAAAACGCCAAAAAGATGCAAATTGAAAAAAGAAAACCCGGCCCGCTGGAAAGCGGACCGGGAGCGGACGGGTGGCGGAGCGGCTCAACGCTTCTTCCCGGCTGCTGCCCAGGGGGCGTACATCAGCACAAGGGCCAGGGCGATGGCGGGCAGAAAGCCCAGAATGTAGAATTTTTCGCCAAACCACGCGGTAAAGGTGCTGGTGATGACGTTGCCATAGGGGTTATTCAAAAAGTAAAAGTTGGTGTGCAGGGGTTTGTTAAGAAAATAGATGGGCAGGGCCGAGCCGAACAAAAAGGCCAGCACCTGCGGCACCCGGCGCACGCTGGGGCGGTATCCGCCCGCCACCAGCAGCACAGGGTAGAGCACCAGCAGGGCGTGGATGCTGACCGAGTGCAGGTTGATGAGGGTGAACCACCCGGGCACATCCCGCCAGCTGGGGCACAGCAGAGCCAGTGCCGCGCCGGGGATGCACAGGGCGTACAGCTCCTCCTTGCACCAGCTGCGGTCGGTGAGGGTGTTGTACAGGCAGACGAACACGTTGATGCTGCACAGGTGCAGCGGCAGATAGCTCCAGTTCCACTGGCCGGTGCAGGCCATGCCCAGCAGCAGGGCGGCCTCGTCGGCCAGCAGGGCCGCCGTGACCCCCACCAGAATGTGCCGCCGGGTGCGCGGCGTGCTGCGGCGGTACCACCACACCATGCCCAGAAGGAACAAAGCCGACAGCGCCAGCTCTATGAGATGGACAGTGCCGAACAGCGGGTAGCACTCATAGCCCGCACCGTATTCGGCGGCGGTGATGTCATAGGATTTCCAGAAGTCAGACATGGAACGTCCCCTCCCTTTTTGACCCTATCATAGCACAGCGGGCAGGAAACAGAAAAGGTATTTTTTACAAAATGCGCCAAAGATGGTGCATTCTTTGCCAAGCTGTGGTATCTTATAAAACGTATAGAATTGAGATTTGCGTACAGACGCACAGGAGGGAATTTTTATGACACTGGAAACCGGTATCCGCGGCGAGCAGAGCGTGCCCGTCACTGCTGAAAACACTGCAAAAACCATGGGCAGCGGCACGCTGGACGTGTTTGCCACCCCGGCCCTGGTGGCCCTGGCCGAAAAGACCTGTTGGATGAGCGTGGCCCCGGCTCTGGCCGAGGGCGACGGCACCGTAGGCACAAAGCTGGAACTGGAGCACACTGCTCCCACCCCCGTGGGCATGACTGTGACCTGCGAGAGCGAGCTGGTGGCTGTGGAAGGCCGCAAGCTCACCTTCAAAGTGAGCCTGCACGACGAAAAAGGCCCGGTGGGCGGCGGCACCCACGAGCGCTTTGTGATCCACAACGACAAGTTTGCGGCCAAGGCGGAGGCAAAGAAAGGGTAAAACCGGGTGAATAACCTCGCCCTCTCAGGCGCTTCGCGCCAGCTCTCCCAAAGGGAGAGCCTTTCAGCATTGCAAAAAGCAGGAGCCCCATCCATTCGGATGGAGCTCCTGCTTTTCTTATAACTTACTGCATATCCGTCTCAGAGATGGGGGTATCCAGCTCATCGGCGGGGGTGTCCGCCGTCTCAGGCTGTTTGCCCTTCTTCTCCCTGCGGGGCTTTTCGCCCTTGGGGCCGTGCTTCGACTTGATGCGCTTTGCCAGCAGAAGGAGCAGCACCAGCAGGGCTGCGCCGCCGGCGCAGAAGGCCCAGATGGGGAGCTTTGCAGGGACGAAGGCCACTTCGACCTCGGTGCCGGTAGTGGTGAAGGTGGTGTAGCTACCGAAGCTGCCCGTCTCCACCTTATGCCAGCTGCCGTCGGCCTGCTTGACGTAGACCTTGCCCTTGGCCTTGCCGGGGGTCAGATAACGGATCTGGTGGGTCTCATTGCCGTCATCGGTGAACTCCAGCAGCCACTGCTCTGTCACACCGTGGACATCGGCTGTGATGTCCTGCTGGGTGACCTGCACAGCGTTGGAACCGCCGAAGAAGCCGTCCACGAAGAAAACGGGACGTCCGTTCTCGCGGGTGACGCTGCTGCTCAGAGACGGGATGTAGGGCGTGTACTCCACATTGACCACGGTGTCGGTGTGGAGCTGGTCGAGGACGGGTGTGCTCCACTCGGCGTAGTATCCATTCTTCTGGGGGATCTCGGGGTAGTCGTCCAGAGTGAAAGACGCACCGTAGTCAAAGCTGATCTTCTTGATGACGTGGCCGTCGGCCTTGAAGGTCAGGGTCAGCTTGCGGAAGGAGTCCGGCACATTCTCCTGAGCCAGCAGGGTCTCATAAGTGACCGGCTCTGCCTGACCGACGCGGCTCAGGCGGTCGATGCCCTGCAGATCGTCGGAGACGAAGAGGTTGCCATAGAAGTCGCCGTCCTGTCCGCCGGAGACAGCACCCACGTACTGCTGGCCTTCCAGCACAGAGACGATGGCGCGGTTGTTGATGGCGATGAGGCTGCCGTCGGTGAGGTCGCTGTCGGTACCCTGACCGACGATGCCGCCGATGTACTTTTCACCGCTGAGGGCGCATTTTGCCCAGTTGCTGCGGAGCTTGGCGCTGGCCGCACCGGCAATGCCGCCCACCTGATTGACGCCGGTGACGTCACCGTAGGACTCGCAGGCCGTCACAAGGCCCAGTTCCTCCTGGCCGACGATGCCGCCGACCATATCCTTCTTGGCGGTGATGCTGCCCTCGTTGATGTTGCCGGTGAGGACGGCGCTGACGGTATAGGAGGTGCGCAGCAGCGAGGTACCCTCGTCCTTGTTGTCCTCCTCGGGGTCCAGCAGGTTTTCGACGCCCATGGTACCGGCGATGCCGCCCACGTTCATGTCGGCGTCGATGGTGCCGCGGTTGATGCTGTTCTCAATTTTGCCGTCGGACTGGGAAGCGATGAGGTCTTCCGACTCATCCTCGTAGATGGTCTTGCTGCCCGGGTCGCTGATCTCTTCCACAGCATCCAGCATCAGGTTGGACACGACGCTGACCTGTGCGGTCACGGCGCGCATCTTGTCGGTCAGCTGGTTGCTGGCGGTGCGCATGGTGCTGTTGATGTCGTTCATCTTGTCGTTGATGGAGCTGACAGCATCAAAGAGGGAGTCCTTGGTGTTGGTCAGCTCTGCCGAGGGACGAGGCACCTTGATGGGGTCCTGCTGGTTGAGCCAGTGGAGAATGTCGCGGGTCTGGCCCATCATATCGGTCAGGCCGCCGAGGCCGTCCTGCATCTGGCCCATGGCCACGGAGGTATGCGCCAGCGTTGCACTGGTGAGGGCGGCGTCGGTCTTGAGCAGGTCGAGGGAGTCGCTCAGGTCATCCATGGCGTCGCTCAGCTTGTCGGAAGCATCGCTCAGCTGATCGAGACCATCCTTGATGCTGCCGCCGCCGTTATTGCCGACCCAGTCCTTGATGTTGTCCATGATGCCGTCGGTGATGCTGCCCATGCCGTCCAGCGCGTCAGAGGCTTTGGTCAGAGCCGCAGCCAGCTCGGGGTGGTCGGAGGCCGAGACGGACTTGGCAGCGCTGCCCACGATGCCGCCCATCTGGGTGGCAATGGTAGAGATGGTGCCGATGGCACTTGCGATTTGGGAAGTAGCACGGGCAATGTCACTGTCGTTGGACAGGAGGGACGCCGTGCGCAGCAGGCCCATGCCTGCGGTGACGGCCTTCATTGCCGGGGCCATGCCGCTGCCCAGCGTGAAGACGCTGGCCACGGAGTTGGCCACCTTCAGCAGCTCAATGCCGGTCTTGAGGTTCTTGTCGGACTTCTTGTCCGAGGACAGGGAGTCGTATGCGGAGAGGATGCCGGAGATAGCCTGCGAGGCAGCGCTGTCATCGCCGGTATCGACAGACTCCAACAGCTGTTTGATACCCTCAGAGATCGCCGACATGCCGTCACGGCCATCCTCGGCCGCGTCGCTCACCTTGTCCAGACCGGAGCTGGTCTTGCCAAGGGCTCTGGATGCCATCAGCATCTCAGCGGCCATCTCGCGCATGGCCCACTTGAGGTTTCCGGTGGCGTCGGTCAGCTTGGTCATGGCATCTTCGCCGGTGTCCATGACGGGTTCGAGTTTGGTGAGGGTATCGGCCAGCAGAGTGGAGGCGCGGTCGATCTCGTCGGCCACCTCGTCGCCGTAGTCGCTGGCCTGATCGTCCAGCTGGCGTGCCGCTGCAATGGCGGTGTCCATCTGGCTGGTCATGGCGCTGAAGGAATTGGAGATGCTGGTGGTGGAGTTCTCGACGACGCCGGTGGTGTCATCGACAAGGCCACGCAGGACCTCCAGCTCCGAACGGAGACGCTTGATGGTGTCCTTGGAGAGGTCCAGCTCCCGGTAAGGTTCCGCCTGACCGGCGATGCCGCCCACGTCCTTGCGGCCCAGAACATGGCCCTGATTGACACAGCCGGATACGAGGCCGTCGGTGCGGCCCACGATGCCGCCCACGTTGTAGCCAACATGCTCGTAGCCGATGGTGCCGGTGTTGACGCTGGTCAAGATCATGCCGGAGGAGCGGCCTGCGATGCCGCCGGTGTCGGTGGCGACGTTGGTGACGGAATTGGTGGCGTCGTCATCGGCGGCGGCCATCTTTTTGTTGATCTGGTCCACCATCTTGGCGGTGAAGCCGTCGGTGTCGAGAGAGGCTTCCTGATATTCGGTGTTGATGCTGCCCACGTTGGTGCAGCCGGTGATGGCGCCGAGGTTGTAGCCTGCGATGCCGCCGGTGGAAGATTTGCCGGTGACGATGGCGCGGGCAGTGCTGTGGTCGATGGTGCCTTCGGACTCGTTGCGGCCCACGATGCCGCCCACCTCGCTGTCGCCGGTGACGACGCCGGTGAACTGGCAGCTGATGAGGGTACCGTGGTTGATGCCTACGATGCCGCCGGTGGTGGTGTCGGCAGAGTCAGAGACAGACACGATGCCCCGCACGCTCAGGGACTCGATGGAGCCCTGTTCCTCCACGATGCCGAAGAGGCCCGCCGGGGAATACTGGCCCGTAATGGTCAGGTCCGAGATGGTATGGCCATTGCCCTTGAACTGTCCGCTGAAGGACGGGATGGGCTCCCACAGCATCCCCTCGAGGGAGAGGTCTTTCTGTAGAATAACCGTCTTGCCCACCGACCACTGGTCGTAGGCACAGTTCCTGGCCAGCGAGAGCAGGTCCGAGACGCTGTTGATGTAAATGGTATCGCCGTCGTCAGACGCGAACACCGGCAGTGCGATGCTCAGCGCCAGCACAGCGGCCAGAAGCGCAGCCGTCAGGCGGCGCAGCAGATGGTTACTGGTCTTCATTCTGCACCTCCTGTTTTTCGTTGTCGTCCAGTTCCTGAGAGACGTTGCCCGAGATGACGGTCAGCTGGACGTCGCCGTCCACGATGGCGTTCATCGTACCGGCCACAGAGCCGTGGATCTCGCCCTGCACGATGCCGTTGACCCGCATACGGCCATTGCCGCTGCTGCGGGCCACCAGCTTCGGCACAGCAAAGGAGGTACGGTCCACGATGCGGGTGCCGATGAGCAGGATCTGAGGCAGGACGAAGAGGACGAGGAGGATGGAGATGATGGTGCCTCGGCCCAGACACTGGCCGATGCCCACGATGCAGGCGTCGGAAGTCATCTGGCCGATGAGGAGGCCGGACACGGTCATGATGGTGCCGGAAGTCAGGATGGTCGGGAACGCGAAGTTGATGGTCTCTATCATGGCCTGCTTGTGCTCCATCTTATCCTTCAGCTCGTTGAAACGGGTAGCGATGACGATGGCGTAGTCGATGTTCGCGCCCATCTGGATGGAGCTGACGATGAGGTAGCCCATGAAGTAGAGGTTGGTCCCCATGAAATACGGGAACGAGAAGTTGATCCAGATAGCGCCCTGGATGACCACGATGAGCAGGATGGGCATACCGACGGACTGGAAGGTGAACAGCAGCACCAGCAGGACGATAAAGATGGACACGACGTTGACGACGACATTATCGATGGCGAAGGACTTCTGGAAATCGTACTCGTTGGTGGCGTCACCGGCCATGTAGAGCTCGCCGTCCGGGTAATACTTCCGGGCGATGGAGCGGATGGTGTCGGTGAACTCATAAGTAGTCTGGCCGGGTTCCAGAGAGGGGCTCAGGTAGATGAGGACGCGGTTGTAGTCGTCGCCCTGCAGCTGGGCCAGTGCGCTCTCCATCTGGTCGCGGGCGTCGTGGAGGTCGTCCAGGTCTTCCTGAGAGAGGGAGACGATGCCGGTGTCGGCCTCATCGCAGACGTAGAGGAACATATCCACGAGCGGCACTTTATAGGAGGCGAAGTTGCCGATGACCTGGCCGTACTCCTCGTTCTCGATGGCGTAGGCAGTGTAGATCATCTGGGCGGCCTCGTAGTCCAGGTCGGCCATCTCGGAGAACTGGCGGGCGGTGAGCTTGTCTTCCAGCATATAGCCGTCCTGGGCCTCGATGTTGGACAGACCCTTGGTGGAGTCTATCTCATCGAAGCTTTCCAGCTCCTCCAGCATCTTTTTCTCGATGCTGTAATCGTCGCTCTTGGGGTAGACGAGTGCCACGAGGTTCGACTTGGTGAAGTTCTCTTCGATCATCTGGTCCGCGATGAGGGATTCGTTCATCTTCGGCACCTTGATGACATCGTAGCCGTAGGCGTAGGGACAAAGGTTCGAGAAGTGGTAACCGATGAGGATGACCACCAGGAAGATGACAGGGATGACCTTGCGGGTGCGCCATGCAAAGCGGCCCACAAAGGGGATCTCCGGCACGAAGTTCCTGTGCCTGGTCTTATCCATGTAGGGTCCGAAGAGCATCAGCAGGCCGGGCATGACCACGAACACCGAGAGCATCGCAAAGAGGATGGACTTGATGAGACAGACGGCCATATCGGAGCCGATGCGGAACTGCATGAACAGCATAGCCACAAGGCCGCCGACGGTGGTCAGGGAGCTGGAGCTGATCTCGGGGATGCTCTTGCTCAGGGACTCGATGACGGCCTCCTTCAGAGGCATAGTCTGGTATTCTTCCTTGAAGTGGTTGCAGAAGATGATAGCGTAGTCCAGCGACAGCGCCAGCTGCAGGATGTTCGTGACCGAGTTGGACACGAAGGAGATGGTGCCGAGCATGAAGTTTGTACCCATGTTCAGGATCATGCCCACCACGAAGGTGAGGATGAGGACAGGTACCTCGGCGTAGGTCTGGGACGTCAGGAGCAGGACGATGACGATGATGACGGCAACGTACACCATGATGACCCGTACCTCGGCATCAATGGTCTCCTGCTGGGTGTTGCCCAGAGAGGTGGAGACGTAGATGTCGTAGTCGGCGAGGTATTCCTTCACCCGGTCAAGGGCCTCGAGGCACTGGTCATCGTCCTCGGGGTAGTCGAAGGTGATGGAGTAAAGGGCCGACACTGCGTCCTTATTATAATGGTCGGTCGTGTCGTCGTAGTCCAGCATCTGGACGCCCTTGAGCTCGGTGAGCCTGTCGGAAAGCTCATCGGCCTCAGCGGGCGTGATGTTGGCCACCATGACGTCGGCAGAGCCGTAGGTCGTGAACTGCTCGTCCATGATGTCAAGGCCCATGCGGGTCTCCGAGGTCTTGGGCAGGTAGGTGGTCATGTCGGTCTCGACCTTGACCCACCGCACCGAGAACACCGTGAAGATGGCAGCCAGAATGACAAACAGGAACACAAGGTTGCGGCGTTCCACGATCTGGCGCGCAAGCTTGTGCATGAAGTCTATCTGTGGTTTTTCGTGTTCGTTCAAAGCGTCCGTCCTCCTTTGTCGTGATTTTTTTGCAGTTTCATCCCCGGGGATGGGCTGCGCAGTCGTCTCATAAACAACCTCCGTCCTATAAACTACATTTGGTGATTTTGTTAAAATTCGAAGGGAAATATTTGTACAAATGATATAATAGAGCGCTGCCCATCAAAAAGCAAGCGGCAAAACCACACGAATGATAAAATTTGCTTGTTCTTAGCCGCCCTCTCAGTCATCGCTTCGCCTGAGAGGGCTAGTGTTTCCGTTTCCTGCGCGGCCCCGCATTGACGTAGCCGAACACTGTGCCACAGACGCCGCCGACGATGTGCATGAAGTTGGCTACGTTGTCCCGCACAAAGATGATGTCATAGACCTGCTGGCCCAGATAGAGCGCCGCCACCAGCAGCATGGTGACGGGGATGCCGCCCGAGAAGCCGGACAGGGATGCCAGCATGATGAGCATGAAGACGATGCCCGACGCGCCCAGCAGCGCCGTGCGGGGGAACAACGCACACTGCAGAATGCCCGAGATGAGGGCCGTGAGCAGGATGCCTTTGAGCAGGGGCAGGCTGCCGTACTTTTCTTCCATCGGCGGGCCGACGACGAGGAGAAGCAGCATATTGTTCAGGAAATGGTCCCAGCTGCCGTGGCCCAGCACATGGCCGAAGAGCCGGATGTAAAACAGCGGGTCTTTCAGCGAGGAACGGTAAACGCTGAACAGATGGGTGGTCGTCCAGCCGCCGGTGTACTGGCCCAGGAACAGCACCCCCAGTGAGAGGAGGAAAAATGTCAGGATGACCGGCGAATTGTACTGCACAGACAGCGTGAATTTGGGTCGTTTCGTAGTTGTTTCCTTCTTTCCCGGCCCGTCCGGGGCCGCAGTATGAGTGATACGACCATCATATCATAATCTTCAAGGTTTTTCCACAACTTTCGTCGGTTCAACCCCGGGTCTGCTCCCAATAGGCCCCCATGCTCTGGCCGGGCTGGTCGGTGACTTCGTCGTTCAGGTAGTCCGCGAGGCCTACGGCGGCAGGCTGCCAGCTGCGGGCTGCCTCTACCGTGGGGTACTCCACCTCGGCGTACCAGAACTCCGTCGGCTGGCCCTCGTCCACATGATTCACTTCCAGCACCGCACCGTCCGGCAGCAGGTAGCTGCGGCGGAGCTTCGGGATAAGGGGCCTGCCGATGATCTTCGTCTCGAGGTCATTGAAAAGCGCAGGGTCGATGTCCCGCTCGATTTCTTCCCTCGCCAGCCCGCTGCCCGACTTGAAGCAGAGGACGTAGTGGGTCTTGCCGCCCGTCAGGGCCTCTTCCCGGATGCGGACGGTGGGCCGCACGCTGATGTAGCCCTGCCGCATGGCAAACTCCTCTTTCAGCGGCAGGCCTTCCGGCCAGCCGTTCACCATCCACTTGCGCTCGATCTCCATGATGTTTTCCTTCCTTTCGGCGGTTTTTGTATTTATTCTAACATATTTTTATGGTATTATAAATGGTGAGTTAGAAGAACAACCTCTCAGTCTCGCTATCGCTCGACAGCTCCCCTACCGAGGGGAGCCTCTGGCGAAGAGATTAAGTTTTCCGACATGCCAAAGCCTCCCCTCGTTAGGGGAGGTGGCACGGCGTCAGCCGTGACGG
>ENA-ORTN01002856-ORTN01002856.1-human-gut-metagenome-genome-assembly--contig:-NODE-2856-length-13119-cov-5.131124_pt1 | contig 13119 bp, 9 predicted proteins | sample MGYA00242070_ERZ509189 | MGnify/ENA primary metagenome ERZ509189 (study PRJEB26280, sample SAMEA2338821) | human gut metagenome | biome: human gut; feature: human-associated habitat; material: faeces...
GCATAAATTCTGTGCATCGCGCAGCGTGTTGCTGGGCACGGAGTGAACAGTAACAAATAATATAAAATATCTATAAAATCAGGGCATCGGCTTTTACGCCGGTGTCCTTTTTGTTATAATAAATTATAAAACAACATTTCCCCGTATACCGGCATATAGTAAAAGAAGAAAAGAAATACGGGCGGAAAAATATGGCATATAAGATTGTAGTGGACAGTGGACACGGAGGAGAAGATCCGGGTGCAGTCTATCCGGGCAGGCAGGAAAAGGAAGATACGTTACGGCTTGCACTGGAAGTAGGGAGACTTCTGGAGGCAGGAGGACAGGATGTGGTGTATACAAGAACCACGGATGTCTACCAGACACCCTTTGAAAAAGCGCAGATTGCAAATCGGGAAGAAGCGGATTATTTTATTTCGATTCACAGAAATTCCAGTCCAAGACAGAATCAGTATCAGGGGGTAGAGACACTGATCTATGATAAGTCGGGAATCAAACTGAAGATGGCAGAGGCAATTAATGGGGCTCTGGAGGAGGTGGGGTTCCGTAATCTCGGGGTGAAAGAACGACCGGGACTTGTAGTGTTGCGAAGAACAAATATGCCGGCACTTCTGGTGGAGGCAGGATTTATTAACAACGATCAGGATAATCAGCTGTTTGATGAAAAATTTACAGAAATTGCAGGAGCAATTTCTGAGGCGATTCTCGGTACACTGGATCAGGAAACTGTGGAAGATCCACTTTTATATCGGGTGCAGGTGGGAGTTTTCAGAAATAAAGAAAATGCAGACCGGCTGAATTATGAACTTTTGGATAAGGGATATCCATCTTATATTTTACAGCAGGACGGATATTATAAAGTCCAGGTGGGAGCTTTTGAACAGCTTGGGAATGCTGTTTTGATGGAACAAAGGCTTCGAAAGGAGGGGTATCAGACTCTGATCACAACCCGCTAGAAGACAGGATGAAGAAGGGAGCAGATCCATGGGAATACAAAAGAAAGACAGAGAATATGAACGTTTTTTAGATCAGATCAGTGATTTCATTTTTGTGGAGGATAAACCGGAGAGGGCAGATATCATTTTTGTACCGGGTAATGGATTTCCACAGATGTCCATAGAAGCGGCCAGACTGTGGAAAGAGGGAATGGCACCCTGGATACTGCCTTCCGGAAAATACAGTATCGGAAAAGGTGCATTTACAGGGGTACAGGCCATGAAGGAAAAATATCAGGGACCGTATCAGACGGAATGGGAATTTATGAAAGATGTGTTGCTAAAAGAAGGCGTGCCGGAAGAAGTGATCCTGCGGGAAGACGGGGCTACATTTACCTATCAGAATGCGATCAACTCCAGAAAAGTGACAGATGCAGTGGGCATTCGGGTGAAAAAGGCAATTATCTGCTGCAAAGCCCAGCATGCCAGAAGATGCAAGCTGTATTATCAGTATTTATATCCACAGACAACCTTTCTCATTTGCCCTTCGGATGTGGGAATCAACCGGGAAAACTGGTTTGATACGCAAAAAGGCAGAAAGGAAGTACTGGGAGAAGTAGAAAAATGTGGGGAACAGCTGCAACGAATCTTTTGCAGGGAAGCGGATTCATGGAGTATCTGAGAGATTCGGATAAACAGATGATACGAACAGGATGTTATCATTTCATACGGAAGACAGGAGGGTGTTATGGCAGCATATGTGGAAATGGATCAGGTTACAAAAACCTATCAGATGGGAGAAGTGACGATCAAAGCTGCGGATGGTATTTCTTTTCAGGTAGAAAAGGGAGAATTTGTGGTCGTGGTCGGACCAAGTGGAGCAGGAAAAACAACGGTGCTAAATATTCTCGGCGGCATGGATACTGCAACGACCGGAAAAGTATCTGTGGACGGAACACGGGTGGATAAGCTGAAAGGGAAAAAGTTGATCCAGTATCGGAGAGAGGATATTGGTTTCGTGTTTCAGTTTTATAACCTGATGCAAAACCTGACTGCACTGGAGAATGTGGAGCTGGCACTTCAGATCTGTAAAGATCCGCTGGATGCAAAGACAGTTCTTGAAGAAGTGGGGCTTGGGGAACGGATGTATAATTTCCCGGCACAGCTTTCAGGTGGGGAACAGCAGAGGGTGGCGATAGCCAGAGCCCTGGCAAAAAATCCAAAGTTACTGCTCTGCGATGAACCGACGGGTGCGCTGGACTATGTGACCGGAAAATCGATACTGAAGTTATTACAGGATACCTGTCACAAAAAGGGAATGACTGTGATCGTGATCACACATAACTCTGCACTGACACCTATGGCGGATCGGATCGTCCGGATACGAAACGGCAGGGTGGCAGAGATGATACAAAACGAGAATCCAACACCGGTGGAAGAGATAGAATGGTAGGTGGAGAGGATGAAAGCATTTCGGAAAGATTTTTTCAGAGAGATTTTAAAGAATAAAGGACGGTTTTTATCTGTTTTTTTCATCTCCCTGCTGGGTGCGGCGTTCTTTTCGGGTATTCGGTCAGCAGAAGGAGATATGAAGACTTCGGCGGATGCTTATTACGATCAGACAAATTACATGGATCTGCGGGTGCTGGGAACGCTCGGTCTTACAGACACGGATATGGAAGATATCGCAAAGGTGAAAGGCGTAGCACAGGTAACCGGCGGGCATACGTTAGAAGTATTACATAAAGAAGGGGAAAAAGAACAGACAGTGAAGCTGATCGCGTTAGAAGATGGCGTAAATGAACCACAGATTCTGGATGGGCGGCTGCCGCAGAAAACGGATGAAATTCTGGTGGACCAGAAATTCCTGGATGAAACCGGAAAAAAGATCGGCGATCAGGTGATATTTGAGAGTGGTACGGACACTGCACTTTCGGATGACCTTGTTCATGAAACGTTTACGATTGTGGGATCGGCAACGTTACCCTATTATATGGAACTGACCCGTGGAACAGGGAGTATCGGAAACGGCAGTATTGACAGTTTTGGGCTGTTACTTCCGGAGACGTTTACCAGTGAGATTTATACAGAAATCTATGTGCAGGTGGATGGGGCAAAGGAGCTGGAAAGTTACAGTACCTCTTACGAAAAGACTGTAAAACAGGTACAAAACCGGGTAGAAGAGCTGGAAGAGGAAGCATGTCAGAGGAGATATGATACGGTTTATCAGGAGGGGGAAGACAAGCTTTCCGATGCCAGAAAACAGGTAACAGACGGTGAAAAGGAACTGGCGGATGGAAAAAAGAAGCTGGAAGACGGTACTTTGCAGATCGAAGAGGCAAAAGATACCGTTGCTGAAAAGGAAAAAGAACTGAAGAAAAATGAATCCCTTCTGGCAGAAAAAGAGACAGAATTGCAAAATGGGGAGAATCAGCTTGCTGCAAAGGAGAAAGAACTGACTGCCGGAGAACAACAGCTGCAGCAGAAAATGCAGGAACTTGCAGCCGGAAAACAGGAGCTTGCCACAAAGCAGACAGAACTGACGGATGGAAAGGTACAGCTACAGATACAGGAAGAAGAGCTGAATACAGCCAAAAGTCAGCTTGAGGAGCAGGCGGCGAAACTGGAAGAACAGAAAAGTCAGCTGGAAGAAAAAGAAAAGGAGCTGGATGAAAATGAGGTGACAGTAACTGCGGGTATCACACAGGTACAGGAAGGGCAGGAACAGCTTGCCGCCGGTATGCAAAGTGTGCAGGAAGAAATCACCCGACTGGAAGCACAGAAAGAACAACTCTCGCAGATGGAAGAACCGGATGCGGAACAGCTGCAGCAGATCGAGACTGCTTTGCAGGAGTTAAAGCAGCAGCTTACCGGACTGGAAACACAAAAGGAAGTGCTGTCACAGAAAGAGACGGAACTGACCGGGAATCTTACACAGATCCAGTTGGGCAAAGGAGAACTCGAGCAGGCAAGGACGCAGCTGGATGCCGGAGAAGCGGAAATCAGTATGCATCGTCAGGAACTTGCGGCGGGCGAGGAGAAAATCGCACAGGCAAAGGAACAGCTTGCAGCAGGAGAAAGACAGATCAGTCAGGTACAAAAACAGCTCGCGGATGGTGAGGCGCAGATTGGGCAGGCAAAAGCACAGATTGCGGACGGAAAGAAGCAGCTTGCCGGAGCAAAAGCTGCACTTGCAGATGGAAAGACGCAGCTTTCTGCCGGAAAACAGCAGATTGTGGATGGAAAAAGCGCACTCCGGGAGGCAAAAGATGAGATTGACGCGAAAGAGACGGAACTGGAGGACGGCTGGAAGGAATACAGAAAAGAAAGCCGGAAAGCAGAGAAAAAACTGGCAGATGCAAAAGAAGAAATTGCAGACGGAGAGAAAAAACTGGAAGATCTGAAGGTTCCGGACTGGTATGTATGGGGACGAGATCAGGTGACTTCCACGGAAAATTACGGACAGGATGCAGTGCGCATCACAAATATAGGAAAGTTCTTTCCGGTCATTTTCTTTCTGGTAGCAGCGCTTGTCAGCCTGACGACGATGACTCGAATGATCGAGGAACAGCGTCAGCAGATCGGTACACTGAAAGCTCTGGGATACGGAGACGGTGTGATCGCGGTAAAATATCTTGCCTACGGACTGATGTTTACCATCTCAGGTGCATTTGTCGGAGTGCTGCTCGGTGAGAAAATTCTGCCGTGGGTGATCATGAATGCGTATGGTATGCTGTATACGGGTATGAAAGAGTATCTGACCCCGTTAAACTGGGAAGAGGGCGGACTTGCGATCCTTGCGAGTGCACTCTGTACCGGTGTGGCAACTGTAGTGGCATGTTATAAGGAACTGGCAGCGCGCCCGGCACAGCTGATGCGCCCGGAGGCTCCAAAAAACGGAAAGAGGATTCTGCTGGAACGGATTCCGTTTTTATGGAAACATCTGAACTTTACAACAAAATCAACGATCCGGAATCTGATCCGGTATAAAAAGCGGTTCTTTATGACTGTCATTGGTATCGGTGGATGTATGGGACTGATCGTGGTGGGATTTGGCTTGCAGGATTCGATTACTGCGATTGCAAAGAATCAGTTTGTCAACCTGTTTACCTATCAGGCAAGCGCTGTTTTTAACGGGGATGCCACGGAAGAGAAAAAGGCACGGGTACAAAGCGAGATGGAGACGTATCCGGGGATACAGCAGATCCTGGAGATGTATTGCCAGAATGTGGAACTGCAGTCGCCGAAGCGCAGTGTGGATGCGGTGATGGAAGTACCGAAAGATCTGACTTGTTTTGGAGATTTCTTTGATCTGCGTGATCGCATCAGTGGAAAACATTATGATTTCCCGGCGCAGGGGGCTGCCATCAGTGAGAAGACGGCAGATATTCTGGGACTCAAAGTCGGTGATACAGTGCAGATGAAAAAGGGTGATCAGATTGTGAAAGTCGAAATCACGGAGATTGTTGAAAATTATGTGCGGCATTTTATCTATATAACGACAGACACATATCAGACCTTGTTCGGGGAAGCGGCAGAGTATAATCAGCTGTTGCTTCGCTACGAAGATACGTCAGACAGTTACGAGGACGGACTGGGACAGACGATCATGGAACATCCGGAGATCGCAGCTATCTCCTTTACGTCAGATCTGATCAGTGAGATCGACAACATGCTTCGCTCTCTGAATATCGTCATTGTGGTTCTGATCGTATCGGCAGGTTTGTTGGCATTTGTGGTGCTGTATAATCTGAACAATATCAATATCACAGAACGTCAGAGAGAGCTGGCAACACTGAAAGTGCTTGGATTCTACGACGGAGAAGTGGCTTCGTATGTATATCGTGAGAATATGGTGCTTACGGTATTCGGAATCCTCGCAGGTGTGGGAATCGGTGCTTTTCTGCATGGAAAGGTGATCCGAACCGTAGAAGTGGATATGATGATGTTCGGAAGAAGTATATTTTTCAGAAGTTTCTTGTACAGCGGACTGATCACACTGGCATTTGCATTGTTAGTCAATGGAATGATGTATTACCGGCTGAAAAAGATTGATATGATCGAATCACTGAAAAGTGTGGAATAAAAAAGAAGAAGAGGTTAATCCTCTTCTTCTTTTTTATCGTAAAAATCTTCCGGTATATAGATGTGTACAAGTTCGATACGGTTTTTGTCCACCTGATCAACGACCAGTTTCAGATGATTATCTGTGATACAGGATTCACCGGGAACCGGCAGGTGATCGAGCTGTTCGATCACAAAACCTCCGATAGAATCGTAATCTTCCGTTTCCAGATGCAGATCCAGAGCTTCATTCAGATCGTCCAGTTTGGCAGAACCTTTTGCGAGATATTCTCGTTTCGGAACGATTTCTTTAAAGTCTTCCTCTTCGTCGGCATCGTATTCATCACGGATCTCTCCGACGATTTCCTCGAGCAGGTCTTCCAGTGTGATCATACCGGCGGTTGCGCCATATTCATCAAGGACTATTGCCAGATTGACGGCATATTCTTTCATCTCCATCAGAAGATCTGCCGTACCTTTATATTCATAGGTAAAATATGGGTTTCTGAGAAAATCCCGTACAGAAAACGTTTTTTCCGGATCACGCAGAATCAGGTCTTTCATATTCAGAGTGCCGATGATGGTATCTGTTGAATTTTCATAGACCGGATAACGTGTATAACCGTCTTCACGGAATGCCTGAATTACTTCGTCATAAGTGGCATCCACATTAATCAGAGACATATCGATACGGGGAACCATCACATCCTTGGCCTGAGAATCACCAAAATCGAAAACGTTATAGATCATCTGCCGTTCTTCGCTCTCGATGACACCGTCTTCATGACTGACATCCACGATGGTACGAAGTTCCTGCTCTGTCATGGCATTTGGCTTGGCATCGGGATCTACATGAAGCAGAAATAAGACACCTCGCGAAAGCAGATTCACAAGGAAAATTACAGGAGTCAGCAGTCTGGTCAAAGGATAGATTATCGGTGCATAGGCAAGAGAGATTTTTTCTGCCTGTAATGTTGCCAGGGTTTTCGGAGTAATCTCACCAAACAGAAGAATCAGCAAGGTTAGAACGCCGGTGATAAAACCAATAAAGGCATTACCAAGAACTCTTGTGGTCCAGGTGGTTGCCAGAGAAGATGCCGACAGGTTGACAATATTATTGCCGATCAGGATCGTACTCAGAAGCTTTCCCGGATTTTCAATAATTTTCAATAAGGTTTTTGCCTTTTTATTCCCATCGTCAGCAAAAGACATGATACGGATCTTGTTGACCGTAGTCATGGCCGTCTCTGCGGAAGAGAAAAATGCGGAAAGCAAAATTAACAGCAGTAACACAATTAGTTGTATGGCGTCGCCAGAATCCAAAAATATTCACTCCTTTGAAAATATGTAGTAGTTGTACTTGAATATACAGGAATTCGATTCAAAAATCAAGACAAATTCTTGTAAAATCATATTTTTTGGGGTGTTGAAAAAGAAAAGGATATGTTATAATATAAAACTGAATAACTGTGAAAGTAGTAAAAAAAGCTGTGAAACCGCAGCTGAGAATACAAAGCAGGAGAGATGTGGATAATGAAGAAAAATAATAAACCGGCAGCGAAGCGATACATGAAGACGGTGGGAATGGTGATGGCATCCGTGATGGTTCTTTCCTCCACAACCGGTCAGATGGTATATGCGGAGTCTGCAAAAGACCAGAAAGATACTCAGGATGGGGAAAAGAAAGAAGAAAAAACCATCGTATATCTGAATGGAAAAACGGGAAATGATAAGAATAGCGGCGAGAGCCAGGATGAGGCAGTGAAAAGTTTTGAAAAGGCAGCAGAACTTGCAGGATCTAGCGGTGTGATCCGAATCTGTGGTACAGTTACTGTAGATGAGGAAGAAACCTGGGAATTACCATCCGGAGTTTCTATCCGCCGCGCAGAAGATTTTGAAGATGCACTGGTTCGCGTGACCGGCTGTCTGAAGCTGGATAATGTCCGCCTGTATACAGAGGATATCACCGGCGATGGTGAAGTAGAAGGAGCAGCAGAAAAAGAAAAAGTTTATGTTCCGAAAGTAATTACGGTAAAAGATACAAAAGCACTGTCAGAGATTTCCCTGGAAGGCTGCGATGGAGACGGAGTATTTTCCTGGGAAAAAGAGGATGCAGTTCCAACAGAATACGAGACAGACTATCAGGTGGTTTTCCATCCCTATGACACGAAAAAGATTGATTACAGCAAGGAAAAAGGATGGGACGAAGACAGCGAAACTGTGACCAGAAAGGTTACTGTTCGCGTAAGTTCTCTGAAACCGGAAGTCACACCAACGCCGGAAGCAACCGATACACCGGAAGTCACACCGACTCCGGAAGCAACACCTGAGGTTACAGTGACACCGGAACCGACAACAACACCGGAAGTCACACCACAGCCAGAGAGCACACCGCAGCCAACACCTGAGGTTACGGAACCGACAGATCCTGGTTCAGAAGTGACACATCCGGACACAACGATTACCCCGGACCCAACAGAAGTGCCGGATGTTCCGACGGAACCGGAAGTACCGCCAACGGATCCGGCAGAACCAACGCCTGAAACACCAAAACCACAGCCGGAGGTACCGTCTGATACCGTACCAGAGACACCGGCAGATACAGAAAGCGCAGAAGGATCCGGACTTACCTGGGAGCAGATGAATGAGATTGCAACGGTACAGGAACAGCTGGATTTCCTTCCAAGCGAAGTGACGACAACGGAAGAGGTAGAAGCAATCGTAGCGGCTACAAAAGAATACGAGACACTGTCTGAAGCACAGAAAGCTTATATAGAGGCTGACAGTCTGGTACTGTTACAGACAGCCCAGGAACAGGCGAAGACGGTCAACCGGACAAGCAACGGCGTTACGGTAGACGGTGATCTTCCATGGTACATACAGTTTCAGGTACAGTTGAATAATGATAAATCTGACAGTTCCGTTCTGAACGGTCAGAATGTAGATACTTTTATCAGCCCATATGAGATGAAGCTGTGGGATATGATGAATGATAATGAATATCAGTTGAACGGACAACAGGTGCGCATCACGATGCCGGCACCGGACGATCAGCTCTATACACAGCTTGTTGTGATTCATTATCTGAAAGATGGAAGCATCGAGTATATTACTCCGATTTATAATGCAGACGGAACACTGAGCTTTGTGACAACTTCTTTCAGTCCGTACAATGTGGCAGGTCTGAAGATTGCAGGAAGCCAGTCTCTGGTAGGCAATACGGATAAGGCATATACAAATAAAAATACAACAACTTCCGGAAGTACTACGACAAAACTGACACCGAATGTGTCCGCAGGAAATACAGGCAGCAGTTCAAACGGAAGCACATCCGGCAGTGTGACAAAGAAAAACACACAGAAGAGCCAGACACAGCAGGCTTACGGTACGACACTGAAAAGAGTCAATCCGAAGACCGGAGACTATCAGCAGACAGCCTGGTATGCAGGACTCGCGGCAGCAGCACTTGCAGCACTTGGTATCGCAGGCAAGAAAAACCGAAAAAAAGAAATCTGAAGCCGATAAGGTATAGAATGTACAACCCTCCCATATAGTACTGTATGGGAGGGATTTTTTTGGATACAGGGAAAAACATCTGGATACAAAAGAGCAGCAGAGTCATAAAAGGTCTGATCGTGTCCTATCTGGTCAGCGGGGCAGGGCTTTTGCTTTTGGCATTGCTGTTGCTGAAGTACCAGCTGGATGAGAGAAAAGTGTCCGCTGGTATTCTGGCTGTTTATATTCTATCCGGATTATCGGGAGGAATTTATATGGGAAAAACAGCAGAAAGAAAAAGATATCTGTGGGGAATGATACTTGGCAGTATATACTGGGGTATTCTGATGCTGCTTACCATCTTTTCCGGTGCAGGTACGGGATCGGGGGTAAAAGGTGCATTTCTTACACTTCTTATCTGTGCAGGGTCGTCAACTTTGGGAGCAATGGTGACGGGAGCCTGAAAACAGTGGCAGATCGTGAAAATAGCTGGAAGTTGCGAAAAAAACTCTTTGAAAATGAAAGAACATATGCTATAATGCAAGAAGTAATAACATAAGGAGGAAGCAAAATGAAACATATTAAAACTTTAAATACAAAAAGTTTACAGAACACAATGAAAAAAGGTGGATGTGGTGAATGTCAGACATCCTGCCAGTCTGCTTGCAAGACTTCCTGTACAGTAGGAAATCAGAGCTGCGAAAACACAAAATAAGAAATCAGCAGGCTCTATGATGCTTGGAACATACAGGCAGCGGTCCAAAAGCCGCTGCTTGCTTTTTGTTACATAGCATATCAAGAATTGATCCGGTGGATCAATTGTGATTACATTGTATATCGAAGCAGAAGATGCTGCTGCGCAAGAAAAGAAGAAGGAGAACAAATAAGTGATTCATCAGTATAAAAGTAATGGATACGCAATTGTTCTGGATGTAAACAGCGGATCCGTTCATGTGGTGGACGATATTGTATATGACTGTATCGCCCTGCTGGATCAGGGATGTTCCAACGAAGAAGTGACAGAAAAACTGTCGGCTTCTTATTCCGGAGAAGACCTGAAGACAGCTCTTAAAGAAATTCAGGAACTGACCGATGAGGGAATGCTGTTTACCGAGGACATTTATGAAAATGCGATAGAGCATTTTAAAGAACGGCCAACTGTAGTCAAAGCACTGTGCCTGCATATTGCCCACGACTGTAATCTGGCCTGTAAGTACTGCTTTGCGGAAGAAGGAGAATATCATGGAAGACGTGCACTGATGTCCTACGAAGTAGGAAAGAAAGCACTGGATTTTCTGATTGCCAACTCCGGAAGCAGGAGAAATCTGGAAGTAGACTTTTTCGGAGGGGAACCTCTGATGAACTGGCAGGTTGTCAAAGACCTGGTAGCTTACGGAAGAGAGCAGGAAAAGATACATAATAAAAACTTCCGTTTTACCCTGACCACCAATGGTGTTCTGGTTAACGATGAAGTGATGGAGTTTTGTAACAAAGAGATGGGCAATGTGGTTATGAGTATCGACGGACGAAAAGAAGTCCACGATCATATGCGTCCGTTCCGCAAAGGTGCCGGAAGCTATGACCTGGTAGTTCCGAAGTTCCAGAAATGGGCAGAGAGCCGTAACCAGGACAAATATTATGCCCGCGGTACATTTACCCATTATAATCTTGACTTTTCCAAGGATGTACTGAACCTGGCAGATCTGGGATTCAAACAGATATCTGTAGAGCCGGTTGTAGCACCTTCGGATGCGGACTATGCACTGCAGCCGGAAGACCTTCCGAAATTGTTTGAAGAATATGATACCCTGGCAAAAGAGATGATCAAACGAAATAAAGAAGGAAACGGATTTAACTTCTTCCACTTTATGCTTGATCTGACCGGAGGTCCTTGTGTATACAAACGTCTGTCCGGATGTGGGTCAGGAACAGAGTATCTGGCAGTTACCCCATGGGGAGACCTGTATCCGTGCCATCAGTTTGTAGGAAACGAAGATTTCCTTCTTGGTAATGTGGACGAGGGAATCACAAAACCTGCAATCTGTAAAGATTTTAAAAATTGCAACGTCTATGCAAAAGAGGCATGTAAGAAATGTTTTGCACGATTCTACTGCAGTGGCGGCTGTGCGGCAAACTCCTATAACTTCAAAGGGAAAATCGATGATGTTTACGAAGTGGGCTGCGAGCTGGAACGTAAGCGCGTAGAGTGTGCAATCATGATAAAAGCTGCTATGGCAGAAGAAGAGGTATAAGAAGATGAAGAAAAAACAGGGAGTTCTTGTGCTGATTCTTACAGTGGTTCTGATTGGTCTGTTAGCCTTTACAACCGCTGTGGGATTCGGCCCGACCGGAACCGGGTCTGCAAAAAATATCAAGACCGGTCTGGATCTGTCCGGTGGTGTAAGTATCACATACCAGGCAAAAGGAGACGATCCGTCTCAGGAAGATATGGATGATACCGTCTATAAACTTCAGAAACGTGTGGAAGACTACAGTGAAGAAGCACAGGTATATCAGGAAGGTGATGACCGTATCACCGTAGAGATTCCTGGTGTAACCGATGCAAATAAGATTCTGGAAGATCTTGGTAAACCAGGATCTCTGGAATTCCAGGATGAAAGCGGCAACGTAGTTCTGGACGGAAGCGATATCGCAGGTGCAGACGGCGGTGTCACAGAAGATCAGACAACCGGAAGCAAACAGTATGTCGTAGAACTGACACTGACCAAAGACGGTACCACAAAATTCGCAGAGGCAACTGCAGCAAACCTGAAAAAAAGAATCTCTATCGTATATGACGGAGAAACTATCAGTTCACCGGTTGTACAAAGTGTGATCTCTGACGGTAAAGCACAGATCAGCGGACAGCAGTCCATCGAAGAAGCAAAAGAACTGGCATCTATTATCCGTATCGGTTCCCTGAAACTGGAACTGAAAGAACTTCGTTCTAACGTGGTAGGTGCACAGCTGGGACAGCAGGCAATCAAGACAAGCCTGATCGCCGGTGCCATCGGTCTGGTACTGGTCGGAATCTTTATGATTATCGTTTACGCTCTGCCGGGTGTGGTAGCTGCTTTGTCACTGGCTATCTATACCGGACTGGAACTGGTAATGCTGAATGCTTTTGACCTGACGCTGACCCTTCCGGGTATCGCAGGTATCATTCTTTCCATCGGTATGGCGGTGGATGCAAACGTTATTATCTATGCTCGTATCCGTGAGGAAATTGCAGCAGGTAAGAGTGTAAGAAGCGCCATTAAGATCGGTTTTGAGAAAGCTATGTCCGCCATTGTGGACGGTAACATCACAACTCTGATCGCAGCTGCTGTTCTGGGAGCAATGGGAAGCGGAAGTGTCAAAGGATTTGCCATGACACTGGCTCTTGGTATCGTTCTTTCCATGTTTACCGCACTGGTAATTTCCAGACTGCTGGTGAACGCATTCTATGCAGTGGGACTTCGGGATGAAAAGTTCTACGGAAAACAGAAAGAAAGAAAAACCATCGATTTCCTCGGAAAGAGAAAATTATTTTTTACGATTTCTGTTATCCTGATTCTGCTTGTTCCGGTTGGAATGGGCGTGTTCCATGCAAAAGACGGAAAAGCATTGAACTACAGCCTGGAGT
>ENA-ORTN01002886-ORTN01002886.1-human-gut-metagenome-genome-assembly--contig:-NODE-2886-length-13016-cov-6.493866_pt1 | contig 13016 bp, 8 predicted proteins | sample MGYA00242070_ERZ509189 | MGnify/ENA primary metagenome ERZ509189 (study PRJEB26280, sample SAMEA2338821) | human gut metagenome | biome: human gut; feature: human-associated habitat; material: faeces...
ACAATGGGCTTATAGCCCTAGTACAAACCACCCGTTTAACGGGTGGTCATGACTTATAGTCTACTTCAATCAGGCAAAGTCCCTGAGCCGGAGCAGTAGGTCCTGCAAGGCTTCTTTTTTTGCCCTGAAGAATTGTAATGACATCATTTGGCTGCATGCGGTGAAAGCCAACTTCAAGCAGTGTACCAGTCATAATGCGCACCATATGCTGCAAAAATCCATCTCCGTGAAAAGAAAGTGTAAGGTAATCACCTTTTTGCTGGATGCGGATTGAATCAACTGTGCGAACAGTGCTTTTGTTCATTTTGGGATTGCCGCAGAAGCTGGCAAAATCGTGCATGCCAGTCAGATAAGCGGCAGCCTGATTCATAGCAGCAAGATCTGGCATTCCCTCTAATTTTGTAACGTAGCGGCGGTCAAAGACAGGCTTTGTCTGACCAACATAGCAGGTATAGCAATATGTTTTTCCAGTGGCATTGTAACGGCTGTGAAAACGCTGTGAAGCTTCAGAGACCTCTAGGATAACAATGTCATCTGGAAGATAGCGATTCATATAGTCACGGATTTCACGTACAGAAAGCGTTGTGTCAAGAAGTGCATTAGCTGTCATAGCCTTTGCGTGTACACCGGCATCGGTGCGGCCGGCGCCGACTAGCTTTACAGTATCAGTCTCACACATTTTTGCAAGAACAGTCTCAATTTTTCCCTGAATCGTGTCATCTGTATGCTTCTGATGCTCCCAGCCACTGTAACGGCTTCCATCGTAGCTGATGGTAAAACGATAATTATTCATAATAAAAGCCTTTCTAAGTAGTATTATAAAAATGAGTGAACCTCTCCCACCTAAGTTTGCAGGGCAAACTATAGATGGGGCTTCTGCCTTATGATTGCTCCCTTTAAAGGAGCACAGAATGCCTGACTCCAGATAGGGCTTCCACTCAGAGACTCAGTGCGCGGAAACTACGCAGTCTTTTCAGATTACGCAGCTCCATTGGTTGCACTAAGTTCCGCATGGAAGTTAATTAGAGTAGCCAGGGTGCAACAGGTTCGTCTGCCGAGTTCCGGGACTTTTGCCGAAACTGACAACAGTTTCTTCGCAGAAACTGATTTTAAGAACACGCGAATAAAATAGCGCGCTCCGATATTTTTAGAGGCGGAAAGGTCACAGTTATAGACTTTTCCACTCTGAAAACGACATAATTCATAGGTATTAAAACCGGCATCCCTGCCACGAAGGACACGTCCGGTTCCGTCATATGCAAGTCTGGAAGTATTGACTGCACAGATATAAGAGACGCGAATTCCATGTCGGGAAGCCATCGCTTCCACTCGTTTCTGGATGTCTCGTTTTCGCCATAAGGAAAGACGCTGTTTTTTACTGCCGCGTTTCCTGCCGCTTATCTTCAGATATTCAAATACAATGACTTGTACATTCTGCTGATCAGCGTAGGCAACGATCTGTTGTGCGGTCTTGATGGCGATCTCTCTGTTGTAATTATTCACAAATCTCCAGAGTCTTGCATTCCTGCGACTTCCATGCTGCTGTGCCTTCTTAATCGTGTTCAACAGTCCATCCATCCGGTCTTTTTCTACAGGACAGTTCATAAACTTCTGCCCTGTGACAGTTCCATCACGATGGAGAACGGAACACGTTGCATCGGTATTGATGCCAAGGTCTACACCAAGCACGGACTCCACATTGGAATCGGATACATAGGTAGGAAACTCCTTTCCTGATCTCACATATGCAATCCTAAGCTCATATCTGCGATTCCGTTTTGCCAATACCGGGGCTTTTGCCTTCCAGTCTGACATGCTGGTAACTGCATACTTAAAATCCGTATTTCGGATCCGGACGGGATACCAGATCCAGTCGTGTCCGTCATACAGTTTAAGTTCAGCAGTATTGCCATCCTGTTTAAAGGTATTTCCCCGATAGAAACATGGCATGACATCCTGAGAACGGTTTAAAAATGGGCAATGTCCCTTCTTTCCACCTTTTTCCCAGTTTTCTACCCACTTCCGGTATGCAAATACTTTCCCGATTGCAGTTGTGATCGCATCACGGCGAAGATAGGAAGGCATCTTATAAAAGTGCTGATCGAAATACGGATAGGCTGCCTCATTCCCTTTCGTAGAATGGACTAACCATTCTACGTATTGTCGTCTGAGCTGACCTGCCGTAGCCTTTTCGCTGTCATGGATTTCTTTTAACTCAGGATAGTGAGAAAGCGCGATGCCGACCAGATAGTTTACGGCATCACGATAAAACTTGATCGTATGATCAAAGATATGGTTTTCTTTTGTGATTTTTAATCCATAAGATACAGTCGCCATCTTGCATTCCTCCTATAAATATATTATACTACAGTTACACTTAGTTGTAAAGGAGAAAATGCAGACAATGAATACTGAATATAAAACAAATCGGCACAGCTGTTACAGCCTTGAATATCATTTAGTTGTAGTGACAAAATATCGTCACTCGGTAATTGTAACTGAGCTAAAAGAAAGACTGCTTGCCCTTTCAAAAGAAGTCATTGAAGATTTTTGGAAGTGTAAAATCACGGCAATTAACACTGACAAAGATCACATTCATATCATGTTCGAAGCACCGCCTCAGGTACAATTGTCAAAACTGATTAACAATTACAAAACGGTGACATCACGGAGAATTCGGAAAGAATTTGCGGATTTTTTAAAACCATACTACCAGAAGCCCTATTTTTGGTCTGACAGTTATTTCGTATGTACCGTCAGTGACCGTTCTCACGAAATGATACAAAGATACATTGCAGCGCAGGGGATAAAGTAACCCGCTACATCGCTAACCCCGCCCAAGCAACCAATGCTATGGACGGGGCATGCGCTCTATGGCAGCAGTAATTTGTTAGTCAAAATTCATTCTAGCATAGAAAAAAATAAATGGCAAGACTTGGTTGACGAAGGTTTTTTTTATATGGTATACTCGTTTTAGTGTTAGAAAGAAAGGAAAATCTAAAAATGAAAAATAAAATCAGTGTTATTTTATGTGCGTTTTTGCTGGTATTAAGTGCTGTTTTTACAAATGTGCAGGCAAATGAAGAATCTGTTGTGACACAAACAGAAAATCATGAGGAAGCACAAACTTTTGAAGCTGCAAAAAACGGACTGCGATTAGATCAGGATCAGGTATGGCGTTATTATCAAAATGGACAGGTTGATGTGAACTACACAGGTCTTGTACAATATTGGGGAACCTGGTATTACATAGAGAAGGGTGTATTAAACTGGGGCTATACAGGCTTGACGAATTATTATGGGACATGGTATTACGTAGAGCAGGGACGCTTAAACTGGGGCTATACAGGCCTTACAAAATATTATGATACCTGGTATTACGTAGAGCAGGGACGTTTAAACTGGGGCTATACAGGATTGACGAATTACTATGGAACATGGTATTACGTAGAGCAGGGACGCTTGAATTGGGGCTATACAGGCCTTACAAAATATTATGATACATGGTATTACGTAGAACAGGGACGCTTAAACTGGGGCTATACAGGCTTGACAAATTACTATGGAACTTGGTATTACGTAGCGCAAGGCATTTTGAATTGGAACTACAGTGGAATTGTGCAGTGGAATAATGAGAATTGGAGAGTAACAAATGGCGTTGCGACAGAAAAAGTGGCGTCGCATATTGTGTGCATTGATGCAGGTCATCAGGCCTATGGAATGAGTCAGAAGGAGCCAAATGGTCCAGGATCGTCAGTTATGAAAGCGATGCTGACAACAGGTTCAGCAGGAATCGTAACAAGACAACCGGAATATGAATTAAATTTGGCAGTGGCATTAAAGCTAAAAGCTGAGCTTCTAAACCGCGGCTATCAGGTTGTGATGATTCGCGAGGATAACAATTGTCCAGTCAGCAATGCGCAGCGAGCTGTGTATGCTAATAATAGTGGTGCTGAAATTTTTGTGCGTATTCATGCAAATGGTTCCGCAAATACTTCTGTTCGCGGTGCAATGGCATATGGCCCGTCAAGTGCAAATCCTTATATGGCTTCTAATGTAACTGCGGCAAGTCAGTCATTGACTAATACACTGTTAAATAAGTTTTGTGCGACAACAGGTCTGTTAAATAAAGGAGTTCTTCTTGATGATACGATGACTGGAATTAACTGGTGCACCATTCCAGTAACAATTATTGAAATGGGCTTTTTGTCAAATCCAGATGAGGATCGTTTAATGGCAACAGATTCATTTCGTACAGTGATGGCAAGAGGAATTGCAGATGGAATTGATGCATATTTTGGACAATAATTATGCAAATAAATGATTTCTGATTCTATTTTTAGAACAAAAAAGATCAGTGGTAGTTAATACCCTGATCTTTTTTTAGCTTTTAAATTATTTTTTCTTATCCAGATTACTCTGTGCAGTTGCAAGCATCAGCTTGATACGATTCAGCTGATTAACTTCTGAAGCACCTGGGTCGTAATCGACAGCGATGATATTAGATTCTGGATACTGGTGTCTGATCTCTTTGATGACACCTTTTCCAACAATGTGGTTTGGCAGGCAGCCAAATGGCTGTGTGCAGACTACGTTGTTGACGCCGCTGTGAATCAGCTCCATAATTTCACCTGTCAAAAACCAACCTTCACCTGTCTGATTTCCGATTGATACGAGTGGATCTGCATATTTTGCAAGATCACGAATATCAGCAGGCGGTGTGAAGTGCTTACTTTGGGCAAATGCCTTTCGTGCTGCTTTTCTCATATATTCAAGAGCGGTGATGCCGATATTGCACATTCTGGCAGCAGCACTGCTTGTGCCAAGTTTTTCAGCCTTAAAGTTGCTGTTGTAGAAGCAGTACAGGAAGAAGTCAAGCATATCAGGCATAACAGCCTCAGCGCCCTCGCGCTCAAGAAGTTCAACAAGATGATTATTTGCTTGTGGAAGGAACTTTACTAAGATTTCACCGACAATTCCGACTTTTGGAATAACCTTATCTTCATAGATCGGAATATTATCAAAATCGCGGATCATATCCTTAATAATGTGGTTAAAACGTGTCATGCTAGGAGCACGCTTTAAGTCATTGTTGCAGATGCGTTTCCATTTTTCATGCATTGCATTGACAGAACCAGGAACCTTCTCATATGGGCGCATACGATATACGGTGCGCATGAAGATATCGCCATATACGATAGCCTGTACAGCACGGATTGCAAGAGCAGGTGTGTAGGTCATACCAGGATTTGCCTCAAGCTTGCTTAAATTAAGCGAGACAACAGGAATCTGAGCCATTCCGGCCTTTTCTAATGCACGGCGGATAAAGCCGACATAATTGCTTGCACGGCAGCCGCCTCCAGTCTGTGTCATAAAGATAGCAACATGGTTAAGATCATAGCGGCCTGATAAAAGAGCATCCATGATCTGGCCGACAACAATCAGTGACGGATAGCAGGCATCATTATTTACATATTTCAAACCAACATCTACAGCAGTGCGGCTTTCTTTCATGATCTCAACATTATAACCAGAGCTTCTGAGTGCAGTTTCAAGCAGATCAAAGTGGATCGGACTCATCTGCGGACAAAGAATAGTGTAGTTTTTCTTCATTTCCTTTGTGAAGAGAACACGGTTATAAGCAGAGGAAACAACATGGCGCTCAATATGCTTTTGCTCGCGGACGCGGATTGCAGAAAGCAGAGAGCGGATACGTATACGTGCCGCGCCAAGGTTATTTACTTCATCAATTTTAAGAACAGTATAGATCTTTCCTGAGCCGGTCAAAATATCATTGACCTGATCTGTTGTTACGGCATCAAGACCGCAGCCAAAGGAATTTAGCTGGATCAGATCAAGATTTTCCTGTGTGCGCACAAACTGCGCAGCTGCATAAAGTCTGGAGTGATACATCCACTGGTTTAATACAATAAGACGGCCATCCATCTTTGCAAGATGAGAGACGGAATCCTCTGTTAATACTGCAATACCGTAGGAGGTGATCAATTCAGGAATACCATGGTTGATCTCAGGATCGACATGATAAGGACGACCAGCAAGAACAATACCGCGTTTTCCTGTCTTTTTTAAATATTCAAGAGTCTCCTCGCCCTTTTTCTGGATATCTTCACGGCATTTTTGCATCTCAAGCCAGCCTGCGTGAGCAGCGTCACGAATTTCGTCTTCTGGAATGCCAAGCTTTCCAAACTCCTCAACGAGACGCTTTGTCATGATCTCCTCGTTTGTAAGAGCCAAAAATGGATTCATAAAGGTAACGTCAGGACTGCGAAGCTCTTCAACATTGTTTTTGATGTTTTCAGCATATGAAGTAACGATTGGGCAGTTGTAGTGATTCTGTGCATCATCAAATTCTACGCGCTCATATGGAATACAAGGGTAGAAGATAAAGTGTACATTGTTGCGAAGAAGCCATGTAACATGACCATGAGCAAGCTTTGCAGGATAACACTCAGATTCACTTGGGATAGACTCAATACCCATCTCATAGATGGAGCGGTTGGAATCAGGAGAGAGTACAACGCGGTAGCCAAGCTTCTTAAAGAAGACTGCCCACAGTGGGAAATTCTCATACATGTTTAATACACGCGCAATTCCAACAGTTCCACGTTTTGCATCCTTTTCTTCAAGCGGCTCATAATCAAAAATGCGATGGTACTTGTAGTCAAAAAGGTTTGGAATATTTTCTTTATTCTTTTCCTTGCCAAGACCACGCTCACAGCGGTTTCCAAATATGTAATGACTGCCGTTGCTGAAACGGTTGATTGTCAGAAGACAGTGGTTAGTACAACCCTGACAGCGTGGCAGACGTGTTGTATATTTTAAAGACAAAATGTCATTCATGGATAACATGCTTGTCTTTGGTTCCTTATGTGACTGATAATATTCTCTTGCAACAAGAGCAGCACCAAAGGCACCCATGATTCCGGCAATGTCCGGACGGACAGCCTCGCAGCCGGCAATCTTTTCAAAGCTTCGAAGGACAGCATCATTATAGAAGGTACCGCCCTGCACAACAACATGTTTTCCAAGATCAGAAGCATCATTGATTTTTATAACCTTAAATAACGCATTTTTGATAACGGAGTATGCAAGACCGGCGGAGATATCGGCAACAGTAGCGCCTTCCTTTTGTGCCTGCTTTACGTTTGAGTTCATAAATACAGTACAGCGAGTTCCAAGGTCAGTCGGATTTTTTGCAAAAAGCGCAGCCTTTGCAAAATCGACAACTGTATAATTTAAGGACTTTGCAAATGTCTCGATGAATGAGCCGCAGCCAGAGGAACATGCTTCATTTAACTGAACGCTGTCAACGGTATGATTTTTGATCTTAATACATTTCATGTCCTGACCGCCGATATCAAGGATACAGTCAACATCAGGCTGGAAGAAGGATGCTGCGTAGTAGTGAGCAACAGTCTCAACCTCACCCATATCAAGCTGAAGAGCTGCCTTAATAAGTGCTTCTCCGTAGCCGGTGGAACATCCGTAAGCAATTGTAACGTCATCTGGCATCTGCTCATAAATTTCACGGATTGCGCGAACAGTTGTTGAGAGCGGGCTTCCATTATTATTGCTGTAGAAGGAATATAAAAGAGATCCATCCTCAGCGACAAGAGCAACCTTTGTAGTTGTGGAGCCGGCATCAACACCGAAGAAACATTTGCCGTGGTATTCGCGAAGATTTCCCTTCTTTACAGTGTGCTTCTTATGACGCGCTGTGAAATCTTCATATTCCTTTTCAGAAGCAAACAAAGGATCCATACGCTTGATCTCAAAATTCATCTTGATGCCTTTTGTAAGGCGGTCGATCATCTGAGTAATCGGCGTAACGGCAGTGTCTGCTTTTACATTCATTGCAGCACCAATCGCAGCAAATAAATGAGAGTGATCTGGAGCAATAATATGTTCATCTGTAAGATGAAGCGTGCGGATAAAAGCCTCCTTTAACTGATCCAGAAAGTGGAGCGGACCACCAAGGAAAGCAACATTTCCGCGGATTGGCTTACCACAGGCAAGACCTGAAATAGTCTGATTAACAACAGCCTGGAAGATAGAGGCCGCCAAATCTTCCTTGGCAGCACCTTCATTGATCAGAGGCTGAATATCTGTCTTTGCGAATACGCCGCAGCGTGCCGCAATAGGATAAATTTCATGATAATTTTTTGCAAGTTCATTTAAGCCAGATGCATCTGTCTGCAAAAGAGAAGCCATCTGGTCGATAAATGAACCAGTACCGCCGGCGCAGATACCGTTCATACGCTGATCGACACCGCCTGTAAAGTAGATGATTTTAGCATCCTCACCGCCAAGCTCAATCGCCACATCTGTCTGAGGCGCGTAGTCCTTTAAACTGGTGGCAACAGCAACAACCTCTTGTACAAATGGAATGTCAAGATGCTTTGCGAGTGTCAGACCACCGGAACCGGTGATAGAAGAAGCCAGATCCATTGGTCCTAATTTGTCATATGCTTTTGTTAAAAGTTCGGCAAGTGTTTCCTGAATATTTGCAAAATGGCGCTGATAATCGGAAAATAAAAGATTGTCTTCGCTGTCGAGGATGGCAACCTTGACAGTCGTAGAACCGATATCAATGCCTAGACGATTATATGTTTTTTCTGATGTACCCATTAAAAACCTCCTTAATGAAATGATACATTTATTAAAAATGATCCGTTAAATCCTTGGAAAAGAATAAAATTGATGGATCTGTGTGATATGTAAACTGTGGCAATAAAATCCAAAATACAGATGAATTATAGCGGTTTTTGAAAAAAAATGCAAGGTACTAATAAAAATGTAAGAATGAATTTATATTTTGGACACGTATTAACGTGGTTTTATGAGGGATACAAACTAATTTAAGAATGCTCTCTAAAAAAGTTTGACAAACAAACGTGTGAAAACTATAATAGAGGCATGTGTGAAAAAGAGAATAAAAAAAGATAAAGATGATCCGGTCGGGGGGAAGCCGGGCGAGAAAGGATTATCTATGAAATTTCTGAACAAGCTTGAGCGTAAATTTGGCCGGTATGCCGTTCCAAATCTGATGCTCTACATCATTATTCTGAATGCGGCAGGGCTTTTGATCACCATTATGTATCCGCAGGCACAGTATTATCTTTGCTGGTCCACAAGTGCCATTCTTCATGGACAGATTTGGCGAATTGTTTCCTTTATTCTTGTGCCATACACGACAAGCCCTGTTAATTTTTTGATTTTTGCATTTTTGTATTATTCGATTTCCCAGACGCTTGAGCGTGTATGGGGATCTTTCCGCATGGATATGTACATCATTACTGGTCTGCTTGGAACAATTGTGGCAGCGTTTCTGGTGTATTTTATGTTTGGAGTGGAGATGGGTTTTCAGGTCAGCATCTCTTACCTGAGCAATTCTTTATTTTTAGCGCTTGCAGCTACTTTCCCGGATGTGCAGTTTTTGCTGTTTTTCATTATTCCGGTCAAGGCAAAGTGGATGGCGCTTTTGAGTGTAGTAATGTACCTCTATGATCTGATGCAGGTTGTAAACGGATTAGGCTGGATGCCGTATGGTTTTGCAATGCTGATCATGATTGTATTTTCACTTATAAATTTTATACTTTATTTCCTCGGCACGAGAGATCTTCAGCGGATCAACCCCAAAGAGGTACATCGAAGAAGAGATTTTCAAAAGAAGATGGGGGAGAGGGAACAAAGCGGCAGGCCACTGCATAAGTGCACCGTCTGCGGAAGAACAGATAAGGATTTCCCTGATCTGGAGTTTCGTTATTGTTCAAAGTGTGACGGCGCTTACGAGTATTGCAGCGAGCATCTTTATACGCATAAGCACATTGTTGCACATTCGTATGATAAGCAGTAATATGACAGGCAGTAATTGGCAGCGTTTGTAAACGTGCAAAAAAAATCGAATGGAGAAGAAAAAAAGAGTATGAAGAGAACAAAAATTGTTTGTACTATGGGTCCGAAAACAGAGAATGTTGAGCTTTTGAAGGAAATGATCAAAAGCGGCATGAATGTTGCCCGTTTCAACTTTTCTCATGGAAGTCATGAGGAGCATGCAGGCCGTATGGCACTTGTTGAGGAAGCAAGAAAGGCTGTAAACATCCCTGTTGCCACCATGCTTGACACGAAGGGACCGGAAATTCGTACTGGAAGCGTACCTGGGGATAAGAAGGTTACGCTGGTAGAAGGACAGGATTTTGATCTTACAATTGATCAGAGCGTAGAGACAACACAAAAAAGCGCATCTATTACCTATGAAGGTCTTGTTGCAGATGCTGAAATTGGCTGCCGTATTTTGATTGATGATGGTTTGATCGAGTTAAAGGTTATTTCTAAGGATGAAACAGCACTTCACTGTACTGTTGTAAATGGTGGTGAGTTAGGCTCTAAGAAGGGTGTAAATGTACCAAATGTAAAGATCAATCTGCCAGGAATTACTGAGAAGGATAAGAAGGATATCTTATTTGGTATTGATCAGGGCTTTGATTTCATTGCAGCATCATTCGTAAGAAATGCAGCTTGTATCGAGGAAATCCGCGATATTTTAAATATTCACGGAAGCAGAATGCGCATCATTGCAAAGATTGAGAGTGCAGAGGGTATTGAAAACATTGATGAGATTTTGCAGGCAGCAGACGGTATCATGGTTGCAAGAGGTGATCTTGGTGTTGAGATTCCGGCAGAGTTAGTTCCTCATATTCAAAAGACAATCATCGATAAGTGTAATGAGGTACAGAAGCCAGTTATCACAGCTACTCAGATGCTTGATTCTATGATTCGTAATCCGCGCCCGACAAGAGCAGAGGTTACTGACGTTGCAAATGCAATCTATGATGGAACAGATGCTGTTATGCTTTCAGGCGAGACAGCAGCAGGACGTTATCCGCTTGAGGCAGTACGTATGATGGCAAAGATTGCAGAGTCATCTGAGCCGTATCTTGATTATCGTACTTATAACCGCAGAGATGTAAAGCGTTCTGATCATGTAATTTCAAACGCACTCAGCAGTGCAACAGTACGTACAGCAGAGATTCTTAATGCAAAGGCAATCATTGTTCCAACTATGCATGGATTTACTGCAAATCTGTTGTCTAACTGGAGACCAAAATGCCGTATCATTGGTATGTCTCCAAATTGGGACGTTTTACGTAAAATGCAGTTGAATTGGGGTGTAACACCGGTTAAGGCTATGAGGGAGACTGATACCGATGAGCTGATTGAGCATTCCGTAAATACTGTGAAGGAAATGGGCTATATTGAGTCCGGAGATACCGTTATTGTTACAGTTGGCGTAAAGCATAAGAATCAGCCAAGCTACGCAATCGGCGAGACAAATAATATGAGAGTAATCGTAGTCAATTGATTTAACAGTTCATTCGAGTGCGATTGTTCAGGAAAAAACATGCTTGCATGATTTTTCTGAACATTGCACTCGAAAGGAGCGCCATTTCATGAGCAAAATAGCTGCGAAGCAGCAAACAGCCTGTTAGGGCGGTTTTGCGAATGAACAATGGCGCGTATGAACTGTAATGATACGATAAATAAACACACACAGCGAGGAGAGACACATTATGGAAAAAAAACCGTTCGTAACATTAGATCAGGTAAAGAAGATGGCTGCATCATATCCGACTCCATTTCATCTGTACGATGAAAAAGGAATCCGCGAGAATGCCAGAAAGCTAAAGGCTGCATTTGCATGGAATCCAAACTTTCATGAATATTTTGCTGTAAAGGCAACGCCAAATCCGTACATCATGGATATCTTAAAGTCAGAGGGAATCGGTGCAGACTGTTCTTCTTATACAGAGCTTTTGATGTCAGATGCTGTTGGTCTTAAGGGTCATGATATCATGTTTTCTTCTAACGTAACACCGGCAGAGGATTTTAAAAAGGCTGCTGAGCTTGGTGCAATCATTAACTTTGATGATGTGTCTTTAATCGATTTCTATGAGGAGATTGGCGCACCATTCTTAGAGACAATGTGCTGTCGTTATAATCCGGGCGGAAACTTTACACTGCATAATGAGATTATGGATACGCCTAAGGATGCAAAGTATGGAATGACAAAGGAGCAGATGAAGGAAGCTTTTACAAAGTTAAAGGCACATGGCGTTAAGCACTTTGGAATCCACGCATTTTTAGCATCAAATACAGTAGCACTTGGCTATTATCCGAAGCTGGCAAGAATTTTATTTGAGCTGGCTGTAGAGCTGTCGAAAGAGGTTGGCGTTCATATCGCGTTTGTAAATCTTTCAGGTGGTGTCGGCATTGCATATCGTCCAGATCAGGAGCCAAATGATATCATGGCAATCGGTGCAGCCGTAAAAGAGGCATATGATGAGGTTCTTGTTCCGGCAGGAATGGGTGATGTTGCCATTTTCACAGAACTGGGCCGTTTCATGCTTGCACCATATGGCTGCCTTGTAGCAAAGGTGCTTCATGAAAAGCATATCTGGAAGGATTATGTAGGACTTGATGCGTGTGCAGCAAACCTGATGCGTCCAGCAATGTATGGTGCTTATCATCATATCACCGTACTTGGCAAAGAGAACGAGCCGTGTGATCACATGTATGATGTAACTGGTGGTCTTTGCGAGAACAACGACAAGTTTGCAATCGACCGTATGCTGCCAAAGATCGACATCGGAGATTATGTCGTAATTCATGATACAGGTGCGCATGGATTTTCAATGGGCTACAACTACAACGGAAAGCTCAGAAGTGCCGAACTTCTTCTTAAAGAGGATGGCACCGTAAAGCAGATTCGTCGTGCAGAGACACCGCAGGACTACTTTGCAACGCTTGATTATCCGGGCTTAAAGGACGAAAAATAAAAACAAAAATAAAAGCCTCGGCTACTTTGTAGCCGGGGTTTTTGTTTGTCGAAAATTGCGTTAAATTTCTACTTCACAAAACATGTGTTTTGGTGTATTATAAAGTTACAGTTCATGCGTCATGCAACGAAAGCCCTACGGTGCAATGGTTTCGTCGAC
>ENA-ORTN01002891-ORTN01002891.1-human-gut-metagenome-genome-assembly--contig:-NODE-2891-length-12991-cov-4.715213_pt1 | contig 12991 bp, 11 predicted proteins | sample MGYA00242070_ERZ509189 | MGnify/ENA primary metagenome ERZ509189 (study PRJEB26280, sample SAMEA2338821) | human gut metagenome | biome: human gut; feature: human-associated habitat; material: faeces...
CCTATATCATTGTACATTTCGGGTTGAATTATGAGAATGTAATGAAATTTGATGTAACATTCTTTTTTATTTCATGTTCGTTAAAGATATGGTATTAAACTAAAATAGTTTCATGTTTGGGGCCTTGAAAAAAATAGTCAATGTATTAGAATAGAATTGACTAAAATAGTCAAAGGAGGTCTGAAAATTGTCTGCGGAGAAGTTTGAGGAATTACCGTCCGAAAAGAAAATGCGGATTATAAACGCAGGACTGGAATGTTTCGGGCAATACGGATATAAAAAGGCAAACACTGATTTGATTGTGGAAAAAGCAGGAATATCTAAAGGGCTGTTATTTTACTACTTCAAAAATAAAGAAACGTTTTATCTTTACCTGTGCGATTTTTGTAGCAAAGTTTCTTTGGAAGCAGTAGATGTGGCGGAAATGAGTGCCATAACTGATTTTTTCGATATGTTGGACTTCGGGATAAGAACCAAATTGAAAATATGGTCTGACTATCCTTATATGTATGATTTTTCGCTACGGATGGTTCTTTTTCAAGACGAAAAAGTTTCGGCTTCGGTTAATGATTATCTCGCTGAAAATTTTGATGCCACATTCGATGAATACTTCAAGAACATTGACTTTTCGCGATTCAAAGAGGACACTGATCCGAAGTATATTTACAAAATGTTTTCGTGGTTATCCGAGGGGTATCTGTCCGAAAAACATCGAACTAATCAACCGATTGTGTTTGAGGAGGCTATTGCGGAATTTGAAAAATGGAAAGCAATGATTAAACAGATTAGCTATAAAGAGGAATACCTATGAAGATGATTGAAGTACCGATGCGGCACGTCTTTGAGAAGAAAGCCATAGGTCATGTACCGCCGGCACTTGTGCTCCCGCTCCCGCTCGATGTGCTTTACATAGGCTACACCCGCCTTGCCGCCTTGGGTCATACAGAGATAGCCCATTTTCCGACGCTGTTCACCTGACAACGAGATCTGCTCCATTTTCTGTCCCGGCAATCCTTTAAAAGCCCGGAAACTCTCAGGCGCATACCTGTAACCGCGTATCTCGTACTCAAATCGTTTTCTCCCCATCTAAGACCTCCATTCTATAAAGTGGGCCGGACGCCCCGAAGGACGCCCGGCCGTTGAACCTGTCTCACGCGGCAGCAGGGAGTGCCTGCGGCTGCATGACTTCCGTATTTTCCATCAAATCGGCCAGCAGCACCTCTGCCAGCAGATGGCCAGCAAGATGCCCGGTGTGAATGATCACACGGTCTTTCTGCATCTGGATGAATTCCTCCTTCCGCAGCTCACGGCTCCGCTCAGCCAGCTTCAGGTCGCGGCCGGTAAGGCGGGCCGCTATGACCTTCTGCCATTTGAGCAGAAATTCCGTCGCCTGTTCGATGTCCTCATGTTGACGGTCAAACAGGGTGCGCTTCTGCCGCACGGTACCATCCGGCTCGATTTCCAGCGTGTAATAGGGGTCTTCCGGTTCCTCCGTCCGGCGCAGGAACATGATGAAGCTTTCCCGGCGTTCCATGCGGTCATAGTACCGCTCGCCGGCACCATCATTGCCGACACAGTGATGAAGCATCCGCCCCTCTTTGATGATCTCGAAGATGTTTTGGGGTGCGATCACCGTGTATTCTTCATCGGTGTAGGCATATTTTTTCTGCAGCTCCATGCAGATGGCATTGACATGGGGATATTTCGCCGCCATTTTCTCTGCCTGTTCCTCCAGGCTCCCAGCTTCACTCTGGAGAACCAGCTCATCGTGCCGCTGACGCAGTTTGCGCACGCGGTAGACGATCTCATCACTGGTGTCATAGTGCAGCCGTTCTGCCATAGCAAGATAGTCCTGCCAGGTGGTCAGCGCCTGCCGGCAGCTGCCATCAAAATACTGTTTTTGCCGCTGCAAATAATTTTTGATTTGAACCAGGCTCATGCGGTCTGCAATAAACAGCAGATCTTTGGCGCTGATCCGTTCCTTTTGGAACCAATGCAGCATTTCATCGGGTATGCGCTGGCCTGTCTTTTTTTCAAGCTGCAGCCAGGCCAAGGTCTCTGTGTCTCCGTCCAACTGGCGCAGGCGGCGGAATTTCTGGGCGTCCAGGCCCAAAGCGCGGATCAATCCCGGCTCGTCCGGATGCAGCACCAATTTCCGCACATTATCGCAGAAACGGAAGCACTCCGCTGCCAGCCGGGGAAGTCCAGCTTTCCAAATCTGCTCCATCTGGGGAAGCCGTTTCCAAACCGCCAGATATTTTTCGGGGTCGGTGTCCGGATGGCTGCGTATCCACTCGGCCAAGCCGGTATGGCGAAGTTCCTTTTTCTCCAGACTGGGCAAAGTTTTCCCGTACACCCGGCCGGCCTGATCGCCAGCATAGGAGTAATAGCAAGGGCTCCCTGCGATCCACCGCGTTTCCCGCTGGCAGTACATTCCCCAGTAATAGGAACGGACCTCGCCGCTGTGGTCATAAATCGAACGCCGGAACTCATGCCAATAAGGCTCGCTGTGTGGCAGCCTGTCCTTTCGGTAGGTCCTGTTCGCCCAGAATTCCCGGATAACAAAACCATCCTTGCACCGCTGGATCAGATAGGCATAATACTTATCTGTTTGGAAATAGCCTGCGCGTCCCAATGCCTTGAACACCACAGGATGCCGGCAGCGGGTACAGCGTCCCTCTTTGTTGTGGTAGGGGTGCCCGGAAATGGGCACCTCCTTCCCGCAGAAGGTGCAGTAGCCGGTTTTTGCGCCGCCGCGCTTGTAGTGGTAAAATATAAAATTTTCCCGCACGGCCACCTTGTCGGCCCAACGCCTCCAATCTTTCGGCAATTCCGGAACCTGCGCCAGATCCTGGTCCCACGGGTCGGTAATCCGTTTGTGGTGCCGATCCAGCTGCTCATCCCGCACATTCCGTTGAAAATCGAGAATGCCGAGGGCGCCACCGCGCTCGCCGGAAAAATATGCCTGCACCAGATCCTCGTCCTCTTTGCCAGCCCAGCATGTGGTGTAGTAAGCATCACCAGGCCATTCCAGCCGATCCAGTTTCGCGTCACGCCATTTCTTTTCTAAATGGTCATAGGTGAGAAACTGGCGATTTTCTTTGTCAAGGAACACCTCATAGGCGGGCTTGTCCCCATCCAGGCGCAAGTGATCAGGCAAGTAGAAGGCCGCTTTGAGGATGCCGTCCTGGATCACGCAGTTCATATACAAACGATACTTGCGGATCATGCGCGTATGGCCCCAGTAAGTTTTTTCTTTCTTGGGCTCGTCCGCTATCGCCACTTCTTTCATCTCCGGCGATGCCGTCAGCATCGGCATCGCCAGAAGCATGGATTTCTTCAATTTACTTCACCGTCCTTCTTTCAAGATTCGCTCCATACCAGACATTCGGCAGGAGCGTCTTTCCATCAATGGTAGCCACCACGATCTGCTGGATGCTGCCGGTGGCTGGGTCCTCCTTGGCAAAGGCCAATACATCACCCTTCCGGCTGCCCTTGGCTATGGGGTCGGTGCCGCGGACTGCCGCATAGCCGCTCCATGCTTCAGCTCTGTCCTTCCGTACATGTTTATTCCACTTTCGCTTGGGGTGGTCTGCCATAAAGGCGAGGCCGTGGAGAAACAGTTCTTCTTTCGTCAGCCTTTTAAGGACAGTCAGCTCGGTACAGGAGATCTTGGAATCCACTTCGTCTTCGTCGATGTCCCCGCCGGCGTTGACGATGTAGTATTCTGAATGGTCTACATCGCTGTAATAGCTCAGGCAGTCCAGCGGGTCCTCCGCACAATGGAATCCATTTTGGCGGCAGTTGGCCTTTTCAGTCACATTGAGACCCATCTGAAACTGATAGCCAATGCAGATCATGCCGGGCCGAAAACCTTTATACGCAATCATACTCTGCCTCCTCAGCCGGCCTTTGCCATGCCAAAATCCATCAGCGACATCTGGCCGTCGGTAGCAGGCTCCTTTTCCGGCGCCGGCTTGGGCTCCGGCTTTTTCTTCTCGGCAGGCTTTTTCTCGGCTTTCTTTTTCTTGGAGGATTTCACGGAAGATTTGCCATAGTAGGGATGGGGAACAAACTTTTCTTCCTGCTCCTGGTCCTCCTTGGCGTCCGCGTCACGGAAGTAATCCTCCGACCACTGATAGCACAGGTCATCCGGAATGTCGCAGCTATAGGCTTGCTCACCCCGGCCGGGCTGGATGCCGCTTGCCTTGAGTTCATCCTGAATGTACTCCCATGCTTTCCTGTTGATGTACTGGAAGCAGCGGACCATCGTTTTCTTCGGGTGCATGGTAAGGCGGGCAAATGCCGGGTCTTCCAGGCACTTGGTCTGGATATACTCCGACACGCATTCCTTCATATTGCGCCGGGTCAGCTTTTCCACATCGCCGCTGACCCGCTGCATGGAAGCAGCCACCACCTCATCGTCGCTCATGGCAGCCAAGCGGTCCATCTGCTCCTGCAGGGCCTTCTTCTTTTCTGCCTGTTTTGCCTCCCACTCAGCCTTTCGTTTGGCTTCGGCGGCCTCATGCTCAGCACGGCGCTTTTCCTCGTCAGCGTCCGCATTGGAGGTATCGGCCTTGGCAGGCTCCGCCTGACCCTCATCGGCATTGTCCCCATCATCGGTTTCTTCAGCGGGAGACTCGGCCTCGTCAGGCTGTTCCAGCTCTTCCGGGGCCTCATCCAAATCCCCGTCGTCCTCAAAAGCAGGCTGCGGCGCCGGCTCTGCGGCAGGCGGTGCGGGCTGACGGTCAGCCGGCGGCACCGGCAGCTCGTCAAAGCTCTCCCCGTCCTCAAAAGCGCACTCGCGGGTGAGCGATGCGGCAGACGGTTTGCGGCCTTCTTGCATATCCAGCGACATTTCCGAAAAATATCCCATAATAAACTCCTTTCCGTTGACAAAAATGGCATGGATCAGGATAAAACCTGTTCCATGCCATCGTTTACCTGTGTCACAGCACATAGAGTAGTGTGCTGAAGCTGTCGAAACAGTAACATATCACATTGGGATACTGCTCCGACCATTTTTTGATCCTGTCCTGCACCTCCTGGGCTTTCCGCTGGGCCGGTCCATCCCACGGCGGCGGAACCGTCACCGTAAAATATCCCTTATCCGTGCGGGGCCGCACATCAGCGTTCAGATGGGCGCATTGTTCCAGAAGCGCCAGAAGCTGCCCTCTCTTCGTCTCATTTACAACAACCATTGAAGCCTCTTTATGTCCCTTCTTTGATGTCCTTTTTGGCAAGCATGGGTGAAAACTTGACCTGCGGAAATTCATGCTCCCCATTGACATAGTAGTAGACCCTTCGTGGAGAATGGTCCAGTTCTACTACATCAGAGAGCGCCATTGGCCGCCCGTGGCAGCCTTCCGGCAGTTCCTCCCGGCAGTCAGCAAACAGGCGCTTCAAAATCCCTGCGTCGCTCTGTTCCACCGGGCAGTAGACTTCGCCAGCCCCAACCATGCGGTACATGGCGGCGGGCGGCTGTTCATAGCCGGCCTTTTGTAACGCCGCAAGTTCCTTGAAAGCAAATGGGATCGCTTTCTGCTCGTCCAGTTCCAGCTGATAAAGCACAAACCTCTGTTTCCGCCGCTGGGGTTCCAGCAGGGCGCCGAGGGCATCCCTGCCTTGCCGCAGGAAGGTTTCATGTTCCTCTCTGGTCAAGCCAAGATACTCCGTCAGGCCGACGCGCTTGCCATCTTCATCGTCTTTGATATAGCGGATAAAGCCCAGGTCGCCGTTGGACACCTTGGCGGTGTTTTTGGTCTGCATGATCCGGTCGTTGACCCGGAACACTTTGACGCCGATCTTGATTTCTTCCTCGGCAGAGCGGAACGGGTTGACCACCTCGCGGATGGCCTCGTTGAGTTGTTCCGCCGACGCGGCGCCTTCCGAACGGAAGGGGGACAAAATCTGCACCCGGTCAATGCCGCTTTCCGCAATTTCCCGGCAGTAGCGGGCGATGATCCGCTCCGCAGCATCTGCCTGGTTATCGCTTGCCATAAATACAAAGTCCGGCCCAAAGTACAGCTTGGTGTTGCCCTCGTTGATAAACTTGGCGTTATAAGCAATCAGGCTGTCCTTGGACTGGCGGAAGATCTGGTCCAGCACCGTGACGGGAATTAGGCCGCAGTCGATCAGTTCGCGGAACACAGTCCCGGCGCCCACACTGGGGAGCTGGTCGGGGTCGCCCACGAGAACGACACGGGCCCCATCCTTGATGCGGGAGAAAAATTTGTCTGCCAACCACATATCCACCATAGAAAACTCGTCCACGATGATCAGGTCCGCCGACAACGGCTCCTGCTGTCTGCTGCGGTTGGCGTCATCTTCTTCACTGCCGAGGCCCAGGCCGCTGTGGAGCGTCCGCGCCTTGTCAAAGCCAGTGCTTTCCGCCATACGACGGCTGGCACGGCCGGTCGGTGCCATCAGAACGATTTCACCTTTCGGGTGCAGGCGGCGATAAACTTCCAAAATGGTCTTGAGCACCGTTGTCTTGCCGGTGCCGGGAGAACCAGTGATAATGGACAGGCTGTGGCGGTAAGCCGCGTAGACCGCTGCCTCCTGTTTGGAAGACAGCACCAGCCCCATTTCACGCTTGACCTGCTCCAGCGCCTGCTCAATGCGCTCCGGCGCAGACGGCTCTATCAGCCGCATGGCAATACGCCGGGCCGTTTCATCTTCCTGTGCGAATGTGCGGGGCAGGTAGATGTTATCTTTGACGGATACCACCTCGCCATGAAGAATCATGTCCTGAAGCACATCCGCGACCTCCTGTTCATGAAGCCGGAGAGACGGGACGGGGATCTTTGCGTTGAGAAGCCGAAGAGCCTCCTTCCGCAAAGTTTCACCAGGCAGGAACAAATGTCCTTTGCCGCCCTTGCTGTCCTCCAGCGCCCAGAACAGTGCGCCCTTGACCCGCATGGGGTCATGCAGGTCGCCGCCGTTTTTCTGAACGATGGCATCTACCCGGAGAAATCCAAAACCGGACACCTGGCACAGTTCAAAGGGACTCTTTTTCAAGATGTCCACGCTGGCAGGCCCGAAGTGCTGGTAGATCTTCAGGGCCGTTTTCGGCGTGATCTTGAATGGGGAGAGCAGCGTCATCAGGTCTTGCAGCATCCGGCTCTCCGCATAGGAGGTTTTGATGTCCTCCAGCTTGCTTTCCGTAATGCCCTTGATCTCCAGCAGCCGCTCGGGATGGTTTTGCAGAATATCCAGCGTTTCCACACCAAACCGGGAAACGATCTGCGCGGCAGTCGCCGGCCCAATGCCTTTGATGAGGCCGGAGGCCAGATAGCCTTCCACGCCGTCCTTGGTCTTGGGAACGATCTCGCGCCACTGTTCCACCTGAAGCTGCACACCATATTTGCCCTTTGTCCATTCGCCGTCCAATTCCAGCTCTACCGCGTCCGTGCGGGGCAGTTCATAGCCCGTCGCAACAAAGCGGATTAGGTGGTCCTTGTACCGACGGGTGGAACGAGCCTCCTGGGGCACCTCCTTATCAGCGGTTTTTACGCTGATGATGCAGAACCTGTTTACGGGGTTGTGGTAGATCGTCCCGTCATAAGTTCCTCTATGGATCACTTGTTTTTCCCTCCTTTTATGCCGCCTCGGCGTCACTCTTGACTGTGAAGCGGCGGTACTCGGAAACAGTCACATACTGCTCATAGATGTCCGGGTGGTCCAGCTTCAGCCTGATCAGATTATCCTTGTCAATACCGGGGGTCCGCACCGGATTATAGGTGACGGTATAGTTCACCCCATCCTGCTGGCAGATGGCTTTGCAGCTTTTCCCCATTTTGGCAATGATGGCAGCCTTCAGCCGCTTCATATCTTCCTCGATTTCCTTTTTGCCTGCTTCTGCGCCTTTTTTCTGCTCCTGAAGTTGGAGAAAACGCATCAGCTTGGCCGTCAGGGGCAGGTCGAGTGATACAGCGGGGGCCTCCTTGTCAGCGGGGCCAGTGTACCGGCGCACGCTCTCGATCACGAGGTCGCCATCTTCGGTGTAAGGCGGCGGCGTTCTGGTAAGCACATGATTTTCCCAGAAATTCTGCTCCAGAAAAATCATCTCATCCTCATAGGCCAGATCTCTCTGCATATCACGGATAATGCTTTCCTGCTCGTTGTTGCCATACAGGCAGCAGAAGAAACAGCGGTCCACATCCATGACGGCCATGTAATGCCGCCCCTGGGACTCATAGTAGGCCGGAATGGTTTCCTCACCATCCAGCCACCAGTTGTCTTTGGCGTTGTAGTTTGTGGTCTTGATCTCCAGAATAGCGGTGGTGCCGTCCGGCAGTTCTACAAAGTAGTCCACATCCGCCAGCATCCAGGGATACTTCGGGTGCTGGAACATCTTTTTGATCTGATAGACCTTGTAGCCGGTCCGGTGCTGGAAGATCTTCGCCACCAGCGGTTCCAACAGGTGTCCCATCTCCAGGGCCACCCAGTTGTCCTCATGGTCCTCGACCACGGCAATGTTCAGCTTGTCATAAAACAGATCCCGGGCCGTCCGCCACGGTGAAATGCCCAGCAGAGCCGCAACATCGCTGCCGCCAATGCCTTTCCGGCGGTAAGCAAGCCATTTTTCTTCGGACAAGCCTGCCGTTTCCACCAGCACCCGGGGCTGATGCCGCTCTTTGACAGCCACACTGCCTGCCGGCATACTCAACACCCCCTCCGCGTCCTGCGGGGAATGACGGGCGCCCGAATCACCGGGCAATGCTTCTGTGCGGACTGGTTCAGCTTCTGGTACTGCCGCCAGCTCTCCATCGGTTTCCTCTTACTCGTCAGAGACTCCTGACTCCGCTTTTTTACATTCATGTTCATACCTGCCTTTCTGTAATTTTGGTATATCCTCAAAGCCGTTTCCGGCATTTGGGCAGAAAAAAAACGAGGGTGACAGTGGGCGTAACGCCTGATGTCCATAGCTGCCTATGAACCAAAGTCATCCTCGCTGACGGGAGCAAAAGTCCCGGAAAACAAAAAAAGCCAGTAATATACCGGCCCAGAGGGGCGCAGTAATACTACTGGCACAAGTACAATCTTGACTGCGTGTGCAATGCAGATTTTTCAATCCGCGGTACAGAAACTAAGTCTGTATCCCACAAGGGGAAAACGCACAAAAATCAATTACAGAAACAGTGTAACACAATATCTTGCGTTAGTCAAGGAATATCATCTATATATAGTATCTTTCTGTTGCTGAAAATGGCATTGCTCAAAAAAACTCATCAAAAGGCACAGGATTTGCAGAAATTTGGCCGCCATCTCCTATATATAGGGCGTACAGACATGGCATGGGACTCCGTAGCCGGTCTGCACGCTCTTTTTGTACCTTGACAAGCCCCATAACCTTTTCCATTGGAGTTATACAGGGATCGCGGACAGTGTGCGATGACCACATGGAGCCCGCCCACGATTGAAATACCGCACAGCGGGCCCTGGCAATACGCGGCGGAAAGCCCCGGCGCAGGAAATGGCCTTTGGAAAGTGATTTTGACCATCCAGAAATAAATAATCGGATTGAATTGAGGGTCCTATTATTATATAATTAAGGTGCTATTACAGACTATGGATTCCTCAATCCGTCCGATTGTAAGAAGGGAGGTAATGACGATCGGACGCACAGAAAATTTCACCAATCCAACTGTTGCAAAGAGGACCTATACTGTTGCAGAAGTAATGGATATTCTTGGTGTCAGCAGGAAAAAAGCATACGAACTGTGCAATTCCGGTAGCTTTAAGATTGTCCACATTGGCAGAAGCATACGGGTTTCTAAGGCCTCTTTTGATGCATGGTTGGATAACCAATCGTCTCAAATGGAGGAATAATCGAATATGGAATCTTTAGTCTATAAAAAGAACTGCACCATCTCTCTTTGGGGAGGTGAAGTGTAATGGCAAGCATTAGCAAACGAAATGGGAAATACGCTGTCACATACTACGAAGGTGACGACAGGCATCCTGTTATGAAATCGGGACTGACGGCATCTCAGGCAGAGAAATTGCGTGACAAGAAAAATGCTGAAGAAAAGAAGTGGCGTGAACAGAGAAAAAAGGCGCGTGAAAAAGCGAAGAAGCAAGTAGTCAAAGCTGTTTCCAACAATGCTGGCGATAACCCTACCGATGCGACTCTCGAAGAATACATGGAAGAATTCATTGAGAAATATGGAACAAAGCATTGGGGTGATTCGTACTATACCAGCTCCCGCTCCAGAATGATTAACTATGTTTACCCCCATTTTGGTCAGCACAAGATTGTCGATATTACTACACAAATGATCGATACTTACTATGATTTTCTGATCAAAGAGTGCCCTCTCGTGGCAAACAGAGGGAAACAAAAGGGTAGTGATGAAGGCGGGCATGTTACCTCTGCTATTGTGCGTGACATCCATAAGGTACTCCGGACTGCTTTTAATCAAGCTCGAAAGTGGAAGTACATTCGGCAAAACCCATTTAATGACGCGGATCTTCCCGAACATAAGGAGGAAGAGCGTCCAGCCTTTTCACCCGATGAATTTGAATGGATACTGGATTACACTGACGATCCAAGTGACTATGAGCGATACACGATACATGTTGCTCTTGCCATTCAGTATTACTGCACAACTCGTGGTGGAGAAGTAGGTGGGCTTCAATGGCCGGATTACAACCGGACTGAGAAAACCTTGCACATTTACAAAGCACTTGATAGGGTGGCGAAAAAGAATCTCAACTTGCCGAAACTCATCATTTACTATACTTTTCCAATTATGAACGCATACAACAAAACGGTGGTCGTTCTGAAAGCTCCCAAGACAGAAGCTACGGAGAGGTTTAGCAAATTGAACAACCTTATGATTGAAAAGCTTGATCAGCTGAAGAAAATGCAGGAAGAAATGATTGCCAATATCTTCGGCGACGATTATCAAGACAATCAGTTAATTATCTGCCAGCCCAATGGACGCCCTATCATGCAGGAGCAGTTGAACCGGAAGTTTAAAGATATTATTGTGGAAATGCGTGAAAATGGTTATAAGTTTACCAGCGTCCCAGAAGACAAACTGGACGATGTTGTTTTCCATAGTGTCCGTGCTGCCAGCGCCACAAAGAAAATGCAAGTTTCTAACGGCAATCTGAAAGCGGTGATGCGAGCAGGCGGGTGGGCAGAACCTGATATGGTAATCCGCTATTCAAAAGCTTATGACGACGATCAAGTAAAAATCGCGCAAAAGATGGAAGAGGATTATCACAAGGGCGGAGATGCCAAACCACAGCAGGACGCAGAAGAACTACTTCGTATCATTCAGGATAATCCAGAGCTGTTAACTAAATTGCTGGCGGCCATAAAACCTTAGCGCAAATTTCCGCAGAAGGCTTCAAAAACCTTAGCAGGGGTGATTTTCACCTCAAAAACAGCCTTCCTGTATGAGCAAAAACCTTAGCTGTGTTAGCCCGAAAAAAGGATGGGGAACATAAATGAAAGGCAAAAAAATTGCTTGCCTACAATCGCAACTTGTAAGCAAGCAAAAACGCCGGAAACCCTTATCCGACAATGATTGTCTGGCGTGCCAGAAGGGACTTGAACCCCCGACACCCGCCTTAGGAGGGCGGTGCTCTATCCAACTGAGCTACTGGCACATATTAAATTTTGAACTTAACAAAGTTATCCCACGCCGCCTCCTTTAGTGAACCGTAGTTAGTTCTCTTAGGAGGCGTGTGCTCTATCCAGCTGAGCTACTGAGACAGGTAACAGTTGCTATTATACCTGTTTTCCGCCCGGATTGCAAGTGCCCGCTGCAATTCTGTGCCCGGTTTCTGATTTTGCAGGATGGGCATGAACCACTCCACGGTCTCCGGCTGCGGGGAAATTGAGCATTCTGAAAACAGCAGAAAAAGCGGGCAACAAAAAAATCCAACCGCCCGGAAGCAGTTGGAGATCTCTATAAAACGCACTTTGAAAATCGGTCATTGCCTTTGCCGATTTTGTGCGATACAGCAAAGAAAAAAAGCTGCGGCAATATCTTTGCCACAGCTTTTTGGTGGGAGCTGGTGGATTCGCAAGCCGCGGTCTAAAAAACAGTCCGCAGGACTGTTTTTTGCCGTCTGCGGACGGCCGACCTGTTCGAATCCTACCAGCTCCAGCACAAAAAAGAACCCGCAACCTAAGTTGCGGGTCCTTTTTGTCTGAGTGTGATAAAAAAGATGCCCTGTTTTTTCGAAAAAAATCATCGATAACAGATGAAATTTAATCATTTTCTTTATCAGATGGCCACTGCAGCATCCATTCCAGATACTCTGCTCCTGTAATTTTCCTCGCCCTTAATTTTTCCTTTTGGCTATACCACTCTTTCAATAATTTTTCCACTTCCTCAAAATTATCAAAAAGCAGAATCGTGTCAATCGGAACGCTCCCGCCGCAGCCATGTTCCCAGTCATACCAAATCATCAAGCGAATAATGTCCTCCGGCGTTTCTGCCCTTGTAAAGAAATTTTCTTCGCGGACATTCAACGCTTTGGCTATGTCTTTGGTTCTGCTCCCTTTTGGTGTTCGGAATCCTGATTCATATTGAGCAATACGGTTTGCCGCATTGCCATCCAAGTGCAGTCGTTCTCCTAGTTCCCGCTGTGTCAGCCCTCTGTGCTTACGAACCAGCTTGATTTTCTCTCCCAGCTTCATAGCTACCTCTTTCCGATAAAAGTGAAAAAGGTCATACCCAATCGAAGATGCCTTATCTCCGATTGGGTATGACCCTTTATTTTTATGTCAGCTGCATTGTCTTTTTGTAGCCGCCGATGAACCGTATTTCAATTTCATTACGCGACCTCACCGTGATTTTCTCAATGATTCGCGCAATCAGCGCATCGTCATATTCTTGAATTTGCAGTTCCTTGGCTGTCAGCAGCATTTCCGGCTGACTGACTTTCTCCTGTTGGGCGGCGCTGTCCTCAATGGCTTTTTTCAGACTCTTAATTTTATTGTTCAGCTTTTTCAGCTTGTCATCGA
>ENA-ORTN01002893-ORTN01002893.1-human-gut-metagenome-genome-assembly--contig:-NODE-2893-length-12975-cov-6.500851_pt1 | contig 12975 bp, 17 predicted proteins | sample MGYA00242070_ERZ509189 | MGnify/ENA primary metagenome ERZ509189 (study PRJEB26280, sample SAMEA2338821) | human gut metagenome | biome: human gut; feature: human-associated habitat; material: faeces...
ACAAGACGATATTCAACGCTGAATACAACATAGCCTAAAAGACATAATCTGGCACAAAAATAGCGGTTGAATTCTTTATTGCCGATTAACAGACCGCCGCCGTGGATGTTGATGATGACAGGAAGTGTTTCATTTTCTTTTCCCTGTGGGCGGTACACATCCATGAGATGTTCTTTCTGACCGTCAGCGATATAGGGAATATCACGGCTCTCGACTACGCCATCCGGGAAAGAAAATTTTTTGTCGCGCACAGCTGCCGCTTATTTTATCAGTTTCTTCATAGTTACTAGCTAATTTCTGCTTTTTTTGATATTCTTTATAAAAATTTTTCTTCATAAAATTACTCATCTGACTTCTCCTTTGGTATATTCGGAATCGTTACTTCTCTGTGGTCTACGGAAGTTGAAAATACAATCAATGTTTTGGTGCGTCCATATTTTTGCAATTCACCAATAAAAGTATCCAAATCGGTTGTGCTGTGAAAAAGAACTTCTAAAAGCATCGAATAATCGCCGGTCACGCAATTGCACTCGATCACATTAAGACAGGAACGGATATAAGGATAAAATTCTGCTTTCTGATTTGGCTCAACCTCAAGGTTTATAAAAGCCCGGATGTGAAAGCCGAGAAGTTCGGAATTTAATGTGGCGTGATAACCGGTAATATAACCTTCTTTTTCAAGCCGCTCCACTCTTGCCGAGGCAGCAGGAGAAGAGAGGAAAACTTCATTTGCCAAATCCTTTACACTCATTCGCCCGTTTTTACTGAGTAAATTCAAAATTTCACAGTCCACATGGTCAAGTTTGTTCTTTTTCATTGTGCTACTCCAATCTGAATTGTTATGAACTCAGCATACTCCTTTTACAAGAGCGAGTCAAGAACACACTTAATTTTATTTTGTGAAAATACAAAATGGTTTGTTTGATTAAGTGCGAATAGTTAATTTTATTAAATAAATTTAAAAAAACAGAAAACCTTGACTTTTGAAAAAATGAGGAATAAGGTATTAGACGTAAAGCCGATGCGCATCCGGCAGGGAGCAGGAAATGGGAAGTTGCGAAAGCAGAAAGAGAGGCTATTATGGCACATAGTTATGACCCATATGAAAATGTAAGAAATGTGATGAGTGATGCAGCAAAAATGGCAGGGATTGATAGTCCTTATATGGAAATTATCAAATGTCCTCAGCGTGAGACAAAAGTTTATCTGCCGGTTGAAATGGATGATGGTTCGGTTCATGTGTTTGAAGGATATCGTGTTCAGCACTCGAATATCCGCGGACCATTCAAAGGTGGTATTCGATATCATCAGGATATTACATTAAATGAAGTTCGCGCACTGGCTACGTGGATGTCATTAAAATGTGCAATTGCGAATATTCCATACGGTGGCGCAAAGGGCGGTATTAAAGTTGACCCGCATAAATTATCCAAGCGGGAACTGCGGGCGCTTACAAGACGTTATACCTTTGCGATTGCACCAATTATCGGTGCGGATTCGGATATTCCGGCACCGGATGTAAATACCAATGCTCAGACGATGGCTTGGGTTTTGGATACTTACAGTCAGCTGCAGGGAAAGCCGTGTCCGGGCGTTGTCACCGGAAAGCCAATTGAACTTGGCGGTTCACGTGGAAGAAATTCGGCAACCGGACGTGGTGTTGTGATAAGTACCAAATTGCTTCTTGCCAAAGAGGGAAAGAAATTGGATGACATAAAAGTAGTGATTCAGGGTATGGGAAATGTAGGAAGCAATGCCGCAAAAATTTTCCGGCACAGGGGAAGCAAAGTTGTGGCAATCAGTGATGTGTCCGGCGGTTTATACAAAGAGGATGGTTTGGATGTTGATACGATTGCTGAGTATCTGGAAACGTCTGGGGCTCTTTTGAAAGATTACGACGCAGAAGGAATTACTCATATTTCCAATTCGGAAGTATTAACAACACCGTGTGATGTGTTAGTTCCGGCAGCTTTGGAAAATCAGATTACCGAAGAAAATGCGGATAAATTGCAGTGCTCTTATATTGTGGAGGCAGCCAATGGTCCAACGTCCAAAGAGGCAGATGCAATTTTGGAAAAGCGCGGCATACCAGTAATTCCTGATATTTTTGCAAATGGCGGCGGTGTTATTGTTTCCTATTTTGAGTGGGTACAGAATATTCAGGAACTTACCTGGGAGCGTGACCGCGTCAATGAAATGTTGGAAAATCTGATGTCTAAATCGTTTGCAGAGATTACGGAAGCAAAAGAGAAGTATGGCTGCACCTATCGAATGGCGGCTTATGTGGTAGCTCTGAAAAAATTAATTTATGCGGAAGAAATTAAGGGGATTTTCCCGTGATAAAACCCAAAAAATTTGTTAGAGACTAAATAACATATCTTGTTATAGTCTCTAACAAATTGTTTTTTTCATGATACATTCCTCCAATCAATAATATCATTTTATCATTTTTTCATATATATAACGAGTGAAAAGGATAGAATGTTGCAAATTTTTACAAAGGACGGTTGCCGCACAGGTAGTCAGCGTAATTCTTTCCTATATGCTGATAAGGAAAAGAAACTTCCGTTTATTCTTAAGAAGAAAGATATTCGAATCAACCGGAATATGACGGCAAAAGAATTAAAGATTGGAACACCGGTGGCTTTGCAGAAAAAGTTGACAACCTTCCACTTTAATGATATTCTGTTATCAATTAATTTCCATGAGGGAGTAGCGAGCGTGTACGACACGTATCAAGTCAACATACTGACCGAATGGTCTGGCTTGTTTTAAATTGCGAGACTCATGTATAGCGGATTCCTATACGTGAAGTCTATCTATTTTAGAAATTCAACCGGGTATAGTGATGTCTGCTGTACCCGTTTTTTTATGCAAAAGACGGGGAATTGCGGAATGGAAAACAGATGGAGGATTGTGAAATGGAATGGAGTTTATTTTTTGTATTCAACAGTATATTGCTTGGTGTAGGACTGGCGATGGATGCGTTTTCAGTTTCTTTGGCAAATGGATTGAATGAGCCAGGGATGCACAAGAAAAAAATGTGTGCCATTGCAGGAACCTTTGGGTTTTTTCAGGCATTAATGCCAATGACCGGATGGGTATGTGTTCATACCATTATTGAATATTTTAAAATGTTTGAGAAATTCATTCCATGGATTGCACTGATACTGCTTCTTTTTATCGGAGGGAAAATGGTGAGGGAAGGCATTCATGATGGAGCCGAAGAAGTGGAAAAAGCGAAAGTTGGTGCACTCGCTCTCTTGGTACAGGGAATTGCAACCTCAATTGATGCATTGTCTGTTGGGTTTACGATTGCGGAGTACGATTTTATTATGGCACTGGCGAGCTCTCTGATTATTGCGGTTGTGACCTTTGTAATCAGCTTTGCCGGTTTAATTCTCGGTAAAAAATTTGGAACGAAATTTTCCAATAAAGCAACGATTCTTGGTGGTGCGATTCTGATTGCAATCGGTATTGAAATTTTTGTTTCGGGTGTTTTTTAGATTGTATCAGACACCCGTAAGCAAATTTTCTATCACTTCTCCGGCATCTTTTGAAATGCCTATGGACTTGTTCTGGATTTCCAATGGAACTTCTGTCTGTCCAAGATTGATACAAGCATAAAAAGCATCCGGCCAGGCAGCAGTCATCTGCCAGAATGGATATTTAATGATGACGGGTGTGTTATATCCGGTACCAAGTTCCCAAAATAGGACGTTTAAGTTTTTGTGCCGGCGTAAAAAGTCATCATAGCGGCTGGCGGCTGCGTGCCATCCCTTGTCTTCTACGAAAGTAGAATCAGCTCTTAGATTCATTGACAGAGGAGCACTGCAGTGTGGACAGCGGGGGATTAGATAGTCAGGAATCCGCATGTTTTCCTGTTCTTTCATCATTTGATGGATTTGAACTTCATTATCAAAAGTTTCGCTGCAGCATGGTTTGGAACACTGAAAGAGTCCATAATCACCTTGAGTGTAAAAAAGGCGTTTTTTATCAAATCCAGCCTTTTGAAAACAGTGGTCTACATTAGTAGTAAGAACAAAATAATCCTTATCTTTTACCAGTTTCAGCAGATTTTCATAAACCGGTCTGGGTGCATCTTGATAGCGGTTGATATAAATATAGCGGCTCCAATATGCCCAGTGCTCATTCAAGGTCTCAAACGGATAAAAGCCGCCGGAGTACATATCGGAAAAGCCATATTTAGCAATAAAATCGGAAAAGTATCGGGTAAATCGCTCCCCGGAATACGTCAATCCGGCAGAGGTCGAAAGACCTGCACCTGCCCCGATGATAACGGCGTCTGCCTTTTCCAGTTTTTCTTTTAACCGGTTAATTTGAGCCGAGCAGGCGTTCGTAGATTTCTTTGTCATTTTCTTTGAAAACATTAAATACCACCTTCTTTACTGTTGTGTCATTTTGCTTTAAAAAGTCTGTTGTAGATGCGATTGCAATTTCGGCAGCTTTTTCATTCGGAAAATGGAAAACGCCCGTGGAAATGCAGCAGAAAGCAACACTTTCTAAATGGTAATCTGTGGCGAGCTGCAAGCACGACGTGTAACAGCCTGCTAATAGGTCACAGTCCTTTTTAGTCAGATGTCCGTTTATAATCGGACCGACAGTGTGGAGAACATAGCGGCAGGGCAGGTTATAAGCAGGCGTTATCTTTGCCTGACCGGTTGGTTCTTCAAAACCTTGTTTTTGCATTTTTTGAAAGCAGTCATAGCGCAGCTGCACGCCGGCGTAAGTGTGAATGCAGTTATCAATGCAGGTGTGACCCGGAATATAGCATCCGGTCATCTGGGAGTTGGCAGCATTTACAATCGCATCACAACGAAGTGTTGTAATATCTCCCTGCCACACGTACAAATTGTCTTTGACGGGCGTTAAATCGTGAAGGTCAGTTACTCCCTTTTCTTCAATTGCTTCCTGTAGATATTCATTTTGCACCTGTAAAAAAATCTCATCAATTGGTTTTGGTGCCCGGACATTCATCAGAGCACGCAAAAGCATACGCTGTTCCGGCAGACCTTTCGGAATGGATGTATTGTGGTATTCCGGACTTTCTTTTAGTAATGTCTGGATGAGAAAAATAAGCTGTTCTTTTTTTGTCATTGTCATATATGTTCTCCTTTCTGGCGGCAAAATGGATTACTTTTTAAAATGTATACGGTGGATTCCCGGAGAAATCAGCAATTACACCATGCGGCTCATCCAAGTAAAATACCTCAAAAATTGGATTGTCCGCAGTCTCATACTGTCCTTTGACAATCGGATTGCTCTGCATATCGAGATAGACATCTTTTGTGTTGTTGGTGCAGAACCACAGTTTTCCGTCCATTTCTCCGGAAAACATAAATGGGCGGCACTTTGCTTTCCCATTGCGTCCTACGGTAGCGAGATACTGTACCGGGTTTTCTTTTAGAAATTCAATTACTTTGTTCATAATAAAACCTCCTAAAAATTTTTTTGGAAAAATATTGTGTTTTCCTGTTGATGCTATTATAATATCGCCATAGGGACTTTTCGTAAAGTAAGCACTATTTTGTGCTATAGTTACCAAAAGGAAACAATTGCGAAAAAAGGAGACTTTTGCCATGGAAAATATATCAACAGCAGAAAAACTTCCTGCCTGTCCGGTGGAAACGACGCTTACTTTAATCAGTGATAAATGGAAAGTCTTGATTTTAAGAGACTTACTTCCTGGGACAAAACGGTTTGGGGAGTTAAAGAAATCAATCGGACATGTTTCACAGAAAGTGTTGACAGCGCAGCTTCGACAGATGGAGCAGAGCGGACTTGTGAATCGAAAAGTATATGCCGAGGTGCCGCCAAAAGTTGAATATTCACTGACGGACGTGGGATACAGTTTGAAACCGATTTTAGACGCTATGTGGACATGGGGCGAAGAATATCAGAAGGAAATGGAGAAATAATCCCCGGCGGCTTTGAAAACCGCAGCGGGGATTATGAAGACATACACATCATGTATTGTGTGTTGTAATTAATCTAAAATCTGTCCATCCGTAGAAATTGTGACAACCTGCCATGGGATAAATTTTCCACTGTTTTGCAGTGCTGTCTTTGCCGCATGCTCAAGTCCGCCACAGCACGGTACTTCCATGCGGACAACAGTTACACTCTGGATGTCATTGTTCTGGATGATTTCGGTTAGTTTTTTTGAGTAATCAATGTCATCCAGTTTTGGACAGCCGACAACGGTGATTTTTCCTTTGATAAAATCCTGATGGAAGTTAGCATAAGCATATGCGGTACAGTCAGCAGCAATTAACAATTTTGCACCGTTAAAATATGGAGCAGTAACTGGAGCTAATTTAATCTGCACTGGCCACTGGCTAAGCTGAGAGGTGATTGCAGCAGGTGTAGAAGTAGTTTCATTATCAGAGGCAGAATCTGCTGTGTTCTGGCGGTTAAACTGTGCGATACGCTGGCCTGGACAACCGTGAGCTGTGTGTGCTTTTTTCGCTTCGTTAGATTGTGGTACAGACTGTGCAGTATTAATGGCAGAAGCCTCTTTTTTCTGTTTATTTGCCATTACTGCAGCTTCATCATAAGCGGCAGCTTCACGTTCTTCGAAAGTGATTGCTCCAGTAGGACAGGCTGGCAGACAGTCACCAAGTCCGTCACAGTAGTCATCACGCAAAAGCTTTGCCTTTCCGTTCACCATTCCAATTGCGCTTTCATGGCAGGCATCGGCACAGGCACCACAGCCGTTACATTTTTCTTCGTTAATGTGTATAATTCTTCGAATCATCGTTAGTTCTCCTTTGTTTTTTGAATTTATGTGAGATAAAAATACTGTCACAGTTATGTGGAAAGCTTTGTGACAGTCTGGATTTCTTGGTTCTGTGTTATTGTAATATAGATGAGAAGAAAAAACCGTTGTTTTAACAACAAAAAGAGAAAAAATCTGATTTGCCGCAGGCAAGGGGGACGCCTCAAGGAAGAAAATACCCTATATTTGTGACTTTTGTCGCTGTAGGTTGAATGTTCGCTTAATCACTCACATTCAACCTTTACTCCCAGGCCACAAATATAGGGTATCGTCTCTCTTTGGGTGAGTCAATTTTGGCATTCGGTAAATTCAAAATTTAAAGTTATTTTTTTATTATCCGTGGATATGGTTTCTTTTCATCAGTCAATCCAGCAAGATAATCCATGCTTGTCTCTAATGCCAATGCAATTTTTCTACATTGTTCAAATGTGTAATAGCGTTTTCCATTTTCTATTTTGGAATAATCGCTTTGATCAATTCCTGTTAATAATTGCATTTTTACCTGGGTGTAACCTTTTTCTTTTCTTAATTCCTTTAAACGAGACATAAGAACTCCTTTTTTGAAGAATTATGTCATACTGACCTATTGACTTTAGGGTGAAATTGACCTATTATTAAAGAAAAATCAAGGAGGAAGTATGGTTGTAATATTTTTTAATTTAGGCTTGGTATTGGCATTTATATTACTGGTTTCTATTGTTTTTATTAATGCATCTACCAAATTTGTATTAGCTATTCTGGGAGTGATTTGTATTTTATTTTTGATTAAAGATATAATTCAGGATTTATATTTTGCATTATATAAGTACAAAAATAATGTCCTTATTGTAATTATATCGTTTGCTCTTGATATTGCTAGAATAGCCTTTTTTTATAAACTTATACATCATTTTGCAGCAGGAACAGCCAGGGCAACTGGATTATCTACGTTTGGATGGATGTTAGGATATGTTATTTCAATATTAATAGGAGGAGTTCTCTTTTTTGCTGGGGAAGCGAATGGATTACTTTTTGGAATGGGCCAGAAAAATGAATCATCTATTCTGATGAATGTATTTATGACAGGGTGTTTGGTAGCCTTTTGTCATTTTATAATATAATTTTTATACAGGAGGGTTTTATGAATCAAATAACAGAAAAAGAGAGAGAGTTTATTGAAAATAAACTTAAAATGACAACAAGAACAATAGTAGTTTCGCGTACAAAGCAATTTTGTCTAAATAAAATAGGATGTGAGATTATCTTTGATGGACGAAAGATAGCATCGGTAGATAGTGGGAAAAAGGTGGATATAAAAATCAATGGACTTCCCCATAAAATAGCCTGTCTTTGGACATTTGCTGATGGGAATCAGACATTAACGGAAACTTTTACAATCCCATATGGTGTGTCATCTCTTAAATATGAGACAATGAGAAAAATAGAAAATAGTCATTTGTTTACTTTAAAAGGATTGAATCTAACAACAACACCAGTTGGCATTTTGATGGAAGATACCAGATTAAGAGAGGAAAGTAATAATTTGTTCCGTCAAAAATTAAATGAAATGTTACAGTGGTATAGAACAAATAATTTATAATTTAATCAATAAAGAGATAAATCCCCAAAAGGAAGACTTTTGGGGATTTATTTATTAAGCTACTTTTTGATGTTACTATATTCTTGCCTTGACATTGTAACAATAGATTACGTTAATCTTTAATAGCCCATTTTCCATTCTCTCCCAAATATAATCTTCTAAACAATCCCCAAATTCTCCAACATGAATTCTGATTTTGCTCCAACAGCCAAAGACAGCTCCCAAAGAGAGACAATACGCTATATTTGTGGCCTCGGAGCAAAGGGTGGATGCGAGCGCATAAGCGAACATTCAACCTGCAGCGACTAAAGTCACAAATATAGCGTATTGTCTCTCTTTGGGAGTGTCTCCCTTGCCTGCGGCAAATCACAATTTACTCGCCCTCATTATTGAATTTTTCCCATGTTTCTTTTGTATGGAATCCAATGCTGCATCGAGCTTTGACATTTTTTCCCGTTTTTCATGTGAGGAGGCAGTTTCAGTGAAAAGTTGTATCTGTTCGATTTTGTCGAGGGTGAGTTTGCCGCCTCGTACTCCAAGAAGCCGGATTGGGGTGCCATCCCAGAGTTCTTTAAAAAGTTTTACACTGATTTGATAAAAGTCGTCAGTAGTATTTGTAGAGTAATCAAGGACTGTCTGGTGGGATTTCCTGCGAAAATGGCTGTCCTTGAGTTCTACTTCAATAACTTGTGCGTAAACCTGATCTTCACGAAGTCGCTTAGTGACGGTTTCGCAGAGTTCTAATAAGACAGGTTTCGCCTCAGAAAGCGAAGTGAGGTCTTTGCTTAAAGTAGTGGAATTCCCATAGCCTTTTGGAGCATCAGGAGATTCTTTAACAGGAGAATTGTCTCTGCCGTTTGCATAGTTCCACAAAGTAACTCCTTGAGAATTTAAGTGTGCCTTTAAAAAGTCAGGGTTGCTTTTGGCAATGTCACCAATAGTATAGATACCGAGCTGATTTAACTTTTGTGCGGCAGCTCTTCCGGTAAAAAAGAGAGTGCGAACAGGAAGATGCCACATTTTTTTTTCTATTTCAGATGGAAACAAAGTGTGGATTTTGTCTGGTTTTTCAAAATCAGAAGCCATTTTTGCAAGAAGTTTATTTGAAGAAATGCCGATATTTACGGTAAAATCTAAAGTTTCTCTAATATCGGTCTGAATCTTTTCGGCAGCTTCAAGCGGAGTAGAGTAGAAGTAGTGAAGTCCGCTCATATCAAGGTAAGCTTCATCAATAGAAACCTGTTCTACCACAGGAGCATATTTCTTTAAAATAGTGATGAAAGCTTTGGAATATTTGTGATAAAGAGGGAAATTCGGTTGAAAACTTTGTAAAGTAGGACATTTCGTCAGAGCATCGGTAACCGGTTCTCCCGTATGAATACGAAAACGTTTAGCAGGAAGCGACTTGGCAAGAACAACTCCTTTGCGCAAAGAAGTATCGCCACCGATGATCGATGGGATTGTTCGGATATCTGTAGAAGCACCATTTTTAAGCTGGTGGACAGCCTCCCAGCTTAAATAGGCACTATTTACGTCAACGTGAAAAATGAGTCTTTCTTTCATAAGTGAAAATCCTTTGTATTGTAATAATTAGTTTTCTGTCTTTGGCGGGGGGAATAAATATTATGTTCCAGTATGTCTCTATTTTAACTACCATGAGAATGATGCTAAAAGATGTATATGCTATTTACATTTCAATATATTTCCTGTCTCATTCCGTCATTAATGGTATTCCTATTTTGGTTGCTATCTCTCTTAACTTTTCTAATGTATAGCCTGTATACTTTTCTATTTTTTCAATCGGTTCTCTTTCCTGTATCATCATCTGCGCCATAGATAGAGTTCTTTCCTCTTTTCCTAATTCTATGCCTTGTTTAATTCCCTGCTCTACAAGAGCCTTGCTTAAATTACACATCTCCTGCACCTCGCTTTCAAATTCTACTGTCATCGCTATCTCAAATTCATCATTTAGTCTCTGCTTTTTCTCTTCTGGTGTTGTCGTCGCAGAGAACAATACATTCAGTAAATCTAGTATCTCTAAATCACTACTCTTATCTGCATCTCCCAGATTGAGAACTACTACCTCCATCAAATCATAATTCTCCTCTTTTGTATAGGATTCTCCGTAAATTATATCCTCTACCGTGTGATATTTAAAAATTCCATTCTTTCGTTTTTTCGCCGGATCTGGACAAATCCATATGCTGTAGACTTTTTCTAGCTTCTCATAATGTTCATTTGTAAATACAGTTCCATATTGTTCGGAAACCATTCTTCCACAGTAATAAAATCCTCTCTTTACAATTGGGTATCCTGGCGTATCATCTAACTGTATTTCGAGGTTAAGGATCAAACGAACTATTTCGTTACTCTTTGGCAGAAAGGCCGGAAGACGAATATCATAATATATTGTATGTTCCTGAATCGAGTTGGATTCCGTATTCATGCCTTCCACTCTTTTGTCTCCATCCAGTTTGTCATTCTTATCTAATTCATCCTGATGTACTGCATAGGTTGATACCTCGGCTTCTTCTTTTAAGCAGTTATCACAGATATACTGCACTCCGTATTGTGAAAATTCTTTTGTACAGGATTTTAAAATCCACGCTATGATTGCCTTATAGCTCAGTAATTTCTTTGCACATTCATCGTACTTTGCACGATTCTCTGCTATGTCAATTGCCTGTGCTAAACCTGTCTGACGAATCATCAAAACACCTCCAAATTATCACATTACCTCTTTGCTTCTCACGCTATCGCATTATTTATAAAAAACTTTGTTTCTAAGTTAGTCTTTAAACAAATAAATAGCATTTCGATTATATTATCACATATTTTCCTATTTTTGTTGCTTTTCTGACGAATTATGCTGATTTCGTGATAAAGTAAATTGTTTTATGAATTTAAAGCGATAATATGATGATTTGATATTAAATTGTTTGCTCTTATCTTTCCAATATGTCTCTATTTAAATCCGCAGGATGAAGACATGGAGCGGCTGGAACTGAATTTACATTCCAATATGTCCCTATTAAATTATACAATTCATCTCGCTACCTACATTTCATTTAGATTTACATTCCGATATGTCCCTATTTAAATTCTCAACAGCCGATGTTGCCTACTTTGCAAAAGGAATTTACATTCCAATATATCTCTATTTAAATAGGAACTATGGAATATAAACAAATCACACTCACAGAAATTTACATTCCAATATGTTTCTATTTTAATTGATGTACCCTGCAGGATGACGGCACCAAATACAGATTTACATTCCAATATGTTTCTATTTTAATCAAATAAGAAAATTGATAAGCTTGAAAATATCGAGCATTTACATTCCAATATGTTTCTATTTTAATATAGCCTGCATAATTTCCACGTCACCACCATTATCATTTACATTCCAATATGTTTCTATTTTAATCCCTTTACGTTGTATCTTGTTGCTTTCTCTAAAATATTTACATTCCAATATGTTTCTATTTTAATCCATCGCCCGAATTCCCGCTTCTTTTCTACCTTATTTCCCCACTTTCTGTTGACAAGCCAAAGTTTACAAATATTTTACCATATCTCCTTCATTAATTCTACGAAAGAGAAACAAAATCACCTATTTTTCATGTTTGTAGAATTCTGTCGATGTACGGGCATTTTTACATTATCGGAGGGCGACAGTTTAAAAATAGTAGGAACGGAGTAATAGATTTCTTGTTAAGCATAGAAGGAGAGAAGTAGCCAAGGACAGGCGTTTAAAAGTATAAGTAGTAACCTAAAATTTGAATAACCTCTCCAATTTATCAAAGACAGGAAATAAAAAAATAGATATATAGTATCTGTGACTTTGGAGCAAGCGAATAATGCGGGTAAGCATTATTCGTGCAGTGATATGGAACAGATACTATATATCTATTTTTTATTTCCGTCTGTTTTTTTAAAATCTAGAGAGCAATTAATCCTCTTGTTTCAAATTCTTCAGCGCATCTTCCTTCCACTCAATCGCCTGTTCTAAACACTCAATCCTCATAAGCCTCTTCATGGTTTTCGGAGTGAAGCTCCCGATAAATCTCCCCGATTTTATAAGTAGCAGAACGAATCTCTCGTTTATCCTGGCGAATCTGGTCTTTTAATTTTAAAATCTCAGCGGTATTTTTTGATTTATCCATTGTAACCTGGCTGGCAGTCATAAGGTTTTGTTTTAAGGTGTCAAAAAAAGCCATAGAAGTGCCTCCTTTGTCAACTACCCACGACCTAAAGGTCATGGGTTTGTAACTGCCCAGTCGTACTAACGGCTTACACCTCCGACCTTTAATCCCCGATAGATATTGCTATCTAAAGTGGCGTTACATCATAGGGTGACTGACAGCACCCTTTACAGACAAGACATGCTCATCTGTAACTGTATCAGGTACTAAACTTCCCATGCTATACAGTAAAAAAATCTTTTACGGTTAAGATTTTACGCAATACACGAATTTCGTATTGCAACCTCATATCTTGTCAATGTACAAAAGAGTGTCTTTAATGAGCAGCACATCTAACGGTTTTCTCTTTAAGAACTGCTACGGCTATTGTAGCATATTGGGTAACAGTT
>ENA-ORTN01002902-ORTN01002902.1-human-gut-metagenome-genome-assembly--contig:-NODE-2902-length-12940-cov-19.923244_pt1 | contig 12940 bp, 7 predicted proteins | sample MGYA00242070_ERZ509189 | MGnify/ENA primary metagenome ERZ509189 (study PRJEB26280, sample SAMEA2338821) | human gut metagenome | biome: human gut; feature: human-associated habitat; material: faeces...
CGGAGCGGTTTATTAAAACAGCTGCAGAAATCGGAATGGATGGTTTGATTCTGCCGGATGTGCCGTATGAGGAAAAAGAGGAATTTGATATTGTATGTAAGAAATACGGTATTGATCTGATCTCTCTGATCGCGCCGACTTCTCATGAGAGGGTCGCACAGATTGCGAAGGATGCGGAAGGGTTTGTGTATTGTGTTTCTTCTCTTGGTGTTACAGGAACAAGAACTAATATTACTACGGATATCGGAGCTATGGTGAAGTTAGTGAAGGCTGTGAAGGATATTCCATGTGCTGTGGGATTTGGTATTTCTACGCCGGAGCAGGCGAAGAAGATGGCAGCACAGTCGGACGGGGCAATTGTAGGATCTGCAATTGTGAAGTTGTGTGCAGAACATGGCGCGGACTGTGTACCGTATGTGAAAGAGTATGTGAAGTCTATGAAAGATGCTGTAATGGAAGCTTAGGAGTTGAAGAGGGACGCGCAGAAACATATTTCATTTCGTGTGCGGTTTCGAAGCCTAAGAACTTCTAAGCTGCTAAAAATATGCTAAAAACATAAGAAAAATGACCCAAACTCGTCGCATGCTGCGGCTCAGACAGTGGGTCATTTTTCTTATAACGCATATTTTTATCAGCTAAGAAGTTCTAAGACTCCTGCAAATGCACACGAAATGAAATATGTTTTTGCGCTGTGTATTGGTATGAACTGAAAATCTTCCTGAATAAATTGCGGAGAAGTTATTATAGCAATTCCATAAAATACTGCAAGCAATCCAGTTCATCATAGCTGAAGAGCTGCGGAGTAATTCGTATCTTTTATAAGAAAGATCTCAGAATCTGCAGAACTCCGTTTTCCCAGTAGGGCGGGCAGGTATTTTTGGCGGCAGCCCGGACTTCGGGGCGGGAGTTGGAGACTGCGTAGCTGAGACCGGCATTCTGAAGCATTTCAATATCGTTGAGGTTATCTCCGAAAGTGCAGGTTTCGTCAGGTGAAATTCCCAGATATTCCTGCAGGAAAGCGACGGAAGGACCTTTGCCGGAACCTGGGGCAGTACAGTCCATCCATTCCTTGCCGGCGGCAGCCATAACTGTTTTGTCTTTCCAGGTGGGAGTGAATAAAGGGGCGCACATTTCCTCACAGGCGTTGGGGTGGTAGACAGCAAATTTGTTTACCTGCTGCCCCTCGAGTTTTAACATTTCCGGAACTTCATGGATATCATATCCGTAAGAATCTCTCAGCCAGTGAAACATCTGGCTGCCTCCGTCTTCTGCGAAACAGCGTTCAGGTGTGGAAATAAAATAATCACAGGAAGGCATATTCTCTCTTACCATAGAACACATTCCTTTCCAGATTTCGTCAGGCAGAGTATCCACTTTCAGAATCTCCTTCGGAGTCCGTACAACAGTTCCTCCGTCAGAGATATAAAGCAGTCTGTCTGCGACAGGGGCAAACAGCTTCCTCTCACTTCGATATTGCCGCCCTGAGCATGCCACAAACACAATCCCCTTATCAATCAGCCTTCCGATAACCTCCATATACTCCCTGTCAATCGCCAGAGTCCCATCCTTCACCAGAGTCCCATCTATATCTGAAGCAATCAATTTAATCATATGAATAAGAAATCCTTTCTATAATAAATACAATAGGCATTTGCGAAACTCTGAACCTATTGAAAATACTGGTTTTTCGTTTTACAATTACCTAATAAATACAATCCCCATTTTATCACGCCAAAATATAACTTGCCATAAAAAATTTAGAAAAATTGCAACTATTCACCAGTCCCGGTTCATGCGTTACCATCCTGCAAAATGTTCTGTGAGGAAATCTCATCTGCATAGCCTGTCGTTGCAAGGCGCATTACTGTGAACGAAGTGAGCAGTAACAGCTCGGCAGTCCCGCAGCCAGCCAACAGGCAGGAAATATTTTTGGTTTCAGGTGCATTTGCAGTGGGTGTAGTAACTCTTGGTGCGTGGGAATCTGCGTTATTCAAAAATTGCTCACTGTCTGAGCGAAGCGAGTTTGAGCAATTTTTGAATGTTTTTAGCAGATTTCCACACACCTAGAGTTATTAGCCCGCGAAACCGCACCTGAAACCAAAAATATTTCCTGTCGTCCCCAATTTTTTTGCCCGCCAAACCCCATTGACTTTTCCACCCTTTTTTCTTATATTATATAAATAGAAATCTGCGTACTCTGAAAACTACGCATTTAAACCCTGAAAAAAGGAGAGTTGCTCGAAATGAACAAAAAAATGCTCTTTGTTTTCAATCCCAAGGCAGGCAAAGGCAAGATCAAAACAAACCTGCTTGATATAGTAGATATTTTCAACAAAGGCGGTTATGAAGTCATTATCTATTCCACACAGAAACCAAAAGATGCCTACGAGAAAGCCAAAGAATACGAATCCAAAGTAGATCTTATCGTATGCAGCGGCGGAGACGGGACTCTTGATGAGGTGGTTACCGGAGTAATGGAAAAGAAGAGTTCCATTCCCATCGGATACATTCCGGCAGGAAGCACCAACGACTTTGCAAACAGTCTCTTTATGCCGAAAAGCATGACAGATGCCGCTTCCATGATCATGGAAGAGAAACTTTATCACTGTGACATCGGCAGATTCAATAACCAGAGCTTTACATATATAGCAGCTTTCGGTCTTTTCACAGATGTAGCCTATCAGACAGATCAGGATCTCAAGAATATCCTTGGCCATGTAGCCTATCTTCTTGAGGGAGTGAAACGCCTTTTTGATATCAAATCATACCATATGAGAATTGAATCCGAAGAATTAACTGTGGAGGATGACTTCATCTTTGGAATGATCACCAATTCCCGTTCAGTGGGAGGGTTCAAGAACCTTACAGGCAAGAACGTGGATATGAATGACGGACTTTTTGAAGTCACCATGATCACAAGACCGAAGAATCCGCTGGAATTGCAGGAGATCATGACTGCAATGCTGACAGCAGAGGACAATACAGATCTGATCCATTCTTTTAAATCAGCCAGGGTGACCATTACCTCAGAAGAACCGGTACCATGGACTCTGGACGGTGAATACGGCGGCAGTCATACACAGATAGAGATTGAAAACTGCCACGAAGCACTGAATCTGTATCTGAAAAGTACAAAAAATGAGGAAACCAGATCAATTGGAATTTCCCCGTTAATAAATAAAAAGGAGAAATAAAATGGGTGAGTATATCAATGTAGTAGAGACTTTTGGATGTGATGTGTTTAATGATTCCGTCATGCAGGCACGACTTCCGAAGAAGATCTACAAAGAATTGAAAAAAACCATAGAAGAAGGCAAGGAACTGTCTATGGAAATTGCGGATGTAGTAGCACACGAGATGAAAGAATGGGCCATCGAGAAAGGTGCCACACATTACAGCCACTGGTTCCAGCCCCTTACAGGTGTGACAGCAGAGAAACATGATGCCTTTATCACAGCTCCGATGGATAACGGCAAGGTCCTGATGTCTTTCTCCGGAAAAGAACTGATCAAAGGTGAACCGGATGCATCTTCTTTCCCGTCCGGTGGATTAAGAGCAACTTTTGAAGCAAGAGGATATACAGCATGGGACTGTACATCACCGGCTTTTGTCCGTCATGATGCAGCAGGCGGAACACTCTGTATTCCTACTGCATTCTGTTCCTATACAGGAGAAGCACTTGACCAGAAGACACCACTTCTTCGTTCTATGGAAGCAATCAACACCCAGGCACTCCGTCTGCTGAGACTTTTCGGAAATACAACTTCTAAGAAAGTAACTCCGTCAGTAGGAGCAGAGCAGGAATATTTCCTGATCGATAAAGAGAAATGGCTTCAGAGAAAAGACCTGATCTATACAGGCAGAACTCTTTTTGGAGCTATGCCTCCGAAGGGACAGGAAATGGATGACCATTACTTTGGAAGTATCCGTCAGAGAATTTCCGCATACATGAAAGAGGTAAATGAAGAATGCTGGAAGCTTGGAATTCCTGCAAAGACACAGCATAATGAGGTTGCTCCTGCACAGCATGAGCTTGCACCGATTTATGCACCGGTCAATATCGCAGCAGACCAGAACCAGATGATGATGCGTATCCTTAAAAAGGTTGCCAGCCGTCATGGAATGCGCTGTGTCCTTCATGAGAAACCATTTGCAGGTGTGAACGGTTCCGGTAAGCATAACAACTGGTCTCTTACCACAGATGACGGAATCAATCTTCTGGATCCGGGCAAAACACCTCATGAAAATATTCAGTTCCTTCTGGTCCTCACCTGTATCCTGAAAGCAGTAGATGAACATGCAGATCTTCTGCGTGAATCTGCGGCAGATGTGGGAAATGACCAGAGACTTGGCGGCCATGAAGCACCGCCGGCAGTGATTTCCGTATTTCTTGGAGAGCAGCTGGAGGATGTTCTGGAACAGCTGGTCAGCACAGGAACAGCAACTCACAGTAAAAAGGGAAGTAAGCTGGAAACAGGTGTTAAGACTCTGCCTGATTTCATGAAGGATGCTACAGACCGTAACCGTACTTCACCTTTTGCTTTCACAGGAAATAAATTTGAATTCCGTATGGTAGGCTCAAGAGATTCTATTTCCGCATGTAACGTAGTCCTGAATACGATCACGGCAGAAGTATTTAAGGAAGTATGTGACCGTCTGGAAAAAGCTCCTGATTTCGAACTGGCGGTACATGACCTGATCAAAGAATATGCCACAGATCATCAGAAGATCGTATTTAACGGAAACGGCTATGCGCCGGAATGGGAGAAAGAAGCTAAACGCCGCGGACTTCCGATCCTTCCGAGCATGGTGGATGCAATCCCTGCACTTACTACAGAGAAGGCAGTGAAACTCTTTGAATCTTTTGATGTATTCTCAAGAGCTGAGCTTGAATCACGCGCAGAGATTAAATATGAGATTTACTCTAAAGCAATCAATATTGAAGCAAAGACAATGATCGACATGGCAACCAAGCAGATTATTCCGGCAGTTATCAGATATACCACTGTTCTTGGCGAATCCATCAATACAGTGAAAACAGCGGGCGAAGGGCTGATCGATGTAAGTGTACAGCTTGACCTGCTTAAGAAAGCGTCAAAACTCTTAAAGGCTGCAAACAGTGCCATGAGTAAGCTGAGCAAACTGGTTGAGAAGATCCCGGAATATGCAGAGGGACGGGACAGAGCCGTATTCTGCAGAGAAAAGGTGGTTCCTGCAATGGAAGCTTTACGTGAGCCTGTGGATGAACTGGAAATGATCGTAGATAAGGAAATGTGGCCGATGCCTTCTTATGGAGATCTTGTATTTGAAGTATAATGCTGTAAAAATATAAAGAAGAATGCTATAATGAAAGGGTCGTGAATCTGTAAAAGATAAGCGGCCTTTTTCTATAACACAAACTGGACTATAATAGTTATATAAAGGAGAACTAAATGGAAGAACTGAAATTTCTGGAGGAGCAGCAGGTAGCCTCTGAACTGATAAAGAGAGTAGAAGAATTCCGCAGCCGGTATGAAGTGGCACCGGAAACAGCAGGCAGGATTGTGAAACCATCCATTCCATTTTACGGAAAAGACATTCTGGAAATGGCCATTGCCGGACTGCTCAAAGGGGAGAATCTATTACTCACCGGTCCGAAGGCAACAGGAAAAAATATCCTTGCAGAGAACCTGGCATATATTTTCAACCGTCCCGCATATAATGTTTCCTTTCATGTAAATACCAACAGTGGAGATCTGATCGGCACAGACACTTTCGTGGACAACGAAGTTAAGCTCCGCAAAGGAACTATCTATCAGTGTGCAGAATACGGTGGTTTCGGAATCCTCGACGAGATTAATATGGCAAAGAACGATGCAGTTTCCGTTCTTCATGCAACTTTGGATTATCGCCGTTCCATCGATGTCCCGGGCTATGACAAAATTGATCTTCATCCGGCTGCCCGTTTTATCGGAACTATGAATTACGGTTATGCAGGAACCAAAGAACTCAATGAAGCGCTGGTATCCAGATTTCTGGTCATAGACATGCCGGCTCAGACTGAAGAATCCCTGGAATTTATTTTCCGCCGGATGTTCCCGAATATAAAAGAAAACGCCAGAACACAGTTCATCGGAGTATTCCTGGATCTTCAGCTCAAAGCCACAAACAGTGAAATTTCCACCAAACCTCTGGATCTGCGAGGTCTCCTTGCAGCCATGAAGATTGTAGAAACCGGACTTTCTCCGAGAAAAGCAGTTACTATGGGAGTGGTGAACAAGACCTTTGACATTTTCGAGAAAGAAATCGTAGAGGATATTGTGAAAACCAGAATTCCGGCAGACTGGACAAGGGATGATGTATATGAAAGATGAGAAAATCGTAGAAATCGACGATTACCGTCTGGAACTGGAAAACAGGATCCGCAATCTCCTCTGGACTATCAGCGGGGATTACACGTTAAATATGAAAGTAGACGTTTCCCTGTATCTGCGCTCAAAAGCAATCGCTCTGTATGACGGCATCAAGCAGGGCGCTCTGGCAAAATATTATGACAGAAATCTGCTGGGTTTATATCTGGTAAAAAAAGTTTTCTGCCAGGCAGGAGAGGGAGAACTGACTGCAGTAGCACAGCTATGTGTAGAAGAAGCAATCGGGGACAAAATCTGTCAGGAACGTCCGGGAGTCCGGGAGATGCAGAAGGAAGCATTCGAGGATATCCTGGATCAGGAGTTTGAACGGATGCCCGCATACGGAGATATTCTTGGCCGATTGAAGATTGCCATCCTGCGTGACCGTTTACAGAATGGAAACCATTATGTAGAAGAGCGTCTTCGGGAAATCCGCGACATGGTTTACAAAGCCAGAACAGCTGCAGACACTATAGAATTGATCCGTATTATTGACAGTCTTTACAACACTATCATTGATCCGAATTTTGAGAAAGATCATGGAACACTGGAACAGGTTATGGCAGTCACCCTGGAAGAACTGACAGAATACGACTGGGAAGATTTTCTTACAGAAGAACTTTATGAGGAAGCTCTGGAGAGTTACATCGAACAGATGACAAATAAGATTACGGACATGGAAGACACTGCTGTCACTGAAGAAATGGAAAAACAGCGCCAGACCAAACACAAAATTACAATTCTCACAGAGGAAGAACTTGAGAAAGCATACACCTATGTTGAGTTGAATTTCGGAAAAACTTATCTGACTCCTGCAGAAGAGAAGCGAATGAATTATCTGATGTGTAGGGAACTTCACAGGGACTGCAGCCTTTATTTTACAGAAGGAATTCTTAAGAATCCGGTCAAACGAAACTATCAGTACGAATATGCAGTGCGATTAAAGAATAAGAATATCTGGCTCTACCATGACAAACACAGAATCGTAAAGCAGAACATCGCATCCCTCACAGACCTTTTACGAAAGACACTGGTGCTGAAAAGCGAGACGCAGGAAGTACTGTCAGACAGAGGAACGATCATTCCGTCCAGACTCTGGCGTGTGGGCAGAAGCAGTGAAGCAAATCTGTTTAAAAGAGAATTGAAATCTGATGCATCTGATTTCGTAGTAGATGTGCTGATCGATGCCAGCGGTTCCCAGATGTCCAGGCAGGGAGATGTGGCATTACAGGCTTATATCATCAGTGAAGCATTAAGTAATGTAAACCTGCCTCACCGTGTCATGAGCTTCTGCACATTCTGGGACTATACGATCCTTCACAGATTCCGTGAGTACGATGATCCACAGTCAGCTAATGAAAATATTTTTAATTATGTAACTTCTTCCAATAACAGGGATGGACTTGCTATCAAAACCGTAGGATACGGTCTGCTTCAGAGATCTGAGGAGAAAAAAATCCTCATTGTATTAAGTGATGGAAAACCATATGATGTCATCGTAAACAGACCTCACGCAAAGAACCCGGAACCTTATATGGGAAAATATGCGATCAATGATACTGCTACAGAAGTGCGGCACCTGCGAAACCTTGGAGTAAGTGTTCTGGGAGTCTTTGCAGGGGAAGAAAAGGACCTATCCACAGAAAAAAAGATATTTGGAAAAGATTTCGCATATATCCGGGATATTTCGAATTTTTCCAGAATTGTCGGGAGATACCTGATTAAACAGTTGGATTCAGATGAATAGACTGATAAAACAGGGTAAAAATATGCTGTTTGAGCGTGCTGATATATTAAGAGATTATCAAGTTAGCACATTAATATGGTAAAGTGCATAAAAAACCAGTTTTTTCACCTTGCCTTTTTGTATAAATTTCGCTATAATGTTCTATGTTTATAAATCAATACAAAAGGGAGAGGAAATCATGAACGAAAACAAAGAGTTCAAACCGTATATTCCGGCTGACAAGATCACACCAGAATTTACGGTGACATCCATCATCATGGGTGTTATCCTTGCAGTCATCTTCGGTGCAGCCAATGCTTATCTTGGTCTGCGTGTTGGTATGACTGTATCTGCTTCCATTCCGGCAGCAGTTATTTCCATGGGCGTAATTCGCAAGATCATGAAAAAGAACTCCATTCTGGAGAGCAACATGGTCCAGACAATCGGTTCAGCCGGTGAATCACTGGCAGCCGGTGCAATTTTCACAATGCCTGCTCTGTTCCTTTGGGCAGAAGAAGGACTTTGTGAAATGCCGGGTATCGTGGAAATCACATTAATCGCACTTTGCGGTGGTGTTCTTGGTGTACTTTTTATGGTACCACTTCGTAACGCACTGATCGTAAAAGAGCATGCAACACTTCTTTATCCTGAAGGAACTGCCTGCGCAGATGTTCTTCTTGCAGGTGAAGAGGGTGGTGCAAACGCTGCGACAGTATTCTCAGGTATGGGAATCGCAGCGATCTTTAAATTTGTCGTTGACGGTTTAAAGGTAATCCCTGCAGACGTTGCAGTAGCATTTAAAGGATTCAAAGGTGAAATTGGTATGGAATGCTATCCTGCACTTCTCGGTGTTGGATATATCGTAGGACCAAGAATCGCATCCTTTATGTTTGTTGGTTCTCTTATTGGCTGGATGGTGCTGATTCCGGTAATCTGTCTGTTCGGAGCTGATACAGTTATGTATCCCGGAACAGAAACAATTTCTGCTCTTTATGCAGCAGGCGGAGCATCTAAAATCTGGAGTACTTATGTAAAATATATCGGAGCAGGAGCTATCGCAACAGGTGGTATTATTTCTCTGATCAAATCCTTGCCTCTGATCATTGCAACCTTCCGTGATTCCATGAAGAGCATGAAGGGCGGTAAGAATACAAGTACAGAAAGAACTGCACAGGATCTTCCAATGAACGTTATCCTGATCGGTATTGTGGCAATGGTTGCGATCATTTGGCTTGTTCCGGCTATCCCGGTTAACCCGATCGGTGCGCTGATCATCGTAATCTTCGGCTTCTTCTTTGCAACTGTATCTTCCCGTATGGTTGGTCTTGTAGGAAGCTCCAACAACCCTGTATCAGGTATGGCTATCGCTACACTTCTGATCGCAACAATGGTTATCAAAGCATCCGGCAATACCGGTATCGACGGAATGAAAGCAGCAATTGCGATTGGTTCCGTAATCTGTATCGTAGCAGCGATCGCAGGTGATACTTCACAGGATTTAAAGACAGGTTATCTTCTTGGTGCAACTCCTAAGAAACAGCAGATCGGTGAGCTTATCGGTGTTGTTGCTGCCGGTCTTGCTATCGGTGGAGTTCTTTATCTTCTGAACACTGCATGGGGATACGGAAGTGCAGAAGTACCTGCTCCTCAGGCAACTCTGATGAAGATGATCGTAGAAGGTATCATGGGCGGCAAGCTTCCATGGACACTGGTATTTATCGGTGTATTCCTTGCAATTGGTCTGGAAATCTTAAGAATTCCGGTTATGCCATTTGCTATCGGTCTTTATCTTCCAATCTACCTCAACGCTGCTATCATGATCGGTGGTGTTGTTCGTATGTTCGTTGACGGAAGAAAGAATGTTGATGATAAGAAAAAAGAAGAACAGGCAACAGACGGTACACTTTACTGTGCAGGTATGATCGCAGGTGAAGGTCTTGTAGGTATCCTTCTTGCAATCCTTGCAGTAGTAAACGTAAGCAGTGTATTTGATCTCTCCGGAAGCATTAACCTTGGTAATGCAGGCGGCGTGATCCTGATGTTACTTATGATCTTAAGCCTTCTGAAATTCAGTATCTGGAACAAGAAGAAAGCCTGATCAGGCGGAGATGATAATATTTAAATGAGTAAAAAGAAAAAAGAAATACAGATCAATTATCTGGATCTCATTCCTGAGCGCAGTGCACAGCTTCGCTGGCATACGGATATCAGGGGGAGAATGGTGCTGGAAATAGAGAATAAGGGCGCGTTTAACACGATTGCCCAGAAGCTGTTTGGAAAACCCAGATATACGAAGATACATCTGGATGACAATGGCACATTTATCTGGCCACTCATAGATGGCAGGAAGACAGTGGAAGATATTGCTGCACTGGTAAAAGACGAATTTGGGGAGAAGGCAGAGCCTTTATATCCAAGGATCGTTAAATACTTCCAGATAATGGAGAGTTATCATTTTGTAAATTTTATCAATAAGCCTGAAAAATAAGGTAAGAATAAGAGCGGGAGCAGTCCTTCATGGATTGCTGCCGTTCTTGTAGTTTATGGAAGAATAATTACGGCACAGTGATAAAGCGGTATTTCTGGCTGATATTCATGAAAGCATAAAACAAATATCATTTTTACAGAATACAAGGAGGCAAATGAATGAAGTTAGTAAATGGAAAAAGATCACAGCTTCTGGAATATCTGATGATCATAGCAGGAACCGGATTAATGGCACTGGCGATCAATTCCGTATTTGATGCATCAGGTATGGTAACCGGAGGCTTTTCAGGTATCGCAATCATTATAAAAGCAGGGAGTCAGGGAATCATTGACGGTGGTATCCCTCTCTGGGTAACAAATATGGGTTTGAACATTCCACTGTTTCTGATCGGATGGAAGATTAATGGATTCTCCTTTGTAAAAAAAGCTTTGATAGGAGAAATTGCTCTGTCCACCTGGCTTGCCATAGAACCTGTATGGAATCTTGCTGGCAATGATCTTCTTCTTGCCGCACTTTACGGTGGTGTGATCCAGGGTGTGGGAATTGGTCTTGTCTTTCTGGGCGGTGGAACAACCGGAGGAACCGATATGATGGCAGCTATCATCCAGAAATATCTGCAGCACTATTCAATCGCACAGATCATGCAGGTTATAGATGCAGGCGTTGTACTGGTGGGTATGTATGTGTTTGGCATCCACAAGGCACTCTATGCGATTATTGCGGTATATCTGGTGACAAAAGTATCTGACGGTTTGATTGAAGGTCTGAAATTCTCAAAAGCTGCCTATATCATTACAGCAAAGCCAAAAGAAATAGCAGATATGATCATGAAAGATCTGGACAGAGGTGTAACAGGCATCAGTGCCAGAGGAATGTACTCAGGACAGGATAAACTGATGCTTTTCTGCGTGGTAAATAAAAAAGAGATCGTAATGCTTAAAGAAAAAGTAGATGAAATGGTAGCAGCCGGAATGTCAAGAGCAGAAGCAGCTGCAGAATTTACCGGCGATGCTGCGTTTGAAGAATGGTATGACAGCTGGTATCAGAAGTTAAATGACACGGCACATTCCAATCAGTAGATCCTGTATTTAAGGCCGGAAACAGGATCAGAAATAAGATGAGAAATGCCACAGGCAGGAGGTTTGGAAGTAAAACATGAAAAAAAAGAAAAGAACATTGATGCATATTTTACTTCTGCCTCTTTTACTGGTGGTATTATTTCAGGGCATCTTACCTTTTTCCATGCTCCTTTCCAGCGGTGTTAAATCCATTATGGAGAGTAATGCAGTAGATCTTGACAGTTATCTGGTGGAAAACAGCAAGGTAATACTGGAAAATGCCATGATCGAGCAGTGGAGTGCTGTGCGCAAAGAGAGCAACTATCTGAATAGTGTTCTTTCTGATCTGTTAAAAGAACAACGGGCAGATATAGAAAAGTTTACAAAGGATAAGGAACTTCAGAAGGAATATACCCAGCGTGTATTTCCGGAGCTTTTAGAGTCTTTGCGCCGTGATACCACCTGCGGTGTGTTTCTTGTTATGGCAAATGATCAGCCAATAGGGGCACCGGGAGATTTTACGGGATTTTTCCTCAGGGACTCTGATCCTGTGACCAAGGTAGATACAAACTCTGACCTTCTTTTGGAGCGCGGGGATAAAACTCTGGCCCGCCGGTGGGGAATTACCCTGGATAATTCCTGGTCCCCTGCATTTCGTTTTCAGGGAAAAGGTATCAGGGAAAGTGATGATTTTTTCTATGAACCTTACACAGCAGGTATGGCTCATACAGGGGTAGATATGGCCAGTTTAGGTTACTGGTCCATGCCTTTTATACTGGAAGATTATGAAATGGATAACCATAAAATGATCACATATTCTGTCCCTTTGGTCAATGATGGTGTGATCTATGGTGTTGTGGGAACGGAAGTTTCTGTCAGTTATCTGTGCAATACCTATTTCCGTGTACAGGATCTGAACAGGCAACAGACAGCCGGTTACGCCATTGCCGTTGATAACGGAGATGGTACGTATGAAAATATTGCAGGAAAAGGTAATCTTTATGATGCGGTACAGCGTGAAAATGGTATTTTTAAGCTGGAAAGTACAAAGCATGAGGACCTTTTCAAGGTAAAGGACTCTAAGATCGGTACCCAGGAGATCTATGCCCTGTTTTCAAAAATGAATTTGTATGCCAATAATGTCCCTTATAAGAATACAAACTGGGTTTTATGTGGTTTTGTGGCAGAGGACTCTATTTTCAGTCTGGGAGATAAGCTGTACAGCGATATTTTGACGACTATTGTGGCCTGTGCAGTTTTGGGACTGGTGATCATGAGT
>ENA-ORTN01002923-ORTN01002923.1-human-gut-metagenome-genome-assembly--contig:-NODE-2923-length-12854-cov-2.950621_pt1 | contig 12854 bp, 10 predicted proteins | sample MGYA00242070_ERZ509189 | MGnify/ENA primary metagenome ERZ509189 (study PRJEB26280, sample SAMEA2338821) | human gut metagenome | biome: human gut; feature: human-associated habitat; material: faeces...
GCAAAAGGTTACACAAAACCGCACCCGGCTTGTACTGAAACTCACCATCGGCACCAATCATATTAAAACCGACTACATCACTCGGAAGTACGTCCGGTGTAAACTGCAGACGGCGCTCTGTCAATTCCATCGCACGGGAAAAAGCAACCGCCAGTGTTGTTTTACCAACCCCCGGAACATCCTCTACGAGAATATGTCCCTTGGCTAACATCGCTGTCATCACGAGCTCAATTGCTTCATCCTTACCACGAATTACTTTACCAACCTCATTCAGAATCTCTTGTACTTTATCGTTCACTTATGATTCTCCTTTCTCACTCATCGGATAATAGCAGAAAACGCCGGATACCCTCGGCGTTCCCTCTTCTATCGTCTTTCTTATGAAACTTTCATTTTAAATTTTCTTACGGCACGTTCATCTTCCGCATCTATTTTTTCCATGTGACCGCCAAGCCCACGGATTTTTTCTGCAAAATTTTCATACCCTCGCTCAATATATTGAATATCGTCCACATAAGTATATCCTTCTGCGACAAGTCCTGCCATCACAAGTGCTGCACCCGCACGCAAATCCGGTGCACTCACGCGCGCTCCGGTAAATCCTTCCACACCGGTTACAAAAGCGGCATTTCCTTCTACGGAAATATTCGCTCCCATACGGCGCAGTTCGCTGATATACTTAAACCGCGTCTCAAAAATTGTCTCTGTGACAATACTGGTTCCCTCAGACAGAGCAAGCAGCGTTGTAATCTGTGGCTGCATATCCGTCGGGAATCCCGGATACGGCATCGTCTTAACATTTGCATAAGACAAACGATGGTCAGCACAGACACGAACGCAGTCATCAAACTCTTCAACAATTGCGCCAATCTCAACTAATTTTGCGGTAATTGCTTCCAAATGCTTCGGAATGACGTTTTTAATCATCACATCACCGCCGGTTGCCGCTACGGCAAGCATATAAGTTCCGGCTTCAATTTGATCCGGAATAATCGAATACTCCGCTCCGTGCAATGCTTCCACACCACGGATTCGGATAGCATCGGTTCCGGCACCTTTGATGTTTGCTCCCATACTGTTTAAGAAGTTTGCCACATCAACGATATGTGGTTCTTTCGCCGGATTCTCAATAATTGTCTTTCCTTCTGCCATACATGCCGCCATCATAATATTAATGGTCGCACCGACACTCGGACAATCAAGGTAAATATGCGTACCAACAAGATTTTCCGCCTGAGCATCAATTTTACCATGGTGGATACTTACCTTAGCACCAAGCTGCTCAAAGCCCTTAATATGCTGGTCAATCGGGCGGCTTCCAATCTGGCATCCTCCCGGCAGCGCAACTAAAGCTTTTTTATATTTTCCAAGCAAAGCTCCTACTAAATAGTAAGAACCGCGAATTTTACGAATTGCATCCTCATCAATACTTACATCATTAATACAGGCACCATTAATACGGACCGTATGAGAATCTATACGCTCCACAATCGCACCTATACTTTCTATTGCATCCAGCAAAACCCGGACGTCATCAACGTCCGGTAAATTATCAATTGTAACTGGCTCATCCGCCATAATAGCCGCCACGATAATACCAAGAGCCGCATTTTTCGCACCGCCAATGGTAACTTCCCCTAAAAGTGGCGTTCCACCTTTTATAATGTACTGTTTCATCGCAACCTCCACTGATTGAAACATTTTATTTTACTAGTATAACACACTTTTGACATTTGTAAAACAGAAAATCATTTTTTTACGGAATAGCCAAATTTTCCAAGCTTCTCACCAAGGACAAAATACTCGCCATGAGAATACGTCACAAGTCCGGTCTGATTGAGTTCAAATTTCCCGGTCTCGTTCATGTATTTCTCACTAATCATGACATCCTCAATCTTTGCTAAAAACATATTGTGGCTGCCAAGCGGAATTTCTTTCTGCACACGGCACTCTAAATTCACCGGACTTTCCGCAATAATTGGTGCAAAGGTAAGTTTTTCACCGGGCATCGCCGTCAAGTTCATCTCTTTGAACTTATCCACATCCCGTCCGGATTTTACGCCGCACCAATCGGTCGCATAAGTAAGTTCCTTTGTCGTAAGGTTTATCACAAACTCGCCGGTCTCCCGAATCATCGAATAGGAATATCTCTCCGGGCGCACCGAAATCGACACCATCGCAGGGTCGGAGCAGATTGTACCCGCCCACGCAATCGTAATAATATTTTTCTCTCCATTTTTATTGCCGCAGCTTACCATCACTGCCGGCACCGGGTAAAGCATGTTGCCCGGTTTCCATACTTGTTTTTTTTCGTCCATAATGGCTCCTTCTTCAATGTATCGCCCCCTCGCCTCCGCTCGGCGGCACGTCGTCGGTGCCTCCTCACATACGCACTTTATATACGAGCTTTTCTGCTAAATCCGGGTAGATGTCTAAAAAGCAGTCCATCTCGTCAAATGGTCCGGCTAACATGACAACGACTTTTTCGTCCTCCTGCTCCATCACTGATTTTAATTTTTCTACAGATTCTTTCGTCAATTCAGCGGCGTCCGTCACTAACATACAGCCACCGGCAATTTTACCTGCCTGTTCCGACAAATCAATCTGATTTAATTTTTCAGCCGTAATTTTCACAATGCTCCGCACGGAAACATAGCCTACTTTGTTCAGTTCTTTCGCCACGCGCTTTGCGACCGCAAGCACAATGCGCTCCTCGCCGCCAGCAAATACAAAATGAGGCATCTTATCTCCATAACGGACGTGGTTCATCGCACTTTTCAGCGTGCGGTATAAAATTCCATGGTCGGAAATATCTTCTTCTTTTTCCTCAAGCAGTTCTTCTACATTTTCCGGTTTGTGAAGTGGCCTAGCTTGTTTTCGTTTTGACACAACTTTAACTTCACCCACAGATTCTATTAAAGGAGCATCCGGATCCAAGACTTCCTCTTCCTCCTCCGATTCAGTCTCCGGTTCCCGCACAATTTCCCCATAAGACTCCGAAGCCTCATCCACATCTTCATTTTCCTGCGGCTCTTCTTCTATTTCTTCGGTTTCCGAAGACTCATATTCTTCTCTTCGCTCCGGCATTTCCTTTTCAATCGTCTCTTCCAGTTCCTCCGGTTCTGCAACCGCCGGGTTTTCACAATGCTCCAATAACTGCATTGCCCGGTCCACAATTTTACCCTCGCCAAACCAAAGTTTCAAATCTTTACATTCCTGAATACATTTGTCAACCTGCCCGGTCTTTTCATACAGACAAGCAAGTCGAAAGCCCCACTCTTCGGTATATTCTTCCTTCTTTAATTCCTCCAGAATCTGAATCAGACGCTCCGGCGGCTCTCCCTCTGCTTTTGCCAAAAGATAACGGAGTTCAAAAGTATCTAACGTAATCGGACCTGCCACTTCATAGGCAAAATACAGTTCTCTCGCTTCTTCCATGTCCCCCATGCGAATTGTCAAACGCAGCAGACGATTTAACATATAACGGGAATGGGTACGGTGGTAAATATGATAAAAAATTTCTTTCTTTTTATCCATCCGCTCTGCCTTCTCATACAATTCGGCATAACGATACAAATCATCTAATGAGCCAACTTCTTCTAAAGGAATCGCATCAATTAGTTCGAGTGCTTTTGTGTATTTATTGTCATCAATCAACTGGCGTATTGCCTTGCACTGACGCACATTCTCTCGTTTTCTACTCATTTTTATGCTCCTTGTAAATCTAACACAAAACGTCTGGTCTGCTCTACTTCTTCCGGCAAATCCATACCTGCTTTTTCAAAGCGGTGCAGTACCTGATTAATCTCTTTTTCCCGTTTTCCTTTTTCGATCATATAACGGCGTGCCGCATCCCGATACGCATTCTGTGCAAGCAGCCCCTCCGCAATCTGCGGAGCCAGCGGACAATAGGTAAATAGAATTTCACGCGCCACACGATTCAGTTTCATGGCGCCGGTCGCCTCACGCAGCACCCAGTCTGCATAATCTTTTGCAAACACATCCTTGTGACGGTTTCCGCACTGTGTAAGCTGCGCCTTTACTTTTTCACGTTTTTCCGGTGATAAGTCATTGTTCTTTTTGAAGAACTGCAAATAATCCGTATACTCTGCGGTAAGCGATGGATAGCGGTAATTGTTCCACTGCGCTCCCATTTCCGTACGGCATTTTTCCCAACGGAAATAAGCAAGCATTTTCAAAAGCTCTGCCTCTAAATTCTGCTCCATAAATGATGGCAGAAGAATTCTTCCGTGTGTCTCTTTTTTACGTCCTTCAATATCCTGCCACATCAAACCTTTGCGCCCATATACCGGGAATATGATAAATTCCGGCGTGTAACGCCCCGTCACGGTAAAACGATTAAGTCCAACTTCTTCATATGCCACCATACGCTCGCGGTAGAAAATGGAATAATCAATTTTTTCCACGCGGTTTACAATTTTATTAATAATAGCAGACGTTACTACTGCACTTTCCAATTTTGTATAAATGCCCTCTGAACACATAACCGGTACAAATGTAGAAATATTTCCACTCAGAATACGGTCGGCGTAACTAAGCAGATTTTCCACTTCAAAATGAAGACGTTTGGCCGCGTCATGAAACGCATCATCGCCCTCGGTTTTTGTCAGTTTTTTCTCATGCACCTGCTTGCGGATTGTCTCTTCATAATCCGTATCAAACTCATCTTTTGATGGATTTTTTCTTCCCTCATAAATTTCACGCAGCCACTCGCTCATTGTATAAACGCGGCAGGTAGTTTCTTCTTCTCTCGAATCCGGCAGTGTCAAAAGAGTGCGGAGTTCTTCCTCCGTCAAAAGTTCTTCGCTGACATAGCCATATCGTAAAAATAATTTCACTGCAAGCGGCGGATTTGCATCCTGAAAACTTTTTTTGCAGGCACGCTCATAGATTTCAAAGAAATATTTCACTAATTCTTTGCGAAGCGCCGTTGCTTCCGGCGTTCTTGCAAACTTGTCCACACACGCCAAAAATGCTTCAACAGCCGATGCAAATTTTTCAGCCGTCTCATCAGAAACTTCTGCGTAATCGAGAATCTGCTGTACCGAATGGTCTAACACTTTTAAATCTTCCTGGTCAAACGCATCTAAGCTTCCGGTATCGTCTGACAACAACGCAAAATAGGTTTCTTCCATGCGCTGTCTGTCAAGATGAAGATTTACACCGGCGTACTCCAATAACAAAGTTTCAGTATTATTAATCTGCTCCAAAATATGGTCAAGCATAACGCTTAATTCGCTGTCATTTTGTCCGGATCGTCTTACGCCGAGCGCCATACGCCCTACCAACGAAAACAGATTTTTTTCATCCGTAATCATAATACGGAAATATCGTGTCAGCCAATCGCTGTAGTAACGGCATCCCGCTACTAACTGTGGAAGCACCGCACACTGTTCCTCAAACTGTTTCTGCGCCACATAAGCACTGGCGCCATAATAATTTTTCTGTGCTTCAATTGGAATTTTACTGCACTGAATAAAATACGTGATTTTTTCCGGCAACGAATAATTCTCCATCCGCTGGTTTAAAAGACGTTCCATCGCCGCAATTTTTTCCGCCGTCAGACCCGCACCTTCCGCAAGTTTTTGATAACGTGAATAGGTCTGATGCACAAACTCAGCCACCTTCTCCGTCTCAGTTTTCAATTTTCCAAACACACGGAACACATCATGATAAAAGAAATTCAGCGAAGTCACTAAAAGTCCCCGGTACTGTGGCTTCTGCTCCAGCAAAAGAGCTGCCTGCTTTTCATTTTCCATCGGCAACCCAAACAAAACCAAATCATCAAGTGCAACATAAGTAAAGGAATGTTCCTTTTTCCAAACATCGCACATTCCCAAAAAATTTCCTGAGCCGATTGTCATCCGGACGCCCTCGCCCTGTACAATCACTCGTCCCTTAAGTATTAATGCCGTCGACTGCAACGGCTGTCCCTTTTCAAATATAACCGTTCCTTTTGTAATGGAACTGTTTCCATTCAAGATCAAACTCTCTGCCATATGTAACAACTCCTCGCAAAAAAGCTGCATAATATAAAATCCGTGCATCCCATGTCGAATCAAAATCAGAAGACGTTACCAAAGCAGTTAGCTAGGCTCAGGCACCCTCGCGTCACACAGGAAGGATTGCTTAGTGCTGCTTCATTCCTGACCTGACACGGTTCACAAGTTCCTGTTGCGCAAGACCCAAGTGTCAACGCCACTTACTTTGGGCAGCTCTCCGTCAAAAGACCCTCGATGGGACAACACCCCTGCTATAGCGGATTGCAGGTACAGGGCACCGCTATCTCCCCGGCTGCACGGAAATTTGAAACGGTCTGCCTCCCAATAGGGGAAACAAATCCGTTATAAACAATATCATAACAATTATATCTGTTTTTTCACGGTATGTCAAATACCATTACGCTTTTTTCTTTTTTCGCAGTTCTCTGAAAAAACTCGTCATCAATCCACTGCATTCCTCCGCAAGTACACCTTTTGTTACCTCCACCTGATGGTTCAATCCATCCTGCTGCAAAAGATTCAAAACGGAGCCTGCACATCCGGCTTTTGGATTCATGCTGCCAATCACCACGCGCGGAATCCGTGCCTGCACAATCGCTCCGGCACACATCGGACACGGCTCTAATGTAACATACATCGTACAGTCTTCAAGCCGCCAGTCGCCAAGCACCTTACTCGCTTTATTAATGGCTAGAATTTCCGCATGAGCAAGCGTATTTTTCTTCATATTTCTTTTATTATATCCTCTGGCAATGATTTTATCCTCATGCACAATCACACAGCCAATCGGCGTTTCCAGTTTGTCATACGCCTTTTTCGCCTGTTTCACTGCCTGTTTCATAAACGACTCATCGCTTGTCATCGTGATTCCTCCTGATCCCGGCAAAGTTTCCTCTAACACTGGCAGCCGCACATCGCACCGCCGCATTTTCTAAGTGCAGTCATGCGCCTGCACTGCTCCCCTGCCTGACATTCATAAAAGCACGGCAATTGTCCTGCCCAGTAAGCGCCATTTCTGCCAATTCCGATTCCTGCCACAGCATCCGCGTGGGCAATTGTCTCATCGTCCGGCAAAAACAAGTTACAGACGGTAGTTCCGTTTTTATCAAAAGTGACCCATCCGCAGGAGAAACACTGCCACTCTCTGCCTGTGCAGTAAACGGCACATACCGGACATTCCTCCGGTAAATCCTGTGTGTCCAAAAAAATCGTCAGCGTTAATACCTGTTTTCTCCGCTCTGCTTTTACATAACCGGCTGTCACAGAGCAATCCGGATTTTCTTCCCGTTTTCTCACATAAAACACTTTCCGCATATAGTCCGACATAATCACTGCCTCCCAGTCATTTTTTACACTATATGCTTGTTTCATTATGCGTATTACTTTTCGTTTCCAACTGCTAACACACTGTCGTAGCACGCCTTTTTCTTGTGACTTTCATCGAACAAAAGCGGGTAACTGTCTTCGCCTTTAAAGGATGTCAGCCACGTTACATCATCCGAAAGCCCCCAGAATGTAACGCTCGTCACATTCGCCTTTCCTTCGCGGTCCGCTTTCACAATCATCTCAAAAAATTCTTTATAACGGTCTGCCAGTTTCTTCAAACCTTCCTCCGAATCATCGGTATTATGCATATCCACTTCGGTAAATTGAATCTCCAAGTCACCAATCTCACTGTACTTTTGCATCGCGTCAGAAATCATGCCGGTATCCGGATAATTCATATCCCAGTGACTCTGGAATCCCACACCGTCAATCAATTTCTTATCATACAATTTTTTCACAAGTTCTGCAATGGTACTTACTTTGCTTGGCATATACTCATTGTAGTCATTATAAAATAATTTCACATCTTTATCTGCATATTTTCTAGCAAATGTAAACGCATCCTCAATGTATGATTCATCGCCGTAAATTTCATACCACAAACTGGAAGTGCGGTATCCGCCGCCGTCGTCACACGCCTCATTCACAACATCCCACGCATAGACAACGCCCGGATATTTTTCCTGGCAGAAACTCAGAACTTTTTTGATGTAACTTTCCATTCTTTTTTTCATCGTTTCTTTATTCACTTTGGCATTTCCTGCATCGTATTTTTCACAGAAAAACCATTCCGGCGTCTGATTGTGCCAGACAAGGCAATGACCGCGAAGCACAAGCCCGTTGTCTTTTGCCAGTGAAAGGCACTCCTCCAAATTTTCCTCATTAATCGCCGGCATGCCGTCTTTGCTGTTTTCCGATGTCCGCTGGTCTAAAATTGCCTCCGGCTTCATGCCATTTTCCATCGTAATGCTGTTAAAATTTTCAAGAATGATTTTCTTTGTTTCCTCGTCCTTCAACTGATACGGATTAATTGCAACCCCAACTTTAAAATCCTTTTTAAATGCGTCCTTCAAATTTTTTGCCTCTTCTTTCTGTTCAATTTTTGAACTTTGTTCCGGTGTTGTCTCCACGGCTTTTTTCTCCGCCGGAGCACCACAGCCGGTTACCAGTAACATAGCCGCGAACACTGCCGCTGCTAATCTGCCTGCTTTTTTCATCCTGCTTTTCCTTTCTTTGCTGCTTTGCTATAATAAAATCCTTTTACCGCACCCTACTTACTCAATATGAAAATTATATTTTAGATTGGGGGCTGTGTCAAATGTTCGTTGAAGTTTTTTGAGTTTCCGTAAATAAGCAAGAATAGTTTGCGAAGAGTGGGCGCTTTCGCTAAACAAACGCGTAGGGGTATCGGCATGTAAACAACACATGCCTGATACCCACGTGTTTGTACCCACTCTTCACAAACTATTCTTGCTCATTTACTGGAAACTAAAAAGATACGAGCACTTGACGCTAACCACTAACCAGCTAGTTGAGAGCAGCTTCTTGTGTTTTCAAAACAACGCTTTTTGCTTAAAATACTCTGTAGGGTTGCATTTTTGCGTCGCATTCAAAGCTAATCAAGAAAATTTATGAAGAAATTGCAACCTAAAAGGCGAAAATTAACAGAAAGAGTTGTTTTATCATCTAATTTCTCCAGATGAAACTTGATAAATGCATCCCTATGGGACAAATCAAGGGAAAAGAGTTGCATTGGAACCGCAGGTCTATTTTACAAAAGCTGCTCTCAATTATTTGGTGAATTGAAAAATTATACCCTTACGCGTTTGTTAAGCGGGAGTGGCGCAAGAGGTTCGGGGAACCTCTGACCTGCGTGGACCGGAGTGGAACGTAGAACCACGAGACGCAAAGCTTTTCTACGAAATTACGGAAAACAAAAATCACCAACGAACACTTCCCCCAAAACTGTTTCTATCCCAACATTGACTTTTGATACAATACCTATTAAAATTGTTCTTATGAAAATTGCAACGGAGATTTGATAACATGCAAGGCTCCGGATTGGAGGAAGAAATGAAGAAGATTATTTTGACAGGAGACCGTCCTACCGGCAAACTTCACGTCGGACACTATGTAGGCTCCTTGAAACGCCGTGTGGAATTACAGAATTCCGGCGAATATGATGACATTTACATTATGATTGCAGATGCACAGGCTTTAACGGATAATGCAGATAACCCGGAAAAAGTTCGTAAAAACATTTCGGAAGTTGCCCTGGATTATTTGTCCTGTGGACTTGACCCGGAGAAATCGAACCTTTTCGTTCAGTCGTATGTCTCCGAACTTACAGAACTTACTTTTTATTACAGCAACTTAGTTACAGTTTCGAGATTGAAACGAAATCCTACGGTTAAATCGGAAATACAGATGCGTGGCTTTAATGCAAGTATTCCGGTTGGTTTCTTTACTTACCCAATCAGTCAGGCTGCTGACATCACCGCTTTTAAAGCAACGACCGTACCGGTTGGTGAGGATCAGCTGCCAATGCTTGAGCAGGCACGTGAAATTGTCCGCAGTTTTAACACTACTTACGATGAGGTTTTGGTTGAGCCGAAAGCACTTTTGCCGGAAAATGAAATTTGCAGCCGTCTGCCGGGTACCGACGGCAAGGCAAAAATGAGCAAATCCCTCGGCAACTGTATTTATCTGTCCGATGAGCCGGAAGATATCCGCAAAAAAATCATGAGCATGTACACCGATCCGGACCACATCCGCATTGAGGATCCGGGAAAATTGGAAGGGAATACGGTATTTACTTATCTGGATGCTTTCTGCAAGGATGAATTGTTTGCAGAATACCTGCCGGATTACAGTTGTTTACAGGAATTGAAAGACCACTACACCCGCGGAGGTCTGGGTGACGTGAAGGTTAAGAAATTCTTGTACTCTGTTATTATGGAAGAACTTTCTCCAATTCAGGCAAGAAGAAAAGAACTTGAAAAAGATATTCCAGCCGTTATGGAAATTTTGCACAAAGGAAGTATTAAGGCAAAAGAAGTCGCTGCCGGTACTTTGAGTGAAGTAAAACATGCAATGAAAATTGATTACTTTGATTAATGTTCCCTGCATAACGAATAAAACAAAAGGAGCAGTTATCCATGTCTCTTACGTGTAAACACGGTGGTACATGGAGAGCTGCTCCTTTTTAGTTTGAATCTTTTCTTAAATTCGTTTTATCTGGTTTGCAACCGTCGGTGCAACAACTGCTGCAATCGCAATTTTAATCAAATCGCCCGGAATAAATGGAATTACACAAAGCGCCATTGCTGCGCCAAGTCCTGTTCCTGTCGAATAGCAGAACCACATCGTACCAAATGCATATGCAATCGCGGTACCAATAAGCATTCCGACAACGCAGAAAACAATATTTACAATCTTCTTATCCTTCTTAACCTGCATCAAAAGACCACATACAATTGCCATGAAAATAAATCCAATTAAGTAACCGCCAGTAGGACCGGCAACTTTACCAACGCCACCTTCAAATCCAGAGAATACCGGAAGTCCAACCAGACCAAGCAGCAAGTATACAATGTACGTGATGGTTGCCCGCTGCCAGCCAAGCACATACAAACTAAAATAAATCACGAGGTTTGTCAGCGAAATCGGCACCGGACCAATCGGCACAGCAAGCGGTGCAAGTACACAGGTAAGCGCTGCAAATAACGCCATTAACACCATATCTTTCAGGTTAAAAAAGTTTTTTTCTTTCATTGTTCATCCTCCGTTTTTTCAAATGTAAACCTTTTATCTTGTCATAGTATACATTTGAAAATCGGAATTGTCAACCATTATTTACGCATATAGGAAACAATTAGGACAACAATCCAACAACTTCCGAAAGTATTTTCTTCTCCTTATCCATCATCTCCTTCAAGCTATTAAAAATTTTATTACGAATTTTTTCATCACCATTTATTTGGTACTTTAACGCTAAATTTCTTATGTTTAAAGCAGAACCTACAATATCGTTATAGTCCTCAAAACACTTCCTTATTTTAGCATTATGGTTTTCAAAATAAGCAAGGTACTCCAACCGTTGTTCCATAACAAATTTATGCTCATACAACAAATGAAGAACACGACGATCTTTCAATATTAAATTAAGTCCCTTTTCGGACATCAGTTCCGCATAACATGCAAAACCAAACACACGATTTCTTGCTTCAATAATATGTCCAAAATCCAAACTGCTGTTGTAACTCTCCAAATACTGTATAAGCATACGACGAATATATTCTGGCTGATAAGTAACCCCATACGCTTCCGGTTTATATTCTATCAAATACACATTTGACACACAGCCGCGCTTATTAAATTGATACTTTACATCCGCATAAGATATAGTCGTCTTAGACATTTTACCAACACTGTTGTACCCAAGCAAATATAATATTTTCAAGGAATCATCATACCCATAAATTAAATTTTGATGCATAAAATGTCTGTGACGATATTCTTCCCGGTCTGAAATATAATACTGGTCCAAACGCAGTTCAATGTATTTCCCCTCATCAATGCTATTTCGTATAAACTTCATCATACCATATGACTTAACAAAACTAAATGGTATTTTGCTCGTTTCTAGAAACTGATTGACCCAGTAAAAATGCCAATCTTTTTCGATTCCAAACATAAAATCTAATGGACGATTTACGCTGTTTAAATCACAACTGATTTGCAAAAAATTACGAAAAAACCAATGCGGATATACACTATCATTTTGGCGAATTTGAACTCCAATTTTCCAATTCCCTTGATTCAGTTCATTACATACCGCACTCGACAAAAGGTATTGTTTGTTTCCGTCGCACAAATATGCTGCAACTCTTTGATATTCTCTGCAAAGTAACAACTCAATAGAAAATGTCCTACTGTTATACTCAACTTTTTGAGGAACATTATTGAGCCTAAAATAAACACCCTCCCGGTTAAAGTACCCCAGCCTAACCAAATAATTATCATCACCATCTAATAACTGCTGTTCTTCACCATCATCTATAAACAAGTTTACCGCTCCCCATGGATGAGCATACTGCTGGGAATAAATCCGAACCCGAATCGAATCTACTTCCTCCAAGTTTCTTGATATTACTCCCAGCAGATTCTGCCGAAAAGGAACATTTGAAAATAACTCAATGACTTTACCATCAGTCTCTTTTTTTACATCAAAATTATGCAAATTTACCGTCCAATTATGTTGCAATTTGTCAACTATTTCAAACTTGACAATGCAGTTATCAGAATATGCATTTGCTTGTATTATACTATTTGCAAAACCATAATACGTATAAGTATATACAGAAACATCGTCCTGTATTGGTAACTGACACTTTCTATTCATTAGCATCTCCATTAATGTATCTTTTTCCCACGGTAATAAATTTTTATCTTTTTATTATTCTTAACAAATGGCTTTTTCCAATTGTTATACCGTTTTACTTT
>ENA-ORTN01002924-ORTN01002924.1-human-gut-metagenome-genome-assembly--contig:-NODE-2924-length-12853-cov-7.287389_pt1 | contig 12853 bp, 8 predicted proteins | sample MGYA00242070_ERZ509189 | MGnify/ENA primary metagenome ERZ509189 (study PRJEB26280, sample SAMEA2338821) | human gut metagenome | biome: human gut; feature: human-associated habitat; material: faeces...
TTTCGATTCTTTATATACAACTCATGTGTGATGGCATGGGAAGAGAATTCGCGTAATTATGAAACCAGCTATTATTCGTCCGGAACTGGAACTGAAACACGAAATCAAAGAAGTTCCTGCCCGCAATGTGATTTACATCCGCCTCTTTGGCGACTATAAACTGAACGACTATTGCAGCGCATGGACGCGCCTTTGCCAGTTCATCCAGGAAGAAAAACTGCCTATGGGAGAAGTGATGCCCTACTGCATCTATCACGATGACCCCAAAGTGACACCCCCTGAAAAGCTGCGTACCGATGTATGTATGGTCCTACCCTCATTTGCAACGGCCAAAGGAGACATAGGATTTAAACAGCTCGCTGCAGGCCGCTATGCCATATTCCTATACAAAGGTCCATACGAACATCTGCAGGCCGTATACGATACCATCTACGGGAAGTATATCCCCGAAATGGAATGTAGCTTACGGGATGAGTCCAGTGCGGAACGTTACCTGAATAACCCCGCAGATACGGCACCGGAGGAACTGTTGACAGAAATTTATATTCCGGTAGAGTAGGCAAACTGTTCTGCCGGAGCCATCAGACTTTCTCCCCGGAAGAGTTTAGGAGCCGGACAGCGAACAAGTATTCGTTCCTCCATGGAGTAAAAATCGTTCCACCATGGTGGAACGATTTTTACTCCGCGGTGGAATGATTTTTACCTCATGATGGAACGAATAAATATCAGGCAAGCCGGTCGATACTATATTAGATACCCATATCTATACTGTATTGTAAAAAAGGGACACTCCCTTGTCTGTATGCTTGTTTTTATTCATTAATTTTGCACGACGCAATGCGAATCAAGCAATTGACGCAAACAGATAATTTTAAAATCTCCATTAAAATCAAGATAAAAGATGCAAAATGTTTCCATAAAAGGGTTTATATATGCGGCTCTCTCCTCTGCCACCTTCGGGCTAGCTCCTTTCTTCACCATTTCATTACTCCTTGCGGGCTTCTCCTCTTTCGAAGTATTGGCCTACCGATGGGGAATAGCTTCACTTACCTTGGTCGTTTTCGGCATTATGCTGGGCGAGACATTCCGCATCAGCAGGAAAGACTGGGGAACGGTGTTCATCCTCAGCCTGCTCCGGGCAGCTACCTCCTTCAGTCTGGTCATCGCCTATCAGAACATAGCCAGCGGAGTGGCATCCACCATTCATTTCATGTATCCGCTGGCCGTGGCACTGGCCATGATGGGCTTTTTCGGAGAAAAGAGGTCATTCGCCATTCTGTTTGCCGTGTTGGTGTCACTAAGCGGAGCTGGACTTTTGTCATCCGGCAAAATAGACTTTGAAGGAGGAAACACGACCATCGGGCTGATTGCTGCCGGTCTGTCCGTATTCTTTTATGGAGGATATATCGTAGGAGTAAGGAAGAGCCGTGCCGTGCAGATTCCCTCCACTGCATTGACATGCTACGTAATGGGGCTGGGAGCCTTGTTCTTTATTATAGGAGGATATCTGACCGGAGGCATCCGGCTGGCCAATGATACCTACACATGGCTGAATATTCTCGGACTGGCGCTGCCGGCAACAGCTATATCCAACATCACCCTGGTAAAAGCCATTAAATACATAGGGCCTACACTGACTTCCATTTTCGGGGCCTTGGAACCTCTGACAGCCGTAGTTATCGGTTGCCTGATATTCAATGAAAGCTTCACACCGGCCAGCGCCATCGGCATGGCGCTGATAATAACGGCCGTTACAGTCGTGGTGGTACACGAAAAGAAAAAGGAGAGTGAGAGTTGATTGTCCTTATTTCGCCTTTTTATAATCCGTGATGAAACCCTCCATCATCCACTTGGCCAAGGCCTGGCGGTTCGAACTGATTACAAAACGGCGCTGGTCAAAAGTGTTCTGGATATTTCCCAATTCCACGAATACGGAAGCGGGAGAAGTATTGGCTAACACATAAAGATTGCGTGCGCTGACAGTTCCGGTAAACCCACGGTTGGGCTGGTGCTTGTCATATTTCGATTCGAAAGTTTTCTTCATGGTCTTAGCCAGACGCTTGCTGTCGGGCTTGCTTTTAGAGTGGTAAAAGAACACATCGGTCTGATGGCTCTTACTGCGACTGTCCACATGAAGAAAAATGGCACGGCAATATTTATAGTTCTTGCGGTCCTTCTTGTAAAACTCATTGATTTTGGCGCAACGTTGCCGGAGACGTGCCACTTGGTTCAAGGGTATGGGAGCTCCCATGCACGTCTCACGTTTGCTGTTGGAAAGGTACTTGTCATCACGGATTCCGTCTTTAGCATCCTGGATAATGATACGGACTTCCGCCCCCTCTTGCATCAAGTTACGGGCAAGGCGCAAAGCCACATCATACGCATACTCATCTTCATGCAGTTCTATTTTGCCGATTCTGCCGATAGCTCCGGGGTCGGGGCCTCCATGCCCGCTCACTACATAAAAACAAGCGCCCTGCAAACGGTTGGATGTCACTTTTACACTGGCAAGCGCTTTCCCGAACAAAGGTTCATTGATTGTCTTCTTCCCATTGCCAACCGGCTTTGATAATGGGGGCAGTACATACTTCACTCCCAGCCGCAATTCCTCCTTCCCTTTAAGAAGTTTCTTGTTCAGCTCCAAAAACTCCTTATAATAGGCTCTCCCCGGGCGCTTGTTACGTTCCAGGAAAACAGAGATTCCTTCTCCACGTCTCGGACTATCCCGCTCTTCCTGAGCCGAAGCATTAAAAGCAAACAAAGTACAAAAGAGGATGGTCAGTAAACAAAATATGCGTTTCATATTCCAATTATTCATCATTTATTCGGTTCGCTACAAATTTCCAGCCGCTAATTTATAGCATTTTACCATACTTAAGCACAAAATTATAATTTTTTCCCTACTTTTGCGACAACTTACGCGATAATAGATAAGAAACTTTTAAAACAGATAACATTATGGCAAAGCAATTCAAGCCGGAGACGCTGTGCGTACAAGCCGGATGGACTCCTAAAAAGGGCGAGCCCCGTGTACTCCCCATCTATCAAAGTACAACTTTCAAATATGATACCAGCGAACAGATGGCACGCTTGTTCGACCTTGAAGACAGCGGCTATTTCTATACCCGCCTGCAGAACCCTACGAACGATGCTGTAGCCGCCAAGATTGCCGCCCTCGAAGGTGGTGTGGCCGCTATGCTGACATCCAGCGGACAAGCAGCCAACTTCTATGCCATTTTCAATATCTGCCAGGCAGGAGACCATTTTGTTTGCTCCTCTACCATCTATGGCGGAACATTCAACCTCTTCGGAGTAACTTTGAAGAAATTGGGCATCGACGTCACTTTCGTCAACCCGGATGCCAGCGAGGAAGAAATTTCCGCTGCTTTCCGCCCCAATACCAAGGCCCTATTCGGCGAAACCATCTCCAACCCTACGCTCGAAGTGCTCGATATAGAGAAGTTTGCCCGCATTGCCCACAGCCACGGCGTGCCCTTGATTGTGGACAACACCTTCCCTACCCCTATCAACTGCCGCCCGTTTGAGTGGGGTGCCGACATCGTAGTACACTCTACCACCAAATACATGGACGGACATGCCACCAGCGTAGGTGGAGCCATTGTAGACAGCGGTAACTTCGATTGGGATGCACACGCCGACAAATTCCCCGGACTGTGCACACCGGACGAGTCTTACCACGGACTGACTTATACGAAAGCCTTCGGCAAAATGGCTTACATCACCAAGGCTACAGCCCAACTGATGCGCGACCTGGGCAGCATCCAGTCTCCACAAAACGCATTCCTACTGAACCTGGGTCTGGAAACACTGCACCTGCGTATGCCCCAACATTGCAAGAATGCACAAGCGGTAGCCGAGTATCTTGCCCAGAACGACAAAGTGGCTTGGGTGAATTATTGTGGTCTGCCGGGCGACAAATACTACGAGCAGGCACAGAAGTACATGCCGAACGGCTCTTGCGGCGTTGTCACCTTCGGCTTGAAGGGCGGACGGGAAGAGTCTATCAAGTTTATGGATTCACTGAAACTGGCAGCCATCGTGACTCATGTGGCCGATGCACGTACTTGCGTGCTGCACCCAGCCAGCCATACACACCGCCAGTTGACAGACGAGCAACTGATGGAGGCAGGTGTACGCCCCGACCTGATTCGCTTCTCGGTAGGTATAGAGAATGCAGAGGATATTATTGCGGATATAGAACAAGCGCTGAACGCTTGATAAGGATAGAAATTTTAAAACTTTCTTGATATTTTTTTAGGTGCGAATTACGCGGATTTCACGGATTTAGTCCATTACATCCACGTAATTCGCGCCTAAATATTACAACAATTATTTTACCTGCCACGTTATCGGCAAACTTTCCTTTCCTTGATAGAATGTCTTTACCTTCAATACCGAAGCATCGCATTTCACCGGCTCCTGCCACAAAGCAGACTGGGCAGTAGGTTCCGACCCATCAGTCGTATAACGTATCTCAGCCCCATCAATGGCCACATTAGCAAACAGATTTCCCTCTTCTATCCATAAACCCGGCTGAGGCAAGCGGAAGTTAATCCCATGCTTTGCCCAATAAGGCATTTCACTCTTGCTGATTTTCTCATAATAAAGTGCCAAAGCCTGATTGAAAGCCTGCTCCTCCCGTATACCGGATAAATTTTCCCATGCCGGATGGGCATTCCAGCCACGTTCTGCCAGCCCTAATATTTTTGGGAAAAGAAGATATTCCACGCCATCAAAACTACGGATAGTTTCGGCAAACAATTGCCCTTGTACACCCATAATATGCTTCTTGCCTATCTCTGTCAAAGCAGTCTTCCCCTTTTCCGCATTATTCAAATCAATGGGATTGCCTGCCATATCCACACGCAGCGAACGATAAATGCTGAAAGGAAGCATAGAGAAAGAGACAGACTCATCCACATAACCTCCCCAATCGAGTCCACGCTCGTCCGGATGACCATTGTAAGCCATATCCATATAGAAATTGCCCACGTTGCAAAGGATGACCGGGTAACCGTTATTGGCTGTCTGATAAACCACTTCATCAGAGCCCGGTACAGTATTCCAGCAATACACACCGGCAGCCTGGCCCCTCAACTGTTGATGAGCCTCTTCGGTATGCCCCAAAGCAACTTCCTGCCAACCACTGAATTTCAGTCCGTTCTTCTGCATCACATCCGCCATTTGCGTAATGAAATACTCTGACAAATCATGAGCTTTCGTCATGCCTTTTTCCTTCATCAGTTCCTGGCATTTCGGAGAGCCCATCCACACGCCGCGAGGCACTTCGTCACCACCCAAATGCACTGTGTACAGTGAAAGACCGGCTTCCTGATACATCGCATTAAGTTCCTGAATCACCTTCTCCATAAAACGGTAGGTAGAAGGCAAGGCGACATTCATCACATTGTCCGTATAATATTGTACAGAAACATAACGTGAAGTATCTTCCGGTTCACTCAATATATATTCTGTAGCTTTCCCCGGATCAGTTTCAAAATATTTGTTATAGCGTGCCTTCATGGAGACAATGGCAGCGCGGGCATGCCCCGGAGATTCTATTTCCGGAACAATGCGGACATGTCTTTCGGCAGCATACTTCAGCAAATCAATAAATTCCTCGCGGCTATAATATCCATTGCCTACAGTCTTTGCATCAGGGTCATAGCCACCGTCATAACATGGGTAGAGGCACTGGCTTTCGTCAGTGGTATGCCCGCGACGGCTACCCACAGCAGTCAGTTCCTCCAAACCGGGAATCTCCAAACGCCAGGCTTCATCATCACAAAAATGGAAATGCAGGACATTCAATTTATAAGATGCAAAAATATCCACCAGTTTCTTCAAGTTCTCCGGAGCGGTGAAATTACGGGCAATATCTATCATTTGTCCACGATATGCCAAGTCCGGATAATCCCGAATGGAGACTGCCTCCAGCAAATAAGGTGTCTGCTTGCCCTTCAACATTGACAAAAGTGTCTGTGTACCATTAAAAATGCCATGAGGAGTGGCAGCACTGATTTTTATCAGGTTGTCACCTATATTGATAGTATAATATTCATCATTTACGGCCTCCTTCCTATCAAGCAGTTCTTCCAGCACAATCTTCACGGAAGCATTTCCGACAACTTCCAAACCATACAAACCAGTCAGTTTCTCTTTCAGCAACTTGGCTTCACCGGCAAAGTTCTCCGGAAATGCCAAAGCTACCTTACCTTCCAATACGACATTATCGCCTTCAATGGCTACCACTTTCTTTACAGACGGAAGAATGTCTGACTGCACCAAAGCAGGAGCACCAGCCAAGCGAAGATTGGATTCATAAATCTTAGTCGCATCCGGATAGCCGCTCATTGACTCGGGAGAAGGAAGCGGCAGCGCCTTCAAAGCCACGGGCAACGGACTGCCCTCTTTACCATCCACAGTCTCCACCCAATAAGTTCCTTCCGGTACATGGGAGTTCCGGTCCAGCTTGTAAGTACAAAGGAAAGTGATCCGCATGGAATCACCGGGAGCCAGCGGAGCAAATTCGTCTGTCGGATACATTTTGAAAAAATTACCGTTCACTACCTCTACCTTCACTTCAGAGGCTCCTTCCTGCTTCACCCCTCGGGGAAGCTGTGAATAGTAAATCGTCCAGTTCTTTTTTAGAGGTTTTTGAGAGATATTCTTGAGAATAAAGGTATTCTCATAATATCCGGGTTCGATGTCACTTGCACCCATTTCCCAGGTCAGAGCAACCGGTGCCTTAGGTTCATTACTCGTTTTACATCCAGCAAATAGTGCCATTACACAAAATAATAATCCTGCCAGAGGAAGTTTCAAAATTCTCATGCAACTCATGTGTTAAGTTAATAAATGGGGGTAATTTCTAAAATCTGATGCCAAAAATAAGCATTTTAAGCTAATTAACTGATAAAAGTAATAGATTTTATTGACAGCGAGCTACAATTTAGAACTTTTATACCTACATTTGCAGCCAAATTATAACCAATTTAACTATTCTACCATGGCTAAAATAACCAAAGAAGCAGCCTTGCTCTACCATTCGCAAGGCAAACCGGGTAAGATTGAAGTAGTACCCACCAAGCCTTACAGTACACAAACCGATCTTTCTCTCGCCTACTCTCCGGGCGTTGCAGAACCGTGCCTCGAAATTGAGAAAAACCCGCAAGATGCATATAAATATACAGCAAAAGGCAATCTGGTAGCTGTCATCTCCAACGGAACCGCCGTGCTCGGCCTGGGCGATATTGGCGCCCTCAGCGGCAAACCCGTCATGGAGGGTAAAGGTCTGTTGTTCAAAATTTATGCAGGTATCGACGTATTCGACATCGAAGTAAATGAAAAAGACCCCGACAAGTTCATCGAAGCTGTCAAGGCTATTGCCCCAACATTCGGAGGTATCAACTTGGAAGACATCAAAGCACCCGAATGTTTCGAAATAGAACGCCGCCTGAAAGAGGAATTGGACATCCCCGTGATGCACGACGACCAGCACGGCACCGCCATCATCTCCAGCGCAGGATTGCTGAACGCCCTGGAAGTGGCAGGCAAGAAGATAGAGGAAGTGAAAATCGTCGTAAACGGTGCCGGGGCTTCCGCCACCTCATGTACCAAACTGTATGAAGCGCTCGGTGCACGCCGTGAGAATATCCTGATGCTGGACAGTAAGGGAGTCATCACCAGCGACCGCGAGAATCTGACCGAGCAGAAACGTTACTTTGCCACCGACCGTCGCGACGTACATACACTGGCAGAAGCCATCAAAGGTGCCGATGTATTCCTTGGACTGTCAAAAGGTAATGTGTTGACCCAGGACATGGTTCGCAGCATGGCAGACCATCCCATCGTGTTTGCCCTTGCCAACCCTACTCCGGAAATCTCTTACGAAGACGCCATGGCAGCACGTCCGGACGTACTGATGTCCACCGGTCGTTCCGACTATCCTAACCAGATTAATAATGTAATCGGTTTCCCCTACATCTTCCGCGGTGCCCTCGACACGCAGGCAAAAGCCATCAACGAAGCCATGAAAATTGCTGCCGTACACGCCATTGCCAACCTTGCCAAGCAGCCCGTGCCCGATGTTGTGAATGAAGCATACCATGTAAACAACTTCACCTTCGGTCCCGAATACTTCATCCCGAAACCGGTTGACCCGCGCCTCATCACCGAAGTGTCCTGCGCTGTGGCCAAAGCCGCCATGGAAAGCGGTGTAGCCCGCAAAGACATCGAAGACTGGGATGCCTACCGCCTGCAACTGCGCGAGCTGATGGGTTACGAAAGCAAACTGACCCGCCAACTCTACGACACCGCCCGCCGCAACCCGCAACGTGTGGTATTTGCCGAAGGCATCCACCCCAATATGCTGAAAGCTGCTGTGGAAGCCAAGGCTGAAGGTATCTGTCATCCTATTATATTGGGCAACGACGAAGCCATCGAGAAGCTGGCAAAAGAACTAGACCTTAGCCTTGAAGGTATTGAGATAGTAAATCTGCGTCATCCGGATGAAGCGCCGCGCCGTGAACGCTATGCCCGCATTCTATCCGAAAAACGTGCCCGCGAAGGAGCCACTTACGAAGAAGCCAACGACAAAATGTTCGAACGTAACTACTTTGGTATGATGATGGTGGAAACGGGTGAAGCAGACGCTTTCATCACAGGTCTTTACACCAAATACAGCAATACCATCAAGGTTGCCAAGGAAGTCATCGGCATCCGTCCGGAATACAAGCATTTCGGCACCATGCATATCCTGAACTCCAAAAAAGGTACATACTTCCTGGCCGATACGCTGATTAACCGTCATCCCAATGCCGAAACGCTAATCGATATTGCCAAGCTGTCGGAATATACCGTCCGCTTCTTCAATCATACACCGGTAATGGCCATGTTGAGTTACTCCAACTTCGGTGCGGATAAGGAAGGTAGCCCGGTAAGTGTACACGAAGCAGTGGATTATATGCAACAAAACTATCCTGACCTTGCCATTGACGGAGAAATGCAGGTGAATTTCGCCATGAACCGCGAAATGCGTGATGCCAAGTACCCGTTTACACGCCTGAAAGGAAAAGACGTAAACACACTGATTTTCCCGAACTTGAGTTCTGCAAACTCTGCTTACAAGCTGTTGCAGGCGATGGATACGGACTCCGAACTGATTGGTCCTATCCAAATGGGATTGAACAAGCCTATCCACTTTACCGATTTTGAGAGCTCCGTGCGCGATATCGTTAACATCACTGCAGTAGCAGTTATCGATGCTATCGTAGACAAAAAGAAAGCAGCCAAATGAAACGACCGTTATCAAAATTCCAAATAGTTTGCATTATGCTGCTTTGGGCAGCACTTTGCTACATTGTTTTGATATCTGTCGAACGAATTGACGGTCCAATTATCCTAACGCTTGCCATTTCGGCGGCTTTAGTATTTATTCCCGTCATAAAGTCTCTAAAAAGAGGATAAATAATATCTTTTTATTCCATTTTGCGGTATAAAACAATAAAATTGTTGTTTTATACCGCATTTTCTTTATAAAATGTTTGTTCGTTTCATTTTTATGTGTACTTTTGCAACCGCAATGAGAGGAAAAGGAAACAAACCGAAAATCGAATTGTTTTAGGTAATATATAGTAGCAACCAATAAAAGAAATAGATTATGAATGCAGCTAAGGTATTAGAAGACCTGAAAAGACGGTTCCCCAACGAACCGGAGTATCATCAAGCAGTAGAAGAAGTTCTTTCTACGATTGAAGAAGAGTATAACAAGCATCCGGAGTTTGACAAAGCCAATCTGATTGAACGTCTTTGCATCCCCGATCGCGTTTACCAATTCCGTGTTACTTGGGTAGACGATAAAGGTAACGTACAAACCAACATGGGCTATCGTGTGCAGCACAACAACGCTATCGGCCCATATAAAGGCGGTGTTCGTTTCCACGCTTCTGTAAACCTGAGCATCCTGAAATTCCTTGCTTTCGAGCAGACATTTAAAAACTCATTGACAACTCTGCCTATGGGTGGCGGTAAAGGCGGTTCGGACTTCTCTCCGCGCGGCAAGTCAAATGCTGAGGTCATGCGTTTTGTTCAGGCTTTCATGCTGGAGTTATGGCGTCATATCGGCCCTGAAACAGACGTACCTGCTGGTGATATCGGTGTAGGTGGTCGCGAAGTAGGTTTCATGTTCGGTATGTATAAGAAGCTGGCTCATGAATTTACGGGTACTTTCACCGGTAAGGGCCGTGAGTTCGGCGGTTCGCTGATTCGTCCGGAAGCTACCGGCTACGGTAACATCTACTTCCTGATGGAAATGTTAAAGACTAAGGGTACTGACTTGAAAGGCAAAACTTGTCTGATTTCCGGTTCCGGTAACGTAGCTCAATATACGGCCGAGAAAGTATTGGAATTGGGTGGTAAGGTATTGACCATGTCTGATTCTGACGGTTATGTATACGATCCGGACGGCATTGACCGCGAAAAGTTGGATTACATCATGGAGCTGAAAAACCTCTATCGTGGACGTATCCGCGAATATGCTGAACAATATCCGGGTGTCAAGTACGTAGAAGGTGCACGTCCTTGGGGTGAAAAGGCAGACATCGCCCTGCCTTCTGCAACTCAGAATGAAATAAATGGAGATGATGCCAAAAAACTAATTGCTAATGGTGTCATGGCTGTGTCCGAAGGTGCAAACATGCCTTCTACCCCTGAAGCAATCCGCGTATTCCAAGATGCAAAGATTCTGTATGCTCCGGGTAAGGCAGCCAATGCCGGCGGTGTATCAGTATCCGGTCTCGAAATGACTCAGAACTCCATCAAGTTGAGCTGGAGTGCAGAGGAAGTGGACGAGAAATTGAAGAGCATCATGAAGAACATTCACGAAGCTTGCGTGCAATATGGTACGGAAGCCGACGGTTATGTAAATTACGTGAAGGGTGCCAATGTGGCCGGATTTATGAAGGTGGCAAAGGCGATGATGGCGCAAGGGATTCTGTAAGAACTAAAGCCATAGTACAACTACAACAGAAGAAAGGTGAGGGGCTCAAAGCTTTTCACCTTTTTTCTGTTTAATAATATAGAAGAAACAAAATTTTGTTTTTTTCAATCCATTATCACATAAATCAGATAACTTTGCGGAAGTTAATAAAAGAAGACCATTATCATTGAAGCAAACCAAACGATTATGAATACAATAGAAATCCCCGTACTGCTGTTGACCGGTTATCTAGGCAGTGGCAAAACGACGTTGGTAAATCACATTCTTTCTAATAAACGTGGCATTAAGTTTGCCGTTATCGTCAATGACATAGGCGAAGTGAACATTGATGCAGACCTTATACAGAAAGGTGGCGTGGTGGGAAAGAAAGACGACAGCCTGGTAGCTCTACAGAATGGCTGTATCTGCTGTACGCTGAAGACAGACTTGATAGAGCAGATGTTCGAAATCATGAAGATGCAACGCTTCGACTACATCGTGATTGAAGCGAGTGGCATCTGTGAACCGGAGCCTATTGCCCAAACACTCTGCTCCATTCCTCATATGGGAGGAGCGTATACTAAATACGGTATTTGCCGCTTAGACTGCATTACCACCGTGGTGGACGCCTTACGTCTGCAAAGTGAATTTTCTTGCGGAGATGATTTGACACGCAAAGGCATTGATGAGGAAGATATAGAAAACCTCATCATTCAGCAAATTGAGTTCTGTAATATTATCCTGCTGAACAAAGCAGCAGAAGTACAGCCCGAGGAATTAAAACGTATCAGGCAGATTATCCACACCTTGCAACCCGGTGCCCAAATTATAGAGTGCAATTATGCAGATGTAGACCTGGATAAGATTATCCATACCCACCTCTTTAACTTTGAACGTGCCGCAACTTCCGCCGGATGGATTCGTGGCATAGAGCAACAAGTAAGCGAAGAGGAGGAAAAAGAGGCGCATTACCATCATGAAGAGGGTCATCATCACCACCATCATGAAGGAGGTGAAGTAGAAGAATACGGTATTGGCACATTTGTCTACTACCGCCGTCCTGCATTCGACATTCATAAGTTCGACCACTATGTCGCTACCAAATGGCCCCGCAGCGTTATCCGCGCCAAGGGTGTCTGCTACTTCAGCCACAACCGCGACATGTCCTTCCTCTTTGAACAAGCAGGTATACAGAAGAAAATAACTGAAGCCGGACAATGGTATGCCACCGCTCCCGAAGAAGACATGATAGAACTGATGCGCCAAGAACCGGGATTGCTAAGAGACTGGGACGAACAATACGGCGACCGCATGCTGAAGATAGTATTCATCGGACAAAATATGGATAAAGAGCAAATCATCCGCGACTTGGACAAATGCCTTGAATAACTTCCTAAAAAAGTGCTCCCCGTCATTCCGATCTTAAGAACAACGGGGAGCATCGTCCCACGCGCGTAACTCTATTTTAAGAATCAGGAACCATATCAATTCTCCGTAAAACGGAACATTTTGAAATACACCTTCTGCTCTGTGTCGGATACATTCACCAGCCTCATCTTCGCAACGCTCAAATCCTTGAGAGATGCCTTCACCTGCGTTCTGTATCCCGGCTTCAAATCCACCGCCTGCCAGTTTGTGCCATCCGAAGTTACTTCCAGTTTAAACTTCGAATCAGCAACCTCCGCATCTCCCAAATCGATAAGCACCGAACTCAACTGGCGGGCATAATCCATCGAAATGGTCAGCACACCGCCTGCCTGCCAGTTGATGACTTCATTGGACGGAATAATTGTATTCACCTTTCCCTTCTGCTGAATAGGAAGCGAAGCCAACTGATTCACGTCGCTCTTCAAC
>ENA-ORTN01002936-ORTN01002936.1-human-gut-metagenome-genome-assembly--contig:-NODE-2936-length-12795-cov-11.901805_pt1 | contig 12795 bp, 8 predicted proteins | sample MGYA00242070_ERZ509189 | MGnify/ENA primary metagenome ERZ509189 (study PRJEB26280, sample SAMEA2338821) | human gut metagenome | biome: human gut; feature: human-associated habitat; material: faeces...
GCACCGCGCGGTTGGCGGGGCCGCCGCCACGACCTACGGCGCCGCCACGGCCATGGAACAGGGTCAGATCGATGTCGTGCGACTCAGCCCATTTGGCGATGCGCTCCTGAGCGGAGTGCAGGGCCAGCGTGGCGGAGGTCGGGCCGGCGTCCTTCGAGGAGTCGGAGTAACCGAGCATGACCTCGAGCTTGTTGCCGGTGGCCTTCAGACGAGCCTGAACCTCGGGGATCTTGATCATTTCCTCGAGCACGTCCACCGAGTTCTGCAGATCCTCAAGCTGCTCGAACAGCGGGATCACGTCGATGGTGGGCACGTCCTCCGGGTGAGAGAAGGCCAAGCGGTTGAGCTCGTAGACATCCTTGATGTTCTGGGCGCTCTTGGTGAAGGAGATGATGTAGCGGCGGGCGGCCTTGAGGCCGTTGCGCTTCTGGATGGCACCGAGGGCGCGGAAGGTGTCGAGCACCTCGTGCGTCATCGGCTGCAGTTCGCCGCGCTCGCCGTGCAGGCCGTGCTCGCGGATATCCGCAAGGGCGCGGGCGTGCACCACGGAGTGCTGACGGAACTCCATCTCCACCATGTGGAAGCCGAAGGTCTCGGTCTGCCAGATCAGATCCTGCAGCGGGCCGTAAGCGGAACGCTTGGCACCGGCGGCGGCCAGCGAACGCTGGACCACCTTGAGGTCGGCGAGGAAGTCGTCGCAGGAGTGGTACATGAGGTCGGCGTCGCGCTCGATGGTGTAGTGCAGACGGTCGGCCATCACCAGCATGACCGCGCGGTGCATCTCCTTGGTGGAGATCAGGGCGGCCTTGTCGGTCAGACGCTCGCTCATTTCCTTCTGGTGGCTCCAGAGGTTCTTGAGCTCGGCGCTCGGCGGCGTGGTCTCGGCTTCCATCGTGAGGTTGCGGCCGACGGTGCGGGTGGCTTGCTCAAGGGCGGCGATCACGTGATCGGAGAACTTGCGGGCCACGGCGCGGCTCACCTTGGCGGTGACGTTCGGGTTGCCGTCGCGGTCGGAACCGATCCAGCTGCCCGGGTGGAAGAACGCGGGGCAAGCGGGCTCGACGAGACCGGCCTTATCGCCCAGGACCCAGTCGTCGAAGCGACGGTAAACCTTGGGGATGGTGTTGAACAGCGTGTTGTCGAAGATGTCGAGAATCGTGTCCGCTTCCTCAACCGGGGTCGGCTTCTTCAGCGCGATTGGAGAAGTGCGGAACAGGGCGTCGATCTCGTTGTAGAGACGGCGCAGGCATTCCTTCTTATCCGAGCCGCCGAGGCGCTTGTACTCCTCAAGCAATTCGGAAACGCGGCGAATCTTGCCTTCCACGGCCTTACGACGGGCCTCAGTGGGGTGCGCCGTGAAGACGGGGTGGAATTCGAGCTGGTTGAGCAGTTCCTTGGCCTTGGCCGGGCCAGTCTCATTGATGAGCTGGTGGTAAGCGACGGTGAGCTCGTTGATCGGGTCGACCGCCTGGTCAACGGGCACGTTGTTCTCGCGCTCGTGGAGCACGGAAACGCGGTAGTTCTCCTCGGACAGGTTTGCCAGATGGAAATACGTGGCGAACGCGCGGGCCAGCAGCTGGGCGTCGTGCAACGTCATGTTGTCGATGACGTTCACGGCCTCCTTCAGGCCATCCTGGTCGGGGTTCGGATCCTTCAGCTCGGCGAAATGCTCGGCGCTGGCCTCCACCGCGTAATGACGCACGGTGTCGAACGTAGACAGCAGTTCGGGGTTGTATTCGCCCAGTACGTTACGCAGGATCTCAAGACACAGATCCATGTCGTACTTCAGGCTTTCGGGAAGATCATGCTCCTCCGGGCCCTTTCGGCCGGTCCCGGTAGTGACGATGGCGGCGTCAGCGGGAGTGATCTGTTCTTCAGGTGTTGCCATATAACCTCCTTTGCCGAATAACAGGTTGCTCGGTCTACTGGTCGTCTGCGGCTCCTCCGCAGTTGTTGAGACCAGTCGTTGCGAGCCCACAGCCCATATTCAACGTGGTTGTTGTGTGGGCAATAGTGTATCCCCGCGAAATCGCTTTTTACGTTACGAAGTCCATATAGTGCGCCAAGTTGTCCACCTATAGAGACCGAATATCGGACAGCATATGAGACACTGTCCGATTCGCGGAAGATTTGAGCGCCTTACGATTGCTGGCGGGGAAGGCAGGGAGTAGTAATGAAGGATGTGAGCGAACAGAAGAAAAAAAGTGCGCCCGAAGCGAAAGGCGCAACGGCTGTACGTAAATTCCACACCCACTCCATTCCGCTGGACATGGAAGATATTGCACGCGATTGGGAAAAACCGGTGGTGGACGCCGGTATCGCCGCCAAAGCCAGCGTGATTGTACGAGTCGGCATGTTGGACCTGGGAGCCGGCACCGGCTCCTTCCGCGTGCGTGAAATGATGCACCGCATCGCCTACCCGCTGGGCGTGCACGTACGCGCCGACGTGAACCTGACGGATATCGAGGCCACCTGCACGGATGGTCGTAACCGCATCACCGAAGTCGTGGATTTGCCGAGTACCGGCGTGAACACCGAACGTATCTGGCTGCTGGAACATTTCGCCGACTGGTTCTCCGTGAATCTCGGCAAGGGGTCGATGTATCACGTCGATTCGCAACTGTCCGATGGCGTGGTCAAGCATTTGGACGAACGTGACGCTTCGCAGTATTCGGCCGATCTGGCCAAGCGCCTGCGCGAACGTGCCAAGGTCGAGGCTGAGGCGGCCAACGGCAGCGTGGACGAGGCGCTGGATCTTGCGTCGAAAACCAAGGTACTCGTGACCTCCGTGGCCAAGTCCTTGGACGATGACAATGAAGAAGCCCACCGACTTTTGGCGGACAGCGCGGAAGTCACTCCGGTCGAAGACAAAGCGGCCGAAGAGAAGGCCTACGACGATGCCGAAGTGTTTACCGGTGACTCCAATGAGTCGGTTGAATCGGCGAACGCGGCGAACGGCGCAACCGCCGAAAGCCCTGCTGCAAGCAGTACGAAGCGTAAGAATCGCGTGCCCAAGGAATACGCCGAACACTTCAACGAGCGCTCCGACGAAGAGAAGGCCAAGGGCGGTATCACCGTGCGGCAGGCGCACGAGCGACTCGATCTGATTGAGCGCCGTAAGCCGCTGTACAAGCCGTGGTTCTCCGGTCTGGCCTCCGCCCTAGCCTGCGCGGCCTTCGTGTTCCTGCTCGGCGGCGGCCCATACGACATGATCGGTGCGTTCGTGGGCGCGGGCCTTGGCCAGTGGATGCGTCGCCGGCTGTTTGCATACCATCTGAACCAGTTCTTCGTCACCTTTGTGTGTGTGGCCGCGGCGGCGCTCGCCTGCACCGGCACCCTGCGACTCATCGGCATTTTCGACCCAGTCGCGCTCTCGCACGATACGGCCTACATCGGCGCCATGCTGTTCGTGATCCCCGGTTTCCCGCTCATCACCGGCGGACTCGACATGGCGAAAATCGACTTCCCCTCGGGCATCCAGCGCGTGGCGTACGTGCTGTGCATCATCCTGATGGCCACGCTGGCAGGCTGGGCCGTGGCCGTGATGGTGCACCTGCACCCGGAAGGCTTTGAGCCACTGGGGCTTGACCCGTGGGTCAACGGATTGCTGCGATTCGTGGCGGCGTTCGTCGGCGTGTGGGGCTTCTCCGTGCTGTTCAATTCGCCGCAGCGCATGTGCCTGACCGCCGCCCTGATCGGTGCGATCACGGACACGCTGCGCTTGGAATTGCAAGACTTCAACGTGGCACCCGAGATGGCTACCTTCATCGGCGCGTTCCTGGCGGGCATTCTGGCATCGGCGTGGCGTTCATCCGTGCGACGTGGCTGGCTACCGCCGCACCTCGGCTACCCGCGCATCTGCCTGACCGTGCCGTCGATCGTGATCATGGTGCCCGGTCTGTATATGTACCGTGCCATGTGGTACCTCGGCAGCTTCCAGACCATGAATGCGCTGGACTGGGCGTTCCGTGCGTTCATGGTGATTATCTGTCTGCCGATCGGTTTGGCGATGGCCCGCGTGGTGACCGACAAGTCCTGGCGCTACGACATCTGACCGTCATCTTGGCTCCCCTCAGGTGAGGGGAGCTCGGATAAAACAGCGTCTCAGTATGGAAACGGTGGAAGGTGCTTGAGCCCTTGTATTCACTACCATCAGGCGAAGTGCGTTGCGGCCGTATTCACGGCTGTGACGGTCTGTATGACGCCGCTCCGGCGTCAATCGCATATCAGCACATAGTTCTGCCATGGCGGTAGCCGCTTGGCGTCATGATTGAGGAGGGGCGCAGTTGGCCAACGATTTCTGGATTCTGCTGGCCATGGTCATCTATTTTGCGGCCATGCTGTCCATCGGATTCATCTACTCCAAACGCTCCAACTCCTCCTCCAAGGAATACTTTGCGGGCGGGCGCGGCGTGGGGCCGTGGCTCACGGCCCTGAGCGCCGAAGCCTCCGACATGAGCGGCTGGCTGCTGATGGGCCTGCCGGGCCTGGCCTACTTCACCGGCGCGGCCGACCCGATGTGGACCGCCATCGGCCTGGCGCTCGGCACCTATCTCAACTGGAAGCTTGTGGCCCGGCGACTGCGCCGCTACTCGGTAGTGACCGACGATGCCATCACCATTCCTGACTTCTTCGCCAAGCGTTTCCATGACAAGAAGGGCGTGATCTCCACCATCGCGGCCGTGATCATCCTGGTGTTCTTCAGCGTGTACGTGGGCAGCTGCTTCGTGACCGTGGGCAAGCTGTTCGCCACGTTGTTCGGTTTCGACTACCACGTCATGATGATCATCGGCGCGGTGGTCGTGTTCGTCTACACCGTGGTGGGCGGCTACTTGTCGGTGGTGATGACCGACTTCATTCAAGGCATGCTCATGTTCTTCGCGCTCGCGGTGGTGTTCATCGGCACCGTGGCCAGCGCGGGCGGTGTCGACAACACCGTGGAATTCCTGCGTGCCATCCCCGGCTACCTGTCCGGCACGCAGGTGGCCGCGCCCAAGCTGGACCCGGCCACCGGCCAGCAGCTCGTCGAGGCGGGCAAGGCCGTGTTCGGCGCGCCCTCCGACTACGGCATCATCACCATCATCTCCATGCTGGCGTGGGGCCTGGGTTACTTCGGTATGCCGCAGGTGCTGGTGCGCTTCCTGTCCATCCGCAGCGTGGAAGAAGTGCGCAAGTCCCGAATCATCGCCACCTCCTGGTGCGTGATTTCGCTGGGTTGCGCAGTGTGCATCGGCTTGGTGGGGCGTGCGATGATGCCCACCGAACTGCTGACCTCCACCGATGCGGAAACCATCTTCATCGTGCTGGCGCAGACCCTGCTGCCGAGCTTCATGTGCGGCGTGGTGGTCTCCGGCATTTTCGCGGCCTCGATGAGCTCCAGCTCCTCGTATCTGATCATCGGCGCTTCGGCCATGGGCGAGAACATCTTCCGCGGGCTGCTGCACCGCAAGGCCACCGACAAGCAGGTCATGATTGTGGCCAGGGTCACGCTGGTGGTCATGTTCCTGTTCGGCATTCTGGTGGCATACGACCAGAACTCGTCGATCTTCCAGGTGGTGTCTTACGCGTGGGCCGGGCTTGGTGCCTCATTCGGCCCGTTGATGCTGTGCTCGCTATACTGGCGTCGCGCCAACAAGGCCGGCGCCGTGGCCGGCATGCTGTCCGGCACGGCGGCCGTGCTGATCTGGCACAACCTCGTCAAGCCCTTGGGCGGCGTATTCGCCATCTATGAGCTGCTGCCGGCGTTCATCATTTCGCTGCTGTTCATCGTGGTGGTTTCGTTGCTGACCGCCAAGCCGAACAAGCGCATGCTCTACGAATTCGACCACTACATGGACGATCCGCTGCCCGGCACCCTGCCGTCCGGCACCGTGCTCGTCGACGAGCCCATGGAAGCCATGGAGTCCGAGGTCCGCAGCGGCAAATGACACGTGCCTGCTGTGCGGTCGGCTCGTATGGCAGAGGAGTGGCTTTTTTGTGGTTCGGCAGGAACCATTGAGGCCAAAACGGACTTCGAGGGGCTGATTTGACGTTCTGGAGAGATCTACTTCCGTTTCAAGGGGCTGATGCCTGAGTAGACGCGGCTCCAAAACGGCGGAATGGCGTTGACGTAAGGGCATTGATACACGTGGTCTACCGGATGATCAGCCCCTTGAAACGGAAGTAGACCTCCGGCGGAGGCCAAATCAGCCCCTTGAAATGGGTTTTGAATACCGTAGCGCGGTGCGGACGGTGCGGACTGACTCTACCGGGCTTATTATTCCTGCGTCGTCGGAATAATTGGCAGCAGAGGCTCGAATTTCAGCCGTTTGTACAGTGGAATACGGCGTAGCTTTCGGACATCGCTAATTTGCTGGGTAGTTTGCCGCATCGTGAGCTGGACCGTTTTGCCCGTAACCTCCTGTATCCTTTCGGCAACTCTTCGGGCAAGGGCCTCTTCTCCCGCTTCGTCGCCAATATCTAATTTGGTGACTTGAATGTACTTCCAGCCAGCATCTTCGATCATCTGGCGGCGTCTCGCGTCATTCAGCCATTGCCCGGCATGATGAGAGCCTTCGTATTCGATACATATCTTGAATTCAGGGTATGCAAGATCGAGATATATGGGTCTGGTGTTGTTTCCTACGAATATTGGATAATTCACCTGCGGGCAATTCAGACCGTATTTCAAGAGAACCAAACGAGTTCGTGTTTCCATGGAGGAATCTGTGCCCGCGCGCGCCAAAAGTAGGGCGCGACGGCATTTGTTATACCCGCGGAACAAATACGAATTGGTGCCATTCTCTTTGTCGGCTCGCACCTGGGCCTCGGCCTCATCGAGATACAGAGAAAGGGCGTCGATGGTTGTTCTGCAGAGCCTTCGATCTCGTCGCATCATGGAATCAGCGAGAACGATGAGTTCTTCAAGTTCGAGATACGTGGAGAACATGGCCCATGTGCAAGCTGGTGAAGTGCATGTGAATTGTCCCTCGATTATGACCGTGTCTAGTGGAAAAGGCCATACAACCACTTTGACCCCCACAATGTGCCGTTTGTCATTGGCGTGTGGAACCGCAACAATGGTTGTAGTTGCAAGGCCTCTGTGTTTGCTTGATATGCGGGGTACTTCAATTGACAAAAGCTCCAACGCTGTTGTCAGGGCATAGGGTGGGCGCCATGCGCTTCGTCGTTGAACATCTGCGCACGTCTGCATTCGTTGGTACTTCTGCATTGTCAGCTCGGTCAATGCCGTTGAGCTACCCATGATGATCACCCCTTCGTGATGTTCGCTTTGTCCTCGCAGTGTAGAGTCCGGCTACCGGCCCTGTCTACCGCCCTAATTTTTCGGTGGATAAATGTGGATAAGTCGGTGGATAAACTATGGGTGTTCATCGCAGTTGCAGGCCATCCCGCAATTACATGGAACGTAGGGGTTTGCAGGCAGCCAGCGGGAATCGCCGTCGACGGCGCGATTCAACTTGGACGAATCTCCATGGCGTTCATGCAAAGGTGGCATGATGGCCGGTATGAGTAGCTTGGTGCGTATTGTCAATGCCGGTGTTCCGGGGTCTCAGGACCGCGTGGATGTGGTGCTTCGCGATGGGGTTGTTGCGTCTGTCGGCCCTGCTGGAACGGTCTCGGCTTCGGACAGCACGATGCAGACTAAGGCGCATACGACATCGTTGGAATACGCGACGAATGCCATTGCTTCTGGCAGCGTCTCAATCCCAACGTCGGCCGCCGCACCCGCCGACGAAACCACCATCGACGCCGACGGCCTGTGGGTTATTCCCGGCCTGTGGGACTGCCACACGCACTTCACGCAATGGGCTAAGACGCTGGGCCGACTGGACCTCATCAATGCCCGTTCCGCCGCCGAAGCGATGGACATGTTGCGCCGTCATCTGGATGAGCGCCGCGCCGCCGACACGCTTGACCCAGATGCCTTCGTGGTGGGCATGCGATTCCGTCACTCGCTGTGGGCCGACGACGAGCAGCCCACACTGGCCGCAATTGACGCCGTGACCGGCGAACAGCCGGTGGCCCTCTCCAGCGCGGACATGCACTGCGGATGGGTGAATTCCGCCGCGGCCCGCAGGCTTGGCGTACATGTGGACGAATCCGGTCTGGTCGGTGAACTCGAATGGTTCAACGCCTACACCGCCTTCGACAAGGCGCCGGGCGCTGCTGAAGAGACTGACCGTCTGCTGCGCGAGGCCGAACAGGACGCCGCAAGCAAGGGCGTGGTGGGCATCCGCGATTATGAAATGGCCGAAAACATCGATACATGGATCAATCGTTTCGCGGCCGGCATTAACGGTTTGCGCGTGGACGCCGGTGTATACCCCGAGCGGTTGCGAGCCGCCATTGACGCGGGTTGGCATACCGGCAAGGAATTGCCGGGCAGCGCCGGGCTTGGCCATGTGGGCGCCATGAAGCTCATCTCGGACGGATCGCTCAACACCCGCTCCGCCTACTGCTCCACGCCGTATTCGGGCATCGAGCCGCTGACGTATGGCACGCTGAGCTACACGCCGCAGCAAATCGAAGACTATATGCGCCTAGCCACCGAGCATGGCTTCGACATTGCCTGCCACGCCATTGGCGACGAAGCGAACACCATTGCGCTCAACGCAGTCGCCGCCACGCACGCACATGGATCGATCGAGCATGCGCAGATGCTCAAACCCGTCGATATCCCGCGTTTCGCCGAGCTGGGGCTCACGGCCAGCATCCAGCCGCAGCACGCCATGGATGACCGCGACGTCATCACCCGTTTCTGGGCCAACCCGGCCGGCATCCCTTATCCGTTCAGGGCCCTCCACGACGCCGGTACCACGCTGCGCATGGGCTCGGATGCGCCCGTGGCCCCGCTGGACCCGTGGCTGGCCATTTCCGCCGCCGTGCTCGGCACCGAAAGCTCTGACCGCGAGCCGTTCCAGCCCGAGCAGTGCCTCGATGTGCATACCTCGCTGGCAGCCTCGACCGCCACTGGCCGTGACCGCCTTGCATCCGGCGACCCGGCCGATGTGGTGTTGCTGGACGCCGACCCATACGCCGCCGATACTCCGGAAGCCATGCGCGCTATGCCGCAACACGTCGTAATGACATTGCTGTGCGGGGAGCGTACGTATTGATGCAAGCCATCGGCATGAAGTGAACAGAGGTCCGTCTTGATAGCCGCGTTGCACGGAAAAACAAGAAATCCGCCCCTCGAAGTGAAGATAGGACACAGCAGACGCCGCAATACAAAAACGCCGTGTCAGTTGCCCAGTTGGGGCTGACACGGCGTCTTGCTACGAGCGGCGGGAAAATCAGTACTTCATGCCCATGGCCTCGCGCACCTGGTCGAGGGTCTCCTCGGCGATGGCGTTGGCGCGCTTGTTGCCGTCGTGCAGGATGTCACGAATGGAATCCATGTCCTTGGCCAGCTCGGCGCGGCGCTCGCGGTGCGGGGCCAGGAACTCGTTGACTGATTCGATGACGTATGCCTTGAGCGCGCCGGCGCCGGAATCACCGATCTCCTCGGCGATGTCCTTCGGGTCGCGGCCGGTCACCAGGCCGGCGGTGGTCAGCAGGGCGGAGACCTGCGGGCGGGCAACCGGGTCGAAGGTGATGCGGCGCTCGGAATCGGTCGGGCTCTTCTTGATGAGCTTGGCGGTTTCCTCGGCGGTGGCGCCCAGCATGATGGAGTTGCCGTACGACTTGCTCATCTTGCGGCCGTCGAGACCCGGAATCTCCGGTGCCTCAGACAGAATGGCGGCCGGCTCCGGGAACACCGGGTTCTTCTTGGCGTAACGCTCGTTGAAACGGCGGGCGATGGTGCGCGTGATTTCCACGTGCGGCAGGTTGTCCTTGCCGATCGGCACGACATTGGCCTTGCAGAAGAGGATGTCGCACGCCTGATGCACCGGGTAGGTGAGCAGCAGACCGGTCAGCGCGTGGCCGGACGCCTCCATCTCGGACTTCACGGTCGGGTTGCGGTGCAGCTCGGCCTCGGTGACCAAGGACAGGAACGGCAGCAGTAGCTGGTTCTCGGCCGGCACGGCGGAGTGGGTGAACATCATGGTCTTGTTCGGATCGATGCCGGCGGCCATGTAGTCGAGCACCAGGTTCAGCACGTTGTCTTGGATGTGCTCGGTGGTGTCGCGGTCGGTGATCACCTGGTAGTCGGCGATGATGATGTTCGTGTTGACGCCGCGCTCCTGCATGGCGACACGCTCACGGATCGAGCCGAAGTAGTGGCCGAGGTGCAGCCGGCCGGTCGGGCGGTCGCCGGTCAACATGGTGAAGGACGACGGCTTGGCCTCCAGCTTGGCGAGCGTTTCGTCCGAACGCTTTTTGGCCGCGAGGAAGCTCGCGCTCATCTCATTGCCTGCCGCTGTCAGTTGCTGCTCGTCGGTCATGCGAAAATCCTTTGAATATGCCCTAAATAAACGCTTTTTATGGTAAAAGTGTGAGCCGACAACGAACAAGCCACTATTAGTGGTACTCTCTATTGTTGATGAATCGAACAGCACAGTAATCGCAGGGGGTCAGATGGGCCGCGGACGTCAAAAAGCAAAACAGCAGAAAATTGCCCGAAAGCTCAAGTACCTGACCACCGATACCGACTACGATGAGCTGGCAAAAGAGCTGAGCGAGCAGGAGCCGGGAATGGGCTCTCCTGACCCGTTCGCCGACATCGATGACCAGTATGCGGACAAGGATGTGGATTCCGCTGCTGATGACCACGCTTCCGGTGCCGCCGAGGCAGCTCCCGCTACGCAGGAGGATGACCTCGACGAGTACGCCAAGTGGGCTGCCGAAGCCGCCGCAAAGGCGACCAGCGGCGAGTTCCCGGCCTCCGCGCCTGCCGCACCGAAGCCGGCCCCGCGCAAGCCGATTCCGATGCCCATGCCTTCCGCGCTCAAGCCCAAGAAGAGCTGAACGCCGGTCTTCTCGTAATAATCCCCTTGTGCTTGGTTGAGCACAAGGGGATTTGTGGTTATGGCTGATGGTGCCGCCGCTGGTGGCTTACTTACGCTTCGCGCCTCACAGCGGCAGCAGGTCGCTCAGGTCGTCGCGCTCGCCGACCGCGCTGATGTGGCCGGCGTCCTTTTCCTCTGCCCATGTGGTGATGCCGCAGGCCAGCCGCAGCCAGACTTCCGGGTCCAGCTCGATGACGTCCGGCGGGGTCAGGTTATGCGGGTCCGATTCCGGGCCGTCCAAGATTTTGACCGCCCCCCACGGCGCGACACGCACCTCCACGCCAGGGCCGGGTGCGCGCCGCTCCAGCAGAAACAGCGAGTAGCGCACGGCCATCGCCCACACCGGGCGTGGCAAGACAGGGGAGACGGTCAGACGATGTGGTGTGTTGTCCGCCAGCTCCCGGGCCGCGGCACGCCATTGCACCAGCGCGTCATGCCCGCGTTTCAGGTCTTTTTCAAGAATTACTGCCATGTATCCCATCATGGCACCGGAGCCGGAAGATCTTCCATAATGCAAACGATGGCATACGGTGTGATGCGGAATATCGGGGCATGTGCTACGCTCTAAATGAGAACGTATGCAAGAACGCTCCGCCATCGTCGTTACGGAGAGTTCATGCTTACGTTTGTGCGACGATACCTATCGCGCGGCATAATAAACACGGGCACTTATCCCGGAAGGAAAGTCAGAATGACCGAAATCACCGCACCGAAGTCTCCTGTCACGGCGGAACAATTCGCCGACGAGATTCGTGAACAACTGAAATACACTCAGAACGTCACCACCGAGCAGGCTACCCCTGCTGACGTGTATGTCGCCGCATCCAAGGCCGTGCGCAACCACCTTGCCGACTCCTGGTTCAAGACCCAGGCCGACACCGTGAACGGCAACACCAAGGCCGTCGGCTACCTGTCCGCAGAATTCCTGATGGGTAAGCAGCTGCGCCACGCGCTGCGCGTCCTCGTCCATGCCGCAATCCGCGATGATGATGCGCGAAAAGCCGCCCGAGGCGTAGCGCTCGCTCTCGAGCGTCCGCACCGTGTGCTCCAGCGCCTCCGCCGCGCCCCGCGCGGGCACGATCACCGCCGTCTCGCTGCGCACCCGCTCGCGCGGATGCGTCAGCGCCGTAACGGTGAACCATACGATCGTCGCCAGCCCCACCGCGGCAAGCGCCGCAATCACGCCGTCCTGCAAAAGCTGCATTTCTCCACCCCTCTCGCGCCAGCTTATGAAAAACCGCCGAAAAGGGTGCGAAACTGCTTATAAGACCTTCTTCAAATACTGTCCCGTGTAGGACGCCTCACACGCTGCGACCTCCTCCGGCGTGCCGCAGGCGACGAGCGTGCCGCCGCCGCTGCCGCCCTCGGGGCCGAGGTCGATGAGATAGTCCGCCGATTTGATGACGTCCAGATTGTGCTCGATGACGAGCACCGTGTTGCCCGCGTCGGTCAGCTTCTGCAAGACCTCTAAGAGCTTTCGCACATCGTCCGTGTGCAGGCCGGTGGTCGGCTCGTCGAGGATATAGATGGTGCGTCCCGTCGCGCGCTTTGATAGCTCGGTGGCAAGCTTGACGCGCTGCGCCTCGCCGCCCGAGAGCGTGGTGGAGGACTGTCCGAGCTTGATATACCCCAGTCCCACGTCGCGCAGCGTCTCGAGCTTGTTCGCCAGCTTCGGCAGGTCGCGGAAGAACTCCAGCGCCTCCTCCACCGTCATCTCCAGCACATCCGCGATGCTCCTGCCCTTATAGTGGACCTCCAGCGTCTCGCGGTTGTAGCGTTTGCCCTTGCACACCTCGCAGGGAACGTAAATATCCGGCAGGAAGTGCATCTCGATCTTGAGCTGACC
>ENA-ORTN01002946-ORTN01002946.1-human-gut-metagenome-genome-assembly--contig:-NODE-2946-length-12768-cov-16.561787_pt1 | contig 12768 bp, 9 predicted proteins | sample MGYA00242070_ERZ509189 | MGnify/ENA primary metagenome ERZ509189 (study PRJEB26280, sample SAMEA2338821) | human gut metagenome | biome: human gut; feature: human-associated habitat; material: faeces...
TTATGCAAAGATATCGCAAATCGAATGCAGAATCATTAAGCACGCTTAAATGTTATGCTGAGATGCCGCATATCTTATGCAAAGATATCGCAAATCGAATGCAGAATCATTAAGCACGCTTAAATGTTATGCAGAGATGCCGCATATCTTATGCAAAGATACTTCAAATCGTACGAAAAACAAAATCTTATCAAATGTTTTGATTTATGTCTGACGTTTTTGTGGTTCTTGTTAGAAATTAAATAAGCACAACGTTTGATGTTATTACAGCGGATCTGCGCTTTTGTCAGGAGTTAAAGTAGTTGGTTTAGGAGTTAAAGTAGTTATAGTAGTTATCGCCAACGGAGTTGGCTAGGAGTTAAAGTCATATGCAAACGTAGTACGTGTTTAAGTGAAGAATGAAAAGTGAAGAGTGAAAAATCCAAATGCATTGTTGTCTTTTTTCGCAAGCACTACGTTTGCTATTGTGCCGGCTGATTTGCAATCTGCCGGAATTGAATATAAGGATCTGTGATCCGATTACTTCCTATTTCTGTCATTATCATGCTGTTTTAAGCTCACTTATACATTTAGATTTTTCACTTTTAACTTTTAATTTTTAATTTTCGCCAGAACTGTCCGATTACTTCCTGTTTTGCGTTATCATGTTGTTTTAAACTCGCTTAGACATTTAGATTTTTAACTTTTAATTTTTAATTTTCGCCAGAACTGTCCGATTACTTCCTATTTTGTATCATGTTGTTTTATGCTAGCTTAGCATTTGTATTTTCACTTTTAATTTTTTTCGTTCCTTACTTACTTTCGTAAAAACAGCGGTATTTTAAGCGGATCAGGAGATCCTTATATTAAATTCCGGCGGAGCGCAGATCCGCCGGCACATTAGTCTTGTTGATTATTGACGCAAGCATTACTTTTGCACATGGATTTTTCACTCTTCGTTCTTCACTCTTCACTTAAATATGCTCCTAGCCAACTTCGTTGGCGATAACTCCTTTAACTTCTTTAACTCCCAATGACAATACCTAACAAGGCATTTGGATTCTTCACTCTTCACTCTTCACTCTTCGTTCTTCACTTAGAAAATGCTTCTTTAACTCCTAATTACAATACCATTATTGTCTGTGGCTCTCAGCACCTTTGTTTTCTCACGATGCAAATGAACCATTATGCACCAAGGCGGTTTGTTGCTGGATGCTTGTGCCTGTAAATTCTTTTATGTCAGATGCTTACGTGCATGTGTTGTTGTCTGTTTTTTCGTTTTGTTTGTTCCGCCTACAGTACGGCTTCAAAAAAAATGCCGCTTTTGTTTACTTATTTATATAAAAAATATTACTTTTGCACCGGTGTTTCACATATTATATAATAACGTGGGGCATCATAAAAGAGCAAACATAAACCGGACTTTCATGGACGGAAATGTAAATTCGAACGACAATCTTGCGACGGCTAATAATGACGCTGGCGACGCCGTAGGCGTATCTCAACCTTTCAGATGGTACGTCGCGATAGTCAGCAATAACACCGAAAAAGTGTGTGCCGAAAAGATAGCTGCATTGGGCTACGACACATACGTTCCTACACAAAAAGAGCTGCGCCGCTGGAAGAACGGGCGCCGTAAAATCATCGACCGTATTGTTATTCCTGCAGCCGTCTTTGTGCGCTGCACCGAGGCCGACCGCCGCCATCATGTTGTCAACCTTCCTTTCGTAAAGCGCTTCATGGTCAACCGTGCCGCTGCCACCAACCAATACGGCTGGCATCCCGTAGCCATCGTGCCCGACCGTGAAATAGAGAAGCTCCGCTTTATCCTCTACAATTCCGATGCCGCCATCACTATCGAGCCCCTGCCGCTGCGTCTTGGCGACAAGGTGCGTGTCGTGCGCGGCAAACTCCTTGGACTAGAAGGCAATATCGTAAGATGCGAAAGCCACGACTCAGCCGATGCCGCCAACCTCGACATCGTAGTGCAGCTCGACATCCTCGGCTGTGCCCGCATGAACATATCGCCAACGGATCTGGAGAAAATATGAAAATGATTTATAATTCATAATTCACAATTCATAATTCGTAATTGGGTTAGCTAATTATGAAAATGTGGTTATAACTAACCCAAATGCAGTTCAGCGTTAGCTAATTATGAATTGTGAATTATGAATTTACTTTAAAGCACGGGCATGCTTTGCGTGGGTTTAGGTCATGATGGCCTACGATAAGGGCTTTAGGAAACAGACGGTGCATTCTCTCTACTAAAGATTTCAAGGCTTTGCGCTGGGCTTCAGTCCTGGTGTCGGCCGGCTTGCCGTTGGCGTCAAGTCCGCCTTCGTAGCAGATGCCGATAGAGTGGGAGTTATGGCCTTCGCAGTGCGCCCCGACCTTTTCTATGGGCCGTCCGTCGTGCACGGTGCCGTCGCGTGTGATATAGAAGTGATATCCGATATCTCGGAAGTGTCTGTGCATGATATGGTCGCGCCGGCACTCCTCAAAGCTCAGGCTCCTCCCTTCGGGAGTCGCCGAGCAGTGAATGATGATAAGAGTAATTGTTCTCATCGGTCATGTAAGTTTACATACAACTCTGTAAGCCGAAAGCTGCAGCTACGGCCGACAGCACACTGATTACAGTCTGAATAATAATCTTAAAGATAGTTTTCTTCTGGTCGTTCATATTTATTATAAATTTAATATTAAGTTAAAGAAAAAGAGCCCCTCCAAACCTCCCCCGTGGGGAGGCTTCAAAGTGGCTTCTTTTCGTCACTCTGCGTAGGGCTGTTTTCAATCCGCTAAAACTATCGCAGTATTACGAAAGTGAAAACTTAAGAATGAAAATCCATATGTCTTGTGGGTTCAATTCAACCATGAGTTAAAGTTAGAGTCAACGGCAAACATAATGCTTGCGAAAAGGACCTACAATACAATTGGATTGACTAACGTCAAACTCTGTTTTTTCACTTTTCACTTAAATTCCTCCTCCTTCGCCGGTGTCAGTTACCGAGTATTTCGTGAGCTGTTTCACCACGGCGTCCTGTTTCAGGGTAGAGGTCGAGAGGTTACCGGTGGCACGTGCGCGGAGTTTCAGACCGCTGACATATTCGGCCACGTTGAAGGCGGCAACAGAGGCGGCACCCTTGCTCCTTATACCGACGGAGAATATCGCCAGGTCGTCCAGCTTAACGTTCTTGCCGTCGAGCAGCAGTTCCTTGATACATGCAATCATGTCTTTCATCACACCGTGTATAACTCCGGGCGAGTAGGGAGTGTTGTGAGTAGACATGTGTTTGGCAAGCATCTCCGTGTCGTAAGTCTCGTCGCACACGGCGCGGGCGTACCATAGGTTATACCCCGTGTTGCCTTCCATCTTGTTCTGATACAATTTGTAACGAATCATAGTTTTTTAAGTTTTAAAGATTAATAATACGATTATAATTTACAATTCACAATTCATAATTCATAATTAATTTACCCGTTCTTGTCAGGAGTTAAAGTAGTTATAGGAGTTATCGCCAGCGGAGCAGGCTAGTAGTTAAAGTCAAATGCCTTGTTGATTCTTCTCGCAACCACTACGTTTGCTAATGTGCCGGCGGATCTGTGCTCCGCCGGAAAGGAGTATCAGAATTTATTAATCCGCTTACTTCCTATTTCACAAATTAGCTGCGCCGAACTCCGTTTCTTGTCAGGAGTTAAAGTAGTTATAGTGGTTATCGCCAACGGAGTTGGCTAGTAGTTAGAGTCAAATGCATTATTGATTCTTCTTGCAACCACTACGTTTGCTAATGTGCCGGCGGATCTGTGCTCCGCCGGAAAGGAATATCAGGAACCAACGGTCAGCGTAGCTAATTATTAATCCGCTTACTTCCTGTTTCACCATTTAGCTTACGCCGAACTTCTTTTAGCTTACGCTGAACTACGTTTCATAATTATCAATTTACTGAACTTTCTTTTGCAAAGATACAACACTGCAAAAGTCAGGAATGAGATAATGTGTAAAATGGTGAGTTACAGTGACTTAAAGTTACATAAACCTTTGCTTATCTCGCAATTTTTTCGTATCTTAGCTACATAATAACAGTCCCCGTTGCCGCAGGTATCTCACGCCTTTCTACGGAGCGACGGAGTCTTTAAGTCAAAGCAGATATGGAATGTTTCAAGATACGCACATACGGCCGCATGGAGCTTGCCCAGGCTTACTGCCCCGACATGAATCCCCGTGCCGCCTATCATAAGCTCTCGTTATGGATAGACCGCTATCCTAACCTTCGTGAACAACTCGCAGCCATAGGCGCATCGCCAAAGTCGCGCACCTATACGCCCGCACAGGTAAAACTGATCGTAGAGGCATTAGGGGAACCGTAGTGCGCAAGCAGGCTTGCGCAATTAAAAATTAACAGTTAAAAGTGAAAAATCCAATTGCTTTGTTGGATATTGTAATTAGTAGTTAAAGTAGTTAGAGGAGTTATCGCCAACGGAGTTGGCTAGTAGTTAAAGTCATATGCCTTGTTGATTCTTTTCTTTGTAATAGAATTGATAATAAACGACAATGCTATTGTGCCGGCGGATCTGCGCTCCGCCGGAATTAAATATAAGGATCTCCTGATCCGCTTAAAATACCGCTGTTTTACGAAAGTAAGGAACGGAGACTATTGCCAATGTATTGCAATTGATAATAACCAACAAGGCTAATGTGCCGGCTGATTTGCAATCGGCCGGAATTGAATATAAGGATCTGTGATCCGCTTAAAATACCGCTGTTTTTACGAAAGTAAGGAACGAAAAGTAGGCGCTGAGCTCAATCAGGTTTGAGCAATTAAAAATTAAAAGTTAAAAATCTAAATGTCTAAGCAGGTTTAAAACAACATGATAATGACAAAATAGGAAGTAATCGGATCACAAATTAGCTACGCTGACCTTCGGTTCTTATATTTAATTCCGGCAGATTTCAAATCAGCCGGCACAATAGCCAACGTAGTGCATCTTACGAAAGTGAAGAGTGAAGAACGAAGAGTGAAAAATCCAATTGCTTTGTTGGTCTGTTTCACACGTACTACGTTTGCATATGACTTTAACTCCTAGCCAATCCAGTTGGCGATAACTACTCTAACTCCTTTTACTCCAAATGATAATATCCGTCAAGGCATACGTCTTAACTCCTTAACTTCTTTACTCCATAACTCCTTGATTACTTTTACTTACGTTCTGCGCCTCCTCTATATTCCGTAGGCGAGACGCCGAACTGTTTTCTGAAGAATTTGCCGAACGAGGCCTGGTCGGCGAATCCCAGTCTGTAGGCTATCTGTTTCACGGGCAGGTCGGTGCAGTCGAGCAGCCGTCGCGCTTCGGTTGTCAGCATGTGCGCTATGTGTTCGTTTACCGAGCGTCCCGACACCTTGCGCACTATGCGCGACAGGTAGGTTGACGACACGTTAAGCTGCGACGAATAAAACAATATGTAGTGCTCTTTAAGGTAATTGCCGATTAGCAGCTTTCTGAACTCGCGGTAAATCTCCACGGTGTGCGGCACCTTCGATGGATCTGCAGCGCATCCCGCCCTCAGTATCTCGGCAAAGCGCAACAGCAGCAGGTTAGACAGATGCAGCATCAGGCCGTTGTAGTGCAGCTGCTCCGTGTTGATGTCAGAATAAAGCCCCAGCATCGTCTGCATACATTCCATTTCGCTTTCGTTCAGACTCCTTATCGGCAGCGCATTCTCGTTGGCAAACGAAATCATCTGGTTGTACACGGGCGCATAAGCCGACAGGTCGTCAAAGTATGCCGGCATAAAGCTCACGCCTTCCATCATGAAGTCTTCGTCGGCATCGCTCAGCGACACCACCATGTTTGGTGTCAGAAAAGCCATAGAGTTCTTCTTTAGTGTCTCCGTGCTGTAGTTTACCGAGAGCTTCACTGTTCCGCTCTTCACCAGCATTATGCTGAACGAGTCGCTGAGCATGGGCGCAACCTTATATTCCGTGCCCATGCCGGCCTTAGTGCTGAACACCGCAACCTCATCGCATGGCATCACGGTTTCATATCCCTCATGCCTTACCTCGTCAAAAAACGTGTCGTGAACGCTATACATCTTTCCGCAAATATTGTCTTTCGCAACAAATATATAGCACTAACTGATATATTTGCTTGTTTAATAGATCTGAAATTTTCAATTGATATTCTTTTTATTTTCATAGTAATCTAATTTTTTAATCAATATAATTTTTTGTAAGTATTATATCTTTTGTTCGTACAATCCTACCATTATATCTTTTGAGATTAACTCTCCTGGCTGCATTTTTATGCGATATATTGGAATCTTCATCTTTCCCAATGGGATAAATGAGGATAGATTTAGTTTCAGACATAGTTTGCTGTCTTTTGAACCAAAATATACCTTCTCCACTTTATAATAACCGTCAATATCTCCGCCAACCATTGGCAAAAAATATCTAATATCCATCACATTGATAGAAGTTGGTATCCTTTCCATCGTATAAGTCTTTGCAGTATGATCGTAAAAATCCACATAGTCCGTATCTGTTTTTCGAACTAAACCTGTTAAAATATTCTTTAACTCCGGTTTGGGTAATTTGGTTAGCGTACCAACATTGCCAACATCTTCGACATGAAGTTCCGTATCAAGCATAAACGGTTTGCTGACATAAAAATGTGTTTGCAGGCAATCAAGCAATTCTTTGTTTTTATCCACCTCATTTTTAATTGCTTCCGGTCTAACACGAAGAACGTTCCACATATCGGCATTTTCTTCTTTCATTAAGGCTAAAACTAAATAATTACTGTCAGTTTTTGGACGATACAGTTTGCCGTTCAAACGTTGGAAGTTATTTTGAATAAACTGATAACAATCCATCCCCTCACGTGGCTGGATAATTCTAAAAGTATATAACTGATTCAAAGTATTTTGAATCCTGCTTCTGAATTCTTTGCGGACATATTCCCGCCATGTGCTTTGCACACTTTTATTGTCTCGGCCGTACAACGAAACAATGTACAGAAAATTCACGTCATAATGACATAGCAAAAGCGTATCACGGTCAAACAGACGATTTTCAAACTGACGGTTCAGTTGGATACCTCCTTCTTGCGTTTTCAGTTCCCTATCATCGAAAGAAAGGAATTTTGAACCACCATTTTGCTTATTGGGAATTCTTGCACTAATAAAGAAATTGGGTATTGGATTATATCCTTCTGTAAGTGCATCCCTCAATTGCGGCTGTTCTCCGTTATTGTCACCATCAAGAAAAAGATTCATATTCCATTGGATGACATTTCTAGCGTATGTGTATTGCTTGTAAATGGATTTGTCTCCAAGCTGTGTTCGATCATTTTTGGAACGTTTGTAATATTTGCTGTCCCCGATATAGTAAGTCAGTTCGGACTGTAAATCGGACTGTTCAATAAGTCCATGTCCTATAAACATGTGGTCAACAAGTTTGCCATCTTTCTGTTCTGTGAGTTCTTTCGGTAATTTTTTTTTGTCGTTACCGCCGATAAGGGTATCAATCATCACTTCGAAAATATGCTCGAAGTTTTTCGCTAGCAAAAAGTCTTTTGATTGTCTGTTCATCGCAATCTTATACTCTCTATCAAAGAAAGCATAACATAAGTCCCATATCCGCAGAGCCTTGTCTGAGAAATACTTGTACTTGATCTGTTTCAGACGTTTGCATCCAAAGTTTTTCTTGATATACGTCCGTTTCAGTTTATCGGGACTTATCAGATGATAATTGATATTGATTTCAAAAGAAAAGCCATGCGTGTCACGTATATAGTTCAATATTGAAAAGTAGATGACAAGCAGTTCTTCGTCAAAATTAATCATCTTCTTTCTGTTGACAGGTTTAATATAGACCGGAGTATCACTTTGTATAAAGGCCTGAGATGATGTTATGGTCTTGTTCCAGTTGATTCTGTTAAAACCGGAATGCACATTTTTAGCAACGAAGGTAAAATAGTTTTGGTTGTCTCGATTGAAGTCGCGGAGTGCGATTATCACATCAAGCAAAGTATTGTGTTTTTGTTTTTTACCTCTGCTTTCTGTTTGGTATTCTTTGCTTTCGAGTATATTATCATTGTGTGTCTGCTTATACACACTGATAGTTCTGTAAACCCATATTGAAAGCGTAGAAAGAAACTCCTTGTATTCCTTACACCCTTCTTCTGTGAACTTGGACCTTATCCTGTTTGATTCAAAGTCGATGATTTCTTGCGGTGATGCACCAAATATCGTATCATCTCCGCTTTCTTCGTTCTGCTCACCAGTCAACACCACTTTGGGCAGAAAAAAAATTACGTCCTTTGCCGTCTTACTATAACAATACCCTACATACTCAAAGGCGTGTTTGGCTTCCTGTACAGGAACGGACACTATATCCTTGAGTACATCTCTGACAGTCAGAACATCTCTGACCGTATTATTCAAATTATATGGGTATCCTTCGATAAATAGCAGCATAATTATAATTCCTGAATATTAATTCCCCATTCTGGTTTTGATTTTATTTTTGAAAGAAAATCTGAAAAACTTTTACGTTGTTCACCATCTCCTACTTGAGTAGAAACATGTAGAGATTCACCATTAGACAATTTAATTTCTTTAGATCTTCTTTCTGCGTTAGGATCTTTTGAACTTTCGATGCGTTGTTTTCTATCTTCGTCTGTTTCTACTATATGAGGAATTATAAAATTAGCAGACATCCAAACGTCTCGTATTTGATTTGCAGTATCTTGATTATGATTATTGCAATAAATCTCGACGGCACGTTTTACTAACGCCCCTTTTCCCCATGCCTTACCTTCTTCGTCTGTTTTCTCTCCATTGATAGAATATCGTACAGAAGAATTGTTATCTTCGTATTCTAACATATCATTTCCATCTTTGTTATCTTCCGTGCCATTTCCATCAATAGTCTTCACGTTCAGTTTTTCCATCATTGAGACAATGAGTTGCTTGCTGTTTTCATCATACAATTTGGAAAAAGAGAAATCATCATCTGTGGGAAATATGTCAGCGTCTCCGTCTTTGCAGACATCATTCCACAGATAGAACAATATTTTGTTTCTAAATAAGTTATAGGATATGACTTTCGTCTGTGGATTAACAAAATAATCACCTAACATCTTGTCTTCAGAACCAGTATCTTTCAAGATACGTGTATTAACTTCTTTTTGGAAATCGCTCCAACTATATTTCAAGCCATCAATATCAATAACCCAATCTGTATTCTTATATTTAATCGGTTCATATTCCCAATCCCAACGTCTTTTGAATGCACTGTCTATTGGGAACAAAGATTGGTCAGAGGTATTCATTGTGGCATAAATATAAAGATTTGATGGTAAGCATAGTTCACCATCCTTTATACCAGGCTTATCCTCACCTAGTTTTTCTTCCAAGAATGCTTTTAAATCCTCATCAGCCTTTATTGTATATTCCGATTTTCCAGTTCCATCTCTGTCAAGAAGCTGGAATAAATCTCCAAAAATTTGAGCACAGTTTCCTCTGTTGATTTCCTCAATTATCAGATATACATTTTCATCCGTTTGATAAGCGCGAATATACGCATTCAAAAACGCTTGTGGAATGAATTTATATGTAATTATATCTTCTTCCAAATCGTTTGTTCCGTCATTCAACCTGACGGTACTACCACCATTAAGTCCATAAAGCGGTTTCTTCCCTTTTGTCGGTTTATATGCCCCAACAAACGTAGAATAGTCGCTATCCGGATGGAACGTTGTTCTGAAAATATTTACTTTCGGTACCCTTTTGTCATCAGGACATTCCTCATACTCTCCAAGAATTTCCTTAATCTTATGAGACTTGCCAGTCCCAGGTGCACCATAGAAAATAATCTGGCGAGATATCAATGTTTCTAGTTCTTTTTCTATCTCTTCTGATTCTTCAGGAATAAATAAAAACTGATCATTTGAGGCAATTGTAAAAAAGTTACTAAATAATATATTTTTAGGTATATAATACAATATATATGTTGTTTGGTTCTTTTTCTTGATAGCGAAGTAATCATCAATATTCTTATTACTTTCCAAGTGAAGAGTTTCAAGAAAATAATCCTTTAAATCTTTAGAACCGTCATTGTTTTGATATATTTTGTAATCACCTCGTGATGGACTTAATTTTAATTTAACGCGAATGTTTTCTTTTATATCAGTATGCAAAATTGAATGACATTCAAAAGTCACAATATGCTCACTATCTGTGAAGTTAAAAAAGTTATCAATTATGGTCTTGTTGAACTCAATCTGTTTTCCTTTTGATGAGTTCAAATCATTTGAACGAAATTTTGATATGTATATCATAATTCTATATATTTACCCCATTGATCTGCTACAGCTTGTGCAAATCCTGGAAAAGTTTTACTTCTTAATCGTCTTCTTTCTTCAGTGGATATTTTTGTATTGAATGAATCAGAATACCATTTTGGTAACGATCTTCCGCTTGACAATACAACACGTTCACCAGGGTCAACCATTTTTGTTGGAGTTAATGGTGGTAGATTATGTAACCATAGGCATGTTTTTTTTGATGCAGAATCACCAAACCAAAAAGGTTGCACAATTTGATCTGGTTTACGATATAACGTATTCATACAACCTACAGGGTTTTCTATTGCCCATCGTTTAATATTGGTTTTTGTAAATTCCATAAAGAATTTTTCTGCTTTTTCCTTTTCTAATCGACGTCCTATATGGTGTGGGTGTTCACGTCGTTGTTCTATAGGGAGATTGGCATCGTCTGGGTGATATAGCCATCTTGCACCACTTACAGATAAATATGTACAAGGTGGGTGTGCAATCATTAAATCCCATTCTTCACCATCTGGAAGAAAATATTTTTCTCCCGTTTCTAATATACCACCTCGATCAGGTATAACAGAAAGTACATCTTGTTTAAAATGCCATTCAGGATGTCCTCCACTACATTCTAAAATATCACAGCTAAATGCATTAAAACCTCGTTCTCTAAAAGCTATACAAATAGCTTGACTTTCTTCACATGCAATTAATATATTCGCCATTTTATAAAATTCTATATAATGATTCTGCTATTGCTTTTGCAAAATTTACAGGTACAGCATTACCTATCATTTTATAACAATAAGCCCTGTTCCCAATAAATTCATAGTCCATAGGAAATGACATTAACATGGCGGCTTCTCGTATTGTTATAAACCTTGCTTGTTTTATATCTGGATGAATAAACATATACCCATCTTTTTGCAAATGGGCGACAATTGTTGGGGATGGTTCATCCCATTCTAGATTTCTGTATTTCCGATATAGAGTTGTGTGTCCTGTAACTTTTTTATAAAAATTGATAGCTTCTTGTTGAGTGCATTTATTCATACCTTTGCTAATCCATTCTCTGATTACTTGTATGTCACGTTCACTACAATGTCTAGGCATATGAAATTTATCAGAGTCGTTTGTTGCATAATGAGAATGATTTCTCCCATTTATCTTCCCTATTGTTTCTAAAGGATAGATAGGTGAAAGATTACCGATTGCATCACGAACAGTTAAATGCCTTTTACAGGTATTTGTAGAAAGCATATGATAAAAAGAGTCAAGTGTAAAATTCTCACCATTTTTTATTCCTATTAATATTACTCTTTCTCTATTTTGTGGAACATAATAGTTATAAGCATTAAAGACGGCATCTTTAAACTTTTCAGGTTCTAAAGTTCTATAGCCAATTTTCTTAAATGCATCATATATTCTATTTACAACAGGAATTCCTCCAGGTCTTGCACTAAGCATGCCTGTTACATTTTCAAAAATAAAGGCCTTGGGCTTGAATGCGTCAACAACTTTAACAAAACTTTCAAAAAGATAATTTCTGTAATCGGTTTGCATGGAATTCTTATCTGTTGCTCTTCCATGTATAGAATAGGCTTGACAAGGTGGTCCACCTATTATAAAATCTACATTTTGTTTACCTATAATATATTTAAGACCCTTATTTGCATCTTGGGAATTATATTTATAGTATAATTTCATAGATTCTTCATCCCAATTTCCATTTATTAGTTCGTTTGTTTTTTGTATATCAAATAATATGACTTTCTTTTTTGCTTCTTCTTCGGTTTCACCCCATTTTTGCACAAGCCTATGTCTCAATGTTTGTACCATTGGATATTCCCATTCAATATGAGCAAGACTTTTAAAATGTCTAGACTCCATGAACCCTTCAGATAAGCCACCGCAACCAGCAAATAAATCGATAAATGTATATATTTTGTTTTTTACCATACAAATATTAGTGTATTAATATGCTAAAAAATATCTTTTAATTTTGTCAACTCTAAATAATTTTCAAGATTTTATTTATGGTAATTTTAGCTTTTTATTAAACTTTCTATATTAGGTTGATTGAAATTTGCGTACAATACCCTAAATTGTTGTTTGATTCTTGTTTATTTGTTTAGCAAGCTAATTACTTATGCATTTTTTTCAGCTAATATGGCTTTTATCTTATAAAGCTTTTTATTTCTCATATTATTCATATTTTATTCTACAAAGGTACACTTTTATTCTTACTAATTTTAGATTTCATAAAAAAATATGTTTTTTATACATAAAATGAGTTCTTATCAACGATAAAAATATTTTTATATTTTGTTGCTTTATATTGCGCTTTTTTGTTTGAAAACCAGCTGTTTAGCAAAAATATTCATCAATATTTTTCAATAAGTAAGTGATCTAAATTATTTTTATATATATCAGTACTAATATGGTTCATTT
>ENA-ORTN01002947-ORTN01002947.1-human-gut-metagenome-genome-assembly--contig:-NODE-2947-length-12766-cov-7.812446_pt1 | contig 12766 bp, 10 predicted proteins | sample MGYA00242070_ERZ509189 | MGnify/ENA primary metagenome ERZ509189 (study PRJEB26280, sample SAMEA2338821) | human gut metagenome | biome: human gut; feature: human-associated habitat; material: faeces...
GGTTATAGGTTTGGATGAAAAGTTTGTGTGCAGTTTTGAAGGTACAGTGAAATAGGAAGGTCGGGATTCCTTTTAAGGGGGAATTTCGGCTTTTTTTAATTTTTTGTTCTTTTTTGAAAAAAAGTTCTTGACGGAGCCATTCACTTATGCTATACTACTCTAGCGTTTGGAAGGCGCAGGTCTTTTTTTTTATGCGCAAAAGACCGAAAAGTTTGCTAATTTATTACGACGGAGGTGGAGATTGTGCGAGTAAAGATCACATTGGCATGTACGGACTGCAAGCAGCGTAATTACAACATGACAAAAGATAAGAAGACACATCCAGACAGAATGGAGACAAAGAAGTACTGCAGATTCTGTAAGAAGCATACATTACACAAGGAAACCAAGTAATTGGTCTCCAGTAAGGAGTAGTTGATTATGGAAGAAACAGGAAAAAAGGCAGAAACCAAATCAAAGAAGCTGGCCAAGACAAAGAAGAAGTCTAAGCCATCCGTGAAAGAGCGCATAGTTGCGTTTTGGAAGGGTGTAAAGGCCGAGTTTCGCAAGATCATCTGGCCAAGCAAAGAATCATTAAAGAATCAGACAATTGCAGTGCTGGTTGTTTCTGTTGTACTCAGCGTGTTTATCAGGTTCTTTGATATTGCATGTCAGTATGTAGTTGAGTTTATCAGGTAAGAGAGGAATCAGAATGGAAGAGGCAAAGTGGTATGTTGTCCATACCTTTTCAGGTTATGAGAATAAGGTAAAGGTTGATATCGAAAAAACTGTCGAGAACCGGAATCTTCAAGATCAGATTCTCGAGGTTGCGATTCCCCTTCAGGAAGTGATGGAGAACAAGGATGGTCAGAAGAAGTCCTCTATGAGGAAAATCTTCCCAGCATATGTGTTGGTTCATATGATTATGAATGACGATACCTGGTATGTAATCCGCAACACCAGAGGTGTTACAGGATTTGTAGGCCCGGGATCAAAGCCGGTGCCGCTGACGGAGGAAGAGATGATTGCTCTTGCTACATTTATGTGTACTCCGCAGGAAAAGGTGAACTTCGCAGAAGGCGACCTTATCAGTGTTATTACTGGTGCATGGCAAGGTACCGAGGCTGTGATTCGTTCTGTAGATGCTGAAAAGCAGACCGCTACAATTTTTATTGACATGTTTGGACATGAAACACCGGTTGAACTGAATTTTACCGACATTAAGAAAGTTCAGTAAAACGCCTATTTGGCGTATGGTTCTGCTGTGGGAGGGTATCCCCCGCAAATACCACATTATTAGGAGGTGCCACAATGGCAAAGAAAGTTACAGGTTATATTAAGTTACAGATTCCTGCTGCAAAGGCAACACCGGCTCCACCGGTTGGACCTGCTCTTGGACAGAAGGGTGTCAACATTGTACAGTTTACAAAGGAGTTTAACGCAAGAACTGCTGATCAGGCTGGTATGATCATTCCGGTTATCATCACTGTATACGCAGACAGAAGCTTTACCTTCGTTTGCAAGACTCCGCCGGCTGCTATTCTTATTAAGAAGGCATGCAATATTCAGACTGCTTCTGCAGCACCAAATAAGACTAAGGTTGCAACTCTTTCCAAGGCTGATCTTCAGAAGATCGCTGAGACAAAGATGCCAGACCTGAATGCAGCAAGCCTTGAGGCTGCTATGAGCATGATCGCAGGTACTGCTCGCAGTATGGGTGTTAAGGTAGAAGAGTAAGAATATCAACATTAAGTGGGAGGGATATTCCCGCAAATACCACCAGGAGGTTTTTCGATGAAAAGAGGAAAAAAGTATGTAGAGGCTGCCAAGTTGGTAGACCGCGCTACTCTTTATGATGTAAACGAAGCCGTATCTATCGTAAAGAAGGCTTCTAGTGCAAAGTTTGATGAGACAGTTGAAGCTCATATCAGAACAGGTTGTGATGGACGTCACGCAGATCAGCAGATCCGTGGTGCAGTAGTTCTTCCTCATGGAACAGGTAAGAATGTTCGCGTTCTTGTATTCGCTAAGAATGACAAGGCTGATATCGCAAAAGAGGCAGGAGCTGATTACGTTGGAGCTGAGGAGCTGATTCCGAAGATCCAGAACGAAGGATGGCTTGATTTCGACGTTGTAGTAGCTACCCCGGATATGATGGGTGTTGTTGGTCGTCTGGGTCGTGTACTTGGACCGAAGGGCTTAATGCCAAACCCGAAGGCTGGTACCGTAACTATGGACGTTGCAAAGGCTATTAAGGAAATTAAAGCTGGTAAGATTGAGTACAGACTGGATAAGAGCAACATTATTCATGTTCCGGTTGGTAAGGTTTCCTTCACCGAGGAGCAGTTAGCAGACAACTTCCAGGCGCTAATGGGCGCAGTAATCAAGGCTAGACCGAGCACTCTGAAGGGTACCTTCTTAAAGAGTGTTACCATGGCTTCTACCATGGGACCTGGCGTTAAGTTAAATACCGTTAAATTTGGTCAGTAAAAAGTACTTGACAAGTGATTGTCAGTATGATATTATTGCAATGTTTGAGGCCGCAAGGCTTTCATATATTTGCCGAAGACAGCAGGTGCCGCAAGGCATAAGGAGAAAACGCCTGCCGAGGAGAGATCTATATTAAAGATTATCTTTGCCTCTCTGTCTTTGCAGAGAGGCATTTTTCGGCCTTTTCTTAAAATTTTCAAGAAGGAGGGCACATATCATGGCTAAAGTTGAGCTGAAGCAGCCGATTGTTGAGGAAATCAAAGCATCCTTAGACGGCGCAAAGGGTGTAGTTCTGGTTGACCATCGTGGTCTTACCGTTGAGCAGGATACCGTACTGCGTAAGAGTCTGAGAGAAGCTGGTGTTACTTATAAGGTATATAAGAACACACTGGTTAAGCGTGCAATCGAGGGCACTGAGTTCGAGAGCTTAAAGGATCTGTTAGAGGGTCCATCCGCAATTGCAATCAGCAAGAGCGAGGCAACCACACCGGCAAGCATTATCTGCAAGTTTGCTAAGACAAACGATAAGCTTGAGGTTAAGGGTGGTGTTGTAGAAGGAGCCTTCTACGATGCTAAGGGTGTTGAGGTTCTGTCCACAATCCCGTCCAGAGAAGAACTTCTTGCAAAGTTCCTGGGAAGCATCCAGTCTCCGATCACCAATTTTGCTCGTGTTATCAAGCAGATCGCAGAGAAGCAGGAAGCATAATCTGGTTTATGATTGGAATTTGGCAGCTGCGTAAAACAGCTGCATGAGATGATTCAAAATGGATCATCATTCGTAAAAGCCGTAAGGCATAGTTAATAATTCTTATATTAGGAGGAAAATTATCATGACAGCAGCAGAGATTATCGAAGCTATTAAGGGTATGAGCGTTTTAGAGTTAAATGACCTTGTAAAGGCATGTGAGGAAGAGTTTGGCGTATCTGCAGCAGCAGGTGTTGTTGTAGCAGCAGCAGGCGCTGGCGCAGCAGCTGAGGAAGAGAAGACTGAGTTCGACGTAGAGCTGACTGAGGTTCCAGCAGCTTCTAAGATCAAGGTTATCAAGGTTGTTCGTGAAGTAACCGGTCTGGGTCTGAAGGAAGCTAAGGAATTAGTTGAGGCAGCTCCGAAGGTAGTTAAGGAAGCAGCAGCTAAGGCTGACGCTGAAGAGCTGAAGAAGAAGTTAGAGGAAGTTGGAGCAAAGGTTACCTTAAAGTAATTTGTGCTTAACATTAGGTTCTGGAATCCTTGAAAAAAGGGTTTCAGAACCTTTTTTTGTTTATCTGACTGATATTTGATAGATATTTGTTTCAAAAGAGCAGGCAATTGACTTTAGAAAGAGAGCTGCACATGTAAAGTGCAATAAAAAAAGACCGGTTTTTCCGGTCTGATAAAAGATAAGGTTAGATAAAATTAAATAAAATCGGGGCGACAAGACTTGAACTTGCGGCCTCATGAACCCCATTCATGCGCGCTACCAAACTGCGCTACGCCCCGACGCTCACAAGTAAAAACAATTATATCAAATAAGCAGAAATTTGTAAAGAAAAAAGTTAAAAAAATCAAGAAAACGGCAAAAAAATAGTTGACAGCCTGTCTATGCTATGCTATAGTGATATGTGCACTATCATGGACAAAATCGCTTTCTATGCTTTCCGTATAGAAGACAATGGCGTCTGCCAATAGACTTTGAGGCAGCATGCTGCGCAGATATGGATCGGATAGAGGCACAAAATATATTTATCAGGGGTGAGCAAACATGGAAAAAAACAGAATTCGACCAGTCAAATCCGGCAGAACCTTCCGTATGAGTTATTCCAAGTCCAACGAAGTTCTTGAAATCCCGAATCTGATTGCGATCCAGAAGGATTCTTACCAGTGGTTCCTTGGCGATGGACTTAAAGAGGTATTTGATGATATCTCCCCTATCGTAGATTTCAGCGGCAATCTGGAGTTGCGTTTTGGCAAATTCCGTCTGTGCCCGGATGAGATTAAGCACACAATCGAGGAATGCAAGGAACGTGATGCAACATATTCCGCACCACTTAAGGTTGAGGTCAGACTTCATAATAAGGAAACTGATACCATTAAAGAACATGAGATTTATATTGGTGATCTTCCGTTGATGACGGATACAGGCTCCTTTGTAATCAATGGAGCAGAGCGTGTTATCGTTAGCCAGCTGGTACGTTCACCTGGTATTTATTTTACTGTCGACCATGATAAGACCGGAAAAGAGCTGTACTCTTCTCAGGTTATCCCGAATCGTGGAGCATGGCTTGAGTATGAGACAGACTCAAATGATATTTTCTATGTAAGAGTCGATCGTACACGTAAGATACCGGTAACTGTTCTGATCCGTGCATTAGGATGGGGCAGCAATGAGCAGATTTTAGAGATCTTTGGCGAGGAGCCAAAGCTTCTTGCAACACTTGAGAAGGATGTCAGCAATGATTACAAGAGCGGTCTTCTTGAATTGTATAAGAAGATTCGTCCAGGCGAGCCGCTTTCTACCGACAGCGCTTCCAGCTTGCTGCAGGGTATGTTCTTTGATGTAAGAAGATATGATCTGGCACGTGTAGGCCGTTATAAATACAATAAGAAGCTTCATTTCCGCAATCGTCTGAATGGACATACTTTAGCGGATGATGTAGTAGATGTTTCTACAGGCGAGATTATCGCTGAGGCAGGTACGACATGTAACCGTGCAATCGCAACAAAGATTCAGAACTCAGGTGTTCCGTATGTATATGTTGATGTAGAAGGACGCCGTGTAAAGGTTCTGTCTAACCTCATGGTAGATGCTTCCGAGTATCTTAACCTGACAGAGGAAGAGCTTGAAGCTGCTGGAATCAATGAGCTTGTTTATTATCCAGTATTGACTCAGATCTTAGAGAAGGGTCTTGAGGGTGATGAGCTGATGGCAGAGCTTCGTGCAAATAATGCAGAGCTGATTCCGAAGCACATCATGAAGGAAGATATTTTAGGTTCTATTAACTATTGCTTAAACTTAGAGTATGGCGTAGGACAGGATGATGATATCGACCACTTAGGAAATCGTCGTATCCGTGCTGTAGGTGAGCTGCTTCAGAACCAGTATCGTATCGGTATGTCCCGTATGGAGCGTGTTGTAAGAGAGCGTATGTCTACAAACGATCCGTCTGATCTGACACCGCAGAGCTTAATTAACATTAAGCCTGTTACTGCTGCTGTTAAGGAGTTCTTCGGAAGTTCCCAGTTGTCTCAGTTCATGGATCAGAATAACCCGCTTGCAGAGTTAACTCATAAGAGACGTCTGTCTGCGTTAGGACCTGGTGGTCTGTCAAGAGACCGCGCCGGATTCGAGGTTCGAGATGTTCACTATACTCACTATGGACGTATGTGCCCAATTGAGACTCCTGAAGGTCCTAATATCGGTTTGATTAACTCACTTGCAACATATGCAAGAGTAAATAAATATGGATTTATCGAGGCACCTTATCGTATCGTTGATAAGAGTGATGCCCAAAATCCGCGTGTAACTGACGAGGTTCGCTACTTCACAGCTGATGAAGAGGACGATTTCGTAGTAGCACAGGCAAATGAGCCGTTAGATGCAGAAGGCCATTTCCTGAATAAGATGGTTTCAGGTCGTTTCCGTGAGGAAACTTCTGAGTTTGAACAGAAAAATATCGACTTGATGGACGTTTCTCCACGAATGGTATTCTCTGTCGCAACTTCCATGATTCCATTCCTGCAGAACGATGATGCGAACCGTGCACTTATGGGTTCCAACATGCAGCGTCAGGCAGTTCCGTTAATGTTAACAGAGGCTCCGGTAGTTGGTACCGGTATGGAAGATAAGGCAGCATACGATTCTGGTGTTTGCGTAGTAGCAAAGCACGCAGGTGTTGTTGAGCGTTCCTCCTCTAAGTTAATTATCGTTAAGTGTGATGATGGTACAAGAGATGAGTATCGTCTGACCAAATTCTCAAGAAGTAACCAGAGTAACTGCTACAACCAGAGACCAATCGTTTTCAAGGATGAGCGTGTTGAGGCTGGACAGGTTCTTGCAGATGGTCCGTCCACAAAGAATGGTGAGATTGCACTTGGAAAGAACCCGTTAATCGGATTTATGACCTGGGAAGGTTATAACTACGAGGATGCTGTTCTTTTAAGTGAGCGTCTTGTTCAGGAGGATGTATATACCTCCATTCATATTGAAGAATATGCTGCAGAGTCCCGTGATACAAAGCTCGGACCGGAAGAGATCACAAGAGATGTTCCTGGTGTCGGCGATGAGGCTCTGAAGGATCTTGATGACCGTGGTATCATTCGTATTGGTGCAGAAGTACGTGCTGGAGATATTCTGGTAGGTAAGGTAACACCAAAGGGTGAGACAGAGCTGACTTCCGAAGAGAGACTGCTTCGTGCAATCTTCGGTGAGAAGGCAAGAGAAGTTCGTGATACATCACTGAAGCTTCCGCACGGTGCATATGGTATTGTTGTTGATACAAAGGTATTTAACCGTCAGAATAGTGATGAGCTGGCTCCTGGTGTAAATCAGGTAGTACGCATCTACATCGCACAGAAGAGAAAGATCTCTGTCGGCGATAAGATGGCAGGCCGTCACGGAAACAAGGGTGTTGTCTCCAGAGTTCTTCCTGTAGAAGATATGCCGTTCCTTCCAAATGGACGTCCTCTGGATATCGTATTAAACCCGTTGGGCGTACCTTCTCGTATGAACATCGGACAGGTGCTGGAGACTCATTTGAGCCTTGCTTCAAGAGCACTTGGATTTAATATTTCTACACCAGTATTTGACGGCGCAAGCGAGAGTGATATCCTTGATACTCTTGATCTGGCAAATGATTATGTTAACATGGAGTGGGATGAATTCTACGAGAAATATAAGGATTCCCTGCGTGAAGATGTTATGGATTACCTTGGCACTCATCTGGAGCACAGAGAGCTGTGGAAGGGTGTTCCGATTCGCCGCGATGGTAAGGTAAGACTGCGTGATGGCCGTACCGGTGAGTATTTCGACAGCCCGGTAACAATCGGACACATGCACTACTTAAAGCTGCATCATCTGGTAGATGATAAGATCCATGCACGTTCAACAGGTCCTTACTCACTTGTTACCCAGCAGCCTCTTGGTGGTAAGGCACAGTTTGGTGGACAGCGTTTTGGAGAGATGGAGGTTTGGGCTCTCGAGGCGTATGGTGCTGCTTACACACTGCAGGAGATTCTGACTGTTAAGTCTGATGATGTTGTAGGACGTGTAAAGACATATGAGGCAATTATCAAGGGTGAGAACATTCCTGAGCCAGGTGTACCGGAGTCCTTTAAGGTACTTCTTAAGGAATTACAGGCACTGGCACTTGATGTACGCGTACTGGATGCAGATAATAATGAAGTAGAAATTAAGGAAAGCACAGAGTATGGCAATACTGACTTCAGAAGTATTATGGAAGACGGTGGAAAGCGCCATTATTCTGAGGAAGAGTTCCAGAGAAACGGTTCTACCATTCAGGAAGTAAAGAATGGAGAGATTGCAGACGTTGATATGGATGCTTCCAATGCAGATGATTTTGATAAAGATGATATGGACGGGTCATTTGGGTCTGATGGATTTGATGCAGATGATTTTGATGATTTAGGAGACTCAGATAACTAAGAGCCAGAAGGGAGAACCATTTATGCCGGAAAATAAAACCGATGGAGGACAGTCAATTGCTTTTGAGTCCATTAAGATTGGTCTTGCTTCCCCTGAGAAGATCAGAGAGTGGTCAAGAGGCGCTGTCACAAAGGCTGAAACAATTAACTACAGAACGCTGAAGCCGGAACCGGATGGCTTATTCTGTGAGCGTATTTTCGGACCGCAGAAGGACTGGGAGTGTCACTGCGGAAAGTATAAGAAGATTCGTTACAAGGATATGATTTGTGATCGTTGTGGTGTTGAGGTTACAAAGTCCAGTGTCCGCCGTGAGCGTATGGGACATATCGAGCTGGCAGCTCCGGTTTCCCATATCTGGTATTTCAAGGGTATTCCGAGCCGTATGGGCCTGATCCTTGATATTTCACCAAGAAATCTTGATAAGATTTTATATTTTGCATCCTATGTCGTTCTTGACAGGGGTGAGTCTGATCTGAATTATAAGCAGGTACTCTCCGAGAGAGAGTACCGCGATGCAATCGAGCAGTATGGCTATGGCAAGTTCCGTGTAGGAATGGGTGCTGAGGCAATTCAGGAGCTGTTAAAGGCAATTGACCTTGAGAAGGATTCTGAGGAACTTCGCGCAGAGCTTAAGGATGCATCTGGCCAGAAGCGTGCTCGTATCATCAAGAGATTAGAGGTTGTTGAGGCATTCCGTAATTCTGGAAACCGTCCTGAGTGGATGATTCTTGATGCTATCCCGGTTATGCCGCCGGATCTTCGTCCTATGGTTCAGCTGGATGGAGGAAGATTTGCAACATCTGATTTGAATGATCTGTATCGTCGTATTATTAATAGAAATAACCGTCTGGAAAGACTGCTTGAGTTAGGTGCTCCGGACATCATCGTGCGTAACGAGAAGCGTATGCTTCAGGAGGCAGTTGATGCCCTGATCGATAATGGTCGTCGCGGTCGTGCCGTAACAGGACCTGGAAATCGTAACTTAAAGTCTCTTTCTGATATGTTAAAGGGTAAGCAGGGACGTTTCCGTCAGAACCTGTTAGGTAAGCGTGTTGACTATTCTGGTCGTTCCGTTATCGTCGTAGGACCAGAGTTAAAGATTTATCAGTGTGGTCTTCCGAAGGAGATGGCAATCGAGCTGTTCAAGCCATTCGTTATGAAGGAGCTTGTTGAGAACGGTTCTGCTCACAATATCAAGAGCGCAAAGAAGATGGTAGAGCGTCTTGAGACAAAGGTTTGGGATGTGCTTGAGAATGTAATTAAAGAGCATCCTGTTATGTTAAACCGTGCACCTACACTTCACAGACTTGGTATTCAGGCATTCGAGCCAATCCTTGTTGAAGGTAAGGCAATTAAGCTTCATCCGCTTGTTTGTACCGCATTCAACGCCGATTTCGATGGAGACCAGATGGCTGTCCATCTGCCGCTGTCCTTAGAGGCACAGGCAGAGTGCCGTTTCATGCTGCTGTCCCCGAACAACCTGTTAAAGCCGTCTGACGGAGGTCCTGTAGCAGTTCCTTCTCAGGATATGGTCCTTGGTATCTATTACCTGACTCAGGAAAGACCAGGTGCAAAGGGCGAGGGTATGTGCTTTAAGAGTATGGATGAGGCACTGCTTGCATATGAGAATGGCTGCATTACATTCCACAGCAAAATCAAGATTCGTGTAAGAAAGACAATGGCTGATGGCACTGTTCTTCAGGATACACTTGATACTACACTTGGAAGAAGTATGTTTAATGAAATCCTTCCGCAGGATTTAGGATATGTAGACAGAAGCATTCCGGAGAATGCATTAAAGCTTGAGGTTGACTTCCATGTCGGCAAGAAGCAGTTAAAGCAGATTCTGGAGAAGGTTATCAATACACACGGAGCAACAAAGACTGCTGAGGTTCTTGATTCCATTAAGGCAATGGGTTACAAGTACTCAACAAGAGCAGCTATGACCGTATCCGTATCTGATATGACCGTTCCGCCGCAGAAGCCAGAGATGATTAAGAAGGCTCAGGCAACTGTTGACCAGATTGCAAAGCATTACAAGATGGGTTGGATTACCGATGAGGAGCGTTACAACCAGGTTATCAAGACTTGGGAAGCAACTGATAAGGAGCTGACAAAGGCACTTCTTGATGGTCTTGATAAGTACAACAACATCTTCATGATGGCTGACTCTGGTGCCCGTGGTTCTGATAAGCAGATCAAGCAGCTGGCTGGTATGCGTGGACTTATGGCAAACACAACTGGTAAGGCAATCGAACTTCCTATTAAATCAAACTTCCGTGAAGGTCTTGACGTATTGGAGTACTTCATTTCCGCTCATGGTGCAAGAAAGGGTATGTCCGATACCGCACTTCGTACTGCTGACTCTGGTTACCTGACAAGACGTCTTGTTGATGTATCTCAGCAGCTTATGGTTCGTGAGATGGATTGCTGCGAAGGAAAGAACATTCCATATATGGAAATCGGTTCCTTTATGAATGGTCAGGAAGTTGTTGAGCAGCTTCAGGAGCGTATGACCGGCAGATTTATCGCAGAGACAATTGTTGATCCTGATACAGGAGAAGAAATTATTCACGAAAACTGCATGGTAACACCAAAGCGTGCTGCAAAGATCATGAATGCACTTGAGCGTATGGGCAGACATACAGTAAAGATCCGTACTGTTCTTAGCTGCCGTTCACATGTAGGAATTTGTGCAAAGTGTTATGGTTCCAACCTGGCAACAGGACAGGCTGTACAGATCGGTGAGGCTGTTGGTATTATCGCAGCTCAGTCTATCGGTGAGCCTGGTACACAGCTGACCATGAGAACCTTCCATAGTGGTGGTGTTGCCGGTGGCGATATCACACAGGGTCTTCCTCGTGTCGAGGAGCTGTTCGAGGCAAGAAAGCCGAAAGGACTTGCCATTATCACAGAGATTTCTGGTGAAGTTGCAATCAAAGATACCAAGAAGAAACGAGAAATCGTAATTACCGATAAAGAAAGCGGAGAAACCAAGACATACCTGATCCCTTACGGATCCAGAATCAAGGTTACAGACGGACAGATGCTGGAAGCCGGTGATGAACTGACAGAAGGTTCTGTTAACCCACACGACATTCTGAAAATCAAAGGTGTACGTGCCGTACAGGATTATATGATCCGTGAAGTACAGAGAGTATACCGTCTGCAGGGTGTAGAAATCAACGATAAACATATCGAGGTTATCGTTCGTCAGATGCTGAAAAAGATCCGTATCGAAGACAACGGAGATACAGAACTTCTTCCGGGTACGATGGTTGATTTCCTTGAATATGAAGATATCAATGAAAAGATGGAAGCAGAAGGAAAAGCTCCGGCGGAAGGAAAACAGGTTCTGCTGGGTATTACCAAAGCTTCTCTGGCAACCGATTCCTTTATGTCAGCAGCATCCTTCCAGGAGACAACAAAAGTCCTGACAGAAGCTGCTATCAAAGGAAAAGTTGACCACCTGGTAGGTCTGAAAGAAAACGTTATCATCGGTAAACTGATTCCGGCCGGTACTGGTCTGAAGCGTTACAGCAACATCAAACTTTCCACAGATGATATGCTGAAGGAAGAAGAGGACGATATCCTGCTGGACGATGAAGATCTGGAACTTGTACCGGAAGATATCACAGTAGAGGAAGAAGCTTCCGAAACTGCTGAGACAGATGAAGAAACAGATGAAATCGCTGAAGAACTGGTAACTCTTGAGGATAGCGAAGAGTAAAGGTCACTGATATCAGGTAATAATGAGTAAATAAGTAAAAAGTCAGGGGAAACTGATAAAAATCAGTAATACTCCCTTGACTTTTTATTTTTTCGATGCTATGATACTACAGGTGCGCATGGAAATGCAGTTATTTTAATGTGCGCAAAATTACCTTATAAAAGGTAAGACGGCTGCATAGTCGTATGATTTAGAAATAGCAACCGCAGAACCAGAAAAGGAATAATTACAGGAGGTGAAATGGAATGCCAACATTTAACCAGTTAGTAAGAAAAGGACGTCAGACTTCTGTTAAGAAATCTACCGCTCCTGCTCTGCAGAAAAGCTTTAACTCTTTAAGAAAAAAATCCAGCGATCTGTCTTCTCCACAGAAGAGAGGTGTGTGTACAGCTGTTAAAACTGCTACACCTAAAAAACCTAACTCAGCTCTTCGTAAGATTGCCAGAGTACGTCTGTCAAACGGAATCGAAGTAACAAGCTACATTCCAGGAGAAGGTCATAACCTTCAGGAACATAGCGTTGTTCTGATCCGTGGAGGCCGTGTTAGAGACTTACCTGGTACAAGATACCATATCATCAGAGGTACTCTTGATACCGCAGGTGTCGCTAACAGAAAACAGGCTCGTTCCAAATACGGAGCTAAGAGACCTAAAGCTAAAAAATAATTTAAGTAGATCAGAAATCTACGCCGCTTCCTGATTGCAGATAATCAGGAGGATTACAAAGATATTATTCATCTAATGTATTACAGCGGAAGACTATAAGGATTTGTACGGTATTCCATATACCCTGTCGGTTGCGGGTTAAATATAGGACCTTACCAGTGCGAACATGCAATAGTTTTACTGCGTGAGTACCGATGATATAATCAATATGATTAAGGAGGGAAGTAACGTGCCACGTAAAGGACATACTCAGAAAAGAGACG
>ENA-ORTN01002949-ORTN01002949.1-human-gut-metagenome-genome-assembly--contig:-NODE-2949-length-12761-cov-69.715174_pt1 | contig 12761 bp, 9 predicted proteins | sample MGYA00242070_ERZ509189 | MGnify/ENA primary metagenome ERZ509189 (study PRJEB26280, sample SAMEA2338821) | human gut metagenome | biome: human gut; feature: human-associated habitat; material: faeces...
GATAAATAGTTTCAAAAACCCAGCAATTATGCGGATTTTGCGCACTACGGAGCGGCATGGGGCGGGATGGAGAGAGCAAAATTTTATTCCCGACAATGAAACCTTTGGACTCTGACAAGAAGGTTTCCAAGGAAGCTTCGGCTCCTGCGGAGGCTACTCAGACGGCTCCCGCTGTGGAAGAAAAAATTGATTTTTCCAATGTTCAGATTGAGCCACTGTTCCAGGATCAGGTGGATTTTGACACCTTCTCCAAGAGTGATTTCCGTGCCGTAAAGGTCAAGGAATGCGAAGCCGTGAAGAAGTCCAAAAAGCTCTTAAAGTTCGTTTTGGACGACGGAACCGGCACAGAACGGGTCATTTTGAGCGGAATTCACGAGTATTATGAGCCGGAAGAACTGGTCGGTAAGACCTGCATTGCAATCACCAATCTGCCTCCGAGAGCGATGATGGGTATCGACTCCTGCGGTATGCTCATCTCCGCCGTGCATCACGAAAACGGCGAGGAAAAGCTCCATTTGCTGATGGTTGATCCCCACATCCCCGCCGGCGCAAAGCTCTATTGATTGCCCCCCTGATCGGGTTAAAAAAGCCTCTCGTACACCAATCCGTACACCAATTTACACCAAGGGTGCACCACGGATGCCGAGAAAAATGTGCGATTGAATTTCAGCCTCGCAGAAGTGATTCTGCGGGGCTGTTTTTTTGAAAACTATATATTCAGATATGAGACTCGGTGAGAAATCACCGGGTCTTATTTTTTGCGCTCACTACGCCTACTAAACAGGTGCAGTGGGCGCTTTTTTGTTTTCTGGAACCGGCACAAAAAATTTTTTTGAAAAAGTGTGGGAATCTCGCAAAAAAATTCGGCAAAGAGAAAGTGAGAAGGCGAAAAGCCTTCCGGGAACCTTGAAAATTTCATATACATTCATCAGATACATTCCTTGAGCCAACAGCCAAATGAAGGTACGCCAAGACCCACCTGCCGCTAACGGTATCAGCGGGACAAAAGGTGGAGAGCGACCCCGAAACCATTCTGAAATATCTGGCAGCTACGGATACGGCCACGACAGGCTTAGGGTATAATGATACTTTTCTACGGAACCGGCGGAGTACCCGGCGGGGGTGAGATTCCCATGGACCCGATTCGCTATCGGGCGTCTGATGACTTCCTTTTCTGCATTTAGGGTTCGAGGAAAAATGAAATGCAGCGACGAAAGCCCCAAAAGGTATTTTGAGGCTTTCGTGGATCAGAAATGATTCAAATTCAGAGAAAGGAGGAAACCCCATGGAAAACTGTAAGGTGATCGCCATCACGAATCAGAAGGGCGGCGTCGGCAAGACGACGACCACAGTCAATCTCGGTGTGGGACTTGCAAGCTCCGGCAAACGGGTCCTGCTGGTGGATGCAGATCCGCAGGGCAGCTTAACCGTGAGCCTCGGCATAAAGAACCCCGACGAGCTGGAGGTATCGCTGTCGTCCCTTATGCAGTCGGTCATTGATGATGAGCCGCTTGCGGAGGGTGCGATTATCCGGCACCAGGAGAGTGTGGATTTGCTTCCCTCGAACATTGAGCTCTCCGGTATGGAAACAGGTCTGTTCAATGTCATGAGCCGTGAGTATGTTCTGAAGAACGCCATCGACGGCATGAGAAAAAGCTACGACTACATTCTGATTGACTGTATGCCCTCTCTGGGTATGATGACGGTCAACGCGCTGGTTGCGGCAGACAGTGTGATTATCCCATCTCAGCCGAATTTCCTGTCAACCAAAGGTCTTAACCTGCTTCTGCGCTCCATTTCAAAGATTAAGCGGCAGATCAACCCGAGACTGAAGATCGATGGCATTTTGCTGACGATGGTGGATAACCGCACCAACAACGCCAAGGCGATTATTTCCTCGCTTCGTTCCACCGTGGGAGAGAACATCCGCGTGTTCCGTTCCGAAATTCCTTTTTCGGTAAGAGCTGCGGAGTGCAGTCTTTCCGGAGAAAGCATCTTCTCCCATGACAGGAACGGCAAGGTCGCAGCAGCGTATGAGGCACTCACAAAGGAGGTGACAGAGCTTGAAGAGCGTGCAAAAAATCGATCTGGGCCTGACCGGGTACGATGAGCTTTTCATGAATGATGCGGAGCGAAAGGAAAATAAACTCCCGCGCATTTATGATATCCCTCTCTCGGAGATCGACGATTTTCCCGACCATCCCTTCAAGGTGAAGCTGGACGAGGACATGGATCAGCTTGTCCAGAGCATCAAGGAGCGTGGGATCATCACCCCTGTCACACTCCGACCGAAGGAAGATGGTCGGTACGAGATCGTATCAGGGCATCGCAGAAGGAAGGCCTGTGAGCTTGCCGGGTTTGATACCGTGAAGGCCGAGGTGCGGGAGATGACCCGAGACGAGGCCATCATTCTAATGGTGGAATCGAACCTGCAGCGTTCTGTGATCCTGCCGAGTGAAAAGGCTTTTTCCTACAAGATGCGCTTGGAGGCCATGAATCGCCAAGGACAGCGTACAGATTTAACTTTCTGCCCAGTGGGCACAAAGTTAAACAGCGCAGGAGAAATCGCACAGCAGAGTTCAGACAGTGAAAGACAGGTGTTCCGCTATATTCGTCTTACAGAGCTCATTCCGGAGCTTCTGGATTTGGTTGATGAAGGGCGCATTGCGTTCAGACCGGCGGTGGAACTCTCTTACCTGCAAAAAGAGGAACAGAGTGCCTTGCTGGAGCAAATCGCCTACGCGGATGCCACGCCGTCCCTTGCCCAGGCCATTAAGCTGAAGCGGTTCTCTCAGGACGGAAAGCTGAATAACGAGGTCATCGAGTCGATCATGAGCGAGGAAAAGCCGAACCAGAGGGAGAAAATCAACATCAAGTACGCTGAGGCCAGAAGATTTATCCCCGCCAGTGTTCCTTACGAAAAAACCGGTGAGTATATTCTAAAAGCGCTGGAATATTATCACCGGTATCAGGAAAGACAGAAAAGTCGGAATGACGCAAGATAGGTTCTTCGCCAAGGGGGCAGTCTACCCTTTTGACGCTGCGTCAGCGCCGTTCCCCCTCTCACACTCTCCCCCTCATTTACCGGCAATACCAGCTCAAAGAGAAAATAGAGAAGCGACATAATTGAAGAAGACCAGGTGCATTCGTACAATATGAGAAAAACAGTCATTGGAGGTCATCCCATGAAAAAGCTTCTTATATTGTGCGTACTTTTGCTTGCCGCATTGCTTTCCGGATGCGCCGCAGAGCCCTCGCAGAGGCAATCAGCAACAAACACACCGAAGGATTCAACGCCGCAGGAAGAGACATCGGCCTTCTTTAAGCCGGCATCCACAGAATCAAGCGCTCCTACCGAAGCCCCGACAGATGCCGCCAATCCAACAGATTACTTACCGAATGAGGACAAGCACGGAAGTGACGCTGCTATTTCTTCTGAGCCGGTAAGCGCACCCACGGAATCGAATGCGCCGTCATCGGAAGAAAACGAACAGGCCCCCGTGATTCCGGAGAAGCCGGAGAAAATAGAAAGTCCAAAAGAGGAACCATCCGTTCCTGCGATAACCGAGCCGGAACCGACTTCGGAGCCCGAGCCCACATTTGATATCGAGCACTGGATTTCTTACGCAAAAAGCACGGCGGTGAGCTTGGGACTGACCTTGGAGAACTCGGCAACAGAATGCTGGGACAATCCGATCACCGCAGATCAGGGCTGCATCTATCTGGAGCGAGACATTAACTCGCGCTTGAAGCGATATGCCGAGGACGAGAGTATCACGGATATCTGTATTTGGTACGAATGCATCGGCACAGGCAGTTACCTGATTTATATCGGGTACGCATAAAACTTTATACCACATTGAGAAGCGTCGTAGAAATACGGCGCTTTTTCATGCCAAAATTCAATTTCAGGAGGAATGAAACTAATATGAAAACAAGCATTTTCAGACGGGGAATATCGGGACTGCTTGCAGTCATGATGACATTCACCGCGCTCATGGGCATCGGCACGACTACGGCCTTTGCTGCCTCGACTGCCGGAGAAACCGCTGAGTCCTATTCCGTAGCCTTCCCCAGAGACGGGGACGCCAATCTGGATTACAGCGGCACATGGGGTCACGATGAGCTTCACTACATGAATGGCTGGACCTCCGGCGAGGCAACCTGGATGACCACGCTGCACACCATCGGCTCCTTCGATGGACAGGCCTGCTACTGCATTGAGCCGGGCGTGCCCCGCTTGCTGGGCAAGACATATTCCCACCATGGCGAGGATTATTGGAAGAACTACCCGTCCGACTGCAACAGCACCATCGACGCTGACACCATCAAAACCCTGCTGGGCCGGATCATGCAGTACGGTTATCAGGGCAATCTTTCCACCTCGTGGAGATCGCAGAATGATGCGGATGCCGACAAACTGGCACATATGATGGCCACCCAGGCGTTAGTGTGGGAAACGGTCGTTGGAGAGCGGGATGCCAACTTCAACCATGTGGACCCCGGCAGTGCCGACGCAGTGAAATCCGTTTACCGTACCAGCCACCCGCTGTACAGCCGCTTTTCCGCTTATTATGACAGCATTGAGGACAGCGTGCAGAAGCATACCATCGTTCCCAGCTTCATGGCCAGAAGTACCGGCAAGGCAAAGACTGTCGAGCTGAACTGGGACGGCAGCTGCTATTCGGCCACGCTGACAGATACCAACGGCGTCCTGGGCAATTACCGTTTCTCTGCTAACCAAACAGGTGTGTCCTTCTCTGTTCATGGGAATGTGCTGACGATCTCAACTCAGAATGCGCCTACCGGCACGCTCCGTGTCACTGCCGAAAAGGAGGCTCTGCGTAAGGGTGTTGTGGTGTGGAGCGATGGGCACTATGGCCCAGACGGCACCATGCAGGATGTTGTTACCTACAGCGCTACGGTCAGCGACCCGGTCACAGCCTTTCTAAATCTGAAGGTCAGCTATGGCGGCGCTAAAATCATCAAGACCAGCGAGGACGGCAAGGTGGATGGCATTACCTTCACCATCACCGGCGAGGGCGTCAATCAGACCGTTACCACCGACCGGAACGGTGAAATTCACATTGAAAATCTGATGCCCGGCACCTATACCGTCACCGAGCAGAGCTATGACAAATACGAGCCCCAGGAAAGCCACCGTGTTACCGTGCTTGCCGGGCAGACGGCGACGGTTTCCTTCAACAATGTACTCCGCCGCGGCGATCTGACCGTGACCAAGACCTCCGAGGACGGACTGAATCAGGGCGTGAAGTTCCACCTTTTTGGAACCTCCCTCAGCGGTCTGCCTGTAGATGAATACGCCGTCACCGATGAAAACGGTGTGGCGACTTTCCGGGATGTGCTCATCGGCACCGGCTACACACTGGAGGAGATGGACACCGCCATTCGCTATGTGGTTCCCAACAGCCAGAGCGCCGCAGTGGAATGGAACAGTGTAACCAATAAGAGCTTTTCCAACATCCTCAAGAAATTCAATGTCACCGTCACTAAGAGTGACTGTGAGGTCGGAACGGCGCAGGGCGATGCTTCGCTTGCCGGTGCCGCCTACGGCATCTATAAGGGCGATCAGCTTGTGGATACCTACTACACCGACGAGAACGGCCAGTTCACCACCGGCTATTATGTCTGCGGCGACGACTGGACGATTCGTGAGATCAGCCCCTCCGAGGGCTATCTGCTGGACAGCACCGTTTATCCTGTCGGTGCAGAGGCGGCCAATTACACCGTTGAGCTGAACGCTGCACCTGCTGTGGCTGTAACCGAGCAGGTGCAGAAGGGCAATATCGCCATCATCAAGCACTCGGATAACGGCGATACGCAGATCGAAACTCCCGAGGAGGGTGCAGTATTCGCCGTTTATCTGAAATCTGCCGGCAGCTATGAGGCGGCAAAGGATACGGAGCGGGACTATCTGACCTGCGATGAAAACGGCTTTGTCCAAAGCAAGGACCTGCCCTACGGCGTGTATACCGTGCATCAGGTCTCCGGCTGGGAGGGCCGTGAGCTGATGAGCGACTTTGATGTGTTCATTGCCAAGGACGGCGAGACCTATCGCTACCTCATCAACAACGCTAACTTCGAGTCCTTCATTAAGATCATCAAGGTGGATGCGGAGACCGGCAATACCATTCCCTATGCGGGTGCGGGCTTCCAGATCTTCCGTCCGGATGGCTCCAAGGTGGAAATGACCTTTACCTATCCGGAGGTTACTACCATCGACACCTTCTACACCAATGACGCCGGCATGCTCATCACGCCGGAGAAGCTGGAGTTTGGCAAGGGCTACTCCCTCAAGGAGGTCTCCGCTCCTTACGGCTATGTGCTCAGTCATGAGGCGGTCAAGTTCGATGTGACCGAAGAGAATTCCACCGAGGAAAGCGGCGTGACAATCGTTGCAGTGAAGCTGGGCAACTACGCGCAGAAGGGCATCATCAAGATTTCCAAAACCGGCGAGGTGTTTGCCTCTGTTATGGCGGCGGACGGGGTCTATCAGCCGGTCTATGCGGTGCAGGGTCTTGCAGGAGCAACCTATGAGATCAAGGCAGCGGCGGACATCTACACTCCGGATGGTACGCTGCGCTGTAGTGCCGGCGAGGTGGTGGATACGGTGACCACCGGCGCAGATGGCACGGCGGAAAGCAAGCCGCTGTATCTGGGAAAATACGAAATCACCGAGATGAAAGCCCCCGACGGCATGGTCATTAACAAGGACGCCCATACCGCAGAGCTTGTCTATGCCGGGCAGGAGATTGAGATCACCGAAACGGCTGCCAGCTTCTGCAATGACAGACAGAAGGCGCGGATTTCTCTTTCCAAGGTGCTGGAGCAGAACAAGCAGTTCGGTATCGGTTTGAATTACGAGCTTTCCGCCGTGACCTTCGGCTTCTATGCCGCCGAGGAGCTTACCGCAGCAGACGGCTCCGTCATTCCTGTGGACGGTCTCATCGAGATCATGTCCCTTGATGAAAACGGAAAGGCTGTGCTCAAGAGCGATGTTCCCTTCGGCAGCTACTATGTCAAGGAAATCAGCACCGACAGCCACTACATCCTCTCCAATGAGAAGTATCCTGTGATCTTTGCCTATGCTGGTCAGGAAATCCCCGTTGTGGAGCTTGCCGTCAATGACGGAAAGAGCATTACCAACGAGATGATCTACGGGGAGATCCACGGCATGAAGAAGGATGAGGGCGGCAAGGCGCTGGCCGGAGCTACCATCGGCCTGTTCCTCACAGACGGCACAGAGCCTATTCTGACCACTGTTTCCGCAGAGGACGGCAGCTTCTCCTTTACAGGTATGTCCGAAAGTATATTGCCCAGAGAGCCGACTTGCTCGGCGCTATCCGGCTGCCGAACGACACCTTCAAGGCTGCTGCCGGCACGGAGGTCACATCGGACATTATCTTTCTCCAGAAGAGAGACCGTCTGATTGACATTGAGCCCGATTGGGTGCATCTGGCCACCGACGCCAATGGAATCCGGATGAACGCCTATTTTGTGGACAACCCTGAAATGGTGTTGGGCGACATGCAGATGGTCAGCGGGCCTCACGGCATGGAGTCCGCCTGTATTGCTTATGAAAGTGCAGAGCTTGGAGACCTTTTACAGGATGCCATCCAGAACATTCATGCCGAGATTACCGAATTTGAAATCGACGATTTTGAAGCGGAGGATGAGGACCTTTCTATTCCCGCTGACCCTGATGTGCGCAATTTCAGCTTCACGGTGGTGGACGGTAAAATCTATTACCGTGAAAACAGCCGCATGAATCCCGTGGATGTTTCCGCGACTGCCGAAAGCCGCATCAAAGGCATGATTGCCATCCGTGATTGTGTCCGGACGCTGATCGAGTACCAGACGGAGGACTATCCCGATGCCGATATCAAGGCAGAGCAGGAAAAACTCAATCGGCTCTATGATGATTTCAGCAAAAAATACGGGCTTATCAGCGCAAGAGCCAACAATTCGGCTTTCAATTCCGACAGCTCCTACTGCCTGCTTGCCTCGCTGGAGGTGCTGGACGATGAGGGCAACTTCCTCCGCAAGGCAGATATGTTCTCCAAACGAACCATCAAGCAGAAGGTAACGGTGCAGTCGGTTGACACGGCTTCCGAGGCCTATGCTCTGTCTCTTGCGGAAAAAGCGAGAATCGACATGCCATATATGTCGCAGCTTACCGGTAAAACCGAGCAGGAGCTGTTCGAGGATTTGAAGGGTGTTATTTTCCTCAACCCCATGCACATAAGCGAAGAGGACGGCAAGCCGAAGTATCTCCCTGCCGATGAATATCTCTCCGGCAATGTCCGTGAAAAGCTCCGTTGGGCAAAGCGGAGTGCGGAGCTCTACCCCGAAGATTACGGTGAGAATATTCGTGCGCTTGAGGCGGTGCAGCCGGTTGACCTGACGGCAAGTGAGATTTCCGTAAGGTTGGGCGCAACATGGCTGCCTCCGGAAATCATTGAGGAGTTCATGTTTGAACTGTTCAGCACCCCACGCTACTGCCAGTGGAACATCCATGTTCACTACGCGCAGTACACCGGCGAATGGAATGTGGAGGGGAAATCCTATGACCGTAGCAATGTAAAAGCCCACAACACCTACGGCACCGGCAGAGTTAATGGCTATAAGATCATGGAGGAAACCCTGAACCTCCGGGATGTGAGAATCTTCGACTACATCGAGGACGGAAACGGCAGGAAAACGGCTGTGCTCAATAAGAAAGAAACCGCCATCGCCCAGGGCAAGCAAGAGCTTATCAAGCAGGCCTTTGCCGACTGGATTTGGAGCGATCCGGAGCGCCGTGAAACGCTGACTAAGCTGTATAACGAGAAGTTCAACAGCATTCGCCCCCGCGAGTATGATGGCAGCCACCTGAACTTTGTGGGAATCAACCCGGAGATCACGCTGAGGCCGCACCAAGTCAATGCCATTGCGCACATTCTCTATGGCGGCAATACCCTGCTTGCCCATGTAGTGGGGGCCGGGAAGACGTTCGAGATGGTAGCGGCTGCCCAAGAGAGCAAACGGTTGGGCTTGTGTCAGAAAAGCCTGTTTGTGGTTCCCAATCACCTTACCGAGCAATGGGCAAGCGAATATCTCCAGCTCTATCCCTCCGCCAACATCCTTGTTGCAACCAAAAAGGACTTCGAGGCCAAGAATCGCAAGAAGTTCTGCGGGCGCATTGCCACCGGCGACTACGATGCGGTCATCATTGGGCACAGCCAATTTGAGAAGATTCCCATGTCTATTGAACGGCAGCGTGCCATCCTGCAGCAACAGCTGGATGAAGTACTGGACGGCATTTCTGAATTGAAGAAAAACCGTGGGGATAATTTCTCCATCAAGCAGCTGGAGCGAACCAAGAAAACGGTCAAGCAGAAGCTGGACAAGCTCAATGACCAGTCCCGCAAGGATGATGTTGTGACCTTTGAAGAGCTGGGCGTTGACCGTATCTTCATCGATGAGGCGCATTACTATAAAAACCTCGCCGCATTTACAAAAATGCGGAATGTGGGTAACATCAGCCAAACCGAGGCCATGAAGTCCAGCGACCTGTATATGAAGTGCCGGTATCTGGACGAGCTGACCGGCGGCAGAGGCGTTGTGTTTGCCACCGGCACACCCATCTCCAACAGCATGGTGGAGATGTACACTATGCAGAAGTATCTCCAGTACAGCACACTTAAAAGGAACGACCTGCTCCACTTCGATGCCTGGGCCTCCACCTTCGGTGAGACGGTGACAGCCATCGAGCTCTCCCCGGAGGGCACGGGCTACCGCGCCAAAACGAGGTTTGCCAAGTTCTATAATCTACCGGAGCTCATGGCAATGTTCAAGGAGACCGCAGATATTCAAACGGCGGATATGCTCAAGCTCCCCGTGCCGGAGGCCCATTACCACAGCGTTGTTTTGAAGCCATCGGAAACGCAAAAGGAAATGGTGGCCTCTCTTTCGGAACGAGCCGAGCGTGTCCGCAATAAGATGGTGGATTCCAGCGTGGACAACATGCTCCTCATCACCAATGACGGCAGAAAACTTGCCTTGGATCAGCGGCTCATGAACGATATGCTCCCCGACAGCGAGACCAGCAAGGTTGGTGCCTGCGCCGATAATGTCTTTGACATCTGGCAGCGCACCGCCGATCGGAAATCGACACAGATGGTATTCTGCGACTTGTCTACGCCCCACGGCGACGGCAAGTTCAATGTGTACGATGATCTCCGAAAAAAGCTGATTGCCAAGGGCGTTCCGGCAGAGGAAATCGCCTATATCCATACGGCAAACTCCGAGGCGCAAAAGAAAGAGTTGTTTGGCAAGGTGCGCTCTGGTCAGGTGCGGGTGCTCATCGGCTCTACGCAGAAAATGGGAGCCGGCACCAATGTGCAGACGAAGCTTGCGGCACTTCATCATTTGGATTGTCCGTGGCGACCGTCTGACCTGCAGCAGCGGGAAGGACGAATCATCCGCCAGGGCAACGAAAACAGGGAGGTCGATATTTACACCTATGTCACGGAGAACACCTTCGACAGCTACCTGTATCAGTTGGTAGAATCCAAGCAGAAGTTCATTGGGCAGATCATGACCAGCAAATCCCCGGTGCGCTCTGCGGAGGACATTGACGAAACCGCTCTGAGCTATGCGGAAATCAAGGCGCTGTGCGCCGGCAATCCCCACATCAAGGAGAAGATGGATCTGGACATTGATGTGTCCCGTCTGAAGCTGCTCAAGGCCAACCATCTGAGCCAACGCTATTCGCTGGAGGATCAAATCCTGAAGGAGTTTCCGCAGAAAATCAAATCGTTGGAGCAGCGCATTGAGGGCTATAAAGCGGATATTGACCAGCGAAAAAGAAATACCGAGCCCAACGAGGACGGCTTCTCTCCGATGTTTATGCCGGGCGGCACGGTAAGAGAAAAGAAGGCCGCCGGCGATGCTATTCTCGGGCTTTGCAAGTCCATGACAAGCCCCAATCCGATTCCCATCGGTCAGTACCGAGGCTTTGATATGGAGCTGTCCTTCGATACCTTCAGCCGGGAATATAAAATCACGCTGATTCACCAGCTGCGGCATACGGTCACGCTGGGCTCGGACGTCTTCGGCAATATTCAGCGACTGGATAACACCCTCGGTGCTTTTGAGGAACGAATGGCGGCGTGTGTCGAGCAGCTGGAGAATACGCGGGTTCAGCTTGAAAATGCAAAGACCGAGGTGCAGAAGCCCTTTCCCCAGGAGGAAGAACTTGCGGCGAAAACGGCCCGTCTGAACGAGCTGAACGCCCTGCTCAATCTGGACAAGAAGGAGAATGAGATCGTGGACGGTGAGCGAGGTGAGGAGGAGCCGCAGCGCACTTCAAGTGATAGGGAAAGATAAAACCGAATTTGCACAATTGCGGTGGCGAGCATTTGAGGATACAATAAACACAGAAAAGAATGGAGGTGCTGCAAATGCTTCGCCGTAAAGCTGAGAAACGAATTGTTGAGCTGTCCCCTGACGAGGCGCGGCTGTTGCGGGAAGCGCTTCTTGCTTTTCGCAACAAGCTACTTTCTGCCGGAAAGCCAACAGAGGATGTGAACGAGTTGATTATCAAGGTGATGAAATGAGGAGGAGCGCGTTTGGCAAACTTTTATATTTCCGATCTGCATATCGGGCATGAAAATATTCTGCGGTTTGATAACAGACCGTTTGCGGATGTCAATGAGATGAATAACAAGCTCATAGAGAATTGGAACGCCAGAGTACGCAGCGATGACACAGTATACATCCTTGGCGATTTCATCTGGGCAAAAGAAAGCGAGTGGCTATCCATTGTTGGTTCACTTGCCGGCAATAAGGTGCTGATACGGGGCAATCACGATCCCAAGCAATTCAGCGCCGCCACAAGGCGCATGTTTCAGGAAATCACGGATTTGAAGGAAATCAAGGACAGCGGCAAGCATGTTGTGATGTGTCATTATCCAATCCCTACAAAGACTAACGCTTTTTGTTTAGGAATTATTCTCTGTAATGTTTCTCGTTCTTTTGATTATTTGATATATCCATATTATCCTGCCTATACGAGCTAATGTTATCATTTTGTTATCGGCATTGATAACACCTACTCGATAACTGTGGATAATAACTATATGTAGCATGTCAAATTATAAGCTATTTTGCTTAGAGATTCAACACAAAACTGAAATTTTACTTTTCCTTATATTCATCTGGTATTGCTATTTGAAATGTTTCACACAACAGCATCACATCATGCACATCATTTTTATCGTGTTCATATCCCAAATGAAGCATTACCTGACTCAATGGTTCAATACAAGAAACAGTTATATCTCCAACTTTTCCAATACCGGAAAAAGTTTTTGATGGAAATATATCTCCCTCATAAACAATTCCGTCATCTGTAAATTCAAAACAATGTAAATCAATGATTCTTTGTTTATCATCTTTCCAGACAGTATGACCATCCGTTGTATAATCAGTATTTACTTCCTCAAATCCATGCTGCTTAATCACATAAATATAATCATGATAATGTTTCAGTTCAACAAACAAATCAATATCATTGTGTATTCTTGATTCTCTTTTAAGAAGTGCATCAACACCCCATCCGCCATCTAAATATACTTTAATTTCGTTTTGCAAAGCATATTTTATAATTTCACATGCATCTTCTGTACGTACCATAATCTATCCTCCAAATTCAAATCTTTGTATGCTTTCCAACTCACTAAAAGCCTGAAATTTGT
>ENA-ORTN01002956-ORTN01002956.1-human-gut-metagenome-genome-assembly--contig:-NODE-2956-length-12730-cov-8.193136_pt1 | contig 12730 bp, 8 predicted proteins | sample MGYA00242070_ERZ509189 | MGnify/ENA primary metagenome ERZ509189 (study PRJEB26280, sample SAMEA2338821) | human gut metagenome | biome: human gut; feature: human-associated habitat; material: faeces...
TCTTCTCGTCCACCACCACCAGCTTGACGGTGGTGGAGCCGGAGTCGATGCCGATATGCACCGGGCCGCACTGGGCGCCGAACGCCACCCGCGGCACGCTGTGGGACATATGGCGGGCATGGAATGCCTCGTACTCTTCCTTGTTGGCGAAAAGGGGCGGCTCGCTGGCGTAGGTCGCCGTGGCGGCATACTCATCCAGCGCAGCGGCCACGTCCGAGAGGACGAACTCCTTGTCGGCGTAGAGGGCAGCGCCCAGCGCGACGTAGAGCAGGCTGTTCTCGGGGCAGGTACCGGTGACGCCCAGTGCCTCGTCGAAGCTCTTGCGCAGCACGGTGCTGAAGGTCAGCGGACCGCCCAGATAGAGGATATTGCCCTGAATGGGGCGTCCCTGTGCCAGACCGGCGATGGTCTGGTTGACCACGGCCTTGTAGATGCTGGCCGCGATGTCCTCGGTCTTTGCGCCCTGATTGATGAGGGGCTGCACGTCGCTCTTGGCGAAAACGCCGCAGCGGGATGCAATGGTGTATGTACGGGTGGCCTGTTCGGCCGCCTTGTTCATCTCATCGGCACTCATCTTGAGCAGCGTCGCCATCTGGTCGATGAAAGCGCCCGTGCCGCCGGCGCAGCTGCCGTTCATGCGGACTTCGGTGCCGTTGGTCAGGAACAGGATCTTTGCATCCTCACCGCCCAGCTCGATGACGCAGTCCGTCGCAGGAACGAACTTTTTGACCGCCACGCGGGTGGAGAACACCTCCTGCACGAAAGGCACGCCGCAGCTGTCGGCCAGGCCCATGCCGGCGGAGCCGGAGATGCTGAGCAGCGCTTTCCGGCCATGCAGCTGCTCTGCGTCGATGCGGCGCAGCAGCTCCTGCGCCTTTTCCAGAATGTGGCTGTAGTGGCGCTCATACGTCGAATATAAAAGGGTATCGTTTTCATCCAGCACCACGCATTTGATGGTAGTGCTGCCGATGTCAAGACCTACTCTCACAGTTGTTTTTCCTCCTGAAGGACAATGCACTCTCCCTCTGCACACAGGACTCTCCGGCCCGGGCAGAAGTTGTTTGCTAACGAATCAAATTTCAGACTCGCATACACGGGTATTATAAACCAAATCCGGCTGACAATCAATCATTCGGGATTATTTTACACCTTAAAAACAGTAAAATCATCTTGCAAAGTTAAACATTTTGTTAATTTCGCAAACTTTTCTGTGGATTTCGGGCTGTTTCTACTAAGATTCTTTACCGTCTGTCAATTTTTCTGCTCTCTTCCCTGTCCCGCACAAAAAGCAAAGGCATCTGCGCTGCGCCGTCCCGGGCAGCATTGCAGATGCCTTTTTGTCTCATTCAATATCTCCTCAGCAGAAGGAGCTCCTGTGCCGCCCGGCTTGCGAACCGCGCTGCGCGGATGTCGTTCTCCTCGTCGGAGTGGAGTTCCATTTCCGGCGGGATGTCCTCGCAGGAGGCCAGCGGGAACACCACCTGCGCCCGGGTGCCGCCGCCCGGACGGGCCGTCAGCGTCAGCTTCCAGCCTGCACGGCGGCAGATGAGCTTACAGATGCGGAGACCCAGCTTTGCGCCGCTGAGGAAGCGGCGGTTGTTCTCGATGGGGTCTTCCTCCATCAGGCCGCAGCCGTTGTCTTCCACCCGGAGCACGACGCCGGTCTTTTTCTGTTTCAGGCTCACCCACACCCTGCCACCTGCATCGCAGGCCCGCAGCGCGTTGGAGATGAGGTGGAGCATCAGCTGTTCGGCCTCATCGGGGACGCCCATGACGGTGCAGTGCTCGATGCCCCCGCTCTCCGTCGTGAGCGCTATTTCCAGTGACCGCTGGATGTCCGGGGCCAGACGGCCCGCTTTTTCCAGCAGACTGCACAGGTCCAGAGGCTGCAGCTCGCTCAGCTCTTCATTTTCCAGCTGATAAAGCGTTATGGCATTGCGTACCGTGCGGTCCAGCCGGGCAGACTCTATCTGGATGTCCGAAAGTGCCTGCCGGGTGGGCAGGTCGGCCGACGCCAGCAGATGCATCTGCAGATATTCCCGGTTCTGGTCGATGATGCCAAGGGCATGGAAGCACACATCCCCAAACTCCTCCCGAAGGGAGCCTCCTGCCCCATCGTTTCGCCTGCGCATTCTGCTCTACCTCCGCGTCGTGTGGTCAGCACCTCACTGCTGACTCAGTTTACTTTCCAGCGCATAAAGCAGGCGGCCGATGGTCACCTTCCTGCGCTCTAAGCCATACTCTTTTCGAAAATCCCGCCATGTCTGGGTACCGGTCTCGTCCAGCGTCTCCAGCAGCCGCCGGAGGGCGCTGTCCACAGCCGCCACGGTGAGATTGTATTCCTCCGCCACCGGCCCTAATATCTCCTTGCGGATGGCCAGACGGTGGTCAGAGCCCATCATCATCCGAAGCGCACCGGTCAGGTAGCGCTTGTTGGCATCGCAGGTGCTCAGACCCCAGCTGCGATAGATACGCTCGCAGCGCTTTTCCAGACTCTCCGCCGGGCGGTGGGCCGGAACGCGCAGCTCCTGCAGCATATCTTCCAGTGTGGCCTGACGGATGAGGTAGCATGCGTCCTCCTGACTCAGGCTCTCCACAGCCGATTTCTCATTGCGTCCGTCGTCCCGCAGAAGCACCAGAGGCTTGCGGGCAAGGCCGCGTATCCTGGGCAGGAACTGGATGCTGTCCATGTCCTCCAGTCTGCCGCCCAGCACCAGAACGTCCACATCGCCTTGCTCGAGCCGTTCCAGCAGCGTCCGGCTGCTGCGGTAGCCCGTGCAGCGGATGGCCGGGTTGCGCTCCTCGAGATAGCGTGTCCATACCCGCATCTCTCTGGGGTCATAGCTGGCCAGAGCTACGCGCCATATGACGTCCTGTTCCTCATAACTCACACGACGCGCCCCCTTCCCGCAGGTTTTCTGCCTGCTCCGCCTGCGGATACCAGCAGGAAATAGCATCCTGCCACAGCTCCGGCTGGACCGAGTTCTCATACAAAAACTGCAGCAGCCGTCCGCATTCCTCTTCCGGGGCCGGGACCCATGTACGGGCCGTGTCTGCTGGGTCGTCCGGAGCTTTTGTCCGGCTCACGGTCAGCCAGCAGCCCTGTCCCTCCGTCTCCAGAGAACAGGCGAGGGTATACGCCTCCTGATACGGTTCCAGCGCCGAAAAACTCCTCACCAATGGGACATTCTGTTTCATTCTGCATCCTCCTCACCCCATCTGCCCGGCCCATCCACTTATGCCGGACAAACTACTTCATACTATACTGTATAAAATTGTATGGAGCGTCGAAAGGAGTTGCAACGACAAATTTGCGTCAGTTTTCGTCGAATTTTGGAACACTGAAAATATTAACATGGATATTGTCTCAAGAATACCATCAACCGCTCCAAAAATCAAGACACATCTGCCGCATCCTCCTGGTTTGGGACGCTTTTCCGCGCAGGATGCAACGCTTTTCCATCCTTCGGCAGAAAACACAGAACTTGGCACCCGTTACGACATAAATTGTTCATATTCTTCTGATAAAATCAAGCAGATACTATGTTTCCCTCTCCGTCCACAAATGCCGGGCGGAATAGGCCAGCAGACACTTCCCCGTTCTGCTGCCGGAAAGGCAGGCCAATGCTTCAGCTTATCAATATCGAAAAGAAATACACCACCGGCGATCTGACACAGGCAGCGCTCAACGGGGTCAGCCTCAACCTGCGCGACAGCGAATTTGTCGCCATCCTCGGCCCCAGCGGCTCGGGCAAGACCACGCTGCTCAACATCATCGGCGGCCTCGACCGCTACGACAGCGGCGAGCTCATCATCAACGGCATCTCCACCCGCCGCTACACCGACCGGGACTGGGACTCCTACCGCAACCACACCGTCGGCTTCGTGTTCCAGAGCTATAACCTCATCCCCCACCAGACCGTCCTCGCCAACGTCGAACTGGCCCTGACCATCTCGGGCGTGTCGGGCGCTGAGCGCCGCCGCCGTGCCGCCGAGGCGCTGCGGCAGGTGGGCCTCGGGGACCAGCTCCACAAGCGCCCCACCGAGATGTCGGGCGGCCAGATGCAGCGCGTGGCCATCGCCCGCGCCCTCGTCAACAACCCCGACATCCTGCTGGCCGACGAGCCCACCGGCGCACTGGACAGCGAGACGAGCATCCAGGTCATGGAGCTGCTGAAGGATGTGGCAAAAGACCGCCTCGTGGTCATGGTCACACACAACCCCGAACTGGCGGAGCAGTATGCCAACCGCATCGTCCGTCTGCGGGACGGCGCCATCACCGACGATACCCGCCCCTTCGAGCCGGACGACACAAAGCTTGCCCCTCCCATCCATAAGAACATGGGCCGTTCGTCCATGTCGTGGCTCACCTCGCTGGCCCTGAGCTTCAACAACCTGCGCACCAAAAAGGCCCGCACCCTGCTCACGGCCTTCGCGGGCAGCATCGGCATCATTGGCATCGCCCTCATCATCTCGCTGTCCACCGGCGTCAACGCCTACATCGCCGACATGGAGCGCTCCACCCTGAGCGAATACCCGCTGCAGATCCTGAGCAGCGGCGTGGACATCACGAGCTTTCTGTCCTCGGGCAGCAGCGACGGCACCACAGCCACCGGCCTGCCCACCGACGAGGACGGAAAAAAGGACACCTCCGGCGGCGTGGAGGGAATGGTCTCGGTCCGCCAGCTCATCACCAAGATGGTGTCGGGCCTGACGTCCAACGACCTCACTTCCTTAAAGAAATATCTCGACAGCGACGAGTCCACCATTGCGGATGACGCCACCTCCATCGAGTATTCCTACAGCGTCTCGCCCCAGATCTACCGGCAGGACGCCGACGGCAGTGTGCATCAGGTCAACCCGGACTCCACCCTCTCGATGCTGGGTCTGGGAAGCTCGGGTTCCGGCTCCACCTCCGTCACCAGCAGCCTGATGAACAGCATGGGCAGCAACACCAGCGTTTTCTATCAGCTGCCCGCCAACAGTGACCTTTATAAGTCCCAGTACGAAGTCAAGGCCGGCCGCTGGCCCGAAAAGCCCACCGAATGTGTCGCCGTGCTGAGCAAATACGGCACCGTGACCGACTACGCCCTCTACTCCATGGGTCTGCGGGACTCCGCCGAGCTGGACAAGATGATACAGCAGTTCGCCCAGAACCAGAACGTCGATGTCCCCAGCGATTTCCGCACCTACAGCTACGACGAGCTGATGGGCCTGAAGTTCAAGCTGGTGAACAGCGCCGACACCTACGTCTACGACGACACCTACGGCATCTGGAAGAGCAAGGCCGACGACAAGGACTATATGCAGCAGCTGGTGGAGAACGGCGAGGACATCACCATCGTGGGCATCGTCCAGCCGGACTACACCGCCTCCGCTTCCATGCTCACCTCCGGCATCGCCTACCCCGCCTCCCTGACCGAGAAGGTCATGGAGGACGCTGCCGACAGCGACATCGTGAAGCAGCAGATGGCTGACCCCGCCACCAACGTCCTCACCGGCGAGAGCTTCGGCAAGGCTGAGAGCCTCCGCGACTTCGATTTGACCAGCCTCTTCTCCATCGACACCGACGCCCTCAAGAATGCCTTTTCTTTTGATGCCAACGCCCTCGACTTCGATTTGAACGGTGCCTTCGACCTCAGCAGCGGCAGTTTCGATTTGAGCAGCCTCATCGACTTCTCGGATTTTTCCCTCGACATCGACGAGCTGCCCGACATCGACCTCAGCGACGCCTTTGCAGAGCTGGACCTCTCCGTCTCGCCGGAGGCCCTGCAGGACCTCGTGCAGAAGGTGTTCAAGGACTATAAGAAATATATCATCGGCAACGGTATCCTCAACTTCAAGAAGTGGAGCTTCTCTGCCTACCTCAAGACCGAGCGGTTTCAGAAGCTGATGGCCGAGTCCATGAAAGACCTCGTTGACCCGGACAAGCTGCAGGGCCAGCTCTCGAGCGCCCTGCAGACCACCATCCAGACCGTGATGGAGACCTACTCCGACCAGATCACAGAGGTGCTGAAAAGCCAGCTGGACGCTGCCATCCAGAAGGGCATCGTCACCTTCCAGGACCAGATACAGTCCCAGCTCAAGACGGCCATCCAGCAGAACATCGGCAAGCTGAGCAGCCAGATGGAGAGCGCCATCAAGATCGACGCGTCGGCTTTCCAGAAGGCCATCCAGCTCAACATGACCGCCTCCGAGCTGACCGAGCTGATGCGCTCCACCCTCCGCTCCTCTTCCGCCACCTATGAGGCCAACCTGACGGCCTTCGGCTACGCGGACGAGGCCGCCCCCAGCCAGATCAAGATCTATCCGAAGGACTTCGCCAGCAAGGCCACCATCCTGGAAAAGCTGGATGCCTACAACGCCGGGATGTCTGCAAAGGGTGAAGACGAAAAGATGGTGCAGTACACCGACCTCGTGGGTACCCTGATGACCAGCGTGACCGAGATCGTGAACATGATAAGCAGCATGATGGTGGCCTTCGTCTCCATCTCGCTGGCAGTCTCCTCCATCATGATCGGCGTCATCACCTATATCAGCGTCCTCGAGCGCCGGAAGGAGATCGGCATCCTGCGCGCCATCGGCGCTTCCAAGCGGAACGTCTCCGAGGTGTTCAACGCAGAGACCTTCATCATCGGCCTCTGCTCGGGCGTCATGGGCATCGTCCTCAGCGAGATACTGCTCATCCCCGGAAACATCATCATCCAGAAAGTCTCCGGCACTTCGACCCTCGTTGCTTCCCTGCCCGTAGACGCAGCCCTCTTCCTCGTGGCACTGGCTACCCTGCTCACCATTCTGGCCGGCATCATCCCGGCCCGCGGCGCAGCCAAGTGCAACCCCGTCAAAGCCCTGCGCGCCGAGTAAACCCCAAAAATCTCATTCCCGGTATCCTTTCCGCTCCGGCGGCAGGGATACCGGGATTTTTTCGGCTTATTTTTGCTCCGGCCCGTCGGTTCAGCTTGTATCCATCCTGCATGAGAACGCCCTTTTTTGCTCTAAAAGTTACAAAAGAGTACGGTCATCCCGGGAGTTTTTGACGTGTACCGGGAATTTCCGGAAATCAATTTGTTTTTTGCTCTGTGAGCAAATCAACCTGCACAAAGGAGGGTCGATTTGTTATGCAATTCTGCCAAAAGTGTTTCAGGGTTATTGATTTATTCCACAAATTATGCCATACTATAGTCACTGAAACCGTTCCCGACATCGTTCCCGCACGATTTCAGTAAAAACCAGAACTTCGACCGAAAGAGAGGTGCTTCCCGGAATGCCGAACATGACCATCAAAGACATTGCCCGTCTGAGCGGCTGTTCCGTCAGCACCATCTCCCGCGTCATCAATGACCGGCCGGATGTGCGTCCCGAAACGAAAGAAAAGGTGCTTCAGATGATGCGGGAGTCGGGCTTCGTGCCAAACACCAACGCCCGGCAGCTGAAGATCCAGCAGTCCCGCAGCCTCGTCTTTGTGGTCAAGGGTACCCGGAACCTCTTCTTCTCGGACTTCCTCGTTCAGCTGCAGCGGGCCGCGACCCTCTACGGGTACAGCGGCATCGTCTCCTACCTGGACGAGAATGCCAACGAGATAGACGCCGCCCAAAAGATCCTGCGGGAGATAAAGCCCAAAGGCATGATATTCCTCGGCGGCAGCGTGGCGAACTTCCAGCAGGGCTTTGCGAACATCACCGTCCCCTCGGTGCTGACGACGCTGGTCTCCGACGAGCTGGATTTCCCGAACCTCTCGATGGTGGGCGTGGATGACCGGGCTGCGGCCCGCACCGCCGTCTCCCACCTCATCGCGCAGGGCCACCGGAAGATAGCAGTTCTCGGCGGTCCGACCACCAGTTACCCCAGTCGGATGCGCCGCCTTGGCGCACAGGATGCCATGGAGGATGCCGGGCTCACCTTTGACGACCGGCTCTACGGCCTGTCCAACTACGATTTCGAGTCTGCCTACCACGCCATGAACAGCCTGCTGGCCCGCCGGGCCGAGTTCACCGCTCTGTTCGCCATGAGCGATGTCATCGCTTTCGGTGCCATCCGGGCGCTGGTGAGCGCCGGGTTCCGGGTGCCGGAGGATGTATCGGTCATCGGCTTCGACGGCATCTCGATGTCCCGTTACTGCGTGCCGGTGATGACCACCATCGTCCAGCCCGGCGAGCAGATCGCGCTCCAGAGCATCGAGCTGCTGGTGCGGCAGATCGAGCATGGCGCCCCGGCCCAGAAGATCACCCTCCAGCCTGAGCTGCAGGTCGGTGAGAGCGTAAGGGCTGTCTGATTTATTTCGTCTCATTTCCGCTGCCAGGCGGAATGTGTATATCACATGATGAAGAAGGAGAACAATTATGAAAAAAATGATCTCTCGTCGTAATTTCCTGAAAGTCGCCGGCGCTTCTGCTGCCGCCCTCGGTCTGGCTGCCTGCGGTGGTTCCTCCAGCAGCACCGCTGCTTCCACCGCCAGTTCTACCTCAGCTTCTGCCGCTCCCGCAGCTGCCGGCAAGGTCTACTACCTGAACTTCAAGCCCGAGCAGGATCAGGATTGGCAGGATCTGGCCGCTGAGTACACCAAGGAGACCGGCGTGCCTGTGACCGTTGTCACCGCTGCTTCCGGCCAGTACGAGACCACCCTGATGAGCGAGATGGAGAAGAGCGAGGCTCCCACCCTGTTCCAGGTCAACGGCCCTGTGGGTCTGGCAAACTGGAAAGATTACTGCCTGGACCTCTCCGACAGCAAGCTGTACGGTGAGCTGACCAGCGACTCCTTTGCACTGAAGGACGGCGACGCCGTTACCAGCATCGCTTACGTCATCGAGACCTACGGCATCATTTACAATAAGGAGCTGCTGACCGCCGCCGGCTACACTCAGGACGACATCAAGGGCTTCGATGACCTGAAGAAGGTCGCCGACGACATTCAGGCCCGCAAGGCTGAGCTGGGCGTTGATGGTGCTTTCACCTCCGCCGGCATGGACGGTTCTTCCGACTGGCGCTTCAAGACCCATCTGGCAAACCTGCCCATCTACTACGAGTACAAGGCTGACGGCATCGGCTCCACCGACGCCATCAAGGGCACCTACCTCGACAACTACAAGAAGATCTGGGACCTGTACATCACCGACTCTACCTGCGACCCCAAGCTGCTGGCTTCCAAGACCGGCAACGACGCCGTGGCTGAGTTCGTGGGCAAGAAGGCCGTCTTCTACCAGAACGGCACCTGGGCTTACAATGACGTGAAGGATCTGGGCGACGACAACCTGGGTATGCTGCCCATCTACATCGGCGCTGAGGGCGAGGAGAACCAGGGCCTGTGCACCGGCTCCGAGAACTTCTGGTGCGTCAACAACACCTCCTCCGATGAGGACATTCAGGCTACTCTGGACTTCCTGTACTGGTGTGTCACCTCTGAGGCCGGCACCAGCGCGATGGCTGACAAGATGGGCTTCGTCATCCCCTTCAAGAAGGCTAAGGACTCCACCAACCCCCTCATCGCCATCGCCAACGATTACGTTGCTGAGGGCAAGACCAGCGTTGACTGGTGCTTCTCCACCATGCCTTCCGAGGAGTGGAAGAACGGCGTCGGCTCTGCACTGACTGCTTATGCAGCAGGCACCGGCAGCTGGGACGATGTGGTCACCGCCTTTGTGGACGGCTGGGCCAAGGAGTACAAGCTGGCCAACGGCTAAGCGTTTCCCTTCTTCCGTAATAGCTGAATAACGGGGAGGCGGGCGATGTGTTCGCCCGCCTCCCCTTCTTTTTCAGGAGGTATATCATGCAAAAGGCCATCAGTAAATATTGGCCGGTGTTCGTACTGCCCACTCTGCTGGCGTTCATCATCGGCTTCATCTGGCCCTTCATCTGGGGCATCTATCTTTCCTTCCAGCGTTTCACCACCGTGAGCAAGACCACCTTCGTGGGCCTGCAGAACTACATCAACGTCTTTTCGGACGAGACCTTCCTCCACGCCTTCAGCTTTACGGCGGCGTTCACCGTGGTGTCCACCGTTCTCATCAATGTCTGCGCCTTCGCCATCGCGCTGGTGCTCACCCGCGGCATCCGCGGCACCAACATCTTCCGCACCGTCTACTTCATGCCGAACCTCATCGGCGGCATCCTGCTGGGCTACATCTGGCAGATCCTGCTCAACGGTGTGCTGGCCAACCTGCAGAGGCCTCTGCTGGCGCTGGACGCCAAGGCCGGTTTCGTCGGTCTGGTCATCCTGATGTGCTGGCAGCAGATCGGCTACATGATGATCATCTACGTCGCGGGTCTGCAGAGCGTCCCCGGCGACCTCATCGAGGCTGCGAAGATCGACGGCGCAAATGACCGTGAGATCCTGTTCAAGATCAAGATCCCGATGGTCATGCCCAGCGTCACCATCTGCACTTTCCTCACCCTGACCAACAGCTTCAAGCTGTTCGACCAGAACGTGGCCCTGACCGCCGGTGAGCCTGCCAACGCCAGTGAGATGCTGGCCCTGAACATCTACAACACCTTCTATGGCCGCTCTGGTGCTCAGTGGAAGGGCATCGGTCAGGCAAAGGCCGCAGTGTTCTTCCTCATCGTCGTGATCATCTCGCTCATCCAGCTCAAGTTTACCCGCTCCAAGGAGGTGCAGCAGTAATGCCGAAAGATAAAAAAATGTGGGACAACATCCTCACTGTCATCATGAGCCTGCTGTGCCTGCTCTGGATCTACCCCATCGTCCTGATCTTGCAGAACAGCCTGAAAATTGAAGGCACCTTCACCACTTCCACCGTCTTCCAGCTGCCTACGGCTGAGACCTTCGCGGGCCTTAGCAACTACATCTACGGCGTCACCAAGATGGGCTTTCTGTCCAGCCTTGGCTACAGCCTCGTCATCACCGTGTCCAGCGTGGCCCTCATCCTGCTGTGCTGCTCCATGACCGGCTGGTACCTTACCCGCGTGAACAACAAGCTGAGCAAGTTCATGAATCTGCTCATCGTCTTCTCCATGGTCGTCCCCTTCCAGATGGTCATGTTCACCCTGTCCAAGACCGCCGACACCCTCAATCTGAACACCCCCTGGAACATTTGCATCATCTATCTGGGCTTCGGTGCCGGTCTGGCCGTGTTCATGTTCACCGGCTTCATGAAGAGCGTCCCCATCGAGATCGAAGAGGCTGCCATGATCGACGGCTGCAACCCGATTCAGATCTTCTTCAAGGTCGTCTTCCCCATCCTCAAGCCCACCATGATCTCCACCGCCATCCTTGAGACGATGTGGGTCTGGAACGACTACCTGCTGCCCACGCTGGTGCTGGACATCAAGAAGTACCGCACCATTCCCATGGCTATCCAGTATTTCCGCGGCGGCTATGGCCGCGTCGAGCTGGCCCCCATGATGGCCTGCATCATCATCGCCATCATCCCCATCATCATCCTTTACATGACCTGCCAGAAGTACATCATCGAGGGTGTCGTGGCAGGCGCTGTCAAGGGTTAAAACAAGGAGGTTCCAGCCATGCGTGCAAGCGGCATTCTGATGCCCGTCTTCAGCCTGCCGGGTCCTTACGGCATCGGCACGCTGGGAAATGAAGCCTTTGCCTTCGTCGATTTCCTTGCGGCTGCAAAGCAGACCTACTGGCAGATACTCCCCATCGGCCCTACGGGCTACGGGGACAGCCCCTACCAGAGCTTTTCTGCCTTTGCCGGCAACCCTTACTTTATCGATTTCCGTCTGTTGGCAGCGGACGGCCTCCTCACCGAGGCTGAGCTGCCCGCGCCCCAGCCGGTGGGTCCCGTCGATTACGGTGCGCTCTACCAGCAGCGGCCCGTGGTGCTCCATAAAGCGGCTGACCGCCTGCTGGCTTCCCCCACCCCGGCCTATGAGGCTTTCTGTGAGGCCCAGAGCGGCTGGCTTGAAGATTATGCCCTCTTCATGGCCGTCAAGGCCGAGCAGGGGCAGGCCGGTCTCGCCGACTGGCCCGACGACCTGCGCACCCGGGAGCCTGCGGCCCTCGCCGCTGCCAAGGAGCGGCTGGCCGATGAGGTGGACTACTACAAGGCCGTGCAGTTCTTCTTCTACACCCAGTGGAACGCCCTCAAGACCTACGCCAACAGCCACGGCATCCAGCTGGTGGGCGACATCCCCATCTACGTCAGCCCCGATTCCAGCGACCTCTGGACCCGCCCGGAGCTGTTCCAGACCGACGGCGCCGTCCACCTGACCAGCGTTGCCGGATGTCCGCCCGACGCCTTTGCCGCCGACGGTCAGCTCTGGGGCAACCCGCTTTACGACTGGCCCCGCCACGAGGCCGAAGACTTCCGCTGGTGGAAGCAGCGCATCAAGCACGCCACTTCCATCTACGACGTCGTCCGCATCGACCATTTCCGGGGCTTCGAGAGCTACTACTCCATCCCCGCCGGGAACAAGACCGCTGCGGGCGGTCACTGGGAGAAAGGCCCTGACCGCGCCTTCATCGACGCCATGCACAAGGCGCTGGGCGAGGGCGGCATCATCGCCGAGGATCTGGGCTATCTGACCCCCGAGGTCAAGGCCATGCTGGCCGCAAGCGGCTACCCGGGCATGAAGATCATGCAGTTCGCCTTCGACAGCCGCGAGCCGGGCAACTACCTGCCCTACACCTACCCCCGCAACAGTGTGGTCTACACCGGCACCCACGACAACGTGACCGCCGAGGGCTGGCGTCAGAGCGCCAGCGCCGAGGATGTGGCCTACGCCTGCCGCTACCTGCGCTGCGCACCCGAAGACCTCA
>ENA-ORTN01002960-ORTN01002960.1-human-gut-metagenome-genome-assembly--contig:-NODE-2960-length-12722-cov-3.949633_pt1 | contig 12722 bp, 8 predicted proteins | sample MGYA00242070_ERZ509189 | MGnify/ENA primary metagenome ERZ509189 (study PRJEB26280, sample SAMEA2338821) | human gut metagenome | biome: human gut; feature: human-associated habitat; material: faeces...
TTAATATATTTGTCGGCAGCCACGCTGTCAAAACTTACATTATCGAAACTTCCAAGCCCCGGCATAACTGTATTGTATGCTTCAGTCTTAGTCTTTTCTTCCTGCATTGCTCTTGAATTAGCTGTAACATTATATACAAGACCTAATCCAAGTCCTGCTACCAAAGTGATAGCAAATAATATAAGAGTATCTTTAATTATATTTTTCATATTATTTGCCCTCCTTTTTTGCCTTAACAATTCCAAAAGCTCTTGGAATTGTCCATTTTTCAATTAATGGAACTAAAAGATTACAGAATATAATTGCATATGAAACGCCTTCTGCAGTATTTCCAAATGTTCTAAAAATAGCTGTCAAAAGACCTAAACATATACCAAAAATATATCTTCCTGTTTTTGTAATAGGAGATGTCGTATAATCAGTTGCCATAAAGAAGGCCCCAAAAATCAAACCACCACCGCAAATATGTTTTGCAAGGAAAACAGGATCTGTACTCTGATTAAAAAGCATAATACAAACAGCAAATACTGCTATGTATGTAAGAGGGATGCGCAAATCAATAATCTTTCTTACAACAAGATATACAACACCGATTAACAATGCAATAATGCATGTTTCACCGATTGTACCTGAATGATTACCAATAAACATATCTGTAAGACTTGCAACACTGTCCCCTGTATTCTTTAATGAAGTTAAAGGTGTTGCACTTGTAGCCGCATCTACCCCACTAACATCTGTAGGATAGAATGCAGTCATGTTTCCTGCAAATGACAAAACAAGAAAACATCTTGCACCTAAAGCAGGGTTCATAAAGTTCTGACCTAAACCGCCAAATAACTGTTTTACAATTACAATTGCAAAAAATCCGCCAAGCATTGCTTTCCAATAAGGGAAAGTACAAGGAAGATTCAATGCAAGAATCATACCTGTAACTACTGCACTTAAATCATCAAGTGTGCTTTCTCTCTTAGTAATCTTTTCAAAAACATATTCAGATAATACACATGCAACTACCGTTAAAATAATAAGTAATGCACTTCTTAATCCGTACTTTGCTCCGAAGAGATGACTATAATTATATATACCAAAAATTGTAGCCGGCATTAAAGCGATAATTACATCTCTCATTATGCTCTGAGTTGTAACCTTGCTTTTTACATGAGGGCTGGATGATACGTTATACATTTTTTATTCACTCTTACCCTTTCCTACGTGCTGCCTGCACTTTTCTTTTCATTGTTCTTACGCTTTGTGTAATGTTTCTGTTAGCAGGGCAATTGTAATTGCATGTACCACATTCAATACATTCCATTCCATGCATTTTTACGAAAGCCTCCATATCATCTGCATCTGCCGCATGAGCAAGTTTTGCACAAATTAAACCTTCCGGGCAAACCTGAGCACATTTTCCACAGTTAAGACAGTTAGTTGTCTTAGCATGGGCAACCTGATCGTTTTTAAATGCTAAAAGTGCAGATGAACCTTTTATAACAGGAACATCCAAAGTAAACATTGCCTGACCCATCATAGGACCACCTGACAAAATCTTTTCAACAGATTCATCCATACCGCCTGCTTCTTCCACAAGCTGGCTGTGACTTGTTCCAAAAGGAACTAACAGGTTACAAGGATTCTTTATACCGTTACCTGAAACAGTAACAATTCTTTCTGTTAACGGTTTGTGGAATTTTACAGCCTGATAAATGTTGTAAATTGTGTCAACATTATCAACTATACAGCCACCATCTGCCGGCAACATTGAAGAATTGATTTTTCTCTTTGTAACAGCATAAATAATATGTCTTTCTGATCCCTGAGGATACTTAGTCTTTAATTCTGCTACCTGTATTCTATCTTCATTTTCAGTAAGTTTCTTTAAGCTTTCAATAACATCAGGCTTATTATTTTCTACTGCAATAACACCTTTTGCATTCTCAAATAAAGATAAAACAATCTTTAATCCTTCGATTACTTCCTGTGGCTGTTCAACCAATCTTCTGTAATCGGATGTTATGTATGGCTCACATTCAGCAGCGTTAACAATAACATAATCGATTGCATTATCGTCCTTAGGTGTAAGTTTTACGTTAGTTGGGAAGCATGCGCCACCTAAACCTACAACTCCACAGTCCTTAACAGCCTCTCTAATATATTCCTTTGACCATGGCTGTTCTTTGGCTTCATATTGAAACTCTTCATATTGTTCATCATTTTCAATTACTATTGAAAGAACCTTGCTTCCGTTAGGAACAACTCTCTGTTCTATCTTCTTTACAGTTCCTGAAACTGATGAGTGAATGTTAGCTGAAATAAATCCTGCCGCTTCTGCTATAAGCTGTCCCTTTAATACTCTCTGTCCCACTTCAACAACCGGTTTTGCCGGTGCCCCTATATGCTGTGCAACAGGAATAACAACTTCTCCTTTTGGAAGCACTTTTCTAACAGCAACATCCTTGGATAGTTCTTTTCCATCGTATGGATGAACTCCACCCTTAAATGTTAGAATAGACATAACTCTACCTCTCTTCGTAATTTTTTACATCTATTCTATAATAATACTTTTGTCCAATTTCTTCAATGTAAATAACATCCAATTGATACTCTTTTTTCACTAATTAGGCATTAACTTAATATTGTAAAAGAATTTTTAATTTTTCAAAAAAATCAAAAAATCTTGTTGTGTTTTTATTAATTTGATAAAATAAGATTTATGTTAGTATTTAGAAATAAAGTGGATATAGAAATTAACTATCCAATAGAGAATTTTTCAAAAAAAGAGAAAATAATATATTTTGATATTGAAACAACAGGTTTTTCAAGAAAGTACTGTATTGTCTACTTAATCGGCTGTATGTACTATTCAGGAGATGAACTTTGTTATACTCAATGGCTTGCAGAAAATTTTAATGATGAAGCCAATGTTCTTATGGCATTTAATAAGTTCATAAAGGATTTCGATACTGTTATTCATTTTAATGGTAACAGTTTTGACATACCGTTTGTAACAGAAAGGGGTAAAAAATACAATTTAGAATTTGACTTTGATAATTACCAAAGTATTGATATTTACAAACCGGTTTCAAAGCTTAATCACATTCTTAAAATGGAAAACAATAAACAGAAATCTTTTGAGAAACTTCTTGGAATTAACAGAAGTGATCCTTTTTCAGGTGGAGATTTAATTGAAGTCTTTAAGCATTATGTGGAATCTAAAGATGAACGTTTACTATTTCCACTTCTTTTACATAATAAAGAAGATGTTTGGAATATGGGTGTTTTAACGGATTTACTTTCCATATCTGATATTTTTGAATATAAGTATAAGGTTAATTCTTACGAAATTCATAAATATAAGAATTTTGACGGGGATATTCAACAGGAATTACTTGTTAGTATAACTTTAAACAATGCTGTGCCTGTTAATATTTCACATAACTTTAATGGCATTCACTTAAATATTCAGAATAACACTTTAAACATTTCAATTAATTTATGCAACGGCACATTTAAGTATTTCTTTAAAAATTATAAGGATTATTATTTTCTTCCATTGGAAGACCGTGCTATTCACAAAAGTATCGGAGAATTTATGGATAAAAAATTTCGAAAGGCTGCCACTGCTTCCACATGTTATGAAAAGTTTTCAGGAAGTTTTCTTCCTATATTTGATTCAAAATCTAAGAATTTTGAAAATTGTTTTAAATTAGAATATAAGGATAAGAATCAATATATTAAGGCTGACAGTATTAACGATAATACCATTACTGAATATAGCCACATTATATTGGATTATTTGAAAAATAATAAATAAATCTGCACATTGATTTGACGTCTTATTTTTTTATGAAAGATGGTTTTTTTTGTCATATTAGCAACAAGTTACCAGTTTATAAAAATAAAACTTTCACATAATATTAGTGTAACAACTTCATATGAACTTAGTTACTAAATAATTTAATTGTTGGAGGTAATGAGTAATGAGTAACACTAACAAAGTTAATGTTCCTGAAGCAAAGGGTGCTATGAACAGATTCAAAATGGAATGTGCATCAGAGGTAGGCGTTCAGCTTACAGATGGTTATAACGGAAACTTGACATCAGCCCAGGCAGGTTCTGTGGGCGGACAGATGGTTAAGAAGATGATTGAAGCTCAGGAAAGACAGATGAGCGGTAAATAATCATAATTTAATTATTTAATAGGATTTTTACTTAATAGAAATTCCAGAGGAATTTCTTATTAAGTAAATAAAGGGGCCGCCGCTTTTGCGACAGCCCCTAACTTTATGTCTAATCTCTTGTCTATAATTAACCTTTTAATTTTTCAACTATTGTTTTAAACTTCATGCCATTGGAAGCTTTAATTAAAACAGTATCTCCTTCTTTAATGTATGCAGAAAGATTTTCCTCGAAATCTGCTTTATTAGGGAAATACAATGTATTACATCCGCCTTCTATTGCCGCTTCTGCAATGTCTTTTGAAAGATTTCCAATACATACAAGTATGTCTACTTTTCCAACAGCAGCCTGTCCAACTTCTTTATGTAATTCTTTTGAGTTTTCGCCTAATTCAAACATATCACCTAAAATAGCAACTTTTCTGCCATTAGCCTGTGATAAAACATTAATTGAAGCTTTCATTGACATTGGATTTGCATTATAACAATCATCTATTACAGTTATTCCGTTTGTTGTAAAAATATTATTTCTACCACCAATTGCTTTAAGATTTCTGATTCCTGAATCTATTTCATCTAAAGTCATTCCAAAATGAGAGCCAATGCAAACTGCGGCCATTGCATTATAAATCATATGATAGCCTGGAATAGGGATTACTGTATCTAATTCCTTATCAAAATATTTAATTTTAACCTTTGTTCCCCGGATACCAAGACTTTCGTATTTTATTGCCATAACATCTCTGTCCGTGTCAATTCCAAAAAAAACAGGAGCATGTCCATTAACTTCCTTAACATTAGATAACTTATCGTCATCACCATTAAGTACAACAAAGCAATCTTTAGATGCATAATCAAACATTTCTGTCTTTGCCTTAAATACACCATCTCTATCTCCTAAGTTTTCAAGATGACATGTTCCAATATTGGTAATTACACAAACATCAGGTCTTGAAACTTTAGCTAATCTGTGCATTTCCTCAAAATCACTAATGCCCATTTCTATAACAGCAACTTCATGTTCATCTCTTATTTTTAAAATTGTAAGAGGCTCACCAATTTCGTTATTGTAATTGCCCTCAGTTTTTAAAACTTTAAATTTTTCTTCCAAAACAGACGCAATAATCTCTTTTGTGCTTGTTTTTCCAACACTTCCTGTTATTCCGATAATCTTACAGCTAAGTTGTTTTCTATAGAATTCAGCAATATCTTTAAGGGCTGTTGCTACTGATTCTACCTTAATATAAGGTCCCTTAGGATTATCCAAATCCTTTTCTGATAAAGTACACAAAGCCCCTTTATCAAAACCCTGTGGTAAAAAATCGTGCCCATCCACTCTTGCTCCCACAAAAGGAAGATACAAATAACCGTCTTCAATAAGTCGGCTATCTTTTTCCACACCTGTTATTTCTTTTGATTTTAAATCTTCATCTCCAACATAAATACCATTGCAGGCTTTTGCAATGTTTTCCAAAGTCATATTTTTCATAAAAGTATATTCCTTATTTTCAGTTCAAAATTGTTTAATTAAAATATTTTAGTTATTCTTTTTTAATGATAACTCTACAAGATAATCACACAATGTAGGGAAATCCATACCTACTGCCTTTGCTTCCTGTGGTACAAGTGATGTTGCTGTCATTCCCGGCAAGGTATTAACTTCAAGACAGAACATATTGCCATCAGCATCCATCATAACATCTGCTCTTGCATAAGGTTCACAGCCAATAGCATTACATGCATCCTCAGCTACCTTTTGAATCTTCTTTGTTAATTCATCATTAAGATTGGCAGGACAGACTTCTTCTGTAGCTCCGTTATATTTATTCTTGTAATCATACCATCCATCTCTTGGAATAATTTCAACTACAGGAAGGGCTTTTTTATTAATAACACCAATGGAAAACTCTCTGCCTTTAATAAAGTCTTCCACAAGGATCTGATTATCTAATTCAAAACAGGTTTTTACTGCATCTTCATATTCACTTTCTTGGTGAACAAGAACAACGCCAACGCTTGAACCACCATTACATGCTTTAACTACAACAGGAACTTTCATTCCATAGTCTTTAAGGTCTGTGCTTTCGCCTTTTTTAATCCACACACTCTTAGCTGTTGGAACACCTTTTGACATAAAAATCTGTTTTGTAACGCCTTTGTCCATTCCTATTGCACTTGCAAGATGGCCTGAACCTGTATATTTAATACCATATAAATCAAAAGCTGCCTGACACTTTCCGTCTTCACCATTCTTTCCGTGAAGAGCCATAAAAACAATATCAGCTTTCTGGCAAATTTCAATAACATTATTACCAAAGAAACTTCTTCTGTCTTCGCTAACCTTATCTGATAATGACTGAATGTTCTTCTTAACACTTTCAACATCATATTCGCTAGCTGATTTTTCAAAAATATCTATATCTTCAAGTCCAAAGTATACATCCATCAGAATGGCATTATGATTCTTCTTTCTTAAAGCTTCACAAACCATTGATCCTGAATTAATTGATACTTCTCTTTCTGTGCTGTTTCCACCACAAAGAACTACTATATTCATTTTAAACTCCATTCCGTTACTTTATGTAACACCAAATATTTTATATATTGATAGAATCGTTTTCATATTCTATGATTATTTTACGCTGTTTGTCAGAAATTTCAACCTCTTCATTTAAAATTAATTCGACAGCCTCTGATGCCTGCTTTAATATATTTGCATCGTTCATTATATCTCCTAGTCTAAACTCAAAATCACCACTTTGTCTTACACCGAAGAAGTCTCCGGGGCCTCGCAATTTTAAGTCCTCATTGGCTATTAAGAAGCCATCATTCGACTTGCAAAGAATATTTAGTCTTTCTAATGCTTCTTTCTTTCCTGAACCATTAATAAAAATGCAGTAAGACTGATATTTTCCTCGACCTACACGTCCTCTAAGCTGATGAAGTTGGGCAAGACCGAATCGTTCAGCATTTTCCACCATCATTACGGTTGCATTAGGCACATTAACCCCTACTTCAACTACCGTTGTAGAAACAAGTATTTGAATCTGATTATTGGCAAATCTATCCATAATCTCATTTTTTTCTGCCGGTTTCATTCTTCCGTGAAGGAATTCAATGTTTACTGATACAGGCATTATTCTTTTTAATTTTTCTGCATATTCAATAACATTCTCACCTTCAACAGCTTCACTATATTCAACAGTAGGACAGATAACATAAACCTGTCGGCCCTTTGCTATCTGCTTAGTCATAAAATCATATGCGTTAGGTCTGTAATCTGTTCCAACAACACAGTTAGCTATAGGAAGTCTGTTAGCCGGAAGTTCATCAATTACGGAAATATCCAAATCACCATACATTATTATTGCTAATGTTCTTGGAATTGGAGTTGCACTCATTACCATAATGTGTGGGTGTTCACCTTTTTCAGAAATGGCTTCTCTTTGTCTTACACCAAACCTGTGCTGTTCGTCTGTAACAACCATTGTCAAATTATTGTAATTAACTTTTTCCTGAATTAAGGCATGAGTCCCAATTATTATATCTGCATCTCCTGATTCGATAACTTTATAAGCATCTCTTTTTTCTTTTGCTGTCATTGATCCTACAAGAACTACCGGATTCACATTAATGTTATGTTCCTTAATCAATTCTATAAGGTTATCATAGTGCTGTCTTGCAAGAACTTCAGTTGGAGCCATCATCGCCCCCTGACCATTATTTAATGCAGCAGTTATTAATGCAAAAAAAGCTATAATTGTTTTTCCTGAACCTACATCTCCCTGTATCAATCGGTTCATAACCTTAGTTGAAGATATATCTCTTTTAATCTCTTCCCAGGTACGTTTTTGCGCATTTGTAAGTTCATATGGAAGATTATTTATTAAAGTTTTAACTTCTTTTGGTTCCTCCAATATATGCCGGTTATGAATTTCGGTATTTTTATCCTTTAAATTACGAATGTTATAAATAAACATAAAGAACTCATCAAAAATCAGTCTTTTTCTTGCACTGTATAACTGATTTTTGTCTGTAGGATAATGAATATGCTCTATTGCCTGCTGTAAACCCTCCAAGCCATATTTATTCCTGATTTTCTCTGGAAGAAATTCTTCTGTTTCAACTAGTTTAAGCGCCTGCTTAACAGCTTTTTGAACCATATTATTTGTTAACCCTGAAACTAATGGATATACAGGTTGCATTTCACCTTTTTTCTTATTGTATTCTGCAATGCCAAAGATTTTAGGTTGCTCAATAGAAAAGTTGCTATAGTTTTCTTTTACAAATCCTCTAAAAATAAAAGTACTTCCAATTGTAAGCTTTCCCTTTAAATAAGGTGAGTTAAACCATGTGGCCTTAATGGCGTCCCCTCTTTCATCTCTAAGATACCCTGTAACAACCTGAAGATTTCGCACACGTTTAACAGAAACTTCTCTTACGACAGTTCCCTTAATTGCCTGAGTTCTGTCACATTCCAAATCTCTTATTAAAACAGGCTCTTCAAAAACATCATAATATCTTGGATAGTATCTTAAAAGGTCATTAACCTTTTCAACACCTGCCTTATAAAATAATTTTTCAGTTTTTTCTCCAATACCTTTCAAATTATTTAAATCCATTTTATTCTCCAAAGCTAATCATTATGTAAAGCTACAGGTTATTTTATCATAGAAAAAGTCCTATTGCCATATAAAAAGGACTATTTGCATAATCTTAATACGTAAATAGTCCTTTTCTTAAAAAATCAAATTGAAAACTTTTTGACAGCTTCTTTATTTAATTGTTATTCTCTTTGTATAATTTCCATATACATATTTCTTACCAATTTTTTTGTAAGCTCTAACCTTTACATAATACTTACCTGATTTCTTTCTCTTAATAACAACAGTTCTCTTCTTTGTGTTAATGTTTTTCTTACCCTTAAAGTTCTTTTTAAGAGAATACACAACCTGATAGCCTGTTGCACCTTTAACTTTTTTAAGTTTTAAAGTGATTTTTTTCTTTGTAGCTTTCTTCTTTGTTATCTTTGTCTTAGCTGGAATAATTTTCATCTTATATGTATTGCTGTCTTTAAAATTATTAAGACCAATTACATAAATCTTTGCTGTGCCGATTTTTTTGTTGTTCTTGTAAACAACTTTATAGTCAATGCCTTCTCTTAAAGTAATGTTTTTATATTTTACTGTTACCTTAGGGGTAATGTTCTTACCTGTATATGTTGCTTTAAATGTATCTGAGAATAAATCTGTCTTCCCTTTAATGTCAACTGTTGTACCCCAAATATATTTTCTGGCATTTTCATATGTCTTGTCCTGTGCTGCATTGCCATTGTTGTATGACATTACTTTACACATTTCACCGTTTGCCATAACAGCATAACCACTGTTATTAATGGCATAATCTATACCACCATTTCCACTCAAACTATATGTACATACATTTGTAAACTTAACATTTGGTGTGTCAGGACATTCAATTGCTGACTTAAGGAAACATGTTCCTGCCTGATAACATGAGTAAATGCCTATTCCATATCCTTCATGACTTGTTACATTATCGGCAACCTTATAGTCTGTATATCCATAACTTCCAGATGCATTCCATGAACTCTGATTAGGAATATCGTACGGAAGTTCGCTCTGATACATATAACATTTTCCACCGTTACCATTCCACATTGTCTGGTATTTCTGGAAATGTTCAACCATTAAACCGTATGTTGTAACATTATCACCGTTAATAATTACACCGTGATCTGCTGTATTCTTTGTCCATGCTACACCTTTACCGTGGTCTGCTCTCCATACCCAGAAGTTATCTCCAATTACATCACTACTATTAATTATGACGCAAGTTGTTGCCTTACCCGGAGTTTCATCTGCTCCACCTACTCTATAGAATGTATCGCAAAGAGTAATAGGATTATCCTTGTGGCTTGTCTTATTTCCTGCTGTACCAACAGTTAAAAGTGTTGATGAATTAACCTGTCCGGCATCAAATAAAACACCTGCAATAGAAACGCCACCAACATCAGCAACTTTCATACATTCATTGCCATTTGTTGGCTTTAATGTTGCATATCCAAGTCCTAAAACTATTGTGTCTTCATTCTTGATTTCAATAGGTGCATCTAATGAATAGATACCAGGTGTTAAGATTAAATTCTTTCCTGCATTAAGCTGACTATTAATCTTTGCAACACTATCGCCAGGTTTTGCAACATAAAATTTATCTAAATCAATAAACTCACCGTCAACCTTATCCCCTGACCATGAAACACCTACTGTATTGTTTTTTACTTTAGGAACAAAAACACTGTATTTACCGTCATTTACTGTAAGGAATGGTTTTTCTACTTCTTCAGGAGTTTTTTCTACTACTGTGTTAGCTGCATATGGCCAGCCTTTTTCCACTCCTTTAACGTTGCTGCCACACCCAACTAAAACATTGTTCCAAACAACACCTTCAAAATTACTCATTTCAGAGTTTCTTGTAAGCCACTGTTGCTGTGAACCACCTGAAACTGTTCCTGCCACCTTTGTATCTGCAAGGAAACCACCGCTGGCATAACCTCCATCCTGATGTAAATATAAATTTCCTTTTATATTCATTCTTCTCATTGATGTTGCCTGAGAAACAGCCCAAATTGTAGACTTAGATGTTGTTGTTAAGTTTTCTACTGAACGCCAGAAGTTACATAATGCATTATAGTTTACACCACCATCATACTTTCTGCCTTTCATCCATTCAGCCTTAGAACGAACATTTCCAACTGTTGTTTCTGTTGGAGTTAATCCAAGTCCTGCAACCTGAGTATAAAATCCAATTTCAACATTTAAGCTGTCAGAATATGTTCCAGGTGCAAAAAGAAATGCATATCTGTCACTACCAAACTGACCTGATTCTGTTGTCTTATAAACATTGTTTATGTAACTTTGAATTTCTGAATTGTTATCTGTTGGTTCAAAAATATTAGTATTATAACCAAATGTTTCAATTTCATATGATGTTGCAAGTGACATAGACGATTCTGTACCATTAACTACAGATGTAACCTTATAATATTCACCATCATATGCTGTGTCAGTGTATGAGTTAGTGTCTACTGTAGCAACCTTGTTATATGTTGCATAACGGCTTTTAGCCTTGTAAACATTATAAGTTGCTCCCTGAACACTACTCCACTTGATTGTGCATGTACTATCATCCTGTTCTACAAAAGATAATACACTTGGAGCAACAGCAGTTGCCGCATTAACTGTTGTAACCGGCAGATTTATGCCTGAAAAAGTAACTGCTGTCACTAATGTTACAACCAAAAATTTCTTTTTAAAATCTTTTAATCCTTTCATTATTTTCTCCTTTTTCATTCCCATAAAATAATTTAAATCGTTTCAATTATTTTACCATAGTATAAACCCTATTCCAAATAATTAACGGTAAAAAAATGTTTTTAAACTAAATGTACAATATTAGGCAATAGTTTTTGGCTATTTTTACCATTAAATTGGTATATTTATATATTTTTTATCCATATTTTATAAATATTTGATTAAATTAGATTTTTCTCACTTTTTTAGATAATAAGTCTTTCAAAATTCCAGTTATTCAAAAAAATAAAGGCCTACAGATTTCATTCTGTAGACCTTTAAATTATTTATCAGAATATATATTACATTCCCATGCCTGGATTCATTTGTGGCATGGCTGGTGTATCTTCTTTAATATTAGCTACAACTGATTCTGTTGTAAGTAATGTACTTGCAACACTTGTAGCATTCTGTAATGCACTTCTTGTAACCTTAGCCGGATCAAGAATACCTGCATCAACCATTTTTACATATTCTCCGTGTAATGCATCGAATCCTGTACCAGGTTCTGATTCACGAACTTTGTTTACAATAACTGAACCTTCAAGTCCTGCATTGTGTGAAATAGTAAATAATGGTGCTTCAAGTGCTTTAAGGATAATAGAAGCACCTGTCTTCTCATCTCCTTCTAAACTTTCTACTAATTCAGCAACCTTCTTAGAAGCATGGATATATGCTGAACCACCACCTGCAATAATACCTTCTTCGACTGCAGCTCTTGTAGCATTTAAAGCATCTTCCATTCTAAGTTTATTTTCCTGCATTTCAGGTTCTGTTGCTGCACCAACTCTGATAACTGCAACACCACCTGCTAACTTAGCAAGTCTTTCCTGTAATTTTTCTTTGTCAAATTCAGATGTTGTTTCTTCAAGTTGAGCCTTAATCTGTGCAACTCTGCCTGCAATTTCTTCTGAATTGCCAAGACCGTCAACAATGATTGTATTTTCTTTTGCAACCTTAACTGATTTAGCTCTACCTAAATCTTCAATCTTAGTATCTGCAAGTGAAAGACCTAATTCTTCTGAAATAACCTGACCACCTGTAAGGATTGCAATGTCCTTTAACATCTCTTTACGTCTGTCACCATATCCAGGTGCCTTAACAGCTACAACATTAAATGTTCCTCTTAACTTGTTAACGATTAATGTTGTTAATGCCTCGCCTTCGATAT
>ENA-ORTN01002977-ORTN01002977.1-human-gut-metagenome-genome-assembly--contig:-NODE-2977-length-12686-cov-8.137281_pt1 | contig 12686 bp, 9 predicted proteins | sample MGYA00242070_ERZ509189 | MGnify/ENA primary metagenome ERZ509189 (study PRJEB26280, sample SAMEA2338821) | human gut metagenome | biome: human gut; feature: human-associated habitat; material: faeces...
TTCATGCTGTTGGCGGTGTACATGCCGGAGCAGCTGCCACAGCTGGGGCAGCAGTTGCAGGTGCAGTCCTCCAGCTGATCTTCGGTGATCATACCGGCCTTGTAAGCACCCACGGCCTCAAACATCTTGGACAGACTGACTTCCTCGCCGCCGTAGGTGCCAGCCAGCATCGGGCCGCCGGAGCAGACCACGGCGGGCACGTCCATACGGACGGCGGCCATGACCATGCCGGGCACGATCTTATCGCAGTTGGGCACCAGCACCAGGCCGTCCAGCTGATGGGCCATGAGCATGGTCTCCACGCTGTCGCAGATCAGCTCACGGGAAGCCAGGGAATACTTCATGCCCACATGGCCCATGGCGATGCCGTCGCACACGCCGATGGCCGGGATCAGGATGGGGGTGCCTCCGGCCATTTCCACACCGGCCTTGACGGCGTCGGCGATCTTATCCAGATTCATGTGGCCGGGCACGATCTCGCTGTAGGCGCTCACCACGCCGATGAGCGGACGCTCCAGCTCTTCCGGGGTATAGCCCAGTGCGTAAAACAGGCTGCGGTTCGGCGCACGCTCCGAACCCTTGGTCACGTTGTCACTTCTCATTGTTTATTCCTCTTTTTCTTATAGCAAAAGACTCCCTCCCAAAGGAGGGAATCTTTCCTGATTTTATCACAAGTTTGGGCTGAACTCCTTCCGTCATCGCTTGCGCGATGCCACCTCCCTCACGGAGGGAGGCTTCACGCTGCGATCAGGCAAAAGGCTCCCTCTTTGAGGGGGCTGTCGCCGCAGGCGACTGGGGGAGTTGATTACTTCTTCAGCCAGCTCATCATGCTGCGCAGCTCTGCGCCGACCTTCTCGATGGGCAGCTCGGCTTCCATGCGGCGCTTTGCCAGGAAGTGGACCTTGCGGCCGCCGTTGGGGCTCATCTCGGTCAGGAACTCGGAAGCGAAGGTGCCGTCCTGGATCTCGGTCAGGACCTTCTTCATCTCCTTGCGGGTCTCAGCGGTGATGAGGCGCTTGCCGGTGCGGTAGTCGCCGTACTCAGCGGTGTTGGAGATGGAGTAACGCATCTTGGAGAAGCCGCCCTCGTTGATCAGGTCCACGATCAGCTTCATCTCGTGGCAGGTCTCAAAGTAAGCCATCTCAGGCTCGTAACCAGCCTCCACCAGGGTGTCGAAACCGGCGTGGATCAGCTCAGAAACGCCGCCGCACAGCACAGCCTGCTCACCGAACAGGTCGGTCTCGGTCTCCTCCTTGAAGGTGGTCTGCAGGATGCCTGCACGGCCTGCGCCGATGCCGGAAGCGTATGCCAGAGCGATGTCCTTGGCCTTACCGGTGTAGTCCTGCTCCACGCAAATCAGAGAGGGGCAGCCCTCGCCCTCGGTGTACAGGCGGCGCACGATGTGGCCGGGGCCCTTGGGAGCGATCATGATGACGTCCACGTTCTTGGGAGCGGTGATGGTCTTGAAGTGGATGTTGAAGCCGTGTGCAAAGGCCAGAGCCTTGCCCTCGGTCATATAAGGAGCAACCTGCTTGTTGTAGATGTCGGCGCACAGCTCATCGGGAACCAGCATCATGACCACATCGCCGGCCTTGGCAGCCTCTTCCACTTCCATGACCTTGAAGTTGTCGTGGGTGGCAGCGAACTCGGAAGCCTTTGCCCAGTGAGCAGAACCCTTGCGCAGGCCGACGACGACGTTGACGCCACTCTCGGCCAGGTTTTCGGAGTGTGCATGGCCCTGACTGCCAAAGCCGATGACCGCGACGGTCTTGCCGTCCAGCACGCCGAGGTTGCAGTCGGAATCGTAGTATTTCTTGATAGCCATAGTAGTTGTTCTCCTTTTTATTCTTCTGTTGTGGCTAATAATAAACGATCTTTATTTTTTCGCTCACCGGGGAGCGGAAAAAACATTCAGGTGCGTTCCGGGCAATGGGTGCCCGGCAGAGGGAGCTGGGCCGCGCGCACTTCCTGCGGCGGCTTTTGCATATGCTGGTGCATTCCGCCGCGTTCCAGCGCCGTGACGCCGGTGCGGCACTGTTCCAGGATCTCGTAGTCCTCGAACATCTTCAGGAAGGCGTCGATCTTGTCCGGCTTGCCGATCAGTTCAAACACCATGCTGTCCGGCGACAGGTCAATGATCTTGGCCTTGTAAATGTTGGCGATCTCCCGCAGCTCGGCGCGGTTGTGCACGTCGGACGCCACCTTGAGCAGCAGCAGTTCCCGCTGGAGGGTCTTGTCCTTGTCCAGCACGAACACCTGCCGGGTCACTTCCAGACGCTCAGTCTGGAGGATGAGCTGCTTCAGGGCCCGGTCGTCACTGGTGATGGTCAGGGTGATGCGGCTGACGGCCGGGTCGTTGGTGGCCGAAACGGTCAGGGTGTCGATGTTGAAGCCGCGGCGGCAGAACAGGTTGGACACCCGGGCCAGAACGCCGCTCTGGTTGTCCACCAGCAGGCTGATGACCCTGCGCTGATTGGATTCCATGTCGCTGTGTCCTCCTTATTTCATGATGATGTCGTTGATGTCGCCGCCGCCGGGGATCATGGGCAGGACCTTTTCGTCCTTGTCGATGATGCACTCGATCCAGGTGGGGCCTTTGCGCTGGAGCGCCTCGGCAAATGCCTGCTGGAACTCCGGCAGGTTGGTGCAGCGGTAGCCCTTCAGGCCAAAGCCCTCGGCCAGCTTGACGAAGTCGGTGTGACGGTGGGGATCGGTCTGGCTGTAGCGCTTGCCGTAGAAGGTGGTCTGCCACTGGCGCACCATACCCAGCACGGAATTGTTGAAGATGACCGTGATGATGGGCAGGTCGTAGCTGACGGCGGTGCAGGCCTCGTTCAGGTTCATATGGAAGGAACCGTCACCGGTGAACATGACCACACGCTGGTCCCGGCCAAGGGCCATCTGGGCACCGATTGCGGCACCGTAGCCAAAGCCCATGGTGCCCAGGCCGCCGCTGGTGATGAAACCGCGGCTCTTGGCGTGGCGCAGGTACTGGGCCGCCCACATCTGGTGCTGGCCCACATCGGTGACGTATACGGCCTCCGGGCCGCACTGGTTGCACACCTCACCGATGACCTGATGGGGCATCAGGTGGGTAGGGTCGGACACCGGGTGGTAATCCTGTGCCTGCCACTCGTGGATCATCTTCATCCAGTCGGGGTGCTTTGCCTCTTTGATCTGCGGCAGCATGGCCTGCAGCACATAGGCGGCATCGCCCACGATGGACAGGTCCACTTCCACATTCTTGCCCAGCTCGCTGGGGTCGATGTCGATCTGGATGATGGTGGCATTCTTGGCAAAGGTCTTGGGTTTCAGCGCCACACGGTCCGAGAAGCGGGTACCCACCGCGATCAGCACGTCACAGTCGGCCACGGCCCGGTTGGAGGTGTAGCAGCCGTGCATGCCCACCATACCGATGTTCATGGGGTCGCCGTAAGGCACCACACCGGCCGCCATCAGGGTGTGGGTGGCCGGGATCTGGGCCTTGTGCAGCAGATCCCGCAGCGGCTGGCAGGAAGCTGCGCTGCGCACGCCGCCGCCAAAGTACACCAGCGGGCGCTGTGCCGCGTTGATCAGGTCGGCTGCCCAGCGCACCTGCTCCGCATCAAAGGTGGTCACCGTGCGGATGGGCTCCGGCTGCTTGTTTTCAAACTCGCACACGGCGGCAGTCACATCCTTGGGGATGTCCACCAGCACCGGGCCCTTGCGGCCGCTCTGTGCAATGCGGAAAGCTGCGCGCATGGTGTCGGCCAGATCCTCGACCCGGCGCACCGTGAAGTTGTGCTTGGTGATGGGCATCGTGATGCCCTCAATGTAGGCTTCCTGAAAGCAGTCCTTGCCGATGCCGGGGGTGGCCACGTTGCCGGTGAAAGCCACCATGGGCACCGAGTCCATGTAGGCCGTGGCAATGCCCGTGACCAGATTGGTGGCACCCGGGCCGCTGGTGGCCAGCACCACGCCGGTGCGGCCGGTGGCACGGGCGTAACCGTCGGCTGCGTGGGAAGCGCCCTGCTCGTGTGCCGTGAGCACATGGGTGATGCGGTCGGCATTCTTATACAGCTCATCGTAAAGATTCAGCACTGCACCGCCGGGATAGCCAAAAATGGTATCCACGCCCTGCTCACAAAGAACCTCCACAAAAATCTGAGAACCGTTCAACTGCATGGTGAGTTACTCCTGTTTCCTGTCCTAAAATCCACTTTTTTACACTTTTCCACGTTCCTGCAGGGGCTTTGGGGAAAATAAAAAGCCCTTGTCCCCTGTTGACTCAAGAGACAAAGACCTTGGAATCATCAAGCTCTCTGCGGTACCACTCTCGTTGGCGTGCTGTGCACGCCCCCTCACGGACTTCCAGCAAAGTCCCGCACTGTAACGGCTGCAACCGGCGCTGCTTACAGGGACGCTTTTTGTGCATCCGTTCAACAGGCTGCTCCGGGAGGATTTCTCCCACGAAACACTGACTGCCTTGCACCAAACGGCAGCTCTCTGAACAGGGGGGATCGTGTGGTACTTTTTCCCATCCACGCATTTGATGATGTAAATTATACTATAAACCGGGCTGATGTCAATCGACAATTTGTAACTTGAGTCACATAAAAAGTGAAGAAAATTGAACACTCTTGCGTGAAATGAAAAACCGCTGTATACTCTTTTTATCTGCGCGCGCCGCGCGTTGTCCGAAAGAGGATATACCAAAAAAAAGATTCAGGATCGAGGAAACCGGACTATGAAACTGCATGAATGGAACGCCCGCCTGCACGGGCTTGTGATCTTTCGCTCCCTGCTGAGCGACCCCGTGGCGGCCAGATTTGCCGCTCTCATCGACTGTCTGACGGCCGGAAACAACAGCATCGGCAGCGTGTGCAACGCCGTGGCACAGTTTGAAAGCGTGCTGTTCGAGCGCACCACCAACTGGGGCACCTACCTGAGCACCACCGTGCTGGAGACCGAGACCGTGTGCGTGCGGCAGGCCGCTGCCGGTACCCTGCCCCCTGTTCTGCAGACTGCACTGGACAATGAGCTGGCCTTCCTGCAGCAGCTGTGCAGCCTGACACTGGATGCCCTGCTGGACGCGGCAGAGGTCCCGGCCGAAGAGCTGGCCTTCCTGCCCCGGTGGGAGACGGCTGACCTTGACCTGCCCGCCGCCTATGCCCAGCGCATGAGCGAGGTGGGCAAGAAGGGCTACGGCATGTTTGCCAAGCACCATGTATTTACAGTAGAAAACGGCAAGCTGGTGCCGGTGAAGTACCCCGACCCCCAGCGTCTTTCCGAGCTGCCGGGCTACGAAAAGGAGCGGGAAAAGGTGATCGCCAACACCCGTGCCCTGCTGGCCGGGATGCCCGCCAACAATGTGCTGCTGTACGGCGACGCCGGCACCGGCAAGTCCAGCTCGGTCAAGGCCATCGCCAACGAGTTTGCCCCGGAGGGCCTGCGGCTGGTGGAAGTGAAAAAGAACCAGCTGTACCAGATCCCCGACCTGATGGACAAGCTGGCCGCCAACCCCCTTAAGTTTATCCTGTTCATCGACGACCTGAGCTTTACCGCCAACGACGACAACTTTGCCGCCCTCAAGGCCATTCTGGAGGGCAGCGTGGGCGGCCGTGCCCGCAACATCGCGGTATACGCCACCTCCAACCGCCGCCACCTCATCAAGGAGACCCTGACCGACCGCACCGGCGACGACATCCACGAAGCCGACACCCGGCAGGAGCTCATGAGCCTTTCGGCCCGGTTCGGCCTGACCGTGACCTTCCAGCGGCCGGAAAAAGCCCGGTTTGAGACCATTCTGGCGGAGCTGGCAAAACAGCACCGCATCGATATGCCCATGGACCAGCTGCTGGTCAAGGCCGAGGCTTTTGCCATCCGCGCCGGCGGCCGCAGCCCCCGCGTGGCCAAGCAGTTCATCGAGCAGTGTGAGGCCGGTGTGCAGAAGTAACACTTCGGCCCGGCACGCAGCAAAGCACCCGCAGACGTTTTCCGCGTTTCCAGCGCCGGAAAACGCCCTTGCAGGTGCCTTTTTTCTGCCGCAGTTTCCCGCAAAAAAGTCGCATGAACGCCGCAATTAGTTTGTCGTTATTTTAACGACAAATCCCTGTCAAAAGTTTCACAAAAGTGCCGTGAATTCGTGAAAATTTTGACTTTTCAAGAATCTTTGTCTATTTTTTATTTATCGGCAAAAAGGCTTGATTTCCGGCAAACAGCGGACTATAATATGGCCAAAATCAGCCCGGCGGGGCGCAGCTCCTCCGGGCACATTCTGGAGGATAACTATGGGCTTTTTAACGGGTAAGACCGCACTCATCACCGGTGCAGGGCGCGCAGTCCTGCAGGATGGCAGCTGCGGTTCCATTGGATACGGCATTGCTACGGCCTACGCAAAAGAGGGTGCAAACCTTGTGATCACCGGCCGCAATGTGAAAAAGCTGGAAGAGGCCAAGCAGGAGCTGGAGAGCAAGTACGGCATCAAGGTGCTGCCGGTGCAGGCCGATGTGTGCGCCGGCGGCGACAACGAAGCCACCGTGCAGAATGTAGTGAAGCAGGCCGTTGACGCCTTTGGCGGCATTCAGGTGCTGATCAACAACGCACAGGCCTCGGCTTCCGGCGTCTCGCTGGCCGAGCACACCACCGAGCAGTTCGACCTGGCCCTGTATTCGGGCCTGTACGCAGCCTTCTATTATATGAAGGCCTGCTACCCCTACCTGAAGGAGTCCCACGGCAGCGTGATCAACTTCGCCTCCGGTGCCGGCCTGTTCGGCAACTACGGCCAGTGCGCCTACGCTGCCGCCAAGGAGGGCATCCGCGGCCTGTCCCGCGTGGCCGCCACCGAGTGGGGCCCGGATGACATCAACGTCAACGTTGTCTGCCCGCTGGCCTGGACCGCCAAGCTGGAGCAGTTCCAGCAGGCTTACCCGGAGGCCTTCAAGGCCAACGTCAAAATGCCGCCCATGGGCCACTACGGCAACGCCGAACTGGAGATCGGCCGCGTGTGCGTCCAGCTGGCCATGCCGGACTTCAAGTTCATGTCCGGCGAGACCCTCACGCTGGAGGGCGGCATGGGTCAGCGCCCGTAACTTTGCGTTTTTCTTCCTTCTTCTCAATAGACAAAAGAGGCTGTGCCGGTGGGCACAGCCTCTTTTGTCTATCTGTTGCTTTTGGGATCAGCCTCGCACCGCGATGCACTCGATCTCGAGCTTTGCACCCTTGGGGATGGCTGCCACCTGCACGCAGCTGCGGGCCGGGAACGGCTCTGCAAAGGCCTTGGCATACTCTGCGTTCACAGCCGCAAAGTCGTTGATGTCGGCCAGAAAGATCACGGTCTTGACCACATTGGCCATGGTCAGGCCGGCCTCGGCCAGAATAGCCTTGAGGTTTGCCAGGCTCTGTGCGGCCTGCTCTTCCACGGTATCGGCCATCTTGCCGGTGGCGGGGTCTACCGGGATCTGGCCGGACACGAATACCATATTGCCCAGGTCCAGTGCCTGGCTGTAGGGGCCGATGGCGGCAGGTGCGTTGGGGGTAGATACGACTTTCATAGGGATTCTCCTTTGTTGTGGATTCAGACTTGGAAATAGCCGTTGTTTCCATCGGGCTATCTGCAATTGATATTATAGCAAAAACTCAATGATACTTCCAATAGGATCCGGTATACTCTTTTGCTGCGGTCAGTGCATCCGGATGCTCAAACAGCAACACATACTGCGCATAGCCTGCATCCGGCGCAGAACCGTCCGTGTAAAATTTATTTCTGTCCCGAACCGGAGGTCTGGCACGGGCAGTACGGTAAAGCGTTGCTCTGTTCGTGCCCGTGCCACCCAGATCACCGATCTCAAACGTCAGGCAGCCATCCACAACGGTCAGTTTTCCATTCAACGGCGAGCCGATCTCCGCAAGGCGGGTCACAAAAGAGTTCTGCACACGGTACAGCTTTCCGGAATAGTCGGACATCAAAACGTGCGCCCCGCCAAACTGCCCATAATATTTTGCGTCCGGTCTCTGCTGATATTCCCACATGAAATGCTCATACAGGCAATTTTCCCGGTATACATCACCGGGACCCCCCAGTTGTTCCGTTTTCCCTTTGAAGCGCCGTTGTTCCTGTGCTTCCTCCCAGCCCAGAAGGGCACGTTCCAGACAAACCGTTTGTGTTCCAAGCACAGTTTCAAGCTGTTCCAGCTTAATATGATACAGTTCAGCCAGCTGTGGCAGAAACTTCTCCTGAAAGGTCTGGAGTTGCAAAGAACTGAACGGGTTCTGTTCCCGAATCGCAGTTAGAAGCCCCTGCGTTTGAGTATCTGCACCGGTAAAGTCATGGTTTTTCAGCAAATACTGACAAAGCGTCTGTATGTTACTGACATCATCTGTAATGTCGATCCCGATGATTGAAATTTTTTCTGCAGCATCCCTGCCGCTGTTCCAGTCAGCAATCCATGAATACAGCTCATAGTCCTCTTTGGAGAGCGTGCACCGATCAAGCCAATCCGAAAAGGAAAGTCTCCCCTGCACGGTTTCATTTTCAAGAAATGCCGTGGCATATCCACTTTCCTCTACAAGAACACGAACCCCCTTTTCTTTTACAAGGTATTGGAACAGAGCATTGCGGAATTGCTGATATTCTGTGCAGCGATGGGTTTCTCCAAAGAGATAGACCTGAGCATTCTCATAGCGGAGCATTTTAGAAATGCCCGCGCCGGTGGAGAGGTCGATTTCCTGAGAGCTTCTCGGATAAAGTTCAAAGACAAGGGCACAAAGGATGACGAGCGACAATGCAAAAGCGAGAAATTTCCTGCGCAAAATAACCCCTCCCGTAAAAAGAGAATCCACAAAACGTCGTGTCATTATTTTTACGCATGGGGATTGGATTGTCCACATTCCGGGAATGAACACGGGTTTTCTTGTCATGAAACCGGCAATTGCAGCTTTCACGCCACAGACTGCAAGTTCAGCGCAGCCATATTATCAGCAGCCCTCTGCTGATATTGCATTGACTTGAAGGGAGCACTGCGTTATTATGAGTAACAAAACCGGTCTGTGTTATCCGGAAGGAGGTTGCCGATTGAATTTACTGATTTGTGATGATGAGCCCGCTGTCGTGGAGCAGGTTTCTGCATTACTCCGAGACCATTGCGAAAAAAGCGGCATCTCTGCGCACTTTTATTCTTTCAGCGATCCCGGCGCGATCAAAGACCTTTCTTCCTATGATATTGCATTCCTGGACATCGACATGGGCGATTCCAGCGGCATTGACCTCGCACGAAGCCTTCGCAAGGAAAATCCCGGAATCGTGATCGTTTTTCTCACAAACTTTATCCAATACGCTCCAGAAGGGTTTGAGGTACAGGCATTCCGGTATCTTTTGAAACGTGATATGAACGAAAAGCTGATTCCTTATTTTGAAGCCGCAAGCAAAGAAGTCGTTCAACGAAAGAGGATCCTCACCATTTCGGTCCATTCCGAACCGATCGACATTCCCGTAAGTCACATCCTCTATCTGGAGGCCAATCTGCGGGTCATCATCGTGCACCTGATCCATGACGAGCGAACGGAGTATCATTTCTACGGCAATCTGTCCGATCTGTCAAAAAAGTTGGAGGATCTCGGTTTCCTGCGCGTTCAACGCTCATTTTTGGTAAACATGGAGTACATCGTGCAGCTGCAATACGAAAAGGTGAGCCTGACCGGCGGGATCGTTTTGCCTTCAAGCGCTAAGAATCACAAGGAACTGAAGCAGCACTATCTGCTGTGGCGGGGGAAAAAACGATGGGTGATCTCTTGAGTTTTCTTTATACCGTGGTCGACTCCCTTTCTCTGATCCTCTTTTTGGACGTATTTGCTGAACGACGCTGGAGTGACCGGAAATTCGTGATCGGTGTCGTCGGCTTCATCATGCTGAACTTCTGGATCCTGAAGGTTCCGCTGATCTTCTTTCACCGCAATCAGGCCATAAAAATCGGGATGATCCTTTTATCCTATACCTTCAGCGCACGGGTGTTGTACGCCAAAATTTCCAGTAAACTGCTTTTGCTTCTTGTCGGTGTAGAGTATCTTATCACTTATTCCCTGTCTTTCGGGCTGGGCATGCTGGGTGCTTTTGTCTGTGGGATGGACGGTGAATCGTTCCGGTCGAGTTTTCCGCTCATGATCGTCTACGGGATCATCAACTATTCCACAGAATTGTTCCTGGCCTATCTATTCCGAAAGATCATGAAGCAAAAAGCATTTCCGGGAGCGCGGAACCGACTGAATGAATCGCAATTGGGGTTTTACTTTTTGTTCCCATGCACATCCTTTTTCATGCTGGGGATCTTGCTGTATATCACAACAGGGAAACCGGTAGGCGAAGGTGTAATTGCCTTTACATGTGGCTTGATCCTTGCGGCGAATGCTGCTCTCCTGTACCTCTTGGATCGGATGGAACGAGCCATCGAAACCAAGGAAAATCTTTTGGCGCTGGGGCAGCAGATTCAACTGCAGGCCAAAAATATGGAAGCGGCGAGCAGACTTTATGCAGAACAGCGTCACAAGGTCCACGATTTCAGAGCACACCTCAACACGGTCCAAAGCCTTTTGCTGAATCAGGAGTATGAAGCTGCCGAGCAATATTTGCGTTCCGTAACCACTATGCAGACCGACCGGCTGTTTCTGGTCAACTCGCACCATGCGATCCTCGACGCGCTCTTCAACACCAAAGCGACCGAAGCGATCAAGAAGGGAATCAACATCGACTTTGAGGTGAACGATCTTTCCGCATTGCCATTGGATGTATCGGATATGGTCGTGCTCTTTGCCAATCTGCTGGACAATGCAACGGAAGCCTGTGAAAAACTCGAGAGCGAAAAGACGATTCATGTTTCCGCCGTACTGAGACGGAGCTTCTTTTTTTCCGTCCGGAACACATCCGCTCCGGTAAAGATCCATGACGGGAACATCCGAACGACAAAATCCAATCCCGCTCTCCACGGTTTTGGTCTCTCCAACATCAAACTCATTCTGAACAAATACGCAGCAGACTTTATTATGGACTATGCCGATGGATGGTTTCAGTTTACCGGGGAAATCGAGCTGTAACCGTTCAAACTTCCCATGAAAAAATGGCCCGCGTTTTCACGCAGGCCATTTTTTATCGGATCACACACGCTCACTCACGAGCTGGAAGCCCTCTTTGGTCAGTTCGGCACGGATCTGTTCGATCTGGGCCGCGTCGCGGGTCTCCAGCGTCAGCTTGAGGAAGCAGCTGGAAATGGGCATGTTGGGGTCGGAACCGTCGTGCAGCACCGACACCACGTTGCTGCCGCAGCGGGAGACGATCTCGGCCACACGCTGGAGCTGGCCGGGCTTGTCCTCCAGAGCAATGGTCAGGTTGGCCTTGCGGCCGCTCATGACCAGACCGCGGGTGATCACGCGGCTGAGGATGTTCACGTCGATGTTGCCGCCGGAGATGACACACACCACCTTTTTGCCCTCGATGGGCAGCTTGTGGAACAGGGCCGCAGCCACGGGCACCGCACCGGCACCCTCGGCCACCAGCTTCTGGTTCTCCATCAGGGAGAGGATGGCGGCGGCGGTCTCGTCCTCGCTCACCGTCACGACGTCGTCCACATACTGCTCGCAGAGCTGGTAGGTCAGCTCGCCGGGAGTCTTGACTTGAATGCCATCGGCAAAGGTGGAGGCAGCTTTCAGGGTCTGGTACTTGTGCTCGTGGAGGCTGCGGTACATGCTGGGGGCACCCTCGGCCTGTACGCCGTAGACCTTTACCTCCGGCCGCAGGCTCTTGATGGCAAAGGCCACGCCGGAGATCAGGCCGCCGCCGCCCACCGGCACGATGACCGCATCCAGATCCGGCAGCTGGTCCAGAATTTCCAGACCGATGGTGCCCTGGCCTGCAATGACCTGCTCGTCATCATAGGGGTGGATAAAGGTCATGCCGGTCTCTTCCTGCAGCTCCACGGCCTTGTCGTGGGCGTCATCGTAGGTGCCGGGCACCAGGCAGACCTCTGCACCCAGGTTCTTGGTATTTTCCACCTTCATGATGGGGGCACCGTCCGGCATGCAGACGATGCTCTTGATGCCACGGCGGGTGGCGGCCAGCGCCACACCCTGCGCATGGTTGCCGGCCGAGCAGGCAATAACGCCCTTAGCGCTTTCTTCGGGTGAAAGCTGGCTGATCTTATAGTAAGCACCGCGCACCTTGAAGCTGCCGGTGGCCTGCAGATTCTCGGTTTTCAGGTAGAGCTGGCAGTCCTTGGACAGCTTGGGGGCCTCGATGAGGTCGGTCTTGCGGGCAACGTCCTTGAGCACAAAGGCGGCGTGGTAGATCTTATCCAGAGTCAGCATGACGATACTTCCTATCTTCTATCCTTGATTTTTGCATGTGAATATGCATCCTAGTATAAATTAGCAAAAGTATTTTGTCAAATGAACGTATTTCAACATTGTGTTTGCTGGGGTGACCGCCAATGGCTACGCCCGGGCAGGCGGCAGCCCTGCGGCCCGATGCACGCTCCACCTGTGCCCATGCCGTGAAGGCGGTTTCCCCTGACCCAAAACGCCCCTCTCCGGCATCTGTGAGACCGGAGAGGGGCGTTCTCGTTTTTAACCTTTCATCGGCACAAATCCGACCAGATCCTTTACGACCTCGCCGCCGATGATGAGCCCGGCCACCGAGGGCACAAAGGCGTTGGAACCGGGGA
>ENA-ORTN01002980-ORTN01002980.1-human-gut-metagenome-genome-assembly--contig:-NODE-2980-length-12643-cov-16.771687_pt1 | contig 12643 bp, 9 predicted proteins | sample MGYA00242070_ERZ509189 | MGnify/ENA primary metagenome ERZ509189 (study PRJEB26280, sample SAMEA2338821) | human gut metagenome | biome: human gut; feature: human-associated habitat; material: faeces...
GGAGCGCAGATCCGCCGGCACAATAGCAACGTAGTGCGTCTTACGAAAGTGAAAAGTGAAAAGTGAAAAACGAAAAGTGAAAAGTGAAAAAACGAAAAATCCAATTGCAAACGTAGTTCTTGCGATAAGAATCAACATGGCATATGACTCTAACTACTAGCTCACCCAGATGAGCGATAACTACTTTAACTACTCTAACTACCAATAACAATACCAAACAATGCACATGGATTTTTCACTCTTAACTCTTCACTTCCGCCAGGCGTTTTTCACTTTTAATTTTTCATTTTTAATTGCGCAAGCCTGCTTGCGCTCAGCGCCTGCTCTTCGTTCTTCACTTAAACAAGTGGTATTTTAATCGGATCAGGAGATCCTGATATTCAATTCCGGCGGAGCGCAGATCCGCCGGCACAATAGCAACGTAGTGCGTCTTACGAAAGTGAAAAATGAAAAGTGAAAAACGAAAAATCCAATTGCAAACGTAGTTCTTGCGATAAGAATCCACAAAGCTTTTGACTCTAACTCCTAGCCAACTTGTTGGCGAGAACTACTATAACTACCTAGAAACAAAATAGGAAGTAATCGGATTAAAGATTAGCTACGCTGACCTTCGGTTCTTATATTCAATTCCGGCGGAGCACAGATCCGCCGGCACAGCAGCTAACCATACAAAACTATTTTAGTGAATACAATGCTATTGTAAATTCTTTAGTTCCGGATAATCCTCTTCTATTATCTCGGAATCTAATTCATTATCGTCAGTCAGTCTGATTTTTTTATTTGCACGAAACTCATGCCATATTATCTTCAGCTCTCCGATAATGCTATTATATTCATTAATATTATATTTATATTTGTAATGATTCGCCCTTTTGCACCAATATGTCATTATGTCAAGAAACTTATTTATATCCTCTAGATAGTTATTTATGTCCAGTTGCCTTCTTATTTCCACTACATCATTTTCCGGTTTATCCTGATATTTTTTTATGGGTTTAATATATGTGTTAAAGTCATCTGTTGATATAGGCTCACATTTCTTTAGATTCTTGTTTCCATTTTTCATATTATGAAACATAGATATAGTTCTTTGAGCTACATTATTTTTAAATACGAAATAAATGGTATCATATAAAGGTATGTCTCTGCCTAATATCTCATTTGTATGTGAAACCTTGTCGGCAAGTTTAGTTCCCGACAGGTTCATTACATTTTCATATCCCATTCTGAGTTCCAAAAGCATAAGATAAGGACTCGAGAATCTGTTTTTGTCTAAGTACTTCTTTATGCCGATAACAGCATCTACAGTTTCTTTTTTATCCCCGGCACATTCAGTCTCCTCATATTTGTCCATGTCAAGGCATTCAATGGAGTCATCAAAATATTTCTTGCCGTGATAGTCTTTTTCCGAAACATCCTGCAGTTTCTTTCCGCATACAGGATACAATTTATGCCCAGTTATTATTCTGTTATCATATACCAAGGCTTCCATATTGCTCTATTTTATGATATGCCATATTGAACGATTTAAATATTTCCTCAATGTCCTGACCAAGATCTTTATAGATATATTTAAAGCGTTGCTCCGACTCTTCTGCCAAATAGAAATGTGTTCTGTCTTCAACATTCTCTTTCTTTGCAATAGCGTTTATCGCGTCAACCATATTCGGGTTATGGCTTGCCACCATTATCTTTGTACCCGTTTCTTTATTGAGCAGAACAAGAATATGTGCAAACTCTACAATCCATTGCGGATGCAGATGAGCTTCAGGCTCATCAATCAGCAACAAAGTCTTTTCATTAAGATACCCGTTTTCAAGAAGTCTCAATATATATGAGAACGACTTAAATCCTGTAGCCGTTTTATCTAGTTTTATGTTGAGTCCGTCCTCACTCACAAAATGCAGTTCTTTCTGACCAAAGTCATCTTTTTCAACATCAACACGCCCATTCATCAGGTGTGTTATTCTTCTTATTATTTTTTTATATGCGTCAGTGCCGGCAAAGTCCTTATTTTCATCCAGCATCAGGCTCTTCAGGTCGTTCCAGAACACATTGTCATCCTTACCTTCTTCCGACACAGCCATCGGTGTGTCAACGTATATTGCCTTAGTAAGATTATACAAGTTGCCTACACTGCCTTTTTGAAACAGCTTTACGCCGTCTTCTTCAACATTTATATTGTTAGGACTCGTCTCATCTATATCAAAATTATCATGCAAAAGCATAAGAAAATCATCCATTGAACGTTTTCTTTTACTTTCATAATAATTATTTTTTATGTGTTCTATCTCGCTTAATTCTGCATATCTGAAGGAACTTAATACATCATCAAAATTTTCATTTTCATTGTATTTTATACCAAGAAAGCCAAACACTCTTTCTCTTTTGGTTGGCGAAGGTGAATCTTTTAAATATATATACAGAATATCACAGAATCTTTCTATAACCTTTTCTGCTATATGCTGTATAATTTCGACTTTATCCTGTTCGCCATTATCTTTTAAACTGCGTATCTTTGATGACGCCTCTCTGAAAAACAAAGAGTTGCTATGGTCTGTATCCTTGTCTATATCCCTTCTTGCAAAGTTAAGTCCGGTAAAGATATTCTGAATCTGACTGACATATCTGTCATAAATAAATTCATCGTATAGGTTTGCTCCGTTAACTATATAATACAGCCACTTTGACAATGTACTTTTGCCACATCCGTTTATTCCGGAAAGCACTGTTATTCCGTCAATGGATATGGCAGCTTTTTTAATTGCATGATAATCGCTAAGCTTATATATGTATTTACTCATTGTTTTGCTGTTTATAGATTTAACTTCACAAGTAATAATTTTCTTACTCTTACAAAAGTAACAACAAAAAGAGATTTATACAATATTTTTAACTGAAAAATAACAAAAACATTAAACTACTTCCAACCATTTATATTATTAGTTATTTTATAGAAAGCATATTTACCGACATATGTCTTCCATAGAAGACATGTTTTCTCTGAATTATTCCATATATAAAAATCACTGCCTACAAACCTGTCATCATATATACAACGCAAAAGAGGTCATGCCACTACCCCGTCAGGAGTAATGGCATGACCTCTTTATGTATAAATACAGTGAACAGGAGACTGTATTAACAGCCTTATGGGCTATGGAGCTACTACATGTGCATTGCGTATTATTATCGCACGCACTACGTTAGTATATGGCTCTAACTCCTAGCCAACTCCGTTAGTGATAACTACTATAACTACTTTAACTACCTAGAAACAAAATAGGAAGTAATCGGATTAAATAAATCCTTATATTCAATTCCGGCGGAGCGCAGATCCGCCGGCACAATAGCAACGTAGTGCATCTTACGAAAGTGAAAAGTTAAAAGTGAAAAACGAAAAATCCAATAGTCTTGTGGCTTCTACTTATAAGCACTACGTTTGCACATGGATTTTTCACTCTTCATTATTCACTTAAATTACAATATACCCCTCTTACCTCCTTCGCTATCTTGTCCCAGTCATACTTTGCCATGTCGTAGTCTATGTGCTGTGGCTCACGGCTTATCACCTCTTTCAGTTTCTTCGCCAGCTCGTCCACGTTGCCCACCGGGAAGTAGTCGTCTTTGTCGAGGCCCACCTCCAGATTTGCCGGTATGTCGCTCACTATCACCTTCACGCCGTAGCTCATCGCTTCAAGCAACGCTATCGGCAGGCCCTCATGACTCGACGGCAGACAGTAGCACATGCAGTTGGTCAGCAGCGAGTGCAGCTTACGGCCCTTCACAAATCCCGTCAGCACAACGCCGTTCTTCCTCGCCATCTCTTTCAGTCCCCTTGAGTAGTCGTCCTCAAAGTCCGTGTCACCAGCCAGCACCAGCTTTATGTCATCGTCGCCGCCGTCTTTACTTTTTAATTTTTCATTTTTAATTCTCCCGAACGCTTCCACCAGATGGTGCAGGTTCTTTTCCGGCACAAAGCGGCACATACCCAATATGTAGCGTCCCTTCCTGATGCCCAGTTCCTCAAAATACTCGGGATAGTCGCACACCTCAGGCTCCGACACGCCGTTATATATCAGATGCACGTTCTTTGTACGTCCGTATTTCTCCTTAATCAGGTTGCGTATCACGTCGCTGATCACTATTACGTCGTCAGCAAACATACACCCCATGCGCTCACCCAGCTTCAGCACCGCTTTGGCAGCCCTGCCCCATTTGTCCCTGTCGTAGTCAGGACCATGATGCGTAAACACCACCTTCATGCCCAGCATCTTGGCGTATGGCACCAGCAGAGCCGGCCCTATGGCGTGTATGTGCAGTATGTCTGCTCCCAGTTTCTTCGCCTTGTTTATGGCTCTGTACGTATGTATAATGGCTTCAAACGACTTCTTTTTCGGTGTCTCAATGTCCACCAGCTTTACGCCTTTCCATTCTTTCAGACCGTCGCCGACATAGCTTTTACGCCTTATCACCGTTACGTCTTCGCCCATGGCTGCAATTCTCGGAAACAGTTCCTCGCAGTGCGTCTCCACTCCGCCCATGACATTAGGGATGCCACGGGTACCGGTAACAACAATTTTCATAAAATTTTCCGGATTAAAAATAAATCATTACTTTTGCCTCGTCATAAGCAAAAGTCCATGTCAAAGTTTTTTCTCAATATAAAAGAATCAGCCCAACACGCCGGCATAATTCTTCTTTCGTGCCTCTCCGCCCTTTGGCTGTTGATAAAAGGTAGAAGGATCAAATAAGTTATTACGATAGTAAAAAAACAAAAAGTGAAAAGTGAAAAATCCAAAGGCAATCGTTTTGGCAAACGAATCGCTTTTGATAGAATGAATATTTAACCTTTACTTTTTAGTTTCCATTAATGAGAAAGCCTGAAAGGCTGCACTTTTATAACCGTGGGTTACTACCCACGGCTAACGTCTTAATGCGAAACAGGCACCCGAAGTGGTGCTACTTTCATATTTCTACAAACAAAGCATATGGATTTTTCACTCTTCACTCTTCGTTCTTCACTTAAACACGCTCTTCACTTAAATTATTATCTGTCAAAGTTCAAGTCTCCCTGTTGCGGGTCTTGTCCTACTTCGCAGTATTTAAAGTCTAAGCATGCAGGTTTGCCTTGCATTGAGCGTAGCTTGTTCTTCAAAGCCCACTTCAGCGGATACTTTATATATTTGTGCATCACAGGACTTGCCGTGCCAACCATCCAGCAGTTCTTCGGGCATTTGCGTACCTTCGCGCGCACTCTGGCAGCCTGTTCGCTGTTCCATATAGTCATAAAGTCAGCATCGTGTATGTTGCCCATGCTCCAGCTCTTCGGAGTGTCGCTTCCTGCCGGTTTCAGTTTGTCGTTCGACACGTTGTTAGGATCTGCAGCCAGTTTCTCGTTATACTCCGCCACAGTCATGTCGTCGCCGTCCAGCTTTGTCTTGTTATCGGCGTTCTTGTCGTCCATTCTTGTCTCCAGTCCGTTACACGGCATCACCTCTCCCCACGGGTCAATAAAGAAGTTAGCCGTACCAGCCTCACATGGCAGCATGCGGCGGTTACCTTCAATATAGTTTATCAGTCCCATGTTAAACCATGCACGGAACCAGCTCTTCGGGCTCTTCTCCTTCAGCTGCCAGTCGATGAGTTTCCTGAAGTTTCCGCACACCTCGTCATGGTTTGTAATCTTGTTATCCCCCTTATGGAAATAATAAGAATTGTGGAAAGCAGCAGTTGCAAACTCCAGTCCCATTGACAGAGATAGCTGATATAGTTTGAGCATGTCTCCCGAGTTATAGTTGCTCACAGTACAACCAAAGCCAATATCCTTCAAACCCATACTCTGAAGAGTCTTTAATGTCTTGATAGCTTTATCAAAAGTTCCTTGACGGCCTCTAAGCTCATCATTCTTCTCTGCAAGTCCTTCAATAGATATGCGAATACCTATGTTCGGAAATTTCTTAGCCAAAGCTATTACCCTATCCTGAAACCATCCCGACGTAGATATCACAATGCGGTCAGTATGCTTATAACACTCTTCAACTATTTCATCCAGGTCTTCACGGATGAAAGGTTCACCACCTGTCAGGTTTATGAATTTTAATTTGGGAAGCGAACGAAGGTCAGAGGCTTTTAATTCCTCTTTCTTATCAGTAGGATTTTTCCAAATGTTACACATCACACAACGCATCGGGCAGCGATACGTCAGAATAATACTTGCGTCTGTAGGACGCGGCACATTCATGTTTGCCATAATCTTTTTACTTTATATTGTATTTAAATAAGATGCGAAATTTTAAAATATAATTTTAGGAGTTAAGGAGTTATGGAGTTAAGGAGTTAAGACGTATGCCTTGATGGGTATTGGCATTTGTAGTTAAAGGAGTTAAAGTAGTTATCGCCAACAAGTTGGCTAGGAGTTAAAGTCAATAGCCAACGTAGTGCTTATTTAAGTGAAGAACGAATAGTGAAGAGTGAAAAATCCAAATGTTTTGAGGATTCTTGTCTCGTTAGACAGGCTATTAGAGTGCGAAAATAAGCTACAAGACATTTGACTTTAACTCCTTTAACTCCTATAACTCCTTTAACTCCTAATTATTTATATACCTCCATTATCCTCTCATAATAGCTTTCGCTGTTATATCTCTTTTGTGAAGTCAGGGCTATATTTTTATAGTCGAATGTGTGGTGCCACATGGCTTCAATCTTGTTTGTCAGATCATCCACGCTGCGGCTTTCAAAGGTCATGCCTGTTATGCCGTCTTCTATCAGTTCGGGTATTCCGCCTATACGTGCGCCCAGCACCGGTGTACCCAGACATTGAGCCTCAATCACCGACAGCGGATTATTCTCATACCATTCTGACGGTATCACCGTGAAGCGCGCCTTACCCACAATGCCCTTTATCTCGTCCCATTGCTTATAGCCCAGGAACTCAACATTTGCTTTTAATTTTTCACTTTTAATTTTTAATTCTTCTTCAAGCGGTCCTCCTCCAATCACTTTCAGTTTATACGGCAGGTTCTTTGCTGCCTCTATCAGCGTGTTCACGCCCTTTTCGTGGCTCAGTCGTCCCACGTAGCAGTAATAGTCTTCCTTGCCGTATTCGTCTTTCTTGCATTTGTCCACGTCAATGAAGTTGCACAGTGTCATCAGCTTCTTCTTGTCAAATCCGCCCTGTGCCATTTTTTCTGCCATAAACTGACTGGGGCATACAAACACATCCGTGCATGCTTCCAGGCGTTCCCTGTTCCACGCAACGGCCTCTTTATATCCTATCATCGACGCCAGCGCAGAGCCTTTCATGCACTTATATGTCTTGCAGTTACTCTTGTCGCCGTTAAAGCACAGCTCGCATATATCGGTGCCGTTGCGCAAACAGTCGTATCTGGGGCACAGCAGCTTATAGTCGTGCAGAGTCCATGCCACCTTTATTCCCCGCTTATGCGCCAGTTCTGCCATCACGGGCGACAGCTGTGTGTGTATGTTGTTAAGATGCACCACGTCCGGCTTAAAGTCGTCCAACAGGCTGTTAAACTTCGTCTTCACTTCGTTAGAGCCGAACGGACGTGTAAATGCCATCAGCTTACTCATGTTCTGCGGAAAATATTTGCTCCATTGCGTACTTATATTTTCCGGATAGTCCATGGCAAACACTGCCACTTCATGCCCATGCTGCTTTAACAGCTGTTCTAAGTTGAGCATGTATATGCAATCACCGCCACGGCGGTAATAGAATTTATTGGATAGTAAGATTTTCATTATATCGGTAATTAAAAAAAGTACTTATTCCTTTCAATCACATAATAATGATTAATAAAATCAAGCACTATATATTGTAATAATATCAACTATATTCTAGTCTAAATATCTTTAATATTCTACGACAAGAATCCATAAACTTTTATGAAATTTTGGCATGCTTTATCCCAAACAAGTTGTATTTTTATCTTGTCAGAAGCATTTTTACCCATATTTTTCAATATATCTGGATTAGTAAAGAGTTCATGTATTTTATTTATCCATTTATCAACATCAAGGTTTCCGTCAAGTATTATTCCATCTTTATTATTTTCTATTAAGACTTCTGAACCGGCAGTCATTGTTGATAATACAGGACATCCAAAATACATTGATTCTAATATAACCATTCCATATATTTCATAGCTAGAAGCTAGAAGAAACAAATCAGCAGAAGCATAAAGAGCTGGTAAATCTTCTTGATTTTTCTTACCTAGAACTATAACATTATCAATGTGATCATTCGTTATTGTGAATTTTATTTCTTCAAATAACGGCCCGTCACCTACAAGAACTAAGCAATAATCATCAGACAACTGTTTCATTAGTTTTAATAGAAATAATGGATTTCTTCTTGATTCCATTTTCCCGATATATAGCATAAGTTTTTTATTTGCCAGCCCATATTTTTGTCTGAAATCATTTTCTATTCTACAATTATTGAATTTACTTTCATCCAATCCTATAGGAGTAATTATCACTTTTTTATTGCTATATTTATTTACATATCTTTCAGCAGCATCAGTTTTACATCCAATTGCATCAACATTTTTTAAAGTACTTTTTCCAAATGTACAATTAAAAATTTTCTCAAGTTGCTTTAATACAGGTTTTAGTGTAGTATTATAATTACCTTGTATTAACACACATCGTGTATTGTGATTCTTTGCCCATCTTGAAACAAGATACGACATATACATGCCCAATTCATGTATTTGTATGACATCTGGCTTTAACAGATTCAACAGTTTTTTCCAACCATTAAATATGCATAAAGATTGATTAATAGAATGATATTTTAGATAGTATATATCTAAATTAGAACTAGAATTTCCATATCTAATATGATTTGATTCAGGTCCTCCCATAATTAATGAAACCTTATATCCTTTTTTAATGAGAGCTTTGGCTAATCCTAGTTCTTGACAATTGTAAGTGTTATAATCAATATAAGAACCAGATGTCCGGAAAATAACGATATGCTTCATTTCTAATACCCTTTTATCATTTTTTGAAAAGATAGAACCATTCTCATAAGCCACTTATGTCTAGGATAGTTTTCGCCAACATATATTTTTAGCAACTTAAATAAATATTTTACCAATATTCCGATCTTTATTTTACCTCTTCTAAGATGCAAATTAAGAAAATATCGATTTTCTAGTTTCTTTTCTATTCCTTGACTTTTAGAAACCTGTTTAATATCGACTGCATGAAGTACACAATCTTCTTTTATTGTATCGAAAGCTGTTTCACCATATTCTGTCCTTATAATAATATTGCTACTTCCCATATTATTAACGTATAGCCTCGTATAATTGTCACCTACTGAAATGTCAGCATCAATATTTAATTTATCTGTACAATAGAGACATCGACGATTACAAAATATATCTTTTACGGCTAGTCTAGACTCTTTATCAAGAAATAAAGTTTTTTTCTCAAATTGTAGTTTCATATTCCCTGGCCAACCACATTCATCTTTAGACCTAAAGTATAGATTTTCCAGTTTACCAAACATTGGATTTTCTTTGTTATTAAAATAGCGCCACACATTATAATTCATAGTTTTGTCACAAAACAATCCAATAAGCAAATAATTTCTATCTTCCAAATTAAGCCTACCTATAAGATTTCTGAAACCATGAATAGCACAACTGGTTCCGACTATAATGATTCTTTTTTTCTTGTTTTTACAAATATATCTTGATGCTTCTTCGTGTGAAACGGGGATATATCTTGATCCACCAATAATTTTTGTATCTAAACAATCTTTGGTATAAGACTTACTTTTGACAATTTCTGAGTAATTGAATGTATCAATAAGAAATGCCGTATCATAAATCCCTTTATTTAATAATTTATTAATTAGAGATGTGCATATACCCCCACTAGTTGTATTTTTTAATAAGATATCGTTTTTTATATACCCTATATATGCCTTGCGAACATTTCCAACTAAATAATTAGAATTTTTTATTGAGGGTTGAGATTGGACATCTTTTCCGGGACATATATCCAAGCATAGTCCACAATTGATGCATTGCTCATTGTTTATATTCGGTTTGGCAATACCTTTGCATATTATCATCTCAATGCAATTTCGTGGACATATTCCTGCACAAATACCACAAGAACAACATAGTCCTTTTCGGACGATAGAATTGACATTGTCTTTCATTAAATATATTTTTTTATGCTATCAAAGCAATTACTCCGTTGTATTATTTTTAGATTTTGTTCTATTACTTTCTTTTCAATTTTAAACTTATCAGCCATGTCATTTATAATGTTGCTAATAATTTCATCATTGTCATTTATATTAAGTAAGTAGTTATCCTGTTGTAATAGTGATAATAGTTCTTTATATTTTATGGCCCAACCAATAGCAATACATGGTACACATTCTTTATATGCATGAACGATAGAATGGTAACGTGACGCTATTACAAAATCAAAATGACTTACAATTTGCTGATATTGGAAACAAGATAATACACGCCTAATAACAGTAACTGAATTATCTTGGCTAAAAGAAGATTTTATTTCATCAGCAATTGCAATATCATCGGTTGCATGGCAAAGAATATAAACGTTAAATCCATTTTTACGTACAGTACTTATTGTCTTTGTAAATAAGTGAAGAGAATGTTCTCTGCCATATTGCTCATACATTCTTTTATTAGGAACAAAACCTACACTAGAATTTGTTATTTCTATATTAATATGTTCGTCCTTATCTAAAAAAGACTCGATTTCCTTATTCTGTAAAACAAGATCACTTGATAAGACTACATTAGCTTTTGGAGAAAATTTTAATAGTTTGTCAACACCATCTTTTTCTCTTGCAAAACAGATGCAAGGATATTTCATATAATGCTGTATCAAAATGTGCATTAATTTTTGTATAATTCCACTGCCATAATCAAATGGACCAAATGATTGTGGCATTAAAAAAACCTTTGTACCAGTCCATTTTGAAAGAGCAATTTTAAATAAATAACGAAGAGAAGGATATAGACCTAATTTTGAACAAAGCTCCAACCCGCTAACATCAATCATGATATCTGCATTTCTGTATGCTTTTATCAAAGATATTAATTTACTATATTTGTTTTTTGTTTTTCCTTCTATGTTCTTACCATTTCTTTTCGAAAAGATGAACATGTCATTTATTGTATCAATTTCGCTTAGTCCATTAGGTAGTTGCAATATAAAATGTGGAGAATTAAACATTCGTATACATTCATTTACGGATATAAACATCATTGCTTCTGCACCTTTATTAATAAAATTTCCTCCAGAAATAAGTATATTCATAATTATATTATTTTTAACCAATGCTTGCAAATATTTGTAATATTCAATTGTTCTCTCACTTTTATACTTTCTTTCGCTAGTAGCTTTCTTTTGTTTATATCTGTAATTAACATCTTTAATGATTCTGCGATTCCATCTTCATCACCAACTTTTACTAAACATCCATTAACGCCATCATTTATAATAGCCTTAGCTCCACCTATAGGGCAATCCGTTGCTATTGTAGGAGTTCCTATTGCCATTGCTTCTAACATTGTATTAGACATCCCTTCAAAATCAGAAGTTGATATATATATTGAAGCTTCATTCATTTTATTATATATATCATCAGAAAATCCTTTAAATTTAATACTATTTCCAATATTCATTCTTTTGATTTCAGATAATAAACTATTAGTAAAAATGCCATTATGATAAGTCGTATCTCCATAAATATGAACATTCCAATTAGGAAATTCTTTTGCAATTTTTGCCCAACTTCTAATTAACAATCCAAAATTCTTTTGTGGCACTACACGCCCGACTGCAATAATAATATTTTCACGTTCATCTATAGGCTTAGGAATAGGTAATAAAGACGTATTTATTGGATTTTGTATAATAACGGATTTTTTACGAATAGCATTTCCAAAATACTTTTTTGCATCTTCTGTTTGAAATACACAATATGAAGCATGACGAAAAGCCCAATTTCTAATTAACTTCATATATTTCTTGCGTGGAATGGTGTTTGGGTCATTTCGTTCAGATACGATGTTATTAATTTTAAGCCCCAAACTAGCTAACACACAATAAGCACTTACATCAGGGAAAAATGAAATAAAAGTATAGTCTCTATTTTGTTTTATATATCTTCTAAACTTTATCAACTTGTCAAATATTTTTATAATTTTATTGTTTTTGTCAGAAACAATCCTATCAATTCGTATCTTTTCGTTTATTTTATATGCAGCAACATTTCGGGATCCACTTGCCATTATTTTCACATCTATTCCCATATCAACAAGTTGATTTGCAATATTAATGAATGCTCTTTCTGCACCCCCTCCACCCAAAGTAGCAGTAGCGATAATAACTTTTTTCATAATACAAACCGTTAAATAAAGAAAAGTATGCTTACCATAAATACATATATACTTTAGTTTTTCATAATCAAATTATATATGCAAATCTATAAATTTTGCATTTCCTGCAATTGCAGCATACTTTGAAAAACATGTACTAGAATACATTTCTGGTGCAATAACATGTCCTTTCCTAAAATTGGTTGACTTCTAACAAGCCATTCCCTGATTAAAGTTGA
>ENA-ORTN01002984-ORTN01002984.1-human-gut-metagenome-genome-assembly--contig:-NODE-2984-length-12633-cov-7.738512_pt1 | contig 12633 bp, 9 predicted proteins | sample MGYA00242070_ERZ509189 | MGnify/ENA primary metagenome ERZ509189 (study PRJEB26280, sample SAMEA2338821) | human gut metagenome | biome: human gut; feature: human-associated habitat; material: faeces...
TGCAGCATGCTCTCGCCGCCGTCGTAGCGGTCGGCAAAGCAGGTCTTGGAAATGCGGAACTTCTCGCCGTTGCGGGGTGTGCCCTCGTACTTGCCAAAGCACTGCTCCCGCAGGCGCGGCTCACACCGGGCGGGGATGCCGGTGGCATCGGCGATGGCTTTTGCCGTGTCGGCGGCGCGGGACAGGGGAGAATACAGGATCTCGTCGATGGCATAGCCGCCGGCCTTCACCTTCTGGCCCAGGGCCCGAGCCTGTGCACGGCCCCGCTCGGTGAGGGGACTGTCGGTCATGCCGCAGATCTTGTTTTCCACGTTCCACACGGTCTCGCCGTGGCGGGTAAAATACAGCTTGTGCATGGCAGCTCCTTACTCGGACTCTTCGTCGGTGCGCAGTTCGTCCCGGATCGTATCGCAGAGGTCCGTGATGTCACTTGTCAGATGGTCAGTGGTCAGCCGGTCCAGAAAGTCGTAAACGCGCTCGTCACCAAAAGCATGTCGCTCGTGGTTTTCGTTGAGAATATCGCCCCAGTCGCTGCCCAGAACGGTGCGGAATGTTTCCAGAGGGGAACAATGGACCAAAAGGAACACATTCCGCATGGCAAGGTGGAATACAAAGCTGGCGCTCAGGCCGGTGCCGAGCAGCTTTTTTGCGCAGCCGGATGGGAGACACTCCATGGCTTCGTCTGCAAAAGCCCGCTCCAGAAGGGCGGGGTCATAGGCGTTGGCCTCTTCCAGAAGAGCGGGGATCTCATCTTCCGGAAAGCCAAGAAAACGCAGAGCGTGATTCAGGTCCATAAAGTCCTCCTTACTTGCAGTAGCCCGCTTCGATCTCCTGGATGCGGGCATAGAAAAAGTCGTTGGCGGGGGTGGGCATGTCGTACTTTTTGGCCCGGGCGCGCACCACACCGGCAAACTCCTCCACCTCGGTGGGGCGCTTTGCCAGCACGTCCTGCCGCATGCTGGGCATGCCGTCCGGGTTGAAGGTGGGCATGGCAGTGCGCAAAAACTGCTCGTCGTTGTCGCGGGGCAGGGGCACGCCCTCCAGATTGGCCAGCCGGATGACCTCCTGCATGGCCTCGTGCATCTTGGCCTGTGCCTCAGCCGACCGGCACAGCCCGCCGTAGGTCAGGTCAAAGGCGGCGGCTGCCTGATTCAGACCGTCGTTCACCATCAGCTTGTTCCACTGCTTGTACAGGATGTCGCTGCAGGGTTCGTTGGCGATGCCGCAGGCGTCCAGATAGTCGGCCACGGCCTGCACACGGCCGGTCATAGCACCGTCCCGCTCGCCGAACTGGATCTTGCCTGCCTGGTTGAACACCAGTGTGCGGCCGCTGCGGGTGGCATCCATACCGATGGCCACGCTCCACAGGGTGCGGCCAGGGTAGGCGGTTTCGATGTGCTCCTCGCTGGTGATGCCGTTGAGCACGCTGAGGATGACGGTGTCCGGGCCCACAAAGTTCTTCATGTCGGCAATGGCCTGGTCCAGCACGGTGGCCTTCACCGCCACCAGCAGCAGGTCCACCGGCTTGCCCTGGGCCGGGGTGACGTAAGAAAACCGGCATTCCTCGCCGTTGCACACCACCGGCTGGGCGGCGTAGCGGGCAATGCGGGCTTCGTCGGCAATCACCTGCACGCCGGGCATTTTGCGCCCGAACAGGATGCCAAGGGCCCCCAGACCGATGAGGGCCGAAGTTCTGATCTGATTCATAACAGTTCCTCCGAAATCTTCTGCAGGGTGCCGTCCGGCAGCAGGTGCACCCGGCTGCCCTCGTCGATGCCCAGCCGGGTGAGTTCTTTGTCCGGGCAGGGCAGGGTGCAGCAGGCACCGTCGGTGCCCTCCAGCACCACATCGCACAGCACGGGCTGCCCGGCGGGCAGTTCCTCACAGCCGTACATCTGCTCTTCAATGCGCAGCACACGGTATTCCGGCATGGCACAGCGCTCCTTTGCATTTATGATAAGTATAATCGTATTATAGCGCAACCGGCTGCCGCCGTGCAAGAGGTTCCTTTGCCGGGTCTTTGCCGCCCCGGCGGCTTGACAGTGCGGTAGGGGAATTGATACAATAAACAGTATCACACAAAACGGGGGAACAGCATGAATATTACGGAACTTCGTTATCTGGTGGCCATCATGAAGTGGGGCTCGGTGAGCGCGGCGGCAAAGCAGATGTACGCCGCCCAGCCCAACGTGAGCAAGGCGCTGAAGAACCTGGAAGAGGAATACGGCATCCGCATGTTTGAGCGCTCGTCCACCGGCATGATCCCCACCGAACAGGGACGGCACTTCATTGAGCAGGCTCAGCGGGTGCTGCAGGAGGTGGACCGGCTGGACGCTGACGCCCGCCGTCGGCAGGGCGAGTGCGCAGAGCTGCGGGTGGCCCTGCCCCATGCCACCTATGCGTCCTATGCGGCGGTGGATTTTCTGCAGCAGGCGGCGGGCAGCGAGCAGCTGCGGGTGCACATCCGGGAGGCCGGTTCCATGGAGGGGCTGGACTTTGTGCTGCGCCGGGGCTACCATCTGGCCCTGCTGCGCTACGCCGAGGAGGACGAGGACTACTACAGCCGCTACTGTGCCCGGCGCGGGCTGCACCGGGAGCAGATCATGGAGTTTGAGTACCGGCTGCTGGTGAACCGCGACAGCCCTCTGGCCCGGCACGAGGTGCATGACCTGGCCGAGCTGAACCGCTACACCGAGGTGCTGCACGATGACTTCCAGCTGCCGGGCGAGGAGGGCAGCAGCCTGCGCTGGCAGGTGAACGAGAACCGCCGGGTGCATGTGTACGAGCGGTGCAGCCAGTTCTCCATTCTGCAGAGCCTGCCCACGGCCTACATGTGGGCGTCGCCCATGCCGCAGCGGGCACTGGAACAGTACCATCTGGTGCTGAAAAAATGCCCGGCCCAGAACCAGCGTATGCGGGATGTGCTGGTGTACCCGGACAAGGGCGGGCTGCGGCCGGAGGAAGAAAAGTTCATCGAGCTGCTGCGCCGTCAGGCGGCCCTGACCGTAAAGTAAGGGGCAGACCGGTTAAGAACTGGTAAAAACCAGGACCGCAAAAACCGCCGGGATCGGCAAAGAAATTTGACCCCACAGCCGGAACGATGTGTCGTTCTGGCTGTTTTTGTGTGCAGATAAGCGCAAAAAAGAAACGGAGCTGCAACTAAAAAACTTTGCTGGTATATCAATTTGGATATGCCGGTATGCCGGAACCAGAGTATCGCTTTTATGAAAAATATGTTAACATGAGCACAGAAAGTTGGCTGTCCTGCATGGAAAAGATGGGATGATTTTCCAGACGGAACAGCAAAACCGAAAAGGAGGTTTCTGGTATGATCAGTTTCTTACTCTGTCTTGCGATCCTGATCGTGGGCTACGTTGTCTACGGTAAGATCGTGGACAACACCTTTGGCCCGGACGACCGCGAAACGCCCGCTGTGCGCATCAACGACGGTGTTGACTATGTCGTGATGCCTCAGTGGAAGCTGTTCCTGGTCCAGCTGCTGAACATTGCAGGTCTGGGCCCCATCTTCGGTGCCATGCAGGGCGCTTTGTGGGGGCCGGTGGTCTTTTTGTGGATCACCTTCGGCACCATCTTTGCAGGCGGTGTGCATGACTACTTCTCCGGCATGATGAGCGAGCGCAACGACGGCGCTTCCATTGCCGAGATCACCGGCAAGTACTTAGGCCCCGTGATGCAGAACGTCATGCGTGTGTTCTCGGTGGTGCTGCTGATCATGGTCGGCACCGTGTTCGCCGTGGGCCCTGCCGGCCTGATCGTGGAGCTGTGCAGCCAGAGCGGCGCTTCCGGCGTGCTCACTTCGCTGCTGTTCTGGCTGATCATCATTCTGGTGTACTACTTCATTGCCACCTTCATCTCCATTGATGCGGTCATCGGCAAGATCTACCCCATCTTCGGCATCTGCCTGATCATCATGGCTGTGGGCGTCATCGTTGGCATCTTCACCAACCCCGCCTACACCATCCCGGAGATCTGGGATCATTTCGGCAGCATGCATCCGTCGGGCACCCCGATCTGGAGCTTCATGTTCATCACCGTTGCCTGCGGTGCCATTTCCGGCTTCCACTCCACCCAGTCGCCCCTGATGGCGCGCTGCATGAAGAGCGAGAAGCAGGGCCACTTCGTCTTCTATGGCGCGATGGTCTCCGAGGGCATCATTGCCCTGATCTGGGCCGCTGCCGGCTGCTCCCTGTATGAGGTCACCGGCGGTCTGAACACCGGTCTTGCTGCGGCGCTTGCCAACGGTCAGTCCGCTGCCATCTATGACGTTTGCCTCAAGACCATGGGCGGCATCGGTACTGCGCTCGCCATGCTCGGCGTCATCGCCTGCCCCATCACCTCCGGCGACACCGCGTTCCGTTCCGCGCGTCTGGTGCTGGCCGACTGGCTCAAGCTTGATCAGAAGAGCATGAAGAACCGTCTGGTCCTCTGCATCCCCGTGCTGGGCATCGGCGCCTTCCTCGGCATCGGCAATGCCCTCGGCAAGATCGATTATACCATCATTTGGCGTTACTTCAGCTGGACCAATCAGACCCTCGCTATGATCGTTCTGTGGGCCGCCTCCATGTACCTCTTCTATGAAAAGAAGAACTACTGGATCACCGCCGTCCCCGCTACCTTCATGAGCGCGGTCTCCGCCACCTATTTCCTGCTGGGCAACGAGTGCCTCGGCAAGCTGATCAACACCAAGACCGCGGAGGGTGCTACTGTTTACAACACAGCGGTCGCCTATCCCATCGGTATCCTGGTCGCGGCTCTGTTCCTCGGCATCTTCCTGTATACCATCAAGAAGCGCCACACCCAGCCGCACTACGAGACCCTGCACAAGTAAACCCTATTCCGCAAAGCGGCGAGAGCGTCCCTCCCGCCGCTTTGCTCACTCTGGAGGAGCGATTATGAGCTTTGCACCTGTACGCCTTGGAAACACCGTCTTGGAAGCGGAGACCGCGGCCGCGGACCGAAAGTCCTGCCGCCGCTTCGGCCCCTGCGGTGTGGGAGAAAAGGCACTATATCTCAATGATCTTCTCATCGACCGGCACTTTTACGTCGGCTTCGGCTCCGTGCGGCGCGTTTTCAAGCGCGTGGCGATGAGCCAGGGCGGCTTCAGCGGCAAGGGTGCGTTTGGCTCCATCCCCTACCTCGTCGTGCAGTACGACGACGGACAGGAGAAGCAATGCACCTTCAAGCGTGAGGAGGACGTGGACGAGCTGCTTGCCTATCTGGGGCAGGTGCATCCTGAGATTCCGCGCCTGAGCGTCGGCGGCGAGCAGCGGCTTGCAAAAAAGGCGCAGCAGGAGGCATCCCGCTACCTCAAGGAGCTCACACCGCAGGCGCAGAGCGCGCGCGAGGAGCTGGAGCGCGCGGATGCAAAACTCTCCCCGACGGCGCGGGAGACGATGTATCAGCAGAAATTCCATCTCTACCGAAATCTGACGAAGCCGTCGGAGCGGCTGTACCTTTCCTTTGCGAAAGCGGGCGCGTCCGGCGAGGCGCAGAATCCGTCGTATCTGATCAATGAAATCCGGAAACTCTTCCCGGAAATTCTGGTGCGGGATATCGAAAAAGAAGAAAATCCGGAGGAAAAACTGGAAATGCCGCGTTCCGGGGAGGCACTGTTTCTGGAGGAGCTTGGAAAGGCGGCAGAGGGCGAGATGAATCCGCTGTTTGAAGAGCTTTACCGCTGGTATGCGGCACATCCGGAGGCGGGGATTCCGGCGGAGACGTATCGGAAGGCTGCCTTTCTGCGCTGTGCGGACGGTGTGATCGGAAGGAGTGCGGCATCGGCGCTGTACGGGGATACCCTGAAAAACAGTGCGACACGGCTGGAAAAGTATGCGGCATGTGCGTTTGCCCACTTTATGGAGTTCGGACTCCAGATCCGCGATCGGGATCAGTATGAACTGAAAGCGGCAGATATGGGAACGGTCATGCATGAAGCGCTCGAAAAGTTTTCAAAAAAACTGCAGGAAAATGGCGAGACATGGAAGACTGTCGGGGATGATACCCGTGACCGCCTGATCGAGGAGTGCGTCGAGGAGACGATGGCAGATTACGGAAACACGATTTTCCAGAGCTCAAGCCGGAATCAGTATCGCATCATCCGCGTAAAGCGGATTCTGAAACGGACGGTGTGGGCGCTGCAGCAGCAGATTCGGCAGGGAGAATTTGAGCCGGGAGAGTTTGAGGTTTCCTTTTCCATGGAGGATTCACTGTCGGCGATCAACATTGATCTGTCGGAGCATGAGAAGATGCGCCTGCGCGGACGGATTGACCGCGTGGATCTCTGTGAGACGGACGATAAGGTCTATGTGAAAATTATCGATTACAAGACGGGAAATACATCGCTTGACCTGGTGGCGCTCTATTATGGGTTACAGCTGCAGCTGGCAGTTTATCTGGATGCGGCGGTGGAGCTGGAGCAGAAAAAGCATCCGGGTAAGCTGGTGGAGCCTGCGGGGGTATTTTATTATCATATTGATGATCCGATCCTCGATCAGGAAGAAGATGAGACCGATGAGGCGTGGGGCAGACGGATGCTGAAAGCGCTGCGGATGGATGGCCTTGTAAATGCAGATCGGAAGGTGGTGGAGCTTCTCGACCGTGTACTCGAGGACGGAACGACGTCGGATGTGATTCCGGTTGGAAAGAAGAAGGATGGTAGCTATACGAGTTATTCGAAAGTGGCATCGTCGGAGCAGTTTGATGTGATTCGGACATACACCAGAAAGAAGGTACGTGAGATCGGCGAGGGCATTTTCTCGGGAAATGTAAAAATTTCGCCATTTCAGCGGGATGGAGCAACGGCATGCGCATATTGCGAATATCAGGGAATCTGCGGATTCGATCAGAAAATTCAGGGATATGAATACCGTAAATTAAAGGGCATGGATACAGAACTGCTGATGAAGGCAATGCAGGAGACAGCACAAAGAGATCAAAAAGAGTGACTGCTTTTGAAAAAGTGAAATATGGTGCATTTTTTCCAAGTGAGGGAAAGAAAATCAGCCAGAAAGAAGAGGGAAAGAACATGGCAGTAAAATGGACAGCGGAACAGCAGAAAGTCATTGATGCGAGAGACCGGAATCTTCTGGTCAGCGCGGCGGCGGGTTCCGGAAAGACGGCGGTTCTGGTAGAGCGGATCCTTGCAATGGTGAAAGACCCTGTGCATCCAATCGACATTGACCAGCTTCTTGTCGTAACCTTTACGCGTGCGGCGGCAGGAGAAATGAAAGAGAGAATCGGCCGCGCTCTGCAGCAGAGCCTTGCGGAAAACCCGGAAAATGAGCATTTACAGCGGCAGCAGACCCTGCTTCACCATGCGCAGATCAGCACGATTCACGGATTCTGTTCGTACGTTATCAAAAATTATTTTCAGATGATCGATCTTGATCCGGTGTACCGCATGGCGGATGAAGGGGAGATCCGTCTGATGAAAAGCGATGTGATCCAGAAGGTCATGGAAGAACGCTTTACGGAAAAGGAGTCTGCATTTACACGGTTTGTGGAGAGCTACGCGGCGGGAAAGCAGGATGACGGGCTCGATGCACTTGTGCTGAAACTGTATGAGTTTTCCATGAGCTATCCGTGGCCGGAGCAGTGGCTCGAAGAGTGCCGGGCGGCGTACCAGATGGATTCACCGGAAGCAGTGCAGGAGAGTATCTGGGTACAGGAGCTGATGAGCGAGGCGAAAAAGCGGCTCTCGAGTATTCTGGAAGGGATTCAGGAAAACCGGAAAACAGCAGTAAGCTCTGGAGGACCGTATTTATATGATGAGGCGCTGGCTTCTGACCAGCAGATGGTGGAAGAACTGCTGGAAACAGAATCGTTTGATGAACTGGTGCGCGCGATGGCCGGAATGAAGTTTAAAGCACTTTCGCGGAAAAAGGCAGACGATGTGAGTGAAACGCTGAAAGATCAGGTAAAGGCGGAGCGCGATGCATGCAAAAAGGAGCTGCAGAAGTTAAAAGAGCAGTTCTTTGAGAAGGACAGCGCTGCGATTGCGGAGGAGATTGCCGACTGCCGGGAGCCCATCGGGGTGCTGATTGATCTGACGGAGCAGTTTGCAAAAGCGTTTGCGGAGAAAAAACGGAGCAAAAATATTCTCGATTATGCCGATCTGGAACACTTTGCGCTTGAAATTCTCGTGCAGCAAAAAGACGGCTGCCTGGTGCGGACCGATGCGGCGCGGGAGCTGTCGGAGCAATTCCGGGAAATTATGATCGATGAGTACCAGGACAGCAACTTTATCCAGGAGGCACTGCTCTCTGCGGTGTCCGGTGAGGAGGACGGCAGGTGGAACCGGTTTATGGTCGGCGATATCAAACAGAGTATCTACGGATTTCGTCTGGCGCGGCCGGAGCTGTTTCTGGAAAAATATCGCACGTATCAAAAAGACGGAGAAAGCCAGCAGAGGATTGATCTCGATAAAAACTTTCGAAGCCGGCCGGAGGTGCTTGCAGGGGCGAACTATGTGTTCCGTAAGCTCATGAGTCCGGAGCTTGGCGGCATTGCGTATGATGAGGCGGCGAGCCTCCATGCGGGTGCGGCGTTCCCGAAGAAAGAAGAGGGAAATACGGATCCGTGGCAGAGGGCATACGAAACGGAGCTTCTGCTGCTGGACGACCAGGCGCCGGAGCTGGAAGATGATAAATCCCGCGAGACGAAGATGGAAACGGAGGCGGCTGCCGTTGCGGCGCGCATCCGGGGAATGGTTGGAAATGAGGAAGTTGTGGATAAGGAGACCGGGGAATACCGGAAAATCCAGTACCGGGATATCGTCATTTTGCTCCGTGCGGTCAGCGGCTGGTCGGAGACGTTTTCGCGTGTGCTCCAGGCGGCTGGAATTCCGGCTTACAGTACATCAAAAACAGGGTACTTTTCCACGCAGGAAATTGTTACGGTGCTGAATTATCTGCATCTGTGTGATAATCCATGTCAGGAGATTCCATTTACGGCCATTCTGCGTTCCCCCATCTGCGGATGCACAGACACGGAGCTTGTAGCGGTGCGTTGTGTGGATAAAGACGTGAAAATTTACGAGGCATGTGGAAAATATGCGGCGATGGGGGATGATGAAGCACTCCGGGAGAAGCTGAGGAGGTTCCTTGCACAGCTCGAAACGCTGCGAAGCCGCGTGCCGTATACGCCGATCCATGAGCTGATCACACAGATTCTCGAGGAGACGGGCTACGGCGGCTATGCATCTGCAATGCCGGGTGGTGTGCAGCGGCGGGCAAATCTGGAGATGCTGGTGGAAAAGGCGGTGGAATTTGAGGCGACGAGTTACCGTGGACTGTTCAACTTTATCCGTTATATCGAGCAGCTTCAGAAGTATGAAGTCGATTTCGGCGAGGTGAATATTTACGGGGAGAGCGCAGACACGGTGCGTATCATGAGTATTCACAAGAGTAAAGGACTGGAATTCCCGGTTGTATTCCTCTCGGGCATGGGCAAATCGTTTAACCAGATGGACAGCCGTGCGGCGCTTGTACTCCATTCCCGGATGGGCATCGGCGCGGATGCGATCGATCCGGAGCACCGCGTCCGTCAGGCGACACTGCCGCGGCAGATCATCCGGCAGAGCATGAAGCTGGAAAATCTGGCGGAGGAGCTGCGGGTGCTTTACGTTGCCATGACGCGCCCGAAGGAGAAGCTGATTATGACGGGCATGGCGTCGAAGCTGGAGAGCCGCGTGAAGCAGTGCGCGGCACATGCGGGGCGGCAGGAGGAGCTGCTGTCATATCAGACATTGAGCAGTGCATCCGGGTATCTCGACTGGATTTTGCCGGCATTTTCGAGAAACCGGTGTTTCGACGGGCTGTATGAACAATTCGGTCTGGCAGGGAATGCGGACAATCCGCTGTATGCAGAGAAAATTCCGGTAACGATCCGCCTTGTATCACCGGCAGGACTTGTTGAGGGAGAGGTGCTGCATCAGATGGAGCGCGCGGTGAATGAGCAGAAAATCATGGAAATTCCGAAGCAGCCGCCGAGAGAAGCGGCGCTGAAGGAACTTGTGGAGGAGCGGTTTGCCTACCAGTATCCGTATGAGAAGGAAAAACAGATTCCGGTAAAGGTTACCGTTTCACAGCTGAAGAAGGCCGGGATGGAGGAATCCGAGATCGGAAAAGAGCTGTTCGCGCAGGAAGAACTCGTACCAATTGTGCCGGGCTTTCTGAAAAAGGATCATGTTGCGGCTCTGACGGGCTCTGACCGCGGAACGGCGTACCACCGCCTGCTGGAATGTCTCGATTACCGCAGAGCGTACAGCATCACAGAGCTGATGGCACAGACGGAGGAATTGATTGCAGAAGGAAAGATGACGAAAGAAGCAGCGGAATGCATTTATTTCAAATCAATCCTCGCTTTCGCAAAAAGTCCGGTTGGAATGCGGATGCGGAATGCCTTTTTGAATGAAACCCTGAAACGGGAGCAGCCGTTTGTGATGTCCGTTCCGGCAAGTGAGGCAGATCCGTCCTATCCGGAAGATGAAACCATTCTCGTGCAGGGAATCATTGACGCATGGTTCCCGGAGGGGGATGAGATTGTTCTTGTGGACTACAAAACGGACCGTGTGAAAGAAGTCGGGGAGCTGAAAAAGCGGTATGAAAAACAGCTCGCCTATTACCAGCAGGCACTGGAGCGGACGACAGGGAAGAAAGTGAAAGAGAAAATTATTTATTCGCTGGCACTGGATGAAGAGTTGGTATTGTAGGAAAAAACTACTAGAAAAAACAACTGTCAAAACAGGGATAAAGTATGATATCATAGTTGAGAAACAAACAGGTATTGAGAAATAAAGAGAAAAAAGGAGATTCAGCGATGATTCGAAAAATTGTTCAGATAGAGGAAGACAGATGTACAGGATGCGGGCTTTGTGCGCATGCCTGTCATGAAAGTGCGATTGCGATGGTTGACGGGAAGGCAAAGCTGATCCGGGATGACTACTGCGACGGATTCGGCGACTGCCTGCCGGTCTGTCCGGCAGATGCGATTTCGTTTGTGGAGCGGGAGGCGCTGCCGTACGATGAGGAGGCGGTAAAAGAGAACCAGCGGAAGGCAAAAGAGGCGGCCGGGCAGGAGAATACCGGAGCAGGAAAAGCAGGTGAAAACAGCTGGGCGATTGACCGTGCAGATGCGCAGGAAAATTCTGCAGCAGTTCCGTCCCGGCTCCGCCAGTGGCCGGTGCAGATCAAGCTGGTGCAGGAGCGGGCTTCGATGTTTGCAGGAGCAGACCTTCTCGTTGCGGCGGATTGTACAGCGTATGCGTATGGAAACTTCCACCAGGATTTTATTCGGGATCATGTCGTTCTCGTAGGCTGTACAAAACTTGACGATATCGATTATTCCGAGAAACTTGCGCGGATTTTCATGAGGAATGATATTAAGAGTATCACGGTTGCACGCATGGAGGTTCCGTGCTGCGCAGGAATGGAGCGTGCCGTGAAGATGGCGCTGAAAGAGAGTGGAAAGAAGATTCCGGTGAAAACCGTGGTGATTTCTACGGAGGGGGAAATTTTGTAGAAAATCAGATATAGTAATTAGCGTGTGCCCTTAAAAGTTATTTTACAATTGGTACATTCTGCTTTGTGGAATATGTAAGACGAAAAAAATGAAAAGCTCGGTAAGAGGTATTAGAAAAATGAGTATGACGAAGATACAAGAGGAGCTTCTTGGTGCGCTGATCGGTCTGGCCCGGTCGGTAGATGGAAGAGGAGAAGCAGCAAAAGGTGAATCGCAGGAGTTTTCCAGCGGTGACAGCAATGGTCACCGCCCGGACAAAGCCACGCATGAGATTCTGCTTGGCGGAATTTGTGCGGCAAATCCGGAAAAAGAGCTGAGGGAAGAAGAGGGGAAATCCTGGATTGTACGCGTGGAGGCAGAAAAGAACCGTCTGAATCCGGATTGCGCAGTGTGCAAGGGAAAATGCGGCAGAACAGATAACTATGATCTCGAAGAAATGGAGACAGATGAACCGTCGGACCGGGCACGAAAAGAGCAGATTCTTGCGGAATTGTTTCCGATGGCAGAAAAACTGCAGCAGCTTCGGAAAGAAACAAAAGAGCAAAACGAAGAATTGCAGGGGGCGGTTAATTTTTTGTATAAGGCATTGTTTGCGATTGGAAACTATGTCGGGGAAAAGAGTCTGCAGAGTGTGGTGCAGGAGATGAATAACCTTTTTGTTAAATTGGAAAATGTATTGAAATAAGTAGAAAATAAGAAAAATCCTCTGTCCGGAGTGTATAAAAAACCCCCGGAAACAGGGGATTTTTTGCGTTCTGCGCCAAGTGCATAAAACGTATTATCGCGTTTTCACAAAGTTTTGCAAAAGCAGACAAAATTGCAGACAGGCGCTTGCAACAGAAAAATGAATAGGTTATAACATTATAACAAGGCGGCAGGGAGAGCCAATACAAAGAAATGAGATTCTATTGGCATATAAACAGAAAAAATACAGGGGAAAAGATGAAAAGGGACGGAAGCGGGATGGAGCAGAAAAAATATATCCTTCTGGATGTTGGCGGAACGGAAATCAAAGGAAATGTGTCGGACAGAAATGGAGTAAGAACGAAAATCCGGAAATTTCCAGCACAGGCGCAGAAGAGCGGAGATTAG
>ENA-ORTN01002988-ORTN01002988.1-human-gut-metagenome-genome-assembly--contig:-NODE-2988-length-12616-cov-63.102460_pt1 | contig 12616 bp, 9 predicted proteins | sample MGYA00242070_ERZ509189 | MGnify/ENA primary metagenome ERZ509189 (study PRJEB26280, sample SAMEA2338821) | human gut metagenome | biome: human gut; feature: human-associated habitat; material: faeces...
GCATTTTGGCAACGCAGATGCCGTGCCGCAGCCGCCGAAGCGGTGCTTAAGCCGTTAGGCGGGAATTGTGCGGTGTTGCCTAAGATTTATGCCCGTCCGGGGCGTCGGAGACGCCGCCCCTACAACAAATTTGTTGGTTCGTTATACATTCTTAATGAAAAATCGGATTGGGCCCCGGCGGGGTCGGGTGACCCCGCCCTACCGAGAGTTTACAGGTTTGTAACGCGATTTAAAACGATTTGTAGGGAACGGTCTTGACCGTTCCGGGTGTTTTTCTTATTTCCCTTTTGTTGGAATATTGTCCATGGGTTTCGGAACGGTCAAGACCGTTCCCTACAGAGCAAAAATACATAGAAAGCAACACATGACAACAGGCAGCAGCCCACAAAATAGGGCCGCTGCCTGATTTTTTATTTATTTTGTTATATTACGATTAAAGTTTCTTCGGTTCCTTCTTTTCAAAGAAGGAACCAAAACTCCCGTAAAACAACTCACGCACCCGGCAGCAGGGCAACGGCATCGCGCAGGATGGTGAGAGGGTCCTCGCCGCGCAGGACATGCAGGCTGATGTAGGGGCGGCCTACGGCGTTGTAGATCACGCGGTGCGGCATGGCATCCATCATGGCCCCCATCTGCGCCGGGGTCACAACATCGGTGTACAAAATCAGATTGTCGTTGCGCTGCACGATCTCCACAATGCCTGCGCGGGCGGCTGTCACGCGCACCAGGCTGATGTCCACCAACCCCTGCACACTGCGCGGCGGGTCGCCGTAACGGTCAATCAACTCATCCAGTACATCCGTGGCATCGTCACGGGTGGTGATGGCCGCAATCTTCTTGTAGGCTTCGATCCGCCCGGCGGCATCGGGAATGTAGCTTTCCGGCAGATAGGCGTCCACCGTAATGTCAACAAGGCAATCACTCTTGTCCGGCGCAGCAGGCTCGCCGCGGGCGGCTGCAATGGCCTGGTTCAGCATTTTTACATACAGCTCGTAACCAACCGCTTCCATGTGGCCGTGCTGGCTGTGTCCAAGCAGGTTGCCCGCGCCGCGGATCTGTAAATCGCGCATCGCAATGCGGAACCCGGAACCAAAAGAGGTAAACTCCCGGATGGCTGAAAGCCGCTTGGAGGCAATTTCCGTCAACACTTTGTCGCGCTGGAAGGTGAAATAGGCATACGCCTTGCGGTTGGAGCGCCCCACACGGCCGCGAATCTGGTACAGCTGTGAAAGCCCCATGCGGTCCGCATTCTCAATAATCAGGGTGTTGCAGTTGCGCACATCCACGCCGGTTTCAATCAGGGTGGTGCAGACCAGCACGTCGATCTCGTTGTCCAACAGCTGCTGCCAAACCGAGGAAATCTGCTCCTCCGTCATTTTTCCGTGGGCGATGCCGACCCGCGCACCCGGCACCAGCTTTTGCACCTTGGCGGCGCACTGCTCAATGGTTTCGACTCGATTGTACAGGTAATACACCTGCCCGCCGCGGGCCAGCTCACGCCGGATGGCTTCGGCAATAATGGCATCGTCATATTCCAGCACATAGGTCTCAATGGGCTGGCGCTCAAAGGGCGGCTGTTCAATGGTGCTCATGTCCCGGATGCCGGACAGTGCCATGTTCAGCGTGCGGGGGATCGGCGTGGCCGAAAGGGTCAGCATGTCCACCCCGATAAAGTTCTCTTTCAGCTTTTCCTTGTGTTTTACGCCAAAGCGCTGCTCCTCGTCAATGATGACAAGGCCCAGGTCTTTGAACTTTACATCGTCCGAAAGCAGGCGGTGGGTGCCCACCACAATGTCCACTGTGCCGTCTTTCAGGCCGCGGATGGTCTCTTTCTGCTCTTTGGCGCTGCGGTAACGGCTGAGCAGCCCGATGCGGATGGGAAAGGCCTCCATGCGGGCGATGGCCGTGTTGAAATGCTGCCAAGCCAGAATGGTGGTGGGGGCCAGGATGGCGCACTGCTTGCCGCCCATCACGCATTTGAACGCGGCGCGCAGGGCAACCTCAGTCTTGCCCACGCCGACATCGCCGCACAGCAGGCGGTCCATCGGCCAGGGCTGCTCCATATCATGTTTGATCTCCGCCGCGCTGGAAAGCTGGTCCGGCGTTTCATCATAGGCAAAGCGCTGCTCAAAATCTCCCTGCCAGGTATCATCTGATGGGAAGGCATGACCGTGCGCCCTTTTGCGGCGGGCGTACAGCTCAATCAGTTCCTTGGCCATCTGCTCGGTAGCAGCGCGCACCTTCTTGCGGGTCTTGGTCCACTCGGCCCCGCCCAGGCGGCTGAGCTTGACATTCTCCGAATCCCCCGGCGCGGTGTAGCGGGAAAGCAGGTCCAGCTGGGTGACGGGAACATACAGCACATCTTTCTTATCGTACTCAATGCGCAGGTAGTCTTTGGTAACGCCCTGAACCGCCATTCGCTGGATGCCCGCATACCGGCCAATGCCGTGGTTCTGGTGCACCACCAGATCGCCCGGCGTGATCTCAGTCAGGCTGTTCAGGGCATCCTTGGCCTTTTTACGCTTTTTCTTCTGGGAGCTGGTTTCGCCAAAGGCACGGCCTGTCAGCAAAGCATACTTGGCAAACGGAAATTCGCACCCAGCGGAAAGGTGCCCCGCCAGAACCTGCACCAGCCCGGCAGCGGGGGCTGCTGCAGCATCGGTGGTAACCAGAATGCCTTTATCGCGCAGGTCGCGTGCCAGACCGGCTGCGGCACGGTCGGTGCCGGCCAGCAGGGTAACAGTATAACCGGCATCGCACAGCGGCTTCAAATCCTCCAGCAGCCCGGCGACTTCGCCATTCCAGGCAGGCAGGGCGTGAGCCGGGGTGTTGATGATATCTTTCAGCGGCTGATCCGGCATGCTGCGGGCAAAGTTCTCGGCACAGATGGTGCGGTAGTGTCCGGTTTTGGACCACAGGTAGCTTGGGTCCGCGTACAGGTTATCCAGCCCGGCGCAGAGGACGCCGTCCAGGATCAGGGATTTCAGTTCCTCGCCCCGGCGGTAGGCGGTCGCGCGGTCGGCTTCCCGGATGGAAGCAGGCTCTTCGGCCACAAGGATCGGGTCGTCAAAATAATCCAGCACGGTGGCGGGATGGGGGTAGCGCACGGCCAGGTATTTGTCCATGTTGACCGGCACGGCACCGCCATCCAGCAGGTCCAGATCGGCGGCCATACAGTCTGCCATGGCGGTTTTCTTTTTGCCGCGCTGCTTGGCCAAAAAGGCCCGAAGCTGCTCGGCGGCATCGGCAGGCTTGCCGAACAGAACTTCCCGCGCGGGACTCAGGTAAAACTTATCAATGGCATCCTCGCGGCGCTGGGTGGTCAGGTCAAAGGTGTGCAGGGTATCGATCTCATCACCCCAAAATTCCATACGAACCGGCATTTTCTGGTCGGGAGCAAAAATATCCACAATATCGCCGCGCACAGAGAACTGGCCGGGGCCATCCACCTGGGCCCGGCGGGTGTAGCCAGCACCAAACAAAGCGGCCAGCAGGTCATCCCGCAGCAGAGTATCCCCCGCATGGAGGGTGCGGGTGTTGGCGCAGAAATCCTCTTTTGGGGTGGTGAACTGGGTCAGGGCTTCCGCGGGCACAGCCACGGCGCGCAGCCGCCCGCCTACCAGCTCGCCCAGCACAGCCAGGCGGCGGTACTCGTATTCGCGGGCGGTGCCCTCAATGGGGCGCAACACATAGTCCCGCGCCGGGAACACGGCGGTGGGAATGCCCAGCGTGTTCAGGTCAGCAGCAAAGCGGGTGGCTTCGGCCTCGCCGGGGGTCACGATGCACAGCGGCTTATCCAACTGGCGGCACAGCGCGGCATACACCTGTGCGCGGCCGGATGCGGGCAGCCCAAACAGGGCGCATGCACCTTTGCCGGAAAGCGCGTGGCTCAGTTTTTTGTATTCGGTTGTGGTGGTAAACAATGCGTCAAACATGGTGCCTCCTGCGCTTGCGCATGATAGGGCGGGTGATGTATAATTTTGAGGATACGAGTAATACGAGAGTTTTTGCCCCTTCTTTGAAAAGAAGGAATCGAAAAAGTTCGGCAGAATAAAGAAATCAAATAATGCTGCAATAAGGAGCAGAATATAGAAAGATGACAAAACATAAAAATGTAGCGCTGGATGAGATGCGTATTCTGGCGGCGCTGATGGTGCTGGGCGTGCATACCGGGCAGAAAGTTGGCCTGGGGGATGCCGCCGCGGTTGGCGCGCAGGGGGTGCAACTGTTTTTTGTGCTCAGCGGGTACCTGGCCGCGGCCAGCCTGAGCCGCCACCCGGAGCCGCTGCCGTATTACCAGCGCCGCATCCGGCGGATCCTGCCGCTGTACTGGCTGGTGCTGGTGCTGCGCTGGCTGTTCGATGCGGTACGCTATCTGGCGGCGGGCGCCAGTGCAGCCCAGCTGTTTGGCCCCGGCGGGCCGTGCGGGCCGGGTTACCTGCGGTACTTTGTATTTTTGCAGATGTGGCTGCCCAGTGATAACTGGATGCTGTGGAACAACCGCAACGTGCTGTGGACGATGAGCGCCTTTGCGTTCTTTTATCTGCTGGCCCCGTGGCTGTACCGGCTGTGCAAACGCTTTTGGGGTGCGCTGGCGTTGCTGGTGGTCTGCCTTGCGGTGAAGGGCAGGATCGGCGGCTTAATTGAAAGCAGTCTGGCGGCTTTCCCGGCAGAAGCCAACATCAGCGAGTTCAGCGCAAAAACGCCGGTCATGACGCTGTACTGCTTTATCTTTGGCATGGCGGCGTTTGCGGCAGTGCGGGAGAACAAGCAGTTTTTATACGGGGCGTTCTGCATTCTGCTGGCAGTGCTCACCAACTTCCAGCGGGCGGGGTTCGAGTGCGTGTTTACGGTGCTTGTTCTATTGGCCGTGCAGAACCCGCAGGGCGTTGGCCTGGCGGAAAATCAGAAGTTCGCCCAGGCCGTGGAATTTGTGGGGGCGGGCAGCTTTTGGCTGTACCTGGCCCACCCGCTGGTGCTGGAGCTGTTGCCCAACACCGCGATGGGCGGCGCAGCCGCGTGGCTGTGCTTCGCCGGGGTATATGCCGTCTGCCTGATGGTGTGCTATGCGCTGTATACGCTTTTTGTGCGCCGGTATGAGCAGCGCTTTGCGTAACCATTGTACTATATTTGCAGCAAAACGGCAAAGTGAATTTTGAGAGAAGCGTTGCATGGAACGACAAATGGCGGGCGGCCCAGATGGGCCGCCCGCTTTGGCGTTTGTATGATTGGAAAAGCTGTGCTCTTATCTTGTAGAGAATGTGAGGACGAACATTGTTCGCCCGCGGACGTTGGCCGTATGCAGGGCGGAATATGTGGCAAAACCCGTCATGCGGGACGATGACGAGCATCGTCCCCTACAAATCATTTGCAGCGTTTATCACCATCGGCAAAGTTTTCCACAGTGCGCACACCCCTGCAGGTGTTCCATTAAACCACATCCCGTGTAATGATGGATTGCAAATTTGAAGTGAGAACACTTCCTTTGCGGGCATCTTACACAGAAAACAGGAAGGGGCGCACACTGTGCGCCCCTGCGGAACGCCTATCCGCGCTCAGTGGTTGAATTTATTCTGCGCTTCGCCCAGCTTGCCGGCCATCAACAGGCGGCAGGCGGCTTCCACGTCGGTGTGGCGGCCGGTCACAAGCTTGGCGTCATCGGGCGGGAACTTGCCCAGCACCCAGTCAGCCAGATCATAATCCGGGCGCGGCTTGGCGCCAACGCCAATGCGGATGCGGTAAAAATCCTCGCCGCCGGTGGAAGCGATAATGCTCTTTAGCCCGTTGTGCCCGCCAGCAGAACCGGAGGGCCGGATGCGGATGTGCCCCGGCTCCTGTGCAATGTCATCGCACAACACAATAATGTGGTTGCGCGGGATCTTGTAAAATGCCGCGGCGGGGGCGATGCTCTGGCCGCTCAGGTTCATGTAGGTCAGCGGCTTTAGCAGCATCACTTTGCGGCCGTCCACCTGGGCAATGCCGTAAAGGCCCTGCCATTTGCTTTTGTTGATCTCGCACCCCCAGGCTTCGGCCAACGCATCCAGCGCGGCAAAACCGGTATTGTGGCGGGTGCCGTCATATTTCGGCTCCGGGTTGCCCAGACCGGCAATCAGCCAGTCTGCCCCGGAACCACCTCCAAATAGTCCCATAGTAAAAATCCTTATAGTAATTTTGTGATTTTAGTGTGCACCAGGGGCAAAGCATTCCACTGTATCCCGGATGGTATCCAGGAAGGATTCTGCACCTAAGGTGTTGACCTTGAAAAACACAGCCTGGCTGCCGCCGGATGTGATGGCGGAAAGCCGGATCTGCCCGTCAGCTTCCAGCAGGGTCAGGCTCATGGTAACACGGCCATTGCCAATGGCACTGTAGCGTTCGTATACCCGCACGGCACAGCGGCCGGTGCTGAAGTTGAAATCACTGGAACCTTCCAGCGTGGCCGAAACACTTTGTTTTACAACAGCGTCCAGCTCGGTCAGGATGGTGGTAAAATCCCCGGTCAGGGTGCGTTCCAAAATGGCCATGGCAGCAATCCTCCTTGCAGCAGGTCAGGGGGCATCAGTCGTTTTTCTTTTCGGCTTCCAGCTTCTGTTTTTTGGCAACGTATTTTTCCAGCTTCTTGGCGCCCCAGGCGGCAACTTCGGCCTGCTTGGCGCGCTCAATGCCCAGGGCACCGTCCGGCACATCGTGGCCGATGGTGGAACCGGCAGCGGTAAAGGCGCGGCTGCCCACCTTGACCGGCGCCACCAGGTTGGTGTTGCAGCCGATGAACGCATAATCGCCGATGGTGGTGCGGTACTTGCCCTCGCCGTCATAGTTGCAGGTTACGGTGCCGCAGCCAAAGTTGCAGTACTTGCCCACATCGGCATCGCCAATGTAAGTCAGGTGGCTGACAGTGTTGCCCTCGGCAAAGTTGGCGTTCTTGGTTTCCACATAAGCGCCCAGGTGCACGCCCTCATCCGTCACGGTGCCGGTGCGCACATGGGTAAAGGGGCCAATCTTGTTGTTGGGGCCCAGATGGCTGTCATAACACTGGCTGGCGTTCACGGTGGAACCGGCCTCAACAATGGTGTTCTCCAATAAGGTATTGGGGCCGATGACGCAGTTTGCCCCGATGACGGTTTTGCCGCGCAGGATGCAGCCCGGCAGGATCACTGCGCCGGGTGCAATCTCAACTTCGGGGTCAATAAAAACCTGGTCGCTGATGAACTCCACACCGTTCTGCAGGTGCTTTTCAAAAGTTTCTTCAAAGGCCGCTTTGGCGGCAAGGTATTTGGCTTTCGCTTCGGACATAAAAATACCCCTTTCTGTTTTGGGCCAAAAGAGTATACGGCCCTACAAAAAAGCCCCGGAACAGGGCTGAAGCCTGCCGGGGCGGGATGAATTGAAAAAAAGTGTTGCAGGATGTAATAAAATAATGTTTCCCAACTTCTCACCCATTATAATTTACCGCATTTTTGGTCAAATTGCAAGAGCCTGACCCCAAAACTTTGTGAGATTTTCGGCGAAAATATTCGCCATTTATTTAACAATGTACTGGAAATTCCGGGCTGAGTCTGTTATAATGGACTTTGCAAGAGAGAAAATTCTTATTTTGCGGGTGTGCGCGGCACACCGGGAAGAAACCGTAATTTTGTTGGAGGTAACCTATGAGCAAGAAGTTTTTGTATTTGTTCAAAGAGGGCCATGACGCATTTGGCGGCGACCAGACGACCATGAAGAACATTCTGGGCGGCAAGGGCGCTGGTCTGGCAGAAATGACCCATGCCGGCATGCCGGTTCCTCAGGGCTTCACCATCACCACCGAAGCCTGCACCCAGTACTATGCTGACAACCGTGAGATCAACGATGAGATCAAGGCTGACATCTTCAAGTACATGGGAATCCTGGAAGAGCAGACTGGCAAAAAGTTCGGCGATATCGAGAACCCGCTGCTGGTTTCCGTTCGTTCCGGTGCACGTCAGTCTATGCCCGGCATGATGGATACCATCCTGAACCTGGGTCTGAACGACCAGGCTGTTGAAGGTCTGGCAAAGAAGACTTCTAACCCCCGTTTTGCATATGACTGCTACCGCCGCTTCATCCAGATGTACTCTGACGTCGTCATGGAGCTGGGCAAGAGCTTCTTTGAAGAGCGCATCGACGCTATGAAGGAGCGCAAGGGCGTTAAGCAGGATATCGAGCTGGACGCTGAGGACCTGAAGGAACTCGTCAAGGAGTTCAAGGCCATCTACCTGGAGAAGCAGGGCGAAGAGTTCCCGCAGGATCCGAAAGAACAGCTGATCGGCGCTGTCAAGGCCGTCTTCCGTTCTTGGGATAACCCGCGCGCCAACGTTTACCGCAAGATGAACGAAATCCCCTACGAGTGGGGCACTGCTGTCAACGTTCAGCAGATGGCTTTCGGTAACTCCGGCATGCGTTCCGGCACCGGTGTTGCTTTCACCCGTAACCCCGCTACCGGCGAAAAGAAGCTGATGGGCGAGTACCTGATCAATGCTCAGGGCGAAGATGTCGTTGCCGGCATCCGTACTCCTTCCCCGATCAGCAAGCTGCACGAGGAAATGCCTGAGGTTTACGATCAGTTCGTTGAGATCGCAACCCGCCTGGAAAACTACTACAAGGATATGCAGGACATGGAGTTCACCATCGAAGATGGCAAGCTCTTTATGCTGCAGACCCGTAACGGCAAGCGCACCGCACAGGCTGCTTTGCAGATCGCCTGCGACCTCGTTGATGAGGGCGTTATCGATCAGCGCACCGCTGTACTGCGCGTTGAGCCCAAGCAGCTGGATACCCTGCTGCACCCGCAGTTTGACGCTGCTGCCCTGAAGGCTGCTGAAGCAATCGGCAAGGGCCTGGCCGCTTCTCCGGGATCTGCCTGCGGTCGCGTTGTCTTCAGCGCTGAAGATGCTGAAGAGAAGGTCAAGGACGAAGCTTGGAAGAAGGTCGTTCTGGTCCGTCTGGAAACCAGCCCCGAAGATATCGTCGGCATGCAGGTTTCTCAGGGCATCCTGACCGTCCGCGGCGGCATGACCAGCCACGCAGCTGTTGTTGCACGTGGCATGGGTACCTGCTGTGTTTCCGGCTGCGGCAATGATAACGATGTTGCTATCGATTACGATGCAAAGGTTATCACCATTAACGGCCACACCTTCCATGAGGGTGACTGGATGAGCATTGATGGCTCTACCGGCAACATCTACGAAGGCCAGATCGCTACCGTCGCTTCCACCGAGAACGCTAACTTCAAGCGCTTTATGAGCTGGGCTGACGAAGCACGCCAGATGAAGGTTATGACCAACGCCGATAACCCGCGCGATGCACAGAACGCTGTTGATATGGGCGCTGAAGGCATTGGCCTGTGCCGTACCGAGCATATGTTCTTCGCTGAGGATCGTATTGCTGCTGTGCGTGAGATGATCTGCGCACGTACCGTTGAAGAGCGCAAGGTTGCCTTGGCTAAGGTTGAGCCGTTCCAGGAAGCTGACTTTACCGCTATGTACCGCATCATGGGCGATCGTCCGATGACCATCCGTTATCTGGACCCGCCTCTGCATGAGTTCCTGCCCACCAAAGCTGAGGATATCGAAGCCCTGGCAAAGGATATGGGCATGACCACCGAAGAGCTGAACAACGTTGTTGTCAGCCTGCATGAGTTCAACCCCATGATGGGCCATCGTGGCTGCCGTCTGGCCGTTACCTATCCGGAAATTGCCGAGATGCAGACCAATGCTGTGATCAAGGCTGCCATCAAGGTTTCTGCTGAGACCGGCAAGATGATCACCCCGCACATCATGGTGCCCCTGGTTGGCGAAGTGAAGGAGCTGAAGTACGTCAAGGACGTCATCGTGAAGACTGCTGACAAGCTGATCGCTGACGCTGGCGTTGACATGAAGTACCAAGTTGGCACCATGATCGAGATCCCGCGTGCCGCCCTGACCGCAGGTGAGATCGCTAAGGAAGCTGACTTCTTCAGCTTCGGTACCAACGACCTGACCCAGATGACCTTCGGCTTCAGCCGTGACGATGCTGCTAAGTTCCTGACCGCTTACTATGATACCAAGATCTACGAGAGCGATCCGTTCCAGCATCTGGACCAGATCGGCGTTGGCAAGCTGGTTAAGATGGCTGCCCATGACGGCCGCGCAACCAACCCCAACTTGGGTCTGGGCATCTGCGGCGAGCACGGCGGCGACCCCTCCAGCGTTGAGTTCTGCCACAACGTTGGCCTGGATTACGTTTCCTGCTCTCCGTACCGCGTTCCCATCGCACGTCTGGCCGCTGCTCAGGCAGCAATTAAAAATCCACGTTCTTGAATCACGTAGATTTTTACAATTAAATGTGGATTACGACAAGGCTCGTTCTTATCTAAATTCGCGTGGCTGCGTGCTTTGGCCGAAGCAATGGAAAGACCTGACGGTTAAGGTCGTTCTATAAATCATAGCAAGCCCCTAATCGCTGTACTACAGTGGTTAGGGGCTTTTTTTATGCAAAAATGCCTTTTGGGTACATTTTCGGCAAAAAGTATACGATTTTTGGGTACATTTTTGGGGTCAAATCGGGGTACTTAAGAGCTATCAAAAAACCGCAGGAGTACGCAGCATGACAAAGAAAACATCGCCTGCTTACAGAGCAAGCAAAGAGGAAACTATTCCAATAAATAAGTTGCATCCATTCTCCAATCATCCGTTCCATATCCGACATGATCTGGAATTCAGTGAATTGGTAGATAGTATTTCAGAGAGCGGCATCATTACGCCCATCATCGTCAGACCAAAGGTTGGTGTCGGCTATGAAGTGATAAGCGGACATCGCCGGTGGGAGGCTTGTAAGGAACTCGGCATCGAAAGCATCCCTGCTAGAGTGGAATACATAGACGATGACGAAGCCACGATCCTGATGGTCAACAGCAATATCCAGCGTGAGCATGTGTTGCCAAGTGAGAAGGCGTTTGCTTATAAAATGCGCATGGAAGCGATGAAACATCAAGGAAAAGCAACTTCGTCCCAACTTGGGACAAAGTTGAGAACACTTGATGCTATGGGTAAAGAAGTTGATGAAAGCCGTAATCAAATACATCGTTACATTCGTTTGACGTATCTAATTCCATCCATCTTGCAAATGGTCGATGACGGTCGCATCGCATTCAACCCAGCGGTCGAAATCTCCTATATGACAGAGGAACACCAGACATGGCTCAAAGAAGAAATGGATATGTGTGATGCTACACCGTCTTTGGTTCAGTCTCGGACGCTAAAGGATATGAGCCGAAATGGAACGCTGACGGAGAATTACCTGCATACCCTGCTGACAGAAGAAAAGCCGAATCAGCGACAGAAATTCTTCCTAAATCAGTCTGATGTGCAGCAGTACTTCCCATCCAGCTATACACCGCAGCAGATGCAGAATGTCATCATTTCGTTGCTGCGGAATTGGGAGCACAAGCGCTCCAGCCGCCAGCGACCACAGCGCGAAGAGGAACTGGAAAGATAAGTGAAAAGTACAATATGTAATAGCTTACGAAATGTAGTTTTGTGGGCTTTCTTAGCTGCACCCATTTTTAGGCAGGAGAAGTGAGATGCAATACGAATATTTTTACGGCGCTCAAGCCGAGCAGTTCTCTTTTTACCGTATACCCAAAGCGCTATTTACAGAGCCGAACTTCAGGGAGCTGTCCACCGATGCCAAGGTACTGTATGGGATTCTGCTGGATCGAATGAGTTTGTCGCTGAAAAATCAATGGTTAGATGCACAGAACAAGGTTTACATTATCTTCACCGTGGAGGAAATCATGGATGCACTGAACTGTGCCAACCAGAAAGCCACGCGCCTGATGGTGGAACTGGAAAAGCAGGCAGGGCTTATCGAGCGCAAGCGACAGGGGCTTGGTAGACCGAATTTGATTTATGTAAAAAACTTCGCAGCAACGATAAATAGCAAGAGCTGTGAAAAAGGTGATTCTTGATATGTGATTTTCACACTTCTGGATTCTTGAAAATCACACGGAACTAATACTGATAATAATTAGACTGATTATAGTGATACTGAGAATATAAATTACAGTTAGGAAAACAGAATAGGTGGTAGAGTATGCCCGGTGTAACAGAGCAGGAAATCGCCCAAGCGAAGCAGATGAATCTGTACCAGTATATGCAGCTGTGCGAGCCGGACAACTTCAAACCGGAAGGACCCGGACAGTTCCGCCACAAAGGGCACAGCTCGTTGACCTTCGCAGAGGATGGTTCGTGGACGTACTTCAAAACGAAAGCTACAGGCCGCACAGCGCTGAACTATCTCATAGCGGTTGAAGGTGTTTCGTTTGTAGAAGCGGTGCGGGAAATCAATCGGATACAGGGCGGTGTCCGTCCTTCTTTCCAACCTGTAAAAGCGCCCTCACCCCCTGCCGAGAAGAAACCGGCAAAGGAATTCAGGCTGCCGAAGCCAGATAAGAACAACTACGCTGCTACTGCCTATCTGCGCAAGCGCTGCATTTTGCATGATCGCTTTGCACAGGAAACGCAGGTTGCAATGTGTTCGGTGGATGAAGGTATTGCAACTTACGCCGGATTGCAGGTTACCCAGTGCGTGAATACCTCGGTTGGTTGGATGAACTATC
>ENA-ORTN01002992-ORTN01002992.1-human-gut-metagenome-genome-assembly--contig:-NODE-2992-length-12602-cov-13.835977_pt1 | contig 12602 bp, 9 predicted proteins | sample MGYA00242070_ERZ509189 | MGnify/ENA primary metagenome ERZ509189 (study PRJEB26280, sample SAMEA2338821) | human gut metagenome | biome: human gut; feature: human-associated habitat; material: faeces...
TGGATTATCTAAATCATATACGTTTTTTTGGTAGATTGAAAACGTCTTACTATTTAAGACAAAGCGATGTAAGTTATTTTTCCACCAGAAAATCTTAAATAATATGCAGTTGATGAATGATTAATTGAAATTCCAATACCATCACTTGATTTATTGATTATGTAAATCATGAAGAGACAGCTACCGCTTGAACTAGGATTTCCCGATGTGCCACTTGCAGTACGAAATAAATGAAATTTTCCTTCTGGTAATGTTTTGATATATTCTGTTACATTAGATAAGATGGTTGGAGTATTCACATCAGTCTTACTATTTGATTAAAGAAAAACCTATGCTAAAAGGCATCCATCCAGGATGTCTTTTATTATGGATTTTTCCAGAAAAGGAGGAAGGCGGTGTGATATTTGAAAAGGAAATCAACATATATGCCAAGGATGCCATCCTGAAACGTTTTCAGGCAAACGAAACAAGTATTTCTATTACTCAGGGAAAGATTTCAGCTCTGATCAGCGAGAGTGAACTGGTTGAATTACAGAACAGTAAAGAAACCATGTACAGCAAGTTAGCAAGTGTTCAGATGGATGTATCTGGTCTGACAGAAAGCTTCTCGGATCTGACAACAAAGTATGATACGGTAACTGGTCAGTACAGCGCTCTTGATGCAAAAGTAGCGGAATACAAGAGAGGAGTAGATGGTTTATCTGCGAACATTACTGCAGTAAATACAAGACTGTCAGAAAATTATAGTACGACAGAGGCGATGAATGCAGCAATAAAAGCCAGCGTAGATGGATTATCAACTACAGTATCAAAGACATATGCAACAACTGAAAATTTGACAGTTGCGCAGGAAACTCTAAGGCAGCAGGCACAAGGATATGCTTCAGATGCGCAGACCACAGCCACGAAAGCGGGACAGGATGCCGCAAAGGCAGCTCAGGAAGAAGCTTTAAAACTTGCCCAGGAATCTACAGATGAGAAATTAAAGAAATACAGCACAACCGTAGAGATGAATTCAGCAATAAAGCAGTCAGCTGACAGCGTTTCCTTGGCAGTTTCTGAAAGCTATGTAAAGAATGATACATTAAAAAGCTATGCAACCACGGCAGCGATGAATGCTGCTATTGAGGTATCTGCCAATAAAATAACATCCCGAGTGGAATCTTTAGGAGAAACTATAGACCAGAAAAACGGTAATTTCTATGGCCTGGATGTCCCAACAAATAATAATGCGCCAGCATCTGCCTGGACATCAGGAGAGTTGAAACAGCAGCATAATGGAGATATATACATACAAACCACTACAGGAAATACCTATAGATATTTTTATGGTGATGCAGGCCTTATTATAAAGTTTTCAGAAAGTTGCAGAACAGAAAGCGTAACCTATGATTATGTAAAAATTTTCTATAGCGATAATGGAACAATGAAGTGTGCTACAAAATTAGGCGGAACCAGTATTGCAGGAGCAACTGTTTATGTACCAACTCAGGAATTCTATGTATACTGGCATACAGATAGTGGTCAGGACTCTTTCTATGGGTTCAAGATTGATTCTGTCACTCAGGGAGCAGGAACAAAGACTGGATCAGCAGAAGATCTTCCAGGATATACAGCAACAACATTAAGTGCTGAAACATATCCGGAGAGCAGCCATGGCAACTATGGAAATAATGTCAATCAACTTTGGAAATGTACAGGTCCTGTTGTAGGCACGAATACCTCTTTCTGGCAGAGGATAGAAACGACCACTAAATCAGAAGTGAGCTCTTTGATCGAGCAATCAGCAGACAGCATTCGCCTGCAGGCAAAGAAAATAATGTGGCAGAGCGATTATTCCTCTATGACTGAAGCTGGAGAATTAACCTGTACAGGAGCTGCGATACAAGGTAGTTTTGAAACAAAACAAGCCTGGTATAGTTCCTATAAGATTACAAAAGTAGAAGAAGGCGTTATTAAAGGATATATGGGTGATACACAAACTGGACTTTTGGATATGTCGGCGTATTATTCTGATAATGCACGTCATGCTTCACTAAAAGGTATGGATTATTTGCACCTGCAGGCAGGAACAGAAATCAAAATTGAAGATCCGGCTAAATTTATAGATCCGGTTACATTTACAGATACTGTTGACTTTAATGCGGGTGTTAATCTTAATTCGAGTGTATACTTTGGTTCAATGATTGCGTTTAAATATCAAACAACATTTAATGGGACTACAACCTTTAATGATATTGCATCATTTACAAATCCGCCAAAACTTTTTAATTGCGTACATTACTCGCAGGGTGGACATGTAGTATTTGCATCTGATGGAGCAACTTTAGCTTATGCACCGTCTTCATCGAAAAGGTATAAAAAACATGTTCGATATATGGATAAAGCTGATATTGACATGTTTTGGAAGATACCGGTGGTTTGGTTTAAATATAAAGAAGGCTACCTTTCGAAAGAAGATAGGATGTACAATAAACCAATTCCAGGTTTCTATGCAGAAGATATGAATGATCTGTTGCCAGCAGCTACCCGATATCAGAATGATCAGGTGGAAGACTGGAATGAACGTATGTTAATTCCATATATGGTTGCGGCTATCCAGCAACTTTATCCAGAACATGGTCATGGAATCTTAAATGAAGATGGCAAATGCATCATCCTGCTTAATGCAATAGAAAGCCAATATTACATAACCCTCACGAAATATGGAAAAGGAGATCTTTACATATCTAAAAAAGACAGAAACAGTTTCATTGTAACAGGAACCCCGGATCTGGAATTTGACTGGCAGGTAACAGCTGCATAGGAGAATACATGAAGAAAATCAGAGCAGAACCGAAAGGTTCTTTTTATTTTACCCAAATTGCGCCGGCGCAATTGCCGGAGAAAGAGTGAAACAGTGAAAGAAATACTCATGCAGACATATACTATTGTATTACCAGTTCTTTTGGGCTATATCGTCTGGCTCTTAAAGAATCAGAAAAAGGACCGGGATGCAAATAGTAAAGGAACCATGCTGTTACTGCGTGTACAGATGATAGAGTATCATACCAAATACACAAAACTGGGAGATATTCCATCCTATGCGTACCAGAACTTCTGCGAAATGTACGACGCCTATCATGCACTGGGCGGAAATGGCATGGTAACCAAAATGAAACAGGAAATTGATGAATTACATATCAAGCAAAAAGGAGAATGATTATGGAACAGATTACAAATTATGTAAAACCAGAACTCATTGTAGTGGCTATTGCCTTATATTTCGTAGGCATGGCCCTCAAACAGGCCCAGGCAGTAAAAGATAAGTACATTCCGCTTATCCTTGGCGGGATCAGCATTGTAATTTGTGCAATCTATGTGTTTGCTACTTGCACCTGCAGTACTGGCCAGGATATTGCAATGGCAATTTTTACAGCGGTCACGCAGGGAATCTTAATCGCAGGACTTTCTACATATGTGAACCAGATCGTAAAACAGACGAATAAAGACGAATGATTTAGAGGGATGAGCAATCATCCCTTTTTCTATGGAGGAAAAAACAAATGTTAAAAATTATGGGACAGGCTCAGGCAACCATTGATCAGCTTCGAAATTATATTGAGAAAGTAAATCCAACAGTGGCAGAGTCTGTAATAAAAATGATTCCTCTGTATCTTACAGAAGGAGCTGTTGAGGGAGTCCGAGGGGATATTGCCTTTGCCCAATCATGCCTGGAAACTGGGAATTTTACTTTCGAGGGATCAGCAGTAACACTGGATCAGAACAATTTTGCAGGACTTGGAGTTATACAGAATGGCATGAAAGGAAATTCATGGGAAACACCGCAGCTCGGCATTCGGGCGCAGATCCAGCACTTAAAGGCCTATGCATCATCAGAAAAACTAAACCAGAAATGTATAGACAAAAGATTTGATTATGTAACCAGGGAGTCTGCTCCGTATGTAGAATGGCTTGGAATCCAGGAGAATCCAAATGGCGCTGGATGGGCAGCCGGAAAAGGATACGGGGAACAGATCATCAGAATCTTAAATACTATATTATCAGGTTCAGAAGAACCAGAAAGTGAGGACATTATGAACTTTTTTATTTGTGTAGGTCATGCCAATTATGGTAATGGAGTTATTTCTTCAGCTGACGGTACCGGTTACGGCGGCGTTAACGAATATAAGTACAACAAAGAGCTTGCACCTTATGTAGTGGAATGGTTAAAGAAGGCAGGGCACAAAGCAACCTTATGCATTGCTCCAGAAGGACAGCTCCATTCTCTGAACGATGAGATCAACTACTTCATCGGAGAAGAAGGAAAACAGAATTATGATCTGTCCGTCCAGCTTCACCTGAACGCATTCAACGGATCCGCACACGGCTGCGAAGCATACGCCTATAATGAAGCAGGAAAAGAGGTAGCTGCAAGAATCTGCGAAAAACTTGGAACCATCTGGGACAATAGAGGACCGCAGATCAAAACAGGTCTGTACTGGACTAGAAAGACAAAGGCGAAAGCAGTTCTGATCGAGAGCTTCTTCTGCGACTCAAAGAGTGATTATGAGAAAGCAAAGAAACTGGGCTTTGATGCTCATGCAAAACTGATCGTCGAAGGAATATTTGGAAAATCCATCTCCGGAAATACTTCTACAACTGACAAAAAAGACAGCAATACCGGAAACACATCCGAAAAGGCGGCATCAGTAAAATACTATGTCCAAGTTGGCGCCTATGCAGATAAGAAAAATGCGCAGGAGATGGTGAACAAATTGAAAAAAGCTGGATTTGATGCTATTATTAAAGAAAAATAAAGAGCATATAGGAAGTTTTTGGAGTTTGAAATAAAAGAACCAAAGCGGCAATATGCTCTCCATGATTCTAAACCCTATTATAATAGGAAGAAATCCCGGCAGTACCCATCTGCCGGGAGACTATTGTATCATCGTTTTTGTCAACCATTTGTCTACCGTGTATAGAAATCTACAGAATATAATAGAAAACTGTAGGATATGAGATAGTTACTGAAACACTGATAAATACTGGATTTGTAACAATATTAGGTTATAATAGATATAACCAAAATACATAAAAAAGACGGTTAAACAATTTATGAAATATATGGAAACACTGGAATACTGATATATTATAATAGAAGGAAAACTTTCAATGCCTGCCGCAGCTTTAATTGCTGCCGCAGGCATTTTTGACCTTTACAAATCCAGCCTTGCAGTGTATAGTTAGAAATCGAGATTGCAATTGATAAGGTATGCAATATCCTGAGACATGCGAGCCAAAATTCCATTGCCGCAGGCAATTTGAAATGAATGTTGGCTGCGTTACTGTGAACATTCTATGAATCCTCAAAAATCTCTTGCAATCCCCAAAAACATACATTACAATAATGTTACAAATTCATTAACCCATTGGAGGAAAAATCTATGATAGATCTTATAGATGTAAGCAAGTCCTATGGTCCCGGCCTTCCGGCAGTGAACCATGCGAACTTACATATAGATAAAGGTGAATTCGTCTTTGTAGTAGGAAACAGTGGTTCAGGAAAAACAACCCTGATCAAACTTCTTATGAAAGAGTTGGATTCCACATCCGGCCAGATCATCGTAAGCGGGGAACGTCTGGAAGGAATGAAACACAGAAGAGTAGCCAAATACCGCCGTAAGCTGGGCGTAGTATTTCAGGACTTCCGTCTTCTGAAAGACAGAAATGTATATGAGAATGTAGCGTTTGCCCAGAGAGTAGTCAACCGTCCCACAAGAGTAATCCGTAAACGTGTCCCGGAGGTACTTCAGGAAGTTGGACTTGCGGTCAAATACAAATCCTTCCCGGATGAACTTTCCGGTGGAGAACAGCAGAGAGTTGCATTGGCCAGAGCTCTGGTAAACCGTCCTGATATTCTTCTGGCAGACGAACCAACAGGTAACCTCGATCCTAAGACATCCGAGGAAATCATGAAGCTTCTGGAGCAGATCAATGACAGAGGAACCACAGTCCTTGTTGTAACACACAACAAAGAGATCGTAAATGCAATGAAGAAACGTGTAGTTACTATGCATGAAGGTTCCATAATAAGTGACGAGAAAGAGGGAGAATATCATGAGGCCTAGCACAATATGGTATACCCTGAAACAGGGTATCAAGAACATTAAGAGAAACTGGATGTTTTCCCTGGCATCTATCATTACCATGGCTGCCTGTATTTTTTTGTTTGGCATTTTCTTCTCTATCGTGAATAACGTAAACAATGTTGCTCATAAAGTAGAGCAGGAAGTCCCGATCACAGTATTCTTTGATGAAGGAACAACGAACAAACAGATCAAGGCAATCGGTAAGAAAATTAAGGAACGCCCGGAAGTAGAGAAAATTGAATTCACATCCGCTGATGAGGCATGGGAAGAATTTAAAGAGACATATTTCCAGGGATCTGAAGCGGCAGACGGATTTAAAGATGACAATCCGCTTGCAAACCAGGCAAACTACAGTGTATACATGAACGATATCACGAAACAGTCAGAGCTGGTTTCTTATATAGAAGGGCTGAAACATGTACGTCTGGTAAATCAGTCCGAGGAAGCAGCCAAGACACTGGGAAATGTCAATAAACTGGTTTCCTATGTTTCCATTGCAATCATAGCATTATTACTTATCATTTCTATTTTCCTGATCAGCAATACAGTATCTGTCGGTATTGCAGTTCGTAAGGAAGAAATCGGAATCATGAAGTACATAGGAGCGACCGATGCATTTGTAAGAGCTCCATTCCTTCTGGAAGGCATTGTGCTGGGAGTTATCGGTGCTGCTATACCGTTGGTCGGACTTTATTTCTGCTATAATGCAGCGGTATCCTATATTCTGAACAAATTTAATGTGCTGACCGGTGTGGTTGATTTTATCCCGGTATGGCAGATTTACCAGACATTGCTTCCTATAGGACTGGCACTTGGAATCGGAATCGGACTGATCGGAAGTTTCTTTACAACAAGAAAGCATTTAAGAGTATAATAAAAAGCAGATAAGCATGAAGCTGCCGGAACAATGATATCATATCATAAACCGGCGGCTTTTTTACAGGAGTGCAGACATGAAAAATAAAGAATTTTGGAAAGGTGCAGTAGCAGGAGCACTGGTTGTGACATGCATCGGTACAGGTGCCTTTGCGGGAACAGGTCTTGCAGCAAAAGGAACAGCTCTTGGTGATCGCAAGTGTACATCAAAGCTGGCATATCTTGAAGAGCTGATCGACAGATACTATCTGGGAGATAAGGATGAAGAAAAGCTTCAGGAAGGGCTTTATGCAGGTCTTCTCTATGGACTGGATGATCCTTATTCCAGATATTATACAGCAGAGGAATACGATTCTGAGAATTCTTCCAATGAGGGAAGCTATGTGGGAATCGGCATTCTTATGGAGAAGAACAAAGAAGGTGGAGTAAAGATTGTTGAATGCTATGAGGGCGGTCCCGGAGAAAAAGCAGGACTGGAGGAAGGGGACATCATCAGTGCCATTGACGGGGAAGATATCACAGGGGATGAAGTATCTGATGTTGCAGACATTGTCCGCAATTCAGATAAAGACAGTGTGGTGCTTACTGTTCACAGAGAAGGTGAAGAAGATGCCATGGAAATCACAGTCCCTGTCACAGATGTGGAATTACCGTCTGTTTTCCATGAAATGCTGGATTCTAAAATCGGCTACATCCGCATTACACAGTTTACAGGCGTTACCGGCGAACAGTATCAGGAAGCTTTTGATGATCTGCAAAAACAGGGAATGGAGAAAATGATCGTGGATCTCCGCGATAATCCGGGTGGACTTCTTGATTCTGTCTGTGATGTCCTGCGGAAAATCCTTCCGGAAGGACTGATCGTTTACACCGAAGATAAGGACGGAAACAGAGAAGAGGAAAAATGTGATGGCAAAAACGAACTCCGGATTCCGCTTGCAGTCCTGGTAAATGAAAGCAGCGCCAGTGCATCAGAGATTTTTGCCGGTGCAGTGCAGGATTATGGTATTGGAACGATTGTCGGAACAACTACTTACGGAAAAGGCGTGGTACAGTCCATCCGCCAGCTCTCAGACGGAAGTGCCATTAAACTGACTGTTGCCAACTACTACACTCCAAAAGGAAACAACATCAACAAAACAGGAATCAAACCTGATATAGAGGTTTCTCTGGATACCAGCCTGCTGAATAAGAATAAAGACGAGATCACCCATGATGAGGATAATCAGCTGCAAGAAGCGATTAAGGCAGTTGAGAAGGAAAAGTAGTTGTTTGGCTGATAGTTTGATGTTATACTGTATATATCTGTATTTATAATAGAAGCATTTTTATTATAGATGAAAAGTCCATTACTGAGCAGGCAGTGGATTTTGATTTGTAGTTGCTAAGACACTGAACAGTTAATGGGCAGAAAGTGAAAAATATCAGAAAAAGAGGGCGACAACATGAGCGAATATGTGATCACCACCGACAACAATTCAGATCTTCCGGAGGAATATCTCAAAGACCATGGAGTAGGCTGCATGTATCTCAGTTATTCCATGGATGGAAAAAATTATACACATGGAAATTTCCTTCCGGAGCATGAATTTTATGAGGCAATGAGAAACGGTTCCATGCCAACCACAGCACAGGTAAATCCTGAAAATGCAAAAGCACTGCTGGAGCCTTACCTGAAAGAAGGAAAAGATATTCTTCATATTGCATTTTCCTCTGCCTTAAGCGGTACATACAATAGCAGCCGTATCGCAGCAGAGGAACTGATGGAGGATTATCCGGATCGCAAGATCATCGTGGTAGATTCTCTTGGCGCTTCCCTTGGTCAGGGGCTTCTGGTTTACCTTGCACAGGAGAAGAAAGAGCAGGGAGAAGATATGGAGACAGTTGCGAAATGGGCAGAAGAGAACAGGCTTCATATGGTACATCTTTTTACAGTCAACGATTTAAATCACCTATACCGCGGAGGTCGCATTTCCAGAACCACTGCAGTAGTAGGAAGCATGCTGAATATTAAACCGGTTCTTCATGTAGACAATGACGGAAAACTCACTGCCATAGGCAAAGTCCGCGGCCGTAAAAAATCCCTTCAGGAGCTGGTAAAGCTTATGGATGAGAAAATCGGCAGCTATCATGACACCTGCCATACTATCTTTATCAGTCATGGCGACTGTGAAGAAGATGCAAATTATGTGGCAGAGAAAGTAAAAGAAAAATACCAGATCAACACGATTATCATGAATCAGGTAGGAGCCACCATCGGCGCTCACTCAGGTCCGGGAACAATGGCGTTGTTCTTTGTGGGAGATGAAAGATAAATTAGTTTTTTTGTAAAATGGTTTCATGGTATCATTATCCTGCGGGAAGATAAATGATACTGTGGAACCACTTTTGATATTACAGGAGAATTTTATGAAATTATTAAAAAAAGCATTCGCATTCACATTTATATTTATGCTGAGCGTTTCAGGACTGACAGGATATCAGGTAAACGCCTCAGAGGAGCAAAAACATCTGGATATCCTCTTCACCCATGATCTGCATTCTCATTTGAACAGCTTTCAAACGATTGTAGACGGGACACAGCAGGAGACCGGCGGGTTTGCCCGGCTGAAAACATTGATCAATGAGCACGAGAAAGAGAATACAGATACACTCATATTGGATGGCGGAGACTTTTCCATGGGAACTCTGATACAGACTGTATATGACACAGAGGTCGCCGAACTGCGGATGCTTGGATATCTGGGCTGTGATGTGACAACTCTGGGAAATCATGAATTTGATTACGGCTCCGATGGTCTGGCAGATATGCTGAACGCCGCAGTCAGTTCAGGCGAAAACCTTCCCAGGATGGTTGTGTGTAATGTGGACTGGGATGCAATGAAAAAAGCCGGCCTCAGTGAAGGACAGAAACAGATTTATGAAGCATTTCAGACATATGGAGTAAAAGACTATACGGTAATTCAAAAAGGTGATGTAAAGATTGCAGTACTGGGTGTTTTCGGCAAGGATTCTCTGGATTGCGCTCCTACCTGCGAGCTTCTTTTCAAAGACCCGTCAGAAGCAGCCAGAGAAACAGTAGAGGAAATAAAAAAGAACGAAGATGTAGACATGATCGCCTGTGTATCACACAGCGGAACATGGGAGGACGAAAAAGTATCAGAAGACGAAATCCTTGCAAAGAATGTTCCGGACATTGATCTGATCGTTAGCGGACATACCCACACACAGTTGGCAGAACCAATCCTGCAGGGAGATACCTGCATCGTATCTTGTGGAGAATATGGGAAAAACCTGGGAACAATTTCCATGACTCAGAAAGAGAATGGACGATGGGAACCGGATACCTATGAGCTTGTTCCGGTTACGGATAAAATCAAGGCAGATGAGGCCACACAGAAGAAAATAGATGAATTGTCAGATACTGTTGACACCAATTATCTTTCCAATTTTGGTTACACCAGAGAGGAAATTCTGGCAGAGAATGACATTGAATTTAACAGCCTCAGTGAGATGGAAACAAAGCATGAGGAGTTAAATCTGGGAGATATCATATCAGATGCTTATGTATATGCAGTAGAGAATATAGGAGACTCTGACGGAGAAAAAGTAGATGTTGCAATCGTACCTGCCGGAACTGTAAGAGATACTTATACAAAAGGCGATATAACAGTGGAGCAGGTATATAATTCCTTCTCGCTGGGAACAGGAAAGGACGGACTTGCAGGTTATCCTCTGATCAGTGCATATTTAACGGGAAAAGAACTGAAAACAGTGGCAGAGGTAGATGCCTCAATTTCAGATTTTATGACAATAGCCAGATTATATTGTAGTGGAATGAATTTCACCTATAATCCCCACCGCATGATCTTAAATAAAGTAACAGATTGTTATCTGACAGGCAAGGACGGGGAAAGGGAAGAAATACAGGACGATAAATTATATCATGTTGTCACCGACCTGTACACAGGCCGTATGCTTGGCTCTGTTCTGGACAAATCCTATGGTCTGATATCCATCGTCCCCAAAGATAAAAACGGCAATCCCATAGAGAATCTGGAAGATTATGCAGTCATGGATGGAAAAAAAGAACTGAAAGCCTGGGCTGCAATTGCAGAGTATATGCAATCCTTTGAAGACACAGACAAAGACGGAATTGCAAATGTGCCGAAATATTATGATACAACACACGAAAGAAAAGTTGCAGACAACAGCAAAAACATCATAAATCTGATAAAACATCCGAATAAATTTGCAATAGCGATTGTGGGAATCTGTATTGTGGCTGTTGGGGTGATTTTGTTGCTGATCTTCGGAATTGTAAAGATTATCAGAAGAAGGAGATAGCATTTTACTATAAACATTGCATGATCAGTTGCTCTATCAGGAGGGTAAAAGGAGGATATGTGAAAAGCTATTTCTATTTTGGAAAAAAGAAAAAGACCTCATAATATGAAGTCTTTAAAGGCACACACTGTGCAACTGGAAAAACCAGTGAGTTGAGTTTACTTTTATTTGAACTCATCATGTAAATTTGTATGACTTTATTATATTCCAAACAAGATAAATGTCAAGTGCAATCATTTGATTTTTGATATTTTTACAAATTTAGAAAAACTTTCATAAAAAACATGGAATTTTACCGTATTTTACCATTCTATATATAGAACAATTTTTTATGGAGGAGATTTCATGCCGGGAACATATGTAGGATTTAATATCGGGACAAATTCTGTAGGTTATGCTGTTACAGATAAACAATATAATTTAAAGAGGAAGTTCGGGGAAGATGCATGGGGAAGCGTTCATTTTGATGCAGCCCAGACTTGTAAAGGACGGAGAGATCATCGCACCGCGACCAGAAGAATTGGGAGAAAGAAACAGAGGCTTGCTCTCCTGCAAGAAATTTTCGCTCCTGAAGTTGCAAAAGTAGATGAACGATTCTTCCTGCAGCTGAAAGAAAGCTTCCGATGGAGAGATGAGGTGGAAGAGCAGCATATCTTTTTTAATGATTCAGATTATACAGATATCCAGTATATGAAAGAGTATCCGACCATTCATCATCTGATCATGGAATTGATGAAGAATCCTGAGCCGCATGATGTCCGGCTGGTATATTTAGCCTGTGCATGGCTGCTTGCACACCGTGGTCATTTCCTGAACAATCTCAAGGTGGAAAATATTGATAAGATCACGGATATTACTTCCGTTTATCAGGAATTCCTGGATTATTTTATAAGTCATGGATACCGCAAGCCTTGGCCGGATGTTTCACCGGAAGCTTTGGGCGAAGTGTTAAAAGAGAATATGAAAGTTTCTGACAAAAAGAATGCGTTAAAAGATTTCCTTCTGGACGGGCATACGCCTGGTAAAGAGGTCACAGAAAATTTCCCATATAGTCAGGAAGCGATCATCCGGCTGCTTGCAGGCGGGGAATGCAGTCCGAAAGAGTTCTTTCATGATGAGGCTTATGAGGATTTGAAAAAGATCAAACTTGGAATGAGTGACGAAGATCATGCGGAGCTTGCAAATGTGATCGGGGAAGAATATGACCTCATCTTATCCATGCGGAAAATTTATGACTGGTGCATTCTT
>ENA-ORTN01003004-ORTN01003004.1-human-gut-metagenome-genome-assembly--contig:-NODE-3004-length-12563-cov-3.976255_pt1 | contig 12563 bp, 7 predicted proteins | sample MGYA00242070_ERZ509189 | MGnify/ENA primary metagenome ERZ509189 (study PRJEB26280, sample SAMEA2338821) | human gut metagenome | biome: human gut; feature: human-associated habitat; material: faeces...
TATTTCGTTTATACCGTTTTTCTTTTTCATTAACATATAAAATTCTGACTTGTGAAAGGACGCTTATATCTGCCTGTCACAACCTATAAAAGCACCACAGAATCTGCGACACTACGTCCGTTAACCTCCGGCTTAATATTTGAACACTGCAATTCCATAGCCGGAAAGTGGATATGCAAAGGAGAACTCTCTTCCATCGCACTCTGATTTCACAGCTTTATAAGATACCGATTTTTCGGTTCCTTCACCGCCAAATTCAGCAGCATCACTGTCCAAGACAAGTTTATAGGTCTTTTTCTTTGGCACGCCGACACGGTAATCCGGGCGGGCAACCGGAGTAAAGTTACATACAAACAGCATATTGTTCTTTCCATCTTTACTCTTACGGACAAAACTGTAAATGCTGCGGTCTGCGTCATCCGCATTGATCCACTCAAAACCATCCCAATTGCCGTCTAATTCATAAAGACACGGATTCTTCTGGTATAAGTGCAGGAGTGCTTTTACCCAGTCCTGCATATGTTTGTGATCCGGGTTCTCGAGCAGATACCAGTCTAACTCTCTCTCCTCACTCCACTCCTGAAGCTGAGCAAATTCCTGTCCCATAAACAGAAGTTTTTTGCCGGGATGTCCAAGCATAAAGGCATAACCAGCCATAAGATTCTGGAATTTGTCTCTTCCGAGTCCAGGCATCTTATTGAGCATAGAGCATTTTAAATGTACCACCTCGTCATGAGATAACACCAGGATATAATGTTCGCTCGCATTATAACTCATGGCAAATGTCATTTTATGATGATTATTTTTTCTAAAATATGGGTCTAACTTCATATAATCAAGGAAGTCATGCATCCATCCCATATTCCATTTATAACTGAAGTTCAGTCCGTCCTCTTCCACCGGTCCGGTCACTTTCGGCCATGCAGTAGATTCCTCTGCGATCATCACCGCTCCGTGGTTACGTCCCAGAATCAATGTGTTAATATGCTTAAAGAACTCAATGGCTTCCAGATTCTTATTATCGCCATATTTATTGCGGACCCACTGTCCTTCTTCTTTTCCATAATCCAGATATAACATAGAGGCAACCGCATCCACACGGAGACCATCAATATGATAGTGTTCTACCCACATCAGCGCACTGCCGATCAGGAAGTTCTTCACCTCATTTTTGCCATAATCAAAAATCTTGGTTCCCCAGTCCGGATGCTCTCCCATTCTTGGATCTGCATACTCATACAGGCATGTACCATCAAACTCTGCAAGTCCATGGGCATCTTTTGGAAAATGCGCCGGTACCCAGTCCAGGATCACACCGATTTTATTCTTGTGGCACTCGTTGATAAAATATGCAAAGTCCTCAGGTTTTCCGTAGCGGGAAGTCGGTGCATAATATCCGGTCACCTGATATCCCCAGGAACCATCAAACGGATACTCCGAAATACCCATCAGCTCAATGTGTGTGTACCCCATTTCTTTTACATATGGGATCAGATAGGTTACGAGATCCCTGTAACTGTAAAATCCTTCATCATCCCTGCCCGGATGACGTTTCCAGGAGCCCGGATGAACCTCGTAGATTGCCATCGGCTGTGCATACACATCCTCTTCTTTTTTACGATTCTCCATCCACTTGCTGTCTGTCCATTTAAAATGTTCAATATCCGCAATCGCAGATGCTGTTCCCGGCCGGAGTTCTGCATAATTTGCATAAGGATCTGCCTTATAAAGACGCTTGCCATCTTTTGTCTCGATCAGATACTTATATAGCTCCCCCTCCTTCAATCCCGGAATGAACAATTCGTAAATCCCCATTGTCTCCGGTTTCAGGCGTGTCATCTCATTTGCCGTCTCATTCCATCCGTTAAATGAGCCGATCAAGAAAACTCTTTCCGCATTCGGTGCCCACAGGTCGAAGTATACTCCCTTTACTCCCTTTACCTCTGCAAAATGTGCCCCCAGCTTCCGATAAATATCGTAATGTGTCGCCTGACCGAACAGATAGCGGTCTAATTCAGTAAAATTCGCCATAATCCCTACCCCTCTTCACTTCTATCTCTAAACCGCAGACTCACTGTGGTTTTCTTCTTTAGTCAAAATCTTTCTCCCGTAAGATAATGTAATCATCCTCATCATATCTTCTGGATGTGATAATGCTGAACGCCTTTTTCAAACCACCCTTTTCTGAATGTGCTACTGCTTTATCGACGATCTCTTTTACCTCTGTCAGGGTTGTCTCCCTGTCAGCGTGCTCAATATTACTGATGCTGTTATACAGCGCCAGCACACCCATCTCATCAATGGTATATCCCAATTCATTTGCGTAAGATTTTGCAAACGAAACCAGCTCATCACTGGTAAAAATAGGAATATTGATCTTCTCAGAAAACTTCGCTGCAAATCCATCATCTCTGGATAAAGCCTTCTGGATTCCGTGTTTTGTATCCTCAATGATCACAAGCACTCCACTTGTATCCTGTTCTAATAAAAGAGAAAGTTTTAACGCTGTCTCGCGGGACAGATCTCCGGCTTTTTCGATGATCAGACAGCCACCGGCTACTTTTTTCAGCAATGCTGCAACATCCTTCTGATTGAGGACTGATGCTTCGATCTTGCCGATCTTGCCATTCGGCTTTCCTGTTTCTTTCTGTAATGCCTTGATCATACTCGTCGCAAGCACTGTCTTACCGCTTCCGGAACCGCCCTGTATGATCATATTTCCGGTTCCAGCTGTCGCTCCCTTCGCCAGATGCTGGGATGCACCTGTAAGTGCCTGACAGAGCTGTTCTTCCATACCCGTGATCGGAACAAAATATGTAAAGATTTCTCTTAATTCTTTGGAAAGCTTACTGATCGTATCCGGAACTTCAAATGCCTCCGGTTCCGCAATGGCAGGAAGAATCTCTTCGGCTGTTTCCTCTTTTCCAAGGTCTAAGTCCCCTGGCAGCTCAATCTCCGGTAATTCTTCTTTTTCCACTGATTCTTTTGCCATCTGGCGCGCAGTCTCTGCTAAAATAGCTGCTTCCACATCTTCCGCAGATGTGCCTGCCTCCATTGTGTCGTCCGCTTCTGCTAACGCTTCCGGCATTGCGATTTCCGGAAGTTCTTCCTCTGCCATTAATTCCTGTACACCGGCTGCCACAACGTTCTGTGCTGCGTCTTCCGCAGCCACACCGGCGTTTGCCATATAATCTCCAACCGGAGATGCCCCGACAGCTGCGAGCTGTTCATCCATCTGTGCATTTTCATCGCTGAGGCGGTCGATCTCCTGCTGTAAAAACTGGTTCATGTTCGTAACCATGGAGACTGCACTGTCATTCGGCTGCCCGTCTTTGCTTAAGTATTTCTGATCCAGAAGGTCTTTTGGTGTCAAGCCGGAATCAAGCATTGGAATGACATCCGCAAGGCGTCCCAGAAGTTCTTCCGCTTCCTGAAGTGCTCTCGCTTTTGCAGATTCAAGCTTTCTCTGTTCTGCTTCCTGCAAGGCTGCCTCTGCGGCACGCTTGGTCTTTTCCCAATCAGCAAGCACATCCTCAATGCTCATCTGACCGGATACCTGCGGCTCTGCCACTCTGCCTCCCTGCATATAAAGGCTCATCTGTCCATCCTCATCCACTAACATCTCCTGGAAATTGGATTTTAAAGAATTGTCAATCTCCTCATCTGTCTCAATATGCTGGTAAACCTCTTCTTCCTGCGGCTCTTCTTCTTTCTCGGATGGAATCTGGAGATACGGAATATCCTCTACCAGTTTCTTAATGTTATCCATCGTATCATTGACTGCCTCTTTTTCCGTGGCATTCATGATCTCCTGCATACTTCTCTGAAGTTCTTCCTGCAGGTTCTGTGTGTTAAAGCGTTCCGCAGACATCTTCACATCTTTGATCTGCACCGGTTCCGGTATGATCTCCCCGGATTCTAACGGATCTTCCGGTCTCACTTCTACAACGCCGTCATGTCTCTGACGGAATGTGCGGTACTTGTCTTCCTGCTGTTTTGTCAGTGGCTGGTACAGCATCTTTAATTCTAATGCACGTTCCACATATGGACCGTCACCAAACCATAAGATCAGTTCGTCACAGGCATCGATACATTTCTCGCTCATACCGGCTTTATGGTACAGATATGCAAGCTCATATGCCCACTCTTCTGAATACTCCTGCTCTTTGAGTTCTTCTAAAATGCCAATAAGGGTGCCGATATCTGCACCCTGCGCTTTGCTTATCTCATACTTTAACACGTATTTTAAATTATCATGAGGTGCGATCTCCACAAACTCCTGATAATACTCTTTTGCCTCATCAAAACTCTTTGTCCTGACTGCAACCTCTGCAAGACGATAAATGATCATTCTGCCGATCGGCGACTTGTCATAAGCCGTCAGCAAAACATCCTTGCTCTCATCATAACGCCCTACTTTCTCGTAGATCTCTCCTACTTTTACCAGAGCGTTAATGTTCTTTATCTTACGCCAGTTGATGGTATCCGCGATCTCAGCCGCCTCTTCGTATTTCCCCTCGGCTGTGAGTGATTTCATCTGATCCAGCTTTAATTTATATTCATATTTATCCAATTCTGCCACCTCAAACTGTGCATTTTCCGTAATGATCCATTACCTTTTTCAATTTGTCTATGATACCTTTTAGTTTATCATAGGCACAATTAGATGTCAAAAATTATCATGCTTCCCCTGCCGATTTTTCATCCTGTTTTTTATTCTTTTCCGTGGTCTCATAAACCGGCTGATTGGTGTGCTTATCGATGCGGTCAAGGTTGACATAATCTATCTCCGTTGCCGGGATCCCACGCTTTTTCAGGGAATATGTGACAACATTGGAAACAATATAATAAATCACTGCCATGATCGGCACACCAAGCAGCATTCCAGGAAAGCCCCACAGACCGCCAAATACGAGAATGGCAAATACAACCCAGAAAGAGGAAAGCCCGGTGGAATCTCCGAGGATCTTCGGTCCGATAATATTTCCGTCTACCTGCTGTAAAATGATAACAAAAATCAGGAAATATAATCCCTGTACCGGATTCTGTAAAACAATAATGATAAAGGATGGGATCGCCCCGATAAAAGGTCCAAAAAACGGAATAATATTGGTCACACCAATGATCACAGCCACCAGCATGGTATCCGGCATTTTCATGATCGCAAGCACGATATAGGCAATCACACCGATAATGGCAGAATCTAAAATTTTTCCACTGATAAATCCGCCAAAGATCTCGTTGCTCTTCCGCACAGTCTCTACTACAACATTGGCTCTGACCGGTTTAAAAATAGCATAAATGATTTTCTTCGCCTGACCTGCAAACTTTTCCTGACTCGCCATAACATACACAGAGATGATAAGTCCGACCAGAATATTGATCACAAATTTTACTCCGGTGATCACTCCGCTGGTAATGGAAGAGATATAGACTTCTGCCTGTGGAAGCAGCGTGTTTTTCATCCAGTTTTCAAAGAAGTTACCCGCCTGTGTGATTACTTCTTCCGCAATGTCCGCTATCTGGCTGTCTCCCTTGGCGATATCATTGATCCAGTCAACAAGCGAACGCACCTCAGCAGGGAGTGTGGATATGATGCCCTGTATGCTCTGGATGATGGATGGAACGATCGCAGCGATCAGCAGGACAATGATGCCTACCAAAAACAGCAGTGCACCTGCGATTGCCAGCCCTCTTGATATTTTTTTCGCTTTTTTCTCACTCTTCATCTTTCCTTTAAACAGGGAAAATAACTTTCCATCTATGAGTTTCATCAACGGATTCAGAAGATATGCCACAACCAGTCCGATAATGACCGGCTGTAAAATATATGTCAGTTTCTTCCAGAAATCTGTAAACCCATTATAACGGTATATGACAAAGAAAAATAAAATGCAGCAACAGAATGTGATAAAAATAGCAAGCGCTATGATCGTGATCTGTTTCAAATGAAATTCATCTGTCTTTTTTGTCTTCGGTGTCTGTATCTGTTCGTTTTGTTTTAGTTCTTCCAACTTAAACTCTCCTTTTTCTGCCGGAAACGACTTGTGCAAACATGCGCTTCTAAGCGTAATTTATACTCTCATTCTAACGCAAAAACAGAGGTCTGTCACTAAGCAGACCTCTGTTTTTATCATCTTTTTAGATTTTTAAATTAACCACGGTAGTAATTGATGAGACAGCCTTTTAAAATGATCTCCCGCTCATCATCCGTCAGGGCATCCATATGAAGGCTGAATGGTTTTAATGCGCCGTCTTTCACTGCGTAAGCCTGGATTTCAGACTGCTTGTCCTCAACAGCTTTTCTGATCTCCGGAATAAAGAGATAATCCAGATTTTCAAATGGAAGATCACCCTTCCCGATAATGAATGGCAGCATGCCCCAGTTGATCAGATTGGAACGATAACGTTTGGTTGCATACTCATTCGCAATGTTCGCCCAGCCTCCGAGTACCTTCTGGCAGGAAGCAGCCTGCTCACGCGCAGAACCGTCCCCCGGTTTCACTGCAAAAATAGTACTTCCAAATCCTGCATAGCCTTTCTCTTTTCTCGCTTTTTCACCAAAATCAGGATAAACCGTCTTGATCGTATCGATCACTGCCTGCAATTCCGGTACAGCCTCAACCGGACACTCTCCGGCTTCCACTGCCTTCTCTGCCTTCTGGATCTCTTTTGCACGTCCCACATAGAGCGGATCTTTTCTGGAAAGTGCAAACTCTGCCAGTCCAAGCGGATTGGATCGGAAGGAGGAAGTCTCTCCGGATGGGATCAACTCGTCAGTTGTCGTAACCGGATCATGGATCTCTGAAACAACCTTTAATACCATATGCTCCGGTAATGCACTCATTGCCGGCCAGTCTTTGATATTTGGTCCAAACTGGATCTCCACACTTGGATCAGCCACTCCCTTGCTGTCAAAGACGCGATTCTCGTATATCCTGCTGTCGAAGAAGTATTTCGGTTTTGTATAATTTACATCCAGATCGGTAGCTGCGGTCAAATATCCCTTATTTGCTGCAGTTGCTGCAATGGATCTTGCATCCATAAGCGCAACGGATGCAACCTGTCCCTTCTGGACCTTGGAACCTTCGCGGTTCGGGAAGTTTCTTGTAGAGTGGCGGATGGAGAATGCGTTGTTTGCAGGAGTATCTCCGGCACCAAAGCAAGGACCGCAGAACGCTGTTTTGACGATCGCTCCTGTCTCCATGAGGCTTGCCACTGCACCATTTTTTACAAGTTCCATGTAAATCGGGGTACTTGCCGGATATACGCTCAATGTAAACTCATCCGGTCCGATGCTCGCACCTTTTAAAATGTCTGCGGCATCACAGATATTTTCAAATCCACCGCCGGCACAGCCCGCAATAATTCCCTGATCTACATAAAGCTTTCCGTTTCTTACTTTGCTCTTTAAATCTAATTTTACAGCTCCGTCGAAGCTGACTTCTGCACGTTTCTCGCAGTCGTCCAGAATATCCATCAGATTTGCATTCAGCTCTTCGATGGTATAAGTGTTGCTTGGATGGAATGGCATTGCGATCATTGGTTTGATCTGACCGAGGTCAATCTCGATCATTCCATCATAGTAAGCCACATCCCCCGGATTCAGCTCTTTGTATGCCTGTGGTCTTCCATGGATCGCATAGAAATCCTGTACCTTTTCATCGGTTCTCCAGATAGAGGAAAGGCAGGTCGTCTCGGTCGTCATAACGTCCACGCCGATACGGAAATCAACGCTTAAGTTCGACACACCCGGTCCCACAAATTCCATGACTTTATTCTTCACATAACCTTTATCAAACACTTCACCGATAATGGCAAGGGCAACGTCCTGAGGTCCAACCCCTTTCTGTGGTGTTCCGGTCAGGTAAACACCTACAACGCCCGGCATATCAATATCGTATGTTTTGTTCAGTAACTGTTTTACAAGCTCCGGTCCGCCTTCGCCGACTGCCATGGTTCCCAATGCACCGTAGCGGGTATGGGAATCAGATCCTAAGATCATGGCTCCGCTCTCTGCTAACATCTCTCTTGCAAACTGATGGATCACAGCCTGATGCGGTGGAACATAAACTCCACCGTATTTTTTTGCACAGGTAAGTCCAAACATGTGGTCATCTTCGTTGATCGTACCACCGACTGCACATAAACTGTTATGGCAGTTTGTCAGGACGTATGGCATTGGAAAACGCTCTAAGCCAGATGCTCTTGCGGTCTGAATGATTCCTACAAATGTAATATCATGTGAGGTAAGCTTGTCAAATCTAACCTGAAGCTTGTCCATGTTTCCTGAAGTATTATGTTTTTTCAAAATACCATAAGCGATGGTATTTTCGGCAGCCTGCTCTTTCGTGACAGCTTTTCCCGTCTTCTGCTGTACCTCTGTCGCGTCCGTCATAATTTCTTTTCCGTTTACAAGGTAAACGCCACTATCATATAATTTCATACGTTCCTCCATCCCAATCTCCGGCGAAGCTTTCTAACTCAACTCGTCTTTCGCGCTTTTATATGAATTATAAAGATACTCCCTGTAAAAATCAAGACTTTCATACACTAAATTAATAAATCAATTGTTTTATGCATTTAAAAAAGAACTCCGGGAATCCCCAAAGTTCTTTCTCTTCTAAATGATTGTTTTCAATCCGGCGAGTGTATCAAATTTTGCATACAGAAGTTTTGCTGTCTCCTCGTCCGGTTCTGCGAGATCCGGCACCATCACAACAGAAAGCCCTGCGCGGTATGCAGATAAGATTCCATTTGGCGAATCTTCCACCGCAATGCAATCCTTTGGTTTCTCCCCAATCTGCTCACATGCATAAAGGTACACGTCAGGCTCCGGTTTTCCGTTCTCTACGGTTGTGGCGCTCACAAGCTGATCAAATTTATCGTAGATACCAATCTGTGTGAGATACTGTTTTGTACGTTCCGGATCCGTTGCTGTTGCAACGGCAGTCTTGATGTTCTTTGAGCGGAGATAATCCAGGATTTCATCCACATCCGGCTTTTTCTCAATCCCATTTTTCTCAATATGTTCTTTCATGAGCTGTTTGCGTCTCGCCCGGATCGCTTCATAATCAAATTCCGGTCCAAATATCTTTTGCAGATAAGGTCCTGTATACTTTGTTGCAAGGCTGCGGATTGCAAGTCCATGCTCTCTGGTAAAATGAAATCCCGCCTCTTTTGCCGCCTGCTGCCAGTATATATTCAACCATTTTTCTGTGTCAATTAGCACGCCATCCATGTCAAAAATAACTGCTTTTATCATTCTTTCTCTGTTCTCTCCTCTGGTTCTAATTCTTCAATCTCGTAATCATCTTCGCTTGCCGGCTCTTCCATTTTCGGATTACTGCTGTTCTCGTCTACATATTGTGGGAATGTAATAGATGCCTTAAACAGATCACCATCCACCTTAATGTCAAAAACTCCACCCATTAAAACCGTAAGGCTCTTTGCGATGGAAAGTCCCAGACCACTTCCCTCGGTCGTTCTCGACGAATCCCCGCGGATAAAACGTTCCGTCAGATCTCCGGCATTGCTGTTCTCCCTTGCAAGGGAATGTTCCGACACATTCTTAATGGAGAATACAACCTTTTCCTCCACATATGAGATATCCACATACACCCTTGTTTTTTCCAGTGCATACTTTGCAACATTATTATAAAGATTTTCGATCACGCGGTAAAGCTGTCTGCCATCTGCGCGGATGAGCACGGCTGTTTTTGGAAGTTTTGTTACAATCGTAAGCTCCTTCTGCTCAAACTTTTCATTAAACTCTCCACTCGTCTGATAGACAAGTTCTACAAGATCAATGACCTGCATGTCAAGCTTCACATTACCGGAACTGATCTTGGATGCCTCCACAAGATCTGCCGTAAGCTGCCTTAACCGCTGGGATTTTTCATCCAGGATCTGAATGTACCCCTGCACACGTTCATTATCAATTTTTTCCAACTTCATCAGGTTTACATAATTTATAATTGATGTCAGTGGTGTTTTGATATCATGAGATACATTTGTGATAAGATCTGCCTTCATGCGTTCATTTTTGGTGCTGTCGTCCACTGCATGTAAAAGACCTTCTCCAATGTTATTGATCGCCTCCGCAAGACTTTTCTCCTCGCCGTGCAGCTGTTCAATGTCAATTTTCCCGGAAAGCGCTCCGTCCCTGATTTTCTCCACACCCAGCCGGATCTGATACTGCTCCACTGCCTTTCGCAGGATCATGTAACACTCTCCCGCTGAAAATAAGAGCAGCAGCACCAGTGCAGTCATGCTCCGATAGTAAAATGCACCGACCGCCAATATGAAGCAGACAGCCATGTGTCCTGCAAAAAGCAGCAGCACACGCACCGTTGTTTTCTGTCTGGCAAATACTTTGCGGATACCTCTTTCGAGCCAGCACGCAACGCTTGTCTCCCAGAGCATCTCCGCTTTCATTCTGCGCACCATGCTCAGATAAAAGATCAGGAATAAACCGTCGATCACAAGACTCACGGTTCCTGATGCTACAATGATCCCATAAACAGCCCATTCCTCACTGTTTACTTTTGTAATGAGGATCACAAGCTCCACCATCATAAAAATAAAAGCCGCCACCAGAATCTCCGTCTTGATCTTATCGATCGGATTCAGATGGATTTTCTCCTCACCTGTGCGGCGTCCGGTTGCCAAAGTCAGATACACCAGTGAAATGATCCATCCCATCAGACTGACCAGGCCACTGAAAGTACAGACCTTGATCCATGGATGAAGCTGTTCGTACTCCCGGGATGCCTCATAAATATCATCTTCTGCAGACAGTTCCGTATCGATCCCGATGATCAGCGTCATGTCATCTGCAGGCCAGAGCATCTGATTCCCACCGCCAAAGAAGTAGTCTGCCATGCCGTTAATATCAGTGCCAAATTCTTTGTCCACAAGATCATAGATCAGGTAATTCCCCATGGTCTTCGCCTCCATCAGCACAGCTTCCACGTCAAACTCCTGTCCTTCCTTCGTGTCCGGCTGATTTGTGTACCACGCCTCACCAATCCTGTACCAATAGCAGAAATTGCTATCACCGCTCTTAAACTCATTGGTGTATTGCAGATAACGCCTGTTCTCCTCTGAAGTACGGCTTTCACCTTTGATCAGCAGACGCAGGTAATCGCTCAGGTCATCACATTTTTTCTCAATACATTTTGTGTAATACCCGGAATCCAGAAACTGTTCTGTCCCGACGTCTGACAACTCAAAAATATTTTTGCTAAGCATGGATGCCAGCAAAAATACTGCTATCGTTAAAACCACTGTAAAAAACAGATGCAGAATCAGGCCTGTCAGTTTTGTTCCGTAGGAATAAGGATGGCTCTCCATAATCGCTCCTTAACTCTTAACTCTTAATTCTTATCAATTTTGTAACCAACACCCCATACAACTTTCAGATAACGGGGTTCTTTTGGATTAATCTCTATCTTCTCGCGGATATGGCGGAGGTGTACTGCCACTGTATTATCCGCTCCGATCGCATCCTCATTCCAGATGCTCTCATAAATCTGGTTGATGGAAAATACTTTTCCCTGATTCTTCACCAACAGCAAAAGAATGTTATACTCGATCGGGGTAAGCTTCACTACTTCGCCATCCACCGTTACTTCCTTCAGATCGTCATTGATGCTCAAACCTCCAACTGTATAAATACTGTCACCGGATTCTGCTGCATTTCCAAGCTGTGTATAACGGCGGAGCTGGGATTTTACCCTTGCCACCAGTTCCAGCGGATTGAACGGTTTCTCCACATAATCGTCCGCCCCGATATTTAAACCTAATATCTTATCAGAATCCTCTGATTTTGCAGAAAGGATAATGATCGGGATACTGCTGGTTTCACGCACCTTCAGCGTCGTCCGGATCCCGTCTAACCCCGGCATCATAACGTCCAGAATCATCAAATTCACGGTGTGCGTTTTTAAAAGCTCCAGCGCCTCTGCGCCGTCATACGCCTTGATAACCTCAAATCCCTCACCGGTTAAGTATATGTCAATCGCTTCTACGATCTGTTTATCATCGTCACATACAAGAATACTCTGCATAGCAACTCCTCCTTTTAATAGGGTAATATATAGATAATATAGTATACAAATTTCTGTATAGATACAATAAAGATACCTATATCTTATAATTATACAACGAAAAAGAAAACCATGGAATCTTATTTTTGCGTATTTCAGGAGAAGATTGGGGGCGGCTCTTCTCTGTCCGGGTTGCGTCTTCTCACCAGAATCCTGCTGTTCATTTACAAGTTACCCTTGACAAACCCCACATTCTCCGCTACACTCTAAATTAATTTGAATATCAAACCATTTGAAATTAAAACTATCTTTTATAGAAGAAGCGGAGTTAAACGAGAAAATGACAGCTAGAATCATTGGAATTGGCGCGTATGCGCCGGAGCAGGTTGTGACGAATCAGGATTTGACGAAATTTCTTGATACAAATGATGCCTGGATCCGGGAACGGACGGGTATTGGAGCCAGACATGTCTCGACGAGCGAGGGAACCTCGGCGTTGGCGACAGAGGCGGC
>ENA-ORTN01003006-ORTN01003006.1-human-gut-metagenome-genome-assembly--contig:-NODE-3006-length-12547-cov-4.895453_pt1 | contig 12547 bp, 7 predicted proteins | sample MGYA00242070_ERZ509189 | MGnify/ENA primary metagenome ERZ509189 (study PRJEB26280, sample SAMEA2338821) | human gut metagenome | biome: human gut; feature: human-associated habitat; material: faeces...
TCTTGATATCCTCGATATCCGGATACCAGTCAGACTGCTCATCACAGATATAGTGTACAGGCTTTCCACCGGCAAGTGTAGCACAAGCTGTCCAGAGCGGATAATCCGGAGACGGGATAAGAATTTCATCCCCTGTATCCAAAAGAGCAGACATCGTAAGATTGATCAGTTCACTGACACCATTTCCAGTGTAAATATCGCTCATCGTTACATTCGGCAGGTGCTTTAACTGGGCATACTGCATGATCGCTTTTCGCGCAGAGAACAGACCGGCAGAAGCAGAGTAGCCTTCGCAGTCAGAAAGCTGACGGCTCATGTCATAGATCACCTCATCCGGTGTACGGAAGCCAAACGGAGCCGGATTTCCGATATTAAGCTTCAGTACATGAGTTCCCATCTCTTCCATTCTGGCAGCCTCATCAACAACCGGACCTCTCACATCATATAATACATTATTTAACTTGGATGATTTCTTGAATTCTCTCACTTTCATACCTCCTGAATTATCTGCGGATGTCTGTATCTTATCAACATCTGACAGTGTGGAATCATTATCATTATTATTGTTTAACCAGTCAGGGTCAACCTGCAGGGCATCTGCCAGAAAATGTAAGATGTCGGTACGCGGGATTGTCTTCCCACTGACATACTGGCTGACATGACTTTTCCCAAGCTTGATCCCTTTCTGCTGGGCAAGACGAACAAGATCAACCTGCTTCAGGCCTTGCTCGTTCATAGCGGCTTTTAATCTGTCTGCAAAGGTTTCCATAAAGCTCCTTTCTGGGGTCATCCTCCCAGAGGTCAGACCCCATTAATAAAGTATTAACAAAATACAAAGTTCAATTTAAAATCTGCTTCAATACGAAAATCTCTAAAAAGTTCAATTTAAAAGTTCAAAACTTTAGTCAGAGTATACCACGATAAATGAAAAAGTTCAATAAAAAAATTACTGTTATAGAAAATCCGCAAAATCACGGTATCATTAAGAAAATATGATATACTAAAAGTGTTTATTACAGCAAAATACAAAGTACACAGAACGAAGGGAAACAGGGAAATGATTCTTGAAAATGAAAAAATAAAACAGGCATTGGAATATATAAAGGAAGAAGATCCGGCGACGACTCAGGATACGCTCAATATGTGTCAGATTCCGGCACCTTCTTATAAGGAAGAGAAAAAAGCGGAGTATATCCGGGAGCGGTTCCGGGAGATCGGGCTTAGGGATGTCAGGATTGACGCTGTTGGAAATGTGCTTGGGATCTGGCCGGGAACCGGTGAAGGACCAAGTGTAATGCTTGCAGCACACACAGACACAGTATTTCCGGAAGGGACAGATCTGTCGATAAGGAAAGAAGGAAATCGTTATTATTGTCCTGGAATTAACGATGACACACATGCAGTGGCGGAGATGATCGCAGTAGCGAAAGCAATGATCCATGCAGATCTTCACACAAAAGGGGACTTGATCTTCTGTGCAAATGTGTGTGAAGAAGGACTTGGAGATCTAAGGGGCGTGAAGTATCTGTTCGGATACGACAACAAAGCTTCAGAAGAATGTCCAGAGGTAGATGCATTTGTCTCGATTGATAATCAGTATACGGGCGGGGTGATCTATACGGCAACAGGAAGTCACCGTTATGAGGTGACATTTACCGGAAGAGGTGGTCACAGTTTCCAGAACTTTGGCATTCCTAATCCAATCCATGCAATGGGACGAGCCATCGCACAGATCGCAGAATTCCAGGTCCCGAATGAGCCGAAGACAACATTTAACGTAGGCGTGATCCAGGGAGGAACTTCTGTAAATACAATTTCAGGTTCTGCATCCATGCTGGTAGACCTCCGTTCGGACAGCGAAGAAGAGCTGAATCGATTGGACAAAGAACTTCATAAAGTGATCAAACAGGCAGTGGAAGAAGAAAATGCAAGATGGGATGCTTCAAAGCCGCAGATCAAAGTGCAGATCGAAGGACGCGGTGTGAGACCGGCGGGGGCACAGCCAAAGGACTGTGCGATCGTGAAAGCAGCATTCCGGGCGGCAGAACTGCTGGGGATTGAACCGGAGTATCGGTATGAGAGCAGTACAGATGCGAATATCCCGATCAGTATGGGAATCCCGGCAATCACTGTTGGAAGAGGTGGAGAAGAAGACGGAATCCATACCCTTCAGGAATGGTACGAGCCAAAAGAAGCATGGCTTGGACCACAGAGAGATTTGCTTCTGATGATTCTGCTTGCCGGGGCAGAAGGAGTCTGTGAGCCGGCTATAGAAAAAAGATAAAAAATCTTAAGAAAATATCAATGTCTTTTTAGGCACATTTCCTGTATACTGATGGTATGAGAGAATATTTTGTGCAGATTGTACCGGGTGTTTCGGAGATTTTTATCTTTTGCACAAAAAGAAGAAAAATAAAACAAAGCAGGAGGGCAAACGATGCGGGGAATCAGAAAGCAGTCATCCGACACACAGAGTTCCAGTCAGCCGAAAGAAAAAAGAAGATTGGATACAAAACAGAAAAAAGGAATGTTGATTGGTGGAGGAATCTTCCTTGTGGCAGTAATCGCCCTGATCCTTGTGAAGAATCTGACAGGTGGAAGCGGAGCAGATGGAGAGAATGTTCTTTATGCGGATTCCGTTGGAATGATCACAGGGACAGGACTTGGGACACAGAACCGGTTTACAGGAGTGGTTGAAGCACAGGATACGTTGAAACTGACACTGGCAGACAACCAGAAGGTAAAACAGATCTTTGTTGAAAAAGGGCAGGAAGTAGAGCCTGGAACAAAGTTGTTTGAATACGATACAGAAGAGCTTGCCATGACATTAGATCAGGGAAAACTGGAGCTTGAGAAGATCACGAACAACATCAGCAGCCTGAATTCACAGATCGCGACACTTACAACGGAGAAGAAGAGTGCGCCGGCCAGCGAACAGCTTTCCTATACGACACAGATCCAGGAACTTCAGATGGAGATCAAGCAGGAAGAGTACAATTATAAAGTAAAAGAGCTGGAAGTAAACCGTACACAGAAGAGCCTGGAACAGTCTACAGTAACTTCTACAGTTGCCGGAATTGTACAGGAGATCAACGAACAGCAGGGAACAGACCCTTCTACAGGAGAGTCCAAACCGTTTATGAGTATCCTTTCTACAGGAAAATATAGAATCAAAGGAAAGATCAGCGAGCAGAACATCGGAGATCTGACACCGGGCACACAGGTGACGATCCGCTCCAGAGTGAATGAAGATGAGATTTGGACAGGTACAGTAGATAACGTAGACACAGAGAAGCCGGAGAACAGTTCCCAGGATTCTATGAGTTATGGTTCTGAGAACAGCGATAATCAGGCAACAAAGTATCCATTCTATGTCACATTGGATACAGTGGATGGATTGATGCTCGGACAGCATGTCTATATCGAGACAAGTACTTCACTGGAAGCAGACAAGATGTGGCTGATGCGTGACTACATTGTAGACGCAGATTCAGATCATCCATATGTATGGGTAGCAGGAGATAATGACAAGCTGGAGAAGCGTTCTGTTACACTCGGAGAGACGAACGAAGATATGGGAACCTGTGAGATCGTAGACGGACTGAAAGCTTCTGATTACATTGTATGGCCAAGCGAGGAGTGCAAAAAAGGTGCAGCTGTTGTGAAGAACGATTCAGGTACATCAGGCAGTACTTCAGATATGTCAGGAGCCGAGGGCGGTTACGAAGAACCTGTAGAAGAGAATGCAATGCAGGAAGGAGTTCCGGGAACGGAGGAGAGTGTGGATGAATAAAAAGAAAATAATAAAGATCGGCATTCCTGTGGCAGCAGGCTGTATCGTTCTTGCACTTGGAATCGGTTTCGCAGTGAAGAACAGCGGAAAGGCTGTTAAAGTAGCTCCTGTCAGCAGTTTGAATTCCGGCGGCTGGTACGATGATAGTGGGATTGCAAGTTACGGAACCGTCACAACGAACCAGAAGCAGGACATTTACGTGGATGATACTATGCCGATCACACAGGTTTACGTGAAAGCCGGGGATATGGTGAAAGTTGGAGACCGTCTTGTGGCATATGACACGACACTTTCTTCCCTGGAACTTGAGATGAAAGAAATGCAGATTCAGGGGATTGACCTGAACATTCAGAACCTGCAGAAAGAGATCACCCAGCTCAAGGGGACGAAGACCGCGAAGGCAGATACAGGGGCATCCGTCGTGCAGACAAGTGCAGATGGAGAACAGCAGCCAACTGTACAGAAGATGAGTGCTGTAAAGACAACCATTCTTAATACATCAAAAGAGGATGAGAATAAAAAACCGGATGGTGATACCTCGAAGGATGATACGACAAAAGATGACAACACAAAAGACGATACTTCGAAAGATGATAATAAAAAAGACGATGTACCGTCTTCCGCAATTGAGCGTCCATTCCCTGAAGCATTAAAGGGAAAAGAGGTTTACAGTGAGATCACATTAGGTTCTGTTCCTTATAATAAAGAAGACGCAGACGGAACAATGGAAAAACCGTATCGTTATCTTTGTGCACCGGGGGCAGCCGTAAATGCACCGTTTATGCTCAAAGTATTAAAAGAGGGTCAAGTGTGTGCCTTTGATGTAGTAGATAACGCAGAAGCGCCGACAAAATTCTTATCCTGTTGGATCCTCGATGGAAAAACAGGACAGGTAGTCATACCGGATCCACAACCAACTCCAGACCCGGAGCCGACTCCAAATCCAGAGCCAACTCCAAATCCAGAGCCGACTCCGGAACCAGAGCCGACTCCGGAACCAGAGCCAACTCCAGACCCGGAGCCAACTCCGGAACCAGAGCCAACTCCGGAACCAGATATTTCAGAAGATCCGGTTATCCCAGACACCCCGGACCTCCCGTCAAAGGAAGAAGTGGCGAAGCAAATCAAGGAGAAAGAGCAGAAGATCAAAGATCTGGATCTTTCCAGGAGATCCGCTGAACTGGAACTGAAAAAGCTGAAGAAAAAGGTCGGGGACGGCGTGATCAAAAGTACGGTAGAAGGTGTAGTCAAAGAAGCGACTGACGAAGCGTCTGCAAAGAATGAGAACAAACCAGTTGTCAGCGTTGTCGGAGAAGAAGGTTTCTATGTGACCGGAAGAGTCGGAGAGACAATGCTTGATCAGATCAAAGAAGGAATGACTGCGACTGTAATGTCCTGGCAGTCGGGAGAATCCTACGAAGCGACAGTTACAGGTGTTGGCAACTCACCGGTAAGCGATTATTCCACAGGAGAGAACCAGAATCAGTCCTTCTATCCGTTCACGCTCGTGATCCACGGAGACGCAAATCTCTCGAATGGTGAGTCTGTGAATCTGTCGATGAATGGAATTGCAGCAGGTAGTGATGGATCGATCTATCTTGAAAAAATGTTTGTCCGTGAGGAAGGAAACCGCTATTATGTCTACAAGCGGGGCGATAACGGCAGATTAACAAAACAGTATGTAGAGGTTGGCAAAAATATGTACAATTCACTGGAGATCACCTCCGGCCTCACAATGGACGACCTGATCGCGTTCCCTTACGGCAGAGATGTCAAAGAAGGCGCAAAGACACAGGAAGCAGATACCCTGTACGACTATTATTAAGAAGACTGAACAGTATCAAAATGAAAGAGAGTGAGGTGCCATTATGTTAGAAGACATCAGACTGGCGTTTCAGGGAATCTGGAATCATAAATTAAGATCTGCGCTCACAATGCTCGGAATCATCATAGGAATCGGTTCCATTATAGCAATTGTGTCCACGATCAAAGGAACGAATGAACAGATTAAGAAGAATCTGGTCGGTGCAGGAAATGACGCGGTAAATGTACAGCTCTATCAGGGTGACTGGCCGATCGATCTGCAGTATCAGTCACTCCCGGACGGAGTGCCGGAGATCTCAGACGAGACATTGCAGGAGGTCGTTGAACTCCCGGAAGTGGAGACAGCGTCTTTATATCATACAAGAAATGAATACGACGCAGTTTACCGCGGCGCAAAGTCATTAAGTAACAGCGTGATCCTTGGAATTGACAGAAATTATCTGGATGTTTACGGATATCAGGTAACCAAAGGAAGAGGATTAACAGACAAAGATTATTCCGAAGGACGAAAAGTAGCCTTGATAGACAAGACAACAGCGGCAAGTTTATTCGACAATGCAGATGTGATCGGAAGAACGATTGAGATCAAGGGCGAGCCTTTTGTTGTCGTTGGAATGGTTGCAAAGAAAGCAGAGTCCCAGCCGGTGATCAACTCAATGGAAGATTACTACCGCTACATGTCAGATGACCAGAGCGGAAAGATCATTATTCCGGATCAAGTATGGCCGGTCATCTACCAGTATGACGAACCGCAGAACCTTGTCGTGCGTGCAAAAAGCACAGATGATATGACAGCGGCAGGAGAGAAAGCCGCAGATATTTTAAATGCTATGCTGACAGTTTCAGATGATACCGTAAAATACAAAGGAGAAGATCTGTTAGAGCAGGCAACACAGATCCAGGAGATCAGCAACTCGACAAATCAGCAGCTGATCTGGATCGCCAGCATTTCCCTGTTAGTTGGTGGAATCGGAGTTATGAATATCATGCTCGTGTCGGTTACAGAACGTACCGGCGAGATTGGATTAAAGAAGGCACTCGGAGCGAGAAAGCGCAGAATTCTGACACAGTTCCTGACAGAGGCAGCGGTACTGACACTGCTTGGAGGAATTATAGGTGTTCTTGGAGGAATCGCACTTGCGTACATTATATCCAAAGTCTCAGCAGTTCCGGTAGCAATCAGCGGAGTTTCGATTGTGATCGCAGTGCTGTTCTCCACACTGATCGGTATTATCTTCGGACTGATCCCGTCCGTGAAAGCGGCGAACATGAATCCAATCGAGGCACTTAGACATGAATAAAAAAACAGTGGAAAAAGAAAATACTTGTTTCAATTTCCTTCCATATCTGTTATAGTATGTGTTAATTAAAAGAGTCAGGAGAATCTGAGTGATCGGATTCTCCGTCTTTCTATGCAAAGAGAAAATAGCAATTATTAAAAGGAAAAGAGAAAAGGGGCATGTAGATTTGAGCGGCAGTACATTCGAAGGAAAGAAAAAGACAGAGAACGGAACAAAGAGGCTGATCTTCACAGCAGTATCTATCTTGCTGGAGATTGTCTTCCTTCTCTTTCTGTTCACAAAGGTAAGTGAATACGCAACTATTATTGACTGGGCAACAAGAATCGTGGCAATCTTTCTTGTGCTTGGACTTTACAGCATGGATAAGACTTCATCGATGAAAATGCCATGGATCATACTGATGCTTGCATTCCCGATTCTTGGTGTGAGTCTGTATCTTCTCGTAGGTCTGAACGGAAGCACGAAGAAGATGCGGGCAAGATATGAAGAGATTGATAAAAAACTGCTCCCATATCTTCCGGATAACAGACAGATTCTCGAATGGATGAAAAAAGAGAGTCCGCAGGCGGGGGCAATCGCTTCTTATCTGACGAATTACTCTTGTTACCCGGTTTATCAGAACACAGATGTTACCTATTATGATGAGGCGATCAAAGGGCTGGATGCACAGCTGGAGGATCTTTCAAAGGCAGAAAAGTTCATCTTTATGGAGTATCATGCCATCGAAGACGAAGAGGCATGGCAGAGGATTCAGACGGTACTTGAAGACCGTGTGAAAGCAGGCGTAGAAGTCCGTATCTTCTATGATGATATGGGATCGATTTGGTTTGTGAACATGGATTTTGCAACAAAACTGAAATCTTTAGGAATCAAATGCCGTGTATTTAACCCGATTCTGCCGGGACTGAATATGTTCCTGAACAATCGCGACCATCGGAAGATTACTGTGATTGACGGAAAGGTTGCTTACACAGGTGGATACAATCTGGCGAATGAGTATTTCAACATCACACATCCGTATGGAATCTGGAAAGATACCGGGATCCGTATGGAAGGAGATGCGGTCAAGTCTATGACAGTAGCATTTCTGGAAATGTGGAATGCAGCCGGAAATATAAAGTCAAAAGAACTTGTACCGGAGAAATATGTGATCCACTATGCATACCAGGCACAACAGCGTGGTTATGTCCAGCCATATGCAGACAGTCCGCTCGATGGTGAGCAGGTAGGCGAGGAAGTATATATCAGTATGGCGAACAAAGCGGAGAGATACTGCTGGTTTATCACTCCATATCTGATCATTACAGACGAGATGACGCATGCGCTCACACTGGCAGCAAAGCGTGGTGTTGATGTACGTATCATAACACCGGGTATCCCAGACAAGAAGATGGTCTACAGTGTGACCCGTTCCTTCTATCATAATCTGGTTAAGCATGGAGTCCGTATCTATGAGTGGACACCGGGATTCTGTCATGCGAAGATGAGTGTGGCAGATGATAAAATGGCGACCTGCGGAACGATCAATCTCGATTACCGCAGCCTGTACCATCACTTTGAGAATGGATGCTTCCTGGCAGATTGCGACGCAGTGCTGGAGATCCGGGATGATCTGATCCGCACGATGGGAGAAAGCAGAGAAGTGACCGAGCAGTATAAAGAAGGAAGAAGTGCGGGCTTAAGACTCGGACAGCTGATCTTACGTCTGTTTGCGGAGCTGCTCTGATATTATTACTGGTTATACGATGTGCGGACAGCAATCTGATAATATCGTTTGTGGGTTGAATTTGCATTGGATTGATTGTATAATGAACTTGATTGTTGAGAAATTAACAATAGTTTTTTTATGAAATGGATGGTCTGCCGGTCAGAAGATACTGAACCCGACAGCCGGATATGAACTTTATTTTATGAAGGAGGAATCAACGATGATTACCTGGAACAATTTGGATAAGCTTACTTCTTATCAGGAACTTAAGAAGACAGAAAGTGTAGACCTCGCAGCAGTGATGGCCGGAGAGAACGGAGCAGAGCGTGTGAAGAACTACAGCGTTCCGATGGCAGAAGGATTAGCATACAATTATGCAGCGAAGAAAGTGGATGACACAGTTCTCTCAGCTCTTGAGAAACTGGCAGAAGAAGCACAGCTGACAGAGAAGTTCGAAGCACTTTACAACGGAGAAGTTGTGAACACAGGAGAGAAGCGTCTTGTACTTCATCATATGACACGCGGACAGCTCGGAGATGCTGTTGAGGCTGACGGTGTTGACAAGCGTACTTTCTATGTAGAGCAGCAGAAGAAGATTGCTGAGTTTGCGAACAAAGTACATGCAGGTGAGATCACAAACGCTGCCGGAGAGAAGTTTACAACAGTTGTTCAGATCGGTATTGGCGGAAGTGACCTCGGTCCTCGCGCAATGTACCTTGCACTTGAGAACTGGGCAAAGAAGAATGATACATTCAAGATGGAAGCAAAGTTCATCAGCAACGTTGACCCGGATGATGCGGCAGCAGTTCTGAATTCTGTAGATGTTGCTCACTCTATCTTCGTACTTGTATCCAAGTCAGGAACAACACTTGAGACTCTGACAAATGAGTCCTTTGTAAAGGATGCTCTTAAGAACGCAGGACTTGACGCATCCAAGCATATGATCGCAGTAACAAGTGAGACTTCACCACTTGCAAAGAGTGATGATTACCTTGCAGCCTTCTTCATGGATGACTATATCGGAGGACGTTTCTCATCTACATCAGCAGTTGGCGGAGCCGTACTTTCCCTCGCATTCGGACCGGAAGTATTTGCACAGTTCCTTGACGGAGCAGCAGCTGAGGATAAACTGTCCCTCAATAAGAATATCAAAGAGAACCCGGAGATGCTCGATGCATTGATCGGTGTATATGAGAGAAATGTACTCGGATACCCAAGCACAGCAGTACTTCCTTACTCTCAGGCACTGAGCCGTTTCCCTGCACATCTGCAGCAGCTGGATATGGAGTCTAACGGAAAATCCGTAAACCGCTTTGGTGAGCCGGTTGATTACGTGACAGGACCGGTTATCTTCGGAGAGCCTGGAACAAACGGACAGCACTCCTTCTATCAGCTTCTTCACCAGGGAACAGATATTGTGCCGCTTCAGTTCGTAGGATTCAAGAACAGCCAGATCGGTACAGATGTTGTGATCCAGGACAGCACAAGCCAGCAGAAACTCTGCGCGAACGTAGCTGCTCAGATCGTAGCATTTGCATGTGGTAAAGAAGATGAGAACCGCAACAAGAACTTCGAAGGAGGACGTCCTTCAAGCATCATTATCGGAGAGCAGTTAACACCGGCATCTCTCGGAGCACTGCTTGCTCACTTTGAGAACAAGATCATGTTCCAGGGATTCCTGTGGAATGTAAACAGCTTCGATCAGGAAGGTGTTCAGCTCGGTAAAGTCCTTGCAAAACGCGTACTTGCACATGAGACAGACGGAGCCCTGAAAGTATTCAGTGATCTTCTGAACATCTGATTTTAGAAGAATTTACGGCAGTCTGGGAATTTCCGGGCTGCCGTTTTTGCTCTTCATGATCTTCAATTTTTTCTCAGTGAAACAGGTCCACAGATGTTACCTTTTATCTTCCCAAAGCTCCCAGTAACTCATACCCGTGCAGGCTTTGCCCTGTCTGCTTCATAATATGAAAACAGACCGCAAAATCCTGTATTTCCACAATCTTCTGCGATCTGCCATTCTAAACTATTTTTTATCCGTTAATATACTGACATTCAGGCAACCTGCACGCCCCAGATTTTCTTCGCTTCCAGGCTTCTGCCAGGTTTTCCTGTTACACAGATGCTCTTATTTCTCCAGCTTCCAGCACCATTGTCTGAGAAACAGATTTCTGCACCATCAGCAGTTTTTTTCACCTGGATCTTCATTTCCAGATTCCGTACCTTGCCATACATCAAACTGGTCTTTACAAGCTCATCCAGATCTTTTTCCAGTTGTGCTTCAAAAACTGTTTCGGGTCTTTTTTGCCCGGCTGCGCCGCCGGGCTTTCAAATTCCAGCAGCTCCTGCCGGGCCTCCGGCAGCTGCGCCGGTTCGCTGTTTTTCTTTCGCAGCATTGTATCGCCCCTCCTGTATTGTGTACAGCGGTGGTACTCCCCCGCCAATATCTGGAAGTATACAGGATGATTCTTAGGAAAAAGGGCAGGAATTTCTTAAGAGTGGTTAAGATGAAAAAAGACAGCGTCAGCTTTTCCATGGGGAAAGCCCCTGCAAAGCCACATCCTTTTCCGCACCGCCAAAGCTGAGAAGGTATAGCAGCTGACAACAAAAAACTGCCGCACTCTCATGCAGCAGTTCTAAATTTACTCTTTTGCTGTTTTGAACAGCAGCGTCATGCGGAAAACGCCCTCCGGCTGCTCAATGCGGCAGACACCCTGCATTTTTTCCATCATGGTTTCGATGCTGGGCAGGCCCACCTTGGTGCTCTCTGAGGAAGCAGGCACCGGCAGCACGCAGTTTTCAAAACAAAGCCCCGCTCTGCTTCCCTCCTGCACAAAGCGCACGACAACATCCCTGTCCGGATCTGCATACTTGAGCAGATTGGAGGTGATGTTATCCAGAATGCGGCGCACATACTGCCCGCTGACCGAGAGCAGCACGTCCTCATCGCCCAGTTCCAGCGCGCAGGCAAAGCCGCGCTGCTGCAGCGTTTCCACCATTTCCGTGAGCGGCTCTTCAAACACGGCTGAAAAATGTGCGGGCGGGTCCAGCACGGCCACGGTATCCCGGGTGACCAGCGCATACTCGAACAGATTATCCGAAAGCTGCTTGATCTGCCGGGCCTTACCGTCGATCTTTGCCAGATATTCATCCTGCTGGGCCTCGGTCTCGTATTTGTGGTGACGCAGGATCTCGGTATAGAGCAGCAGGGTGGTCAGCGGGGTGCGCAGGTCGTGGGACATCTCAGTGATGAGGTTTTTCACCTTGGCCGACGCCTGCGCCTCCTCTTCCTGCTGCTGGCGCAAGGTCACCCGCATGGAGTCCAGACAGGATGCCAGCGTGGTGATCTCATCGCTGCCGCGGATGGTAATGGGGTGATCCAGATCGCCGCCCTCCATGGCCTGGATCTCCCCGCTGAGCAGGAGGATATAACGGATGATTTTCCGGCTGCTCAGGAAGAAAAACAGCGGAAAAAGGGCAAAGCTGACAAGCAGCAGGATCTCGCACCCCTTGCCGTAATAGGCATCCACGCCGTTGTAATAGAACATGGCTGTGGCCTCTTTGTCCGAAAAGGTGAGCGAGTACATCGGGAGCCAGCGCTCGGCCGGAACCGTTTCCGTCACATTTTCCCGCCCCTCGTAGACCGGAGCGACCAGCGGATAGGAGGAATAGAGCATCCGGGAGCGGTCGTAGATGATGAACATCGTGCTGCCGTTCCGCACAGACCAGTCGTCCAACTTGTCGATATCCCGGCTGGAAAGACCGCGCCGGTCGATATAGCTCTGCAGCTCCTGCACCTGCTTTTCCACAGCCTTCTGCTGGGTTTCCGGCTGGTCAAAATAAAGCCACAGGGCTTTGTTCAGCACGACCTGCATTCCCACCAGAAATACAGCACTTGCCAGTGCTGAGAACAGGATCATC
>ENA-ORTN01003011-ORTN01003011.1-human-gut-metagenome-genome-assembly--contig:-NODE-3011-length-12542-cov-2.488508_pt1 | contig 12542 bp, 12 predicted proteins | sample MGYA00242070_ERZ509189 | MGnify/ENA primary metagenome ERZ509189 (study PRJEB26280, sample SAMEA2338821) | human gut metagenome | biome: human gut; feature: human-associated habitat; material: faeces...
AGAACGGAAAGGAGGATCTCGGCACAGGCCGACATAAGCGCCAGCGCTCATACAGCCGACGGATGTTTCCCGCCGACTTGTCGCTGCTCTTTTTGAAGGCGGCGGCGAACATGAGACGACGAGGCGGAGAGTGATCGAAGTATTCGGCGGATGCTCTCCCGTGCCGTCCGGGTGCGTACACAGTCAGCAAATATGCGGGCGACCGCAAAACAGAGAGGCTGTGACCGGATGTGAAGACAAATGATCTGCGCGTTTGTGCTTCCGACCTATTATATTGATCGGAGGATTTTGCTTATATGTGTGGTATCGTAGGATACGTTGGACAGCAGCAGGCTGCGCCGCTGCTGCTGGATGGATTGTGCCGCCTGGAGTACCGGGGCTATGACTCCGCCGGTATCGCGGTCTGCAGCGGAGACACCCTTCAGGTACGCAAGACGCCGGGGCGTCTTGCGGCGCTGGAGACGCTGACCCACGGCGGGGCGGATCTGCCGGGGACAGTGGGCATCGGCCACACCCGGTGGGCTACTCACGGCGAGCCCAATCAGGTGAACGCCCATCCGCAGGTCAGCGGCGACGGAAAGTTCGCCGTGGTGCACAACGGGATCATCGAGAATTTCGCCCGGCTGAAGCAGGAGCTGATCCAGAAGGGCTGCACGTTCGTGTCCGAGACGGATACGGAGGTGGTGGCCCAGCTGTTGGCCTGGTATTACAGCCAGTGCGGCGATGTGTTCGAGGCGGTGAACCAGATGCTCTCCCGGGTGGAGGGATCCTATGCGCTGGGTATCCTGTGCGCCGACACGCCGGACCGGATCATCGCCGCACGAAAGGACGCGCCGCTGCTGCTGGGCTGCGGCCGGGGGGAGAACTTCCTGGCCTCGGATGTGACGGCGCTGCTGCGGCACACCCGTGACGTGGTATATATGGATGACGGCGAGCTGGCTGTCATCACGGCGGAGGGTATCCGTATCTACGACGAGCGCCGCCGGCCCATCGACAAGGAGCACCGTCACATCGACTGGGATGTGGACGCCGCGGAAAAGGGCGGTTACGACCACTTCATGCTCAAGGAGATCTATGAGCAGCCGGCGGCGGTGCGCCGCGCCATCACCGGACGCATCCGGGACGGCCGTGTGGTGCTCAGCGACCTGACTATGACTGACAGAGAGATCCGTGATATCGGCCGCATCTGTATCGTGGCCTGCGGGTCCAGCTACCATGTGGGCATGGTGGGCAAATACACCCTGGAACGGCTGCTGCGCCGCCCGGTGGAGGTCTGCCTGGCGTCGGAGTTCCGGTACAGCGACCCCCTGGTGGGCGAGGGCGATCTGGTCATCGTTATCAGCCAGTCCGGTGAGACGCTGGACTCCATGGCCGCCCTGCGCGAGGCCAAAAAGCGCGGCGCCCGGGTGCTGTCCATCGTGAACGTGGTGGGCTCGTCCATCGCCCGGGAGAGCGACGACGTGCTCTACACCTGGGCCGGACCGGAGATCGCTGTGGCCACCACAAAGGCGTACAGCACCCAGATGGCGGTGCTGCACCTGCTGGGACTGTATTTCGGCGACGTGCTGGGCACCGTGGATTATGAGACATACAGCGCTATGGTACGGGGGCTGGAGGCCCTGCCGGGGCAGATGGAGCAGGTTCTCTCCCATACGGAGGATATCCGCGCGGCCGCCAAATGGCTGGCGCAGGAGGAGGACGTGTTCTTCATCGGCCGTAATCTGGACTACGCATTGTCTCTGGAGGGGAGCCTGAAGCTGAAGGAGATCAGCTACATCCACTCGGAGGCCTATGCCTCCGGTGAGCTGAAGCACGGCACCATCTCCCTGATCCGCCAGGGAACGCCGGTGATCGCTGTGGCTGCCTATCTGCCGCTGCTGGATAAGGCGGTCAGCAATGTGGTGGAGGTACAGGCCCGCGGCGCGCGGGTGCTGGCCCTGACCACCGAGGCCGGGGCCGAGGCCCTGCACAAGCGGGTGGATACGGTGTTGACCGTGCCGGAGGCGGAGGCTATGCTCCTGCCGCAGCTGGGCGTGATCCCGCTGCAGCTGCTGTCCTACTACACAGCGCTGGAGCGCGGCTGCGACATTGATAAGCCGCGTAATCTGGCAAAGAGCGTCACTGTGGAATAAGATAGATCGGGGAGAAACGGATAAAATCCGTTTCTCCCCTTTCTTTTTCCGCCGCGGTATGCTATAATTAAAAATTGACTGAATACCAAGGAAAGGGCGTGTACGCCATGCACGACGAGCTGATCCGGCGGCTCAACGAAACAAAGACCATGTCCATCGTGGGTATGTGCAAGAACGCGGGCAAGACCACCATGCTCAACTGGCTGCTGACGGCGGGCCATCTGCGGGGCACGCTGGGGCTGACCTCCATCGGGCGGGACGGCGAGTCCACCGATGTGGTCACCGGCACGGAAAAGCCGGGTATCTTTGTCCGTGAGGGTACACTGATCGCCACGGCCAAGGATATGCTGCGGCTGGGCGACGTGACAAAGGAGATTTTGATGACCACAGGTATCCCTACCCCGCTGGGCGAGGTGGTCATCATGCGCGCCCGCAGCGCCGGCTATGTGCAGCTGGCGGGGCCCTCTATCACCACGCAGCTGCGGTCGGTGTCTGAGAGCTTTTTTGCCCTGGGGGCAGAGAAGTCCGTCATCGACGGTGCGCTGGGGCGCAAGAGCCTGGGCGCCCGGGCGGTGGCGGAGGGCGTTATCCTGTGTACCGGCGCCAGCTACAACGCCAGCATGGAGAAGGTCATCGCCGACACGGTGCACATCTACCGGCTGATGAACCTGCCCAAGGCCGAGACACTGCCGCCGGAGTGCCCTGACGGGCTGGAGGCCTGCGTCAGGGAGTACGGCGCAGCGCTGGTGACCGGCGCACTGACGGATACGATGGTGGTGCCGCTGCTGCGAAGCGGCGTGCTGCGGAAGTGCCGCCTGGTGGTCAAGGACCCCAGCAAGGTGCTGCTCAGCGCCGATACGCTGGATAAGCTGGCGGTGCGTGAGGTGGCGCTGGAGACGGAGGACGCGGCGAAGACGCTGTGCGTCACCGTGAACCCGGTGTCCGCCTACGGATGGAAATTCGACAAGGATGAATTCCTGTTCCGCATGAAAGCGGCGGTGGACGTACCGGTCATCAATGTGAAGGAGGAACTGGCATGATCGCGGTCAAGTTTGAGGAAAAAGAGAAGATCGGTCTGCAATACGCGCTGGAAACACTGCACGGCTGCTCGCCCTTCGGGCAGGAACGCATCCGGCGGCTGCGGTTTTATGCGCCGGAGGAACGCGCTGCACTGGAGGAGGAGCTGTACAACGTGGAGCAGGCGGCCAATGCCGCCGGCGAGCTGAAGGACGTGTACAACAAGCTGATGACCGGCCTGTGCCAGATGAAGGATATCCGCAACTCCCTGCGCCGCTGCGCGGCGGGGGAGACGCCGGACCATGTGGAGCTGTTCGAGATCAAGGGCTATTTGCAGCGGCTGGACGGTATGCGCCCGGTGTTTGAGCAGATCAACGCGGTGACGCACTTCAAGGGCATGACCTTCCACGAGGTGAAGGACGCATTGGCGGTGCTGGACCCGGATGGTACCGGGAGCCGGGGCTTCTATATCCCGGACAGCGCCACGGCCAAGCTGAAGGAGATCCGCACCGCCAAGAAAGAGGTGGAGGAACGGCTGTTCCACGCCCAGACCGACGCGGAAAAGGACGATCTGCGCCTGAAGCGCACCCGGCTGTGCGGCGAGGAGGACGCGGAGGAGATGCACGTCCGCAAGGCCATGGGTGCGGCACTGGCCCCTATGGTGGACGAGCTGCTCTCCGATGCGGAGACGGCGGGGCGTCTGGACTTTATTATCCAAAAGGCACTGTTTGCCGTGCGCTACGGCGGTGTGAAGCCGGAGCTGACGGAGAAGGACCTGGAGCTGGAGGATATGATCAATCCGGAGATCTGCGATCTGCTGGAGCAGCAGGGCCGCCGCTTCGTGCCGGTGTCCATCTCCCTGACGCCCGGGGCCACGGTCATCACCGGCGCCAACATGGGCGGAAAGTCCGTGGCCATGAAGACGGTGGCGCTGAACGTGCTGCTGCTGCAGGCGGGCTTCCTGGTGTGCGCCAAAAAAGCTCGTATGCCGCTGTTCCACAGCGTGAAGATGCTCTTTGACGATTTGCAGTCCATCCAGTCCGGCCTGTCCGGCTTCGGTTCGGAGATCGTACAGTTCCAGAAGGCGCTCTCCGAGGTGGAGCAGGGCTATTCGCTGTTCCTGCTGGATGAGTTTGCCCGGGGCACCAACCCGGACGAGGGTGCGGTGATCGTGCAGGCGGTGACGCGGTATCTCAACGGTGTGGACGCCATCTCACTGCTGACCACCCACTATGACAAGGTGGCGGAGTACGCCCGGACCCACTATCAGATCATCGGCCTGCGGGATATGGCCCGGGAGGCTATCCGCCGGGAGCTGGCCGTGACCAGCGAGGACGGCGTGGCGGTCATCGCGCGGCACATGAACTACGGCCTGTATCGGGTGGAGGGAAAGTCCGACTGCCCGCGGGACGCGCTGAATATCTGCCGGATGCTGTCCCTGAAGCCGGAGATACTGAAAATGGTGGAGGAAAGCTATTAAAAAAGCGCCCTGCGGGGCGCTTTTTTTCTGTGCGGGGTGCGGGCATGGAGGGAGGGGTGCTTTCTCGGGGAAATGCCGAAATACAAGGCTGAAATTTATTCGTATCGCACAAAAAAATTATTGTCTTTTCTGTCACAATGTCACTTGACAAGACCGCTGAAAAAGGTATAATTTATAGATAGAAATTTCATAATATCAGTCAATAGAGGCGCGGAGGACAGGGTACTGCATATTTGGGGACAGGCACCCGGTAAATTTGCAGGAAGGGGTCTTCCGCCGAAGGGGCCGGACGGGTCTGTGCGTATGGTTCCTGGCAGCGCGGTGTAAGCGGCGCTGCTGTCATGTAGTGATACATGGAGCGCTATTGGTCAACGACCTTGACCGATAGCGCTTTTTTCATACCCAAAAGAAGTGCCGAGGCCAGCTCTGGTATTGGAAATGCACGTCCAAAAATTTGAAGGAGGAAAAACTTATGGAAAAGATGACATCTCTGCTTCGTCTGCGTATGAGCGCGAAGGACGCCCACTACGGCGGCAACCTGGTGGACGGCGCACACATGGTGCACCTGTTCGGCGATGTGGCTACCGAGCTGCTGATCAAGTGCGACGGCGATGAGGGCCTGTTCTGCGCGTATGACAACGTGGAGTTCCTGGCGCCCGTCTACGCCGGCGACTACATCGAGGCCTACGGCGAGATCGAGAAGATCGGCAACACCTCCCGTGCCATGAAGTTCGAGGCCCGCAAGGTCATCGTCTCCCGCCCCGACATCAGTGCTTCCGCCGCTGACGTTCTGGCTGAGCCCGTGGTGGTCTGCCGTGCCCACGGCACCTGCGTCACCCCCAAGGACTGCCAGCGTCTGCCCATCGAGAAGTAAGGAGCGGAAACAATGGAGAAGCTTATCATTACCGCTGCTATCTGCGGCGCTGAGGTCACTAAGGCCCAGAACGAGGCTGTTCCCTATACCGTCGAGGAGATGGTCTGCGAGGCTAAGTCCGCGTACGAGGCCGGTGCGGCGATCCTGCACATCCACGTCCGTGAGGACGACGGTACTCCCACCCAGGGCCGCGAGCGTTTCAAAGTCGTCATGGACGCCATCCGCAAGGAGCTGCCCGGCGTCATCCTGATCCCCTCCCCCGGCGGCGCCACCGGCATGAGCCCCGAGGAGCGTCTGCAGCCCACTGAGCTGTTCCCCGAGATGGCCACCCTGGACTGCGGTACCTGCAACTTCGGCGATGAGATCTTCGATAACACTATGCCCACCATGCGCGCCTTCGGCAAGCGCATGATCGAGAACGGCATCAAGCCCGAGTACGAGTGCTTCGAGCTGGGCCACATCGACACCGTTCTGGGCATGGCCAAGAAGGGCGAGGTCCCCGGCGATCCCATGCAGTTCAACTTCGTGCTGGGCGTGCACGGCTGCACCCCCGCCACTGTGGAGAACCTGGCGTTCTTCGCCAGCAAGATCCCGGCCAACGCTACCTGGACCGTGTCCGGCGTGGGCCGCGCTGCCTGGACCATGGCCGCTGCCGCTATCGCTATGGGCGGCAACGTCCGTGTGGGCTTCGAGGACAACATCTATCTGGGCAAGGGCCAGAAGGCCGCGTCCAACGGTGAGCTGGTGGCCAAGGTCGTCCGTATCGCCAAGGAGCTGGGCCGCGAGATCGCTACCCCCGCTGAGGCCCGCGAGATCCTGTCCCTCAAGCCCCTGAAGTAACACACAAGAAAGAATCATATAAATATTTTTAGGAGGAAACTAAAATGGCTGAACTGAAAGGCAACAAGTACGGTACCCACCGCGTTATCGAGCCCAAGGGCGTTCTGACCCAGGCTGCTTGGAAGATCGACAACGACATGAGCAAGGTCTATTCCAACGAGATCGTCTGCGATGTCACTTCCCTGAACATCGACTCCGCTTCCTTCACCCAGATCTCCGAGGCCTGCGGCGGCGACGAGAAGAAGATCGGCGAAATGATCCTGGGCATCGTCGCTGAGCGCGGCAAGCAGCAGAATCCTGTCACCGGTTCCGGCGGTATGTTCAAGGGTGTCGTCGCTCACATCGGCGAGGACCTGAAGAAGAAGCCCGGCTTCGACCTGAAGGAAGGCGACAAGATCGTCTCTCTGGTCTCCCTGTCCATGACCCCGCTGAAGATCGACAAGATCCTGGCCATCCACAAGGATATCGACCGCGTTGACATCGTCGGCAAGGCCATCCTGTTCGAGTCCGCTCTGTATGCCAAGATGCCCGATGATATGTCCGAGCCTCTGGCCCTGGCTGCTCTGGACGTGGCCGGCGCTCCCGCGCAGGCCCGCAAGCTGCCCCACGAGGGTGACAGCGTCCTGATCCTGGGCGCCAACGGCAAGTCCGGTGTTCTGTGCGGTTGGGAAGCTATGAAGAAGGTCGGCCCCAAGGGTAAGGTCGTGGGCGTCGTCCGCAACCCCAAGCAGGTCCCCGGCCTGATGGAGCTGGGCGTGTACACCGACGTGATCGTCGCCGACTGCACCAAGCCCGTTGAGGTCATGGAGGCTGCTCTGGCTGCCAACGACGGCAAGGAGTATGATCTGTCCATCTGCTGCGTGAACATCGAGTCCTGCGAGATGTCCGCCATCCTGCCCGTCCGCGATGACGGTCTGGTGTACTTCTTCTCCATGGCTACCTCCTTCACCAAGGCTGCCCTGGGCGCCGAGGGTATCGGCAAGGACGTTACCATGATCATCGGCAACGGTTATACCAAGAACCACGCGCAGATCACTCTGGACGTGCTGCGCGAGAACCCCAAGCTGCGTAAGCTGTTCGACGAGAAGTACTGCTAAACGAAACTGACCGAAGCTGGGTGTCCCCTTCGGGGGACTCCCAGCCTTTGGCGTACCTAAAACAACGATTTTTGTGAAGGAGAAACGACATGAAAACTCGCAATGGTCTGTTTGCTGACGTTCCCGAAAATCTGTGGAACGACTGGCATTGGCAGGTTGCCAACCGCGCTGAGACGATCGAAGATCTGAAAAAGTACATGACCCTGACCCCCGACGAGGAAGCCGGCGTTGCCAAGACCCTGGGCAAGCTGCGCATGGCCGTCACCCCCTACTATCTGTCCCTGATCGATCTGGACGATCCGTTTGATCCCATCCGCAAGATGGCTATCCCCCGCGCTGAGGAGCTGGAGTATGCCGACTATGAGGATGCCGATCCCCTGCACGAGGATACCGACTCCCCCACCCCCGGCCTGACCCACCGCTATCCTGACCGCGTACTGCTGCTGATCACCGACCAGTGTTCCATGTACTGCCGTCACTGTACCCGTCGTCGTTTTGCCGGTCAGAACGACTGCGAAGTGCCTATGCAGCAGATCGACAAGTGCATCGATTATGTGGCCGCCCACCCCGAGGTCCGCGACGTGCTGCTGTCCGGCGGTGACTCCCTGATGGTCGAGGACGACACCCTGGAGTACATCATCAAGCGCGTGCGCGCCATCCCCCATGTGGAGATCGTGCGTCTGGGCTCCCGTACGCCCGTTGTGTGCCCCCAGCGTATCACTCCCGAGCTGTGCGCCATGCTGAAGAAGTATCACCCCGTGTGGCTGAACACCCACTTCAACACCCCCAAGGAGTTCACTCCCGAAGCCGCCAAGGCCTGCGCTATGCTGGCTGATGCCGGTATCCCCCTGGGCAACCAGTCCGTGCTGCTGGCCGGCGTGAACGATTGCTCTCACGTGATGATGGAGCTGGTCCACGGTCTGGTCAAGATGCGTGTGCGCCCCTATTACATCTATGCCTGCGATCCTTCCCTGGGTCTGAGCCACTTCCGTACCCCCGTGTCCAAGGGCATCGAGATCATGGAAGCCCTGCGCGGTCATACCTCCGGCTACTGCATCCCCACCTTCGTGGTCGACGCTCCCGGCGGCGGCGGCAAGACCCCCGTTATGCCCAACTACCTGATCTCCGAGACGCCTCGTAAGGTCATCCTGCGCAACTTCGAGGGCGTTATCACCTCTTACACCCAGCCCGAGCACTATGTTCAGGATTGCCACTGCGACGTCTGCACCGGCAAGAAGAAGGTGGAGAAGACCGGCGTGGCATGGGTCGCCGAAGGCACCAAGCAGCGCTATCTGGAGCCCACCAAGCTGCTGCGTAACGAGCGTCACGTCAAGAAGTAAGAGAGAGGAAAAACTATGGAAAGCAAACTCGGCTTGAATTTTGAGCTGGTCAACCGTGCCCGTGCCTCCGCCGCCAAGATTGCGGACGACACCCAGCACTTTATCGACCAGCACACCACCGTCACGGTGGAGCGCGCTGTTTGCCGTCTGCTGGGTATCGATGGCGTCAACGATATGGACGTTCCTCTGCCCAACGTGGTCGTTGACCACCTGATGGCAAACTCCCTGCTGCCCGTGGGTGCCGCGTGGGCTATCGGCAACGCTATGGTGGAGACCGGCAAGGATCCCCAGGGCGTGGCAGATGCCGTGAACAGCGGCGAGCTGGATCTGAGCAAGGTCCCCGCCCACTCCGACGCGGAGATCCGCGGCGCTATCACCCCCGTGGTGAACGCTACCGTGGACCGCATCAACAAGAACGTCGCCAAGCGTAACAGCTACCTGAAGGCGTGGGGTGATAAGGAAGGCCCGTACCTGTACATCATCGTGGCTACCGGCAATATCTACGAGGATATCACGCAGGCCAAGGCCGGTGCCAAGCAGGGCGCGGACATCATTGCCGTCATCCGTACCACCGGTCAGTCCCTGCTGGACTACGTGCCTTACGGCGCCACCACCGAGGGCTTCGGCGGTACCTACGCTACCCAGGAGAACTTCCGCCTGATGCGCGCGGCGCTGGACGAGGTAGGCGAGGAGCAGCACCGCTATATCCGGCTGTGCAACTACTGCTCCGGCTTGTGCATGCCCGAGATCGCCGCTATGGGCGCTCTGGAGCGTCTGGACGTCATGCTGAACGATGCGCTGTACGGCATCCTGTTCCGCGACATCAACATGCAGCGCACCATCGTGGATCAGTACTTCTCCCGTGTCATCAACGGCTATGCCGGTGTTATCATCAACACCGGTGAGGATAACTATCTGACCACCGACGATGCTATCACCGCGGCCCACACCGTGCTGGCCTCCCAGTTCATCAACGAGGCCTTTGCCAAGACCGCCGGTATGCGCGAGGAGCAGATGGGTCTGGGCCACGCGTTCGAGATGGATCCCGCCGTGGAGGATACGTTCCTGTACGAGCTGGCGCAGGCCCAGATGGCCCGCGAGATTTTCCCCAACGCGCCCCTGAAGTATATGCCTCCCACGAAGTTCATGACCGGCAACATCTTCCGCGGTCACATTCAGGACGCCCTGTTCAACATGGTGACCATCCTGACCAACCAGAAGCTGTGCCTGCTGGGCATGATGACCGAGGCCATCCACACCCCGTTCATGTCCGACCGTGCGCTGTCCATTGAGAATGCGCAGTACATCTTCCGCACCATGAAGGATCTGGGCGATGAGCTGACCTATAAAGAGGGCGGCATCATCCGTACCCGCGCCAACGAGGTGCTGACCAAGGCCACTGACCTGCTCTCCGAGATCGAGAAGCTGGGCCTGTTCACCACCATCGAGAAGGGCATCTTCGCCGACGTGAAGCGCCCCAAGGACGGCGGCAAGGGCCTGGCCGGCGTGGTCATCAAGGACGACAAATACTTCAACCCGTTCATTGAAGTCATGAAAGGCAAGGTGGGAGCATGAGCAGCGGACTGTATAATACCCATAAGATCGATTTCGATACAACGCTGGATCTGACCCGCCTGAAGCCCTATGGCGACACCATGAACGACGGTAAGGTGCAGACCAGCTTCACCCTGCCCATCAAGGATGATGAGCGCGGTGAGGAGGCTGCCCGCCAGATCGCCAAGAAGATGGGTCTCGAGGAGCCCAACGTGGCCTATCACACCGCGCTGGACAAGGAGTTCACCTTCTATGTGGTCTATGGCAGTTGCGTACACTCCGTGAACTACGAGGATATCCATGTTATTACTGTGGAGTCCGACGTGATGAGCATGGAGGATACCAATGAGTACATCAAAGAGCACATCGGCCGCAAGGTCGTGATGGTGGGTGCCTCTACCGGCACCGACGCTCACACCGTGGGTATCGACGCTATCATGAACCGCAAGGGCTTCGCCGGCCACTACGGCCTGGAGCGTTACGAGATGATCGAGGCCTATAACCTGGGCTCTCAGGTCCCCAACGAGGAATTCATCAAGAAGGCGCTGGAGCTGCACGCGGACGTGCTGCTGGTCAGCCAGACCGTTACCCAGAAGGATGTACACATCCAGAACCTGACCAACCTCATCGAGCTGCTGGAGGCCGAGGGCCTGCGCGACAAGTTTGTCGTATGCTGCGGCGGTCCCCGCATCACCCATGAGCTGGCCAAGGAGCTGGGCTTTGACGCCGGTTTCGGCGCCGGCAAGTATGCCGACGACGTGGCGTCCTTCGCCGTGACCGAAATGGTCAAGCGCGGCATGAAGTAAAACCATACGGCACCACTGGGTCAACTGCATAGGCAGATGGCCCAGTGGTTGCTGTCATAAAAAAGTAGGAGGAACAGAAATGGCAAAGAAACCTGTATTGACTGCCAAGGAAGCGGCGGCCATGATCCCCGACGGTGCCACGATTATGTGCGGCGGCTTCCTGGCTTGCGGCCAGGCCCGCGCTATCGTCAAGGAGCTGGTGGCCCTGGGCACGAAGGACCTGACCCTGATCGCCAACGATATGGGCCGCGCGACTGGCCCCATGGGCGAGGAGTTCTTCGGCATCGCGGAGCTGATCCACAACCATCAGGTCAAGCGCGTCATCGCCACCCATGTGGGCATGACCCCCGAGGTCGGCCAGCAGAACACCGAGGGTACACTGGAGGTCAATCTGCTGCCCCAGGGCACCCTGGCTGAGTGCATCCGCGCCGGCGGCGCCGGTCTGGGCGGCGTGCTGACCCCCGTGGGCATCGACACGCTGGTGGAGGAGTCCCCCTTCTGCCTGGGCCGCCACACTGTGGACGGCAAGGATTATCTGCTGATGAAGCCCATCCACGCCGATTTCGCCCTGCTGGGCGCCTATAAGTGCGATGAGTACGGCAACTGCTGGTACAAGGGCACCATGCGCAACTTCAACGTGGTGATGGCCACTGCCGCAGACACCGTGATCGCCGAGTGCGAGTATATCGTCCCTGTGGGCGACATCGAGCCTGAGAACGTCCATACCTACGGTATGTGCGTGAACTACATCGTGGAAGGAGACAGAAAGTAATGGAAAAGTCTGAGATCAAGGGCTTTATTGCCAAGCGCTGCGCCAAAGAGCTGAAAGATGGCGACGTCGTAAATCTGGGCATCGGTCTGCCCACCCTGATCCCCCACTATCTGCCCGAGGGCGTGGAGCTGATCATCCACGCTGAGCTGGGTATCGTCTCCGCAGGCAAGGCGCCCAAGGAGGGCGACGAGAACTATGATCCGTACCACGTTGTGGACGCCGGCGGCAGTCCCGCTTCCGTGGCCTATGGCGGCGGCCAGCAACTTCGGCCTGATCCGCGGCGGCCATGTGGACGCTTGCTTCCTGGGCGCGCTGGAGGTCGATGCTGAGGGCAACCTGGCCAACTGGATCATCCCCGGCAAGAAGATGCCCGGCATGGGTGGCGCCATGGACCTGTGCGTGGGCGCCAAGCACTGCATTGTGTGCATGGAGCACACCGCCAAGGGCAACCCCAAGATCTTCGAGAAGTGCCGTCTGCCCCTGACCGCCTCTCACTGCGTGAACAAGATCATCACTGAGATGTGCGTGTTCGAGGTCACCGAGAACGGCCTGCTGATGACCGAGATCAACCACGATGTCTCCGCCTTAGCCATGGTGTAAGGCACGGCCGCCATCCCGGTCGTCGCCTCT
>ENA-ORTN01003015-ORTN01003015.1-human-gut-metagenome-genome-assembly--contig:-NODE-3015-length-12532-cov-2.893404_pt1 | contig 12532 bp, 9 predicted proteins | sample MGYA00242070_ERZ509189 | MGnify/ENA primary metagenome ERZ509189 (study PRJEB26280, sample SAMEA2338821) | human gut metagenome | biome: human gut; feature: human-associated habitat; material: faeces...
GGCACGTCCTTTGCCCGCCCGATCATCGCAAAGCGCATCGTTGAAATTGCCAAGGCCGAGGGCGCAGACGCCATTTGCCACGGCTGCACCGGCAAGGGCAACGATCAGGTTCGTTTCGAGCTGACCATTAAGGCGTTTGCGCCCGAAATGACCATCATCGCTCCGTGGAGAGAGTGGAGCATCAAATCGAGAGAAGAAGAAATCGAGTATGCGGAAGCACACAACATTCCGCTGAAGATCAACCGTGAAACCAACTACTCCAAGGATAAAAACATCTGGCATCTGTCCCATGAGGGTCTTGACCTTGAAGATCCGGCAAACGAGCCGCAGTACAACCACCCGGGCTTCCTTGAGCTCGGCGTTTCCCCGGAGCAGGCCCCGGACGAGCCCACTTATGTGACGATTCATTTTGAAAAAGGCAAGCCGACCGCTATCAACGGCAAGAAAATGAACGGTGTGGAAGTTGTAACGACGCTCAACGAGCTCGGCGGCAAGAACGGCGTAGGCCTTGCGGATATCGTAGAGAACAGACTTGTCGGCATGAAGAGCCGCGGCGTTTATGAGACTCCGGGCGGTGCAATCCTTTACCACGCACACAATAAGCTTGAAGAGCTGTGCCTGGACAGAGACACGTTCCACTACAAGCAGCAGATCGGTTTGAAGTTTGCGGAACTTGTTTATTACGGTCAGTGGTTCACCCCGCTGCGCGAGGCGCTTTCCGCATTTGTAGATTCCACCCAGCAGACCGTTACCGGCGATGTCAAGCTGAAGCTTTATAAGGGCAACATCATTGATGCAGGTGTCACCTCTCCGTACAGCCTGTATGACCCGGAGATCGCAACGTTCGATGAGGATGAGGTCTACAATCAGGCGGATGCAGACGGCTTCATCAACCTGTTCGGCCTGCCGATCAAGGTTTATGCACACATGAAGGCAAAGACCGAAAATAAATAATCCAAAAGTAGATTTAGGGTAGGCATTCATCTGCCTGCCCTTTTCTGCCATAAACGGGAAGGAAAGATTCAGCCATGAAATTATGGAAAGGCCGCTTCCAGAAGGAGGCAGACCCGAAGACGAACGACTTTAACTCGTCTATTTCTATTGACAGCCGCATGTACAAAGAGGACATTGAGGGCAGCATTGCGCATGCCACAATGCTCGGCGCGGCGGGAATCATCGACAAAGGCGAAAGCGAAAAGATCTGCGCGGAGCTTGAGAAAATCGAAAAGGACATCGAGACGGGCGCTCTGCACATTGACCCCGATGCCGAAGATATTCACACGTTTATCGAGGGCGAGCTGACGGCGCGCATCGGCGACGCAGGCAAGAGATTACATACCGCCCGCAGCCGCAACGATCAGGTTGCGCTGGACGTTCGTCTGACGCTGCGCAAGGAGTGCGCGGGGCTCATGGAACAGTTAAAAGAGCTCATCAACGTACTGTGCGACCAGGCGGAGGAATATGCCGACACCGTTATGCCGGGCTACACGCATTTGCAGCGCGCACAGCCCATCACGTTCGGACATCATTTAATGGCGTATGCCGAAATGTTCCTGCGCGACATCGGCCGTATGCAGGACGCGTTAAAGCGTATGGACGTTTGCCCGCTCGGCTCCGGCGCTTTGGCCGGAACGACGTACCCGCTCGACCGTGATTTGACGGCGAAGCTGCTCGGCTTCTCCGGCGTGAGCCGCAACAGCCTCGACGGCGTTGCCGACCGCGATTTCTGCGCGGAAATCGCCGCGGCGATTTCGCTTGCGATGGTGCATCTTTCGAGATTTTCCGAGGAGATCATTCTTTGGTGCTCGTGGGAGTTTAAATTCATCGAGCTGGACGACGCGTTTTCCACCGGCTCCAGCATCATGCCGCAGAAGAAGAACCCGGATATTACGGAGCTTATCCGCGGCAAGAGCGGCCGCGTGTTCGGCGACCTGATGGCGCTTTTGACCATGATGAAGGGTCTGCCGCTCGCGTACAACAAGGACATGCAGGAGGACAAGGAAGCCGTGTTTGACGCGGTGGATACCCTGCGCCTGTGCCTGACGCCGTTTATCCCGATGCTGAAAACAATGCGCGTTTTGAAAGAGAACATGCGCGCCGCAGCGGCAAAGGGCTTCATCAATGCAACGGATTGCGCGGATTATCTGGTGGCTTCAAAGGGCCTGCCGTTCCGCGATGCGTATAAGATTACGGGCGAGCTTGTCGCCTTGTGCATCGAGCGCGGCCTGACGCTGGAGACGCTGCCGATCGACGAATACAAAAAGGTCTGTAATGCGTTCGACGAGGGCGTGTACGAGGCCATCAACCTTGAAAAATGCGTGCGCGACCGCAAGGTCAAGGGTGCGCCGTGCCCGGAGAACGTCCGCGCGGCGGCAAAAGAAGTGCGCACGATCGTAAACGGGCTATAAATTCAATTTTACCTTTGTTGGGGGTATCAAAATGGAAAAGATTAAGGTCGGCGTCGTGGGCGCCACCGGTTATGCGGGCGCGGAGATCTGCCGCCTGATTGCGGGGCATCCCGCAGCGGAGCTTGCGGCCATCAGCTCTGTAAGCTTTGAGGGACAGGCTTTGTCGGACGTTTACCCGGCATACCGCGAAATGTGCGACCTCATCTGCACCACGCAGGAAGCGGTTGTGGAAAAAAGCGATGTCATCTTTGCCGCTTTGCCGCACGGCCTTTCGCAGGAGCTTGCTGCGGAGTGTGACAAAAAAGGCAAGGCGTTCATCGACCTCGGCGCGGACTTCCGCTTAAAGAGCGAGGAAGAATACACCGAGTGGTACGGCGGCACATTTACGGATAAGGCGCTGCACGAAAAAGCCGTGTACGGCCTGCCGGAGCTGTTCCGCGAGGAAATTAAGAAGACAAAGCTCGTTGCAAACCCGGGCTGCTACACCACGGCGGTGCCGCTTGCACTCGTGCCGGCGCTGGAAAAGGGCTATATCGAGACGACCGGTATCATCGCAAACTGTGCGTCCGGCGTGACCGGCGCGGGCAGAAAGCCGGCGCAGAACAGCCACTACCCGGAGCTGAATGAGGGTATGTCCGCGTATAAAGTCGCGTGCCACCGCCATACGCCGGAAATCGAGCAGACGCTTTCCAAAATTTCGGGTGAGAAAATGCACATCACGTTCGTGCCGCATCTGCTGCCGGTGAACCGCGGCATTTTAGCGACATGCTATGCAAAACTCAAGCCGGGCGTTACGGAGGAAATGCTTCGCGCGGCGTATGAGGAAAGATACGGCAAAGAGCCGTTTGTGCGGTTGCTGCCAAAGGGCAAGAGCGCCGATATTCACAACATCAAGTACACGAATTTCTGCGACGTGTCCATCTTTACGGACCCGCGCACCGGCACGTTCATCGCCATCAGCGCTATCGATAACATGGTGAAGGGCGCGGCAGGGCAGGCCATTCAGAACATGAACATTCTGTTCGGTCTGGACGAAACCTGCGGCTTAAAGCTCGTTCCGCCGGCATTCTAAAAGAGTACGAAATTAAGGGAAAGCGATTTTTATATAAGGAGCAATTCAGTATGCAGTTTATCGAAGGCGGCGTCACCGCGGCCAAGGGCTTTTTAGCCGGCGGCATCCACTGCGGCATCCGCAAAAATAAGTCCAAAGCCGATCTGGCTATGATTTTCAGCAAAACACCGTGTGCGGCGGCAGGCGTTTACACGCAGAACCTTGTAAAGGGTGCGCCGATTCTTGTCACACGCAAAAATATCGCGGACGGCCGCGCACAGGCGGTCATCTGCAACAGCGGCAACGCCAACACCTGCAACGCAGACGGCGAAAAGAAAGCGTGGCGCATGTGCGAAATCGCGGGCGAAGCGCTCGGCATCGACCCGCACGATGTCATCGTCGCGTCTACGGGCGTTATCGGGCAGATTTTGCCGATCGCGCCGATTGAGAATGCAGCCCCGGCGTTGGCGGCACTGCTGAACGAAAACGGCTCCAACATGGCGGCAAAGGCCATCATGACGACCGACACCATCGAAAAAGAGTGCGCCGTAAAGATTACGCTCGGCGACAAAGAGGTGCGCATCGGCGGCATCTCCAAGGGCTCCGGCATGATCCACCCGAACATGGCGACGATGCTGTGCTTTGTCACGACGGACTGCGCCATTTCCGTGCCAATGCTGCAAAAGGCCATTAAGGCGGCGGCAGACACCACATTCAACATGATCAGCGTGGACGGCGATACCTCCACGAACGACACGCTTGCCATTATGGCGAACGGCGAGGCGGAAAACGAGGAGATCACCGAAGAAAACGAAGCGTACAAGACGTTTCTTGAGGCGCTGACGGCGGTTTGCAGAAAGCTTTCCATGATGATGGCGGGCGACGGCGAGGGCGCAACGAAACTGCTCATCTGCAAGACGACCGGCGCGAAGGATTGGGAGACGGCGAAGACGGTTGCAAAGTCCGTCATCTGCTCCTCTCTGCTCAAGGCTGCCATGTTCGGCGAAGACGCCAACTGGGGTCGCGTGCTGTGCGCCATCGGTTATGCCGGCGCGGATATCGACATCAACAAGGTGGACGTGTCCTTTAAGAGCGCGTACGGGCAGGTAGATGTCTGCGTGAACGGTGCGGGCATCAACTTCAGCGAGGAAGAAGCCGCAAAGGTGCTGCATGAAAAGGAAATTACCATTCTGGTGGAGCTCAACAGCGGCGACGCGGAGGCGGAAGCTTTCGGCTGCGATCTCACCTATGACTATGTGAAAATCAACGGAGATTACAGAACATGAGTGAAGAAAAGAAGATCGGCATCTCGAACAGCGACCGCGCCCATGTGCTCGTGCAGGCGATGCCGTATATCAAAAAGTGGGCGGGCGAGACCATCGTCGTCAAATACGGCGGCAATGCTATGATTAACCCGGAGCTGAAAGAAGCCGTGATGAACGATATTGTGCTGATGCAGCTCGTCGGCGTGAATGTCGTGCTGGTGCACGGCGGCGGCCCGGAGATCAGCGGCATGCTGAAAAAGATCGGCAAGGAAAGCCGCTTTGTCGGCGGTATGCGCTATACCGACGCGGAGACGATGGACATTGTGCAGCAGGTGCTGGCAGGCAAAGTCAATAAAGACCTCGTACAGCTTTTGGAAAACACCGGCGGCAAGGCGGTCGGCCTGTGCGGCCTTGACGGTTCCATGCTGAAGGCGGATAAGCTGCCCGCAGCCGAAGACCTCGGCTTTGTGGGCGAGATCCGCGAAGTGAGCACGAAGATCGTTGAAGATGTCATTGCTTCCGGCTACACACCCGTTATCTCCACGGTGGCGGCAGGCTACCACGGTGAGGTGTACAACATCAACGCCGATGTGGCGGCGGCGCGTATTGCGGCGGAGCTCGGCGCGCGCAAGCTCATTTTGATGACCGATATTGTCGGTCTGCTGCGGGATAAGGACGACGAAAACACGCTTATCCCGGTCGTAAACGTCAGCGACGTGCCGAAGCTGAAGCGCGACGGCATCATCAGCGGCGGCATGATTCCGAAGATTGACTGCTGCGTGGAGGCTGTGCGCCGCGGCGTAGAGCGCGCGCATATCATCGACGGCAGAACGCCGCACTCCATTCTGGTCGAGCTCTTCACCGATGAAGGCATCGGCACGATGTTCTATTAAGAGGGAAAAACCGCGCCCGTACCCGTGAACGAAAACGGCGAATGGGAGAAGCACTGGGGTTCGTCGGCGATAGTATCGGTGTGGAAGACAAGTACGGATATGTTTTCAACAGGGTACAGACGATATTGTGGAAACAAAAGGAATTTTGAATATGAGTTTTGAAGCAATTAAAAAGCAGGAACAGGAGTATATCCTCCATTCCTACGGCCGTGTGGACGTGGCGCTCAGCCACGGCAAAAACGCCGAGGCTTGGGACGTGGAGGGCAAGCATTACTACGATTTCACCTCCGGCATCGGCGTAAATGCGTTGGGCTATTGCGACGAGGGCTGGGTGAAGGCCGTCACCGAACAGGCGGGCAAAATTCAGCACATGTCGAACTATTATTACTGTGATAAAAACACACAGCTTGCGGAACTGCTTGCAAAAAACAGCGGCCTTTGCCGTTCGTTCTTCTGCAACAGCGGCGCGGAAGCGAACGAGTGCGCCATTAAAATTGCCCGTAAATACGGCGAAAAGAAGCACGCGTATAAGATCGTCACGCTGGAAAATTCTTTTCACGGCAGAACGCTCACCACATTGGCGGCAACGGGTCAGGACGGCTTTCATCGGCTTTTCACCCCGCTGACCGAGGGCTTTGTGTACGCCAAGGGCAACGACGTGGAAGACCTGAAAGCGAAGCTCTCTGACCCCGAGGTCTGCGCCGTGCTGCTCGAGAGCGTGCAGGGCGAAGGCGGTGTGGTGCCGATGGAGGAAGACTATTTAAAGGCCGTGCGTGCACTGTGCACGGAGCGTGACGTGCTGATGATGCTTGACGAAGTGCAGACGGGCATCGGCCGCACGGGCTACTTCTTCAGCTATCAGCGCGCGGGCATTCTGCCGGACGTTGTAACGGCGGCGAAAGGGCTTGGCGGCGGTTTGCCGATCGGCGTATGCATCGCGGGCGAGAAAGTAAAGGACAGCTTTGCCCCCGGCATGAACGGCTCCACGTTCGGTGCAAACCCCGTGGTGTGCGCCGGTGCGGTGGAGGTCGTTTCCCGCGTATCCAAGCCGGAATTCTTAAAAAAAGTGCAGGAAAAAGGTGAGTATTTCAAAGAGCGACTGCTTAAAATGCCGAACGTCGAGTTTGTGCGCGGCCGCGGCATGATGATCGGCGTGAAAGTGAAGGACAAGGACGCCCATGATGTGCTGAATGCTTGCGCGAAAGCGGGTCTGCTCATTTTGACGGCGAAGAACCTTGTGCGCTTCCTGCCGCCGCTCACCATCACAAAAGAAGAGATCGATGCCGGTCTCGCGATTTTTGCGGAACAGATTAAATAAACGGAGGAAATTCCCATGAAACATTTATTAAAACTGCTCGATCTCTCCAAAGAGGAGATCATCGACATTCTGAACCTTGCCGACCAGCTCAAGTATGAGACAAAGCACGGCATCGAGCATCACCACTTAAAGGGCAAGTGCCTTGCCATGATTTTTGAGAAGTCTTCCACCAGAACGCGCGTTTCGTTTGAAGTGGGCATCAATCAACTCGGCGGCTATGCCGTTGTGCTTGCGGGCGAAGGCTCGCAGATCGGTCGCGGCGAGCCGGTGCAGGACACCGCACGCGTGCTTTCCCGCTATGTGGACGGCATCATGATCCGCACCTTCGAGCAGAAAGAGGTCGAAGACCTCGCAAAGTACGGCTCCGTGCCGGTCATCAACGGTTTGACGGATTTCTGCCACCCGTGCCAGATCTTAGCCGACCTCATGACGATCCGCGAATATAAGGGCTCGTTCGACGGCCTGAAGATGTGCTTCATCGGCGACGGCAACAACATGGCGAACTCCCTCACCGTCGGCGCACTCAAGGTCGGCATGAGCGTATCCCTGGGCTGCCCCGAGGGCTACTACCCCGATCAGACGATCATCGACTTCGCAAAGCAGTACCCCGGGAAGTTCCAGATCGTGAACGATCCCGTACAGGCTGCGGCTGACGCTGATGTGCTCTACACCGATGTATGGGCTTCCATGGGTCAGGAGAGCGAAGCCGAGAAGCGCAAGCAGATCTTCAAGGGCTACCAGATCAACGACGCCGTAATGGCTTCTGCGAAGTCCGACGCAATGGTACTGCACTGCCTGCCCGCACACCGCGAGGAAGAGATCACCGCGAAGGTGTTCGAGCAGCATGCTAACGAGATCTTCGACGAGGCTGAGAACAGACTCCATGCACAGAAGGCTGTAATGGTACGCCTGATGGCTCCGGACGCATAATAGCCGCGTAAGTGAATAAGTATCCCCTCCGAAGGCGCCGCTTCCGGAGGGGATTTTGTTATGCGTTACCGTTCCTCCTCGGGGTAGGTGAATCCCCAGGATCTTCTGAATTCCGTCATCATGTCCATGACGTCCCGGGTGTAGTCCAGATGCATGCAGCCGGGGTCGCCGCCGATCGCGCGCTCCATATCCTGGAGTTCGTAAGCGAGGGCGTCAGCATTCTCCCCTGCCCTCACGACCTCGGTTTCCCCGGAATCCGTGTAGGTTATGGAAGCCTCCCATGCTCTGGGGTATTCCATTATCTCGATGTAGCCCCTCTCGCAGGATACCATTCCCCTTTTCGGCTGCTTCGAGTGGAGCGAGAGCATTACCGTCGCCATCTGCCCGTCGTCGTTCATCAGCAGGAGCCCTGCCTGCTCGTCAACTCCAGTGGGAGCGTTCTTAACCTGGGAGAGGAGCTTATCCGGCTTGCTGCTCATGAAGAATCTGATGAAGGAAAGCGCGTATACTCCGATATCCAGCATGGCTCCGCCGGCGAGGTCGCGGTTAAAGAAACGGTTACTCATGTCGTAATCCTTGAAGCTGCCGAAATTCATCGTTATCAGGTTAACCTTCCCAAGCTTCCCGGAGTCCATTATTTCCCGGATACGCCTGTAGATGGGCATGTGGTAGATAGTCCTAGCCTCCCCGACCACAACGCCCTTTTCCTCCGCAAGCGCGAGGGCTTCCTCCAGCTCGGCGCTGTTCAGCGTGATGGACTTCTCGACCAGAATATGTTTGCCATTCTCAATAGCCTTCCTCATGAAATCAATGTGCGTGTTATGGGGAGTCGTTATGTAGATCACGTCAATATCGGGGTCCGTGAACATGTCGTTGAAATCATCGTACACTTTCTGTATTCCGTATTTCTCCGCAAAAGCGACCGCCTTGGAATGCGTTCTGTTTCCTACTGCGGAAATATTCCTGCCGTTCTTCTTCAAATCCACTGCCATTTCGTTGGCTATAACGCCGGTGCCGAGCACCGCCCATCTGATTTCCTTCATACTGTGATCTCCTTTACTTTCAGCGGACTGCCGCTTCTGATCTGCGTATATTATACCACTTCCGTGCTCGTTTTGCAACTCTTTCACTGAACGGGTAATTCCTCACGGGCATATGCGAGTAATTTTTTACGGTATTTCCGCCCCGACCACTTGACAAATTCGCGAAAATAGTGTAAAATATTAGTGTTATTCATTCGGAGACGTATCGAAGTGGTCATAACGGGGCTGACTCGAAATCAGTTAGGGCTTCCGCCCCCGCGAGTTCGAATCTCGCCGTCTCCGCCAGGAAATCCCGACTGCACAGCGCAGACGGGATTTTTTTATTTTCAGCGAAAACCGCTTGAAAAAAACCGGGACGTATGCTATAATCAGAATATAGTTTTTATTATAAGGAGAATCATCTCATGAACGAATTCGTAAAAACACCCCCCATGGGCTGGAACAGCTGGGACTGCTACGGCGCGGCAGTTAACGAGGATACAGTGCGCGCTAATGCGGAATTCATGGCGAAGCACCTCAGGCAGTACGGCTGGGAGTACATCGTCGTTGACATTCAGTGGAGCAATCCCACCGCAAAGAACCACGAATATCAGCAGTTCACAGAGCTTTGCATGGACGAATATTCAAGGCTGATCCCCGCAGTTGAGCGCTTCCCGTCCTCCGAGGGTGGAAAGGGATTCGCACCGCTGGCGGAATACGTTCATTCACTGGGACTGAAGTTCGGCATTCATATCATGCGCGGAATCCCTCGCCAGGCGGTTCACCGCAATACCGCGATCAAGGGGACTTCCAGAACCGCCCGTGAGATCGCCAAAACTGCCAGCATATGCCAGTGGAATACTGACATGTACGGCGTGGACCCCGAGAAGGAGGGCGCCCGGGAATACTACGACAGCCTGTTCGAGCTCTACAGGGAATGGGGCGTGGATTTCATCAAGGTGGACGATATCTGCCGTGAACTCCCTCACGAGGAAAGCGAGCTGGTAATGCTCAGCGAATCCCTCCGCTCCTGCGGCAGGGACATGGTGCTCAGCCTCTCCCCTGGCGCCGCGCTTCCCGGAAAGGCGGAGCTTTACAAGCAGGTTAGCAACATGTGGCGTATCACCGACGACTTCTGGGATAACTGGGCACAGCTCCACGATATGTTCAGCCGCGCAGAAACCTGGTGCATTCACGCCGGAGCCGGTCACTTCCCGGACGCCGACATGCTCCCCATCGGTGCAATCCTCCAGGATTATGGCCCCGATGGCTGGACCAAGTTCACTCACGACGAACAGATGACCATGATGAGCCTGTGGTGCATTATGCGCTCTCCCCTCATGATCGGCGGCGAAATGACCAAGTTCGACGATTTCACCATGAGCCTGCTCACCAACCGCGACATCATCGACTGCCTGGACAATACCCACTCCGCCCACCCACTGTTCCGCCAGACTATCGATGGGAACGAACAGATCGCCTGGTTTGCTACCCATGAGGACGGAAAGACATTCTACGCTGCCCTCTTCAACTGCGGCGAATCCGAGTGCGAGATCACGGCGGAACTCCCCGTGGCATGCATGCTCTCCGCTAAGGAGGTCTGGACCGGAGCTGTAAGCGAGGTTTCCGGAACTATCAGCGCAGCTGTAAAGCCCCACGGAGCTGCAATGTTCCGCCTCACGAGAGTCTGAGCCATGAGCAACCTGACCTACGACTATATCCGCCGGAACAAGGATATTCAGACCTACATCAACTACGCGGACGCCGCGCTGAACACGATAGGCTACACGGAGCACTCCAACGCGCACGTTGAACGTGCGGCTGCCTCCGCGTTCATGATACTGACCACCCTGGGCTACGAGCAGCGGACCTGTGAGCTGGCGGAGATCGCCGCCTACATGCACGACATCGGCAATGTGATCAACCGTATCGACCACGCCCAGAGCGGCGCCGTAATGGCATTCCGTCTGCTGGACAACCTCGGAATGCCTGCGGACGAGATCTCGCTGATCGTTTCCGCTATAGGCAATCACGACGAGGGTACCGCCGCGCCGGTGACTCCCATTGCCGCGGCGCTGATAATCGCGGACAAATCCGACGTGCGGCGTTCGAGAGTACGCTCCGCGGACGGAGTGTTCGTGCCAACCTCCGAGAATCTCGCCAGGGATATTCACGACCGCGTGAACTACGCCGTGGAGAAATCCTCCCTGTACTTCTCCGACGACAAGAAGGACATCATTCTCGACCTCACCATCGACCCGAAGATCTCCTCCATTATGGAATATTTTGAGATATTCCTCGACAGAATGAAGCTCTGCCGCCGCGCGGCTGAATTCCTCGGCATTCGTTTCAGGCTGAAGATCAACGACGCCGCCCTGCTCTGAGCGCCTGCGGCTGCGCTGAATCCGGGCGATTCATATAATTGTGCCGGAATCATGAGCGATTTCCAGAAGATTTTGATAAATTTTGTGGAAATTTTAAAAAAGGACTTGAAATTCCGGCAATTATATAGTAAAATATAATTATATTCTTCTGCGCTGCTCTAAAGCGCGGAAATAAAGTAAAAGGGAGATTTGATGATGGGTGTAATCTTCTGTCACAGCTATCATAGAACAAATGCGGCTTCTTTTTACAGAATAAGTGCAACCATAACACAAGTGTAACTTTTTAGCTGTATTCCGCATACAGCTAATTTTTATTTCAGGAGGAAAATACATGTCAGAACAGAGAAAAGTTGGCATAGTAATGGGCAGCGACAGCGATTTCCCGGTAGTCCGCAAGGCGGCCGAGGCGCTGAAGGAGTTCGGCATTCCCTTCGAGATGAGGGTGCTCTCCGCACACCGCTCCCCCAGGGAGGTCGCTGACTTCGCCCGGAACGCCCGGGATAACGGGTTCGGCGTAATCATCGCCGCAGCCGGAATGGCGGCTCACCTCGCAGGCGCCATCGCAGGAAACACCACCCTGCCGGTCATCGCGATCCCCGTAAAGGCTAAGGCACTGGAGGGCGTTGACGCGCTGCTCAGCTCCGTTATGATGCCCCCGGGAGTCCCCGTTGCCACAGTAGGTATCGACGCGGCAGCCAACGCAGGCTACCTCGCGGCTGAGATCCTCGCAGTAAGCGACGCTGATCTGGCGGACAAGCTCCTGGCATTCAAAAAGAAGCAGAACGAGAAGAACCTCGCCGCTGACGCCAAGATGCAGGAAATGGCAAAGGAAATCTGATCAAGTCACAAACCTGCCACCGCAGGAAACATACACAATTATAATAAGGAGATAAGACTATGAGCTACACAAAGGCAGAACAGCTGTACGAAGGCAAGGCAAAGAAGGTTTTCGCATGTGCGGAGAACCCCGACTACGTTATAGTATCCTACAAGGACGACGCGACCGCTTTCAACGGCCTGAAGAAGGGTCAGATCCACGGCAAGGGCGTTATCAACAACAAGATGACCAACTACATGTTCGGTCTGCTTGAGAAGGAGGGCATTCCCACCCACCTCATCGAGGAGATCAACGACCGCGAGACCGTTGTCAAGAAGGTTGAGATCGTTCCGCTGGAGGTCATCGTAAGAAACGTCGCAGCAGGCAGCTTCTCCAAGAAGCTCGGTATCGCCGAGGGTACTCCCCTTAAGACTCCGACGCTGG
>ENA-ORTN01003025-ORTN01003025.1-human-gut-metagenome-genome-assembly--contig:-NODE-3025-length-12485-cov-3.725181_pt1 | contig 12485 bp, 10 predicted proteins | sample MGYA00242070_ERZ509189 | MGnify/ENA primary metagenome ERZ509189 (study PRJEB26280, sample SAMEA2338821) | human gut metagenome | biome: human gut; feature: human-associated habitat; material: faeces...
CCGCCCCTGCCTACCGTATCATGTGCCGCCGCCGCGGTGCCAACCTTGCCTACAGCGAGATGGTGAGCGTGGCGGGCCTTGCCTATGCCAGCAATAAGACGTGGCGCCTGGTGCTACCGGCCGACGAGGAGCAGCAGATTTGCGTGCAGCTCTTTGGCTCCAAACCCGATCAGTTTGCGAGCGCCGTCGCTGCCGTCGAGGAACGTGTGGGCGATCGCCTGTCGCTCATCGATATCAACATGGCATGTCCCGCCCGCAAGGTCGTTACCAAGGGCGAGGGCTCGGCGCTCATGCGCACGCCCGACCTGGCCGAGAAGATCGTCGAGGCCACGGTGGGCGCGGCGCACGTGCCCGTGACCGTCAAGATTCGCAAGGGCTTTTATGCCGAGGACCGCAATGCCGCGACATTTGCCCAGATGCTTGAGAGTGCAGGGGCTGCCGCAGTCGCCGTGCATGGTCGTTGCGCCACGCAGCTCTACACGGGCCAGGCCGATTGGTCTGTCGTCGATGAGGTTGCCGACGCTGTCGAGATTCCCGTGATTGGTTCGGGCGATGTGTTCTCGGCCGAGGACGCTGCTGAGCATCTGCACGGCTCGGGTGCCAGCGCGGTGTTTATCGCGCGCGGCATCTACGGCAATCCGTGGGTGTTCGGCGATGCCCGAGCCCTTGCACTCGATGGCACGCCGGTTCCTTCTCGCTCCTCGGTCGAGCGCCTGGAGGCTCTGCGCGAGCACCTGACGTTGACGCACGAGCTTCTGCCGCTCATGTCGCGTGCTCGCACGTACGCAAGCTGGTACTTAAAGGGTATGCCCCATGCCGCCGCCTGGCGCGCTCAGGTGGTGCGTTGCTCTACGTACGAGGAGTTTATGGCGCTGGTCGATGATATCGAGCGCGACGTGGTGGCCTGCGAGGCCGCGCTTGCCGCCGGCGAGTCGGTGCCTGCTCATCCGCTGGAGGCCTAACGGTGGCCGTTACCGCGCTGTACGTGCACGTGCCGTTTTGCGCTCAAAAGTGCCGGTACTGCGACTTTGACTCGCGCAGCTTTGCTGCGTATGATTTGGATGCCGCGCTTGATTCCTATTTTGAGCAGTTGTATGCGCGCCTCGATTCCTTTGGCGACGCCGGGGCGCTTGCGCAGGTCTGCACGGTCTATACTGGCGGCGGCACGCCATCGCTGGCAGGGGAGCGCCTGGTGGAACTTGCCCGGCGTATCTCCATGTGGTGCAAACCCTTTGAATTTACTTGCGAAGCCAATCCTGAGTCCCTGACCGCTGAGCTCGCCACCGCGCTTGCCGAGGCGGGTGTCACGCGCATCTCTCTGGGCGTGCAAACCCTCGACAATACCGAGCTGGCTGCTATTGGCCGCATTCACGATGCTAATCGCGCACTTGCGGCTATCGCGACGGTGAAGGACGCTGGCCTCGATGTGTCGTGCGACCTGATGTGCGGCCTTCCCGGGCAGACGGCCGCAAACTGGCGGAGCACGCTCGATGGCGTGTTGGCGGCGGCGCCTCATCATGTGTCGGTCTACCCGCTCACGCTCGAGGAGGGGACGCCCCTTTACCGCATGGCGTGCCGTGACGAGTCGCTCGAGCCCGATGAGGATTTTCAGGCTTCGTGCATGGACGCGGCGCGTGAGCGCCTGGGTGCGGCCGGCTATCATCCGTATGAGGTGGCGAGCTACGCGCTCGACGGCCATGAGTGCGCCCATAACATTGCCTACTGGACCGGACGGGGCTACCTGGGCCTGGGCCGTTCTGCCGCCGGTATGCTTGATACTGGGGATTTCGACCGTCTTGCAGGTTTGTTCCCCGGCGTGTCTGCTCGAGGCGACGCGTACCGTGTGCGTTTGGTTCAGCGCGACGATGACGCGACGTCGTTTGAGGCCGAATACCTGTCGCAGCGAGAGGCTGCGGCCGAAGACCTGATGCTCGCTTGTCGCATGACGCGCGGTATTGCGTCCGACCTGTTGGTTCGCGCGGCTCGTGTCATCCCGGCCGATGAGCTGACAGCCGCTTGTGATCGCGCGCTCGAATTGGGTCTTGCCACTTGGGTGCCCGAGACGCTCGGGGTCCATGAGGGACCCTTTACTTCGGCAGATGTCGTCGCGGGCCATGTTCGAGCTCGTTTAGCACCGACACACCTGGGCTGGCTCGATGGAAATGTTCTGTTCGAGCTGTTTTGGGATCTAGCTTAGGCCGCTCGGGTAGAATTACCGGAATATATACGCTGCTGTGAGCAGGAGGTTGCCGCGCATGGCGACGATGAACGAAAAAGATTACTACGAGATTCTAGGTGTCTCCAAGGACGCCACCTCGCGTGATATTCAAAAGGCCTTCCAGCAAAAGGCCCGTAAGCTCCATCCGGACGTCAACAAAGAGCCGGATGCCGAGGAAAAGTTTAAAGAGGTTTCCGAGGCCTACGCCGTGCTTTCGGATGAGCAAAAACGTGCGCGCTACGATGCCATGCGTTCTGGCAATCCCTTTGCCGGTGCCCCTACGGCTTCGCCCTATGGTGGCGGCTATGCCGGCAACACGGGCTATGGCAATCCCTTTGAGGGCGGCTTTCCTTTTGGCGGTGCCTGGGGCCAGCAGCGTCGCGGCCAGGCTGCCTACAATCCCGAGAACGGCGCCAACGTGGTCGTCGATATCAAACTGGACGCCAAGGAGGCCAAGGACGGTGCCCGCAAGACCGTCCGCTATACGCGCTTCGATACCTGTGGTCACTGCGGCGGCTCGGGTTCTGTCTCCTCCGAGCATGCCCATACCTGCCCGAGCTGCGGTGGCCGCGGGCACATCGACGTCGACTTGTCCTTCCTGTTTGGTGCGGGCACGTTCCAGTCGGTCTGCCCCGATTGCGGTGGCAGCGGTCGTACTCGCGTAACCTCCGAGCAGACGATTGAGTTTCCTGCCGGCACGCACGATGGCGACGAGGTCCGCATTAGCGGCATGGGTCACGCCGGCACTAACGGTGCCGCTGGCGGTGATCTAGTCGGCCGTGCCCATGTCGAGTCCGAGCGCTTGGAAGGCAAAGCTCGTACCGGTTTTTACCTGATGGGCATCGTGGCGCCGTTTTTGGTACTCTCGGCCATCTCGGGCGTGTTCTCGGCCTTTGCTGTGATGTGCTTTATTCCGTTTACCATGGGCCTGTTCATGGTGCTTTCGGACGGCGTGCTTCATCGCAGCCTGCTGTGGTGGAAGCGCGGTGCGATGCAGTTTGCCAACGGTTTTGCCAATGGCTTCATGTTCGCGCTCGTGTCGGTTTGGTTCGCGAGCTGCTCGCAACGGGCCATGCTTTCGCCTTACGGAATGCAATAACATCAAACCCTCTGTTTGCGGTTGGCCCAGCTTGGGTATAGGACGCACTGTGACAATAATGAAAGTCGGAAGGATTCGGTCGTGTCGGAAAATAGGGATTACTACGAGGTACTTGGCGTCGACAAGGATGCCGACGCGCGGACGATTAAGCGCGCGTTTCTAAAGAAGGCCCGTACCGTACACCCGGACGTTTCGGACGACCCCGAGGCCGAGGCCAAGTTCAAGGAGCTCAACGAGGCCTATTCCGTTCTTTCCGATGAGCAGAAGCGTGCTAACTACGACCGTTACGGCACTGCCGACGGCCCTGGTGGTTCGGGCTACGTCGATATCAACGATATCTTTGGTGGTATGGGCATGGACGACTTGTTCTCGTCGTTTTTTGGCGGCGGTGCCGGCGGTGGCGCCCGCAGCCGTCGCGAGCGTCGTCGCGGTCGTGACATGGCCATCTCGCTTTCGGTGACGCTCGAGGAGGCGGCGCTCGGCTGCAAAAAGACAATCAGCTATGACCGCTTTGCTCCTTGCGAGGACTGCAATGGCACCGGTAGGGCAGAGGGCGCACAGGAAAAGCAGTGCGGCCGCTGCCACGGCACGGGCTATGTCACGACGGTTCAGCGATCGTTTTTGGGCCAGGTTCAGTCTTCCTCGCCTTGCCCCGACTGCCATGGCGAGGGCACGGTTATCGACCATCCCTGCGAGACCTGCGATGGTCAGGGCCGCACGCCTTCGCATGAAAAGATTGACATCGATATTCCCGCCGGCGTTTCGACCGGTCGACAGCTGCGTGTGAGCGGCTTTGGCGAGGCCGGTCTTCGCGGCGAGCCTTCGGGCGACTTGATTGTCAACGTGCGCGTTGCCGACCATGAGCGCTTTAAGCGCAACGGTGACGACCTGTACCTGGTGAGCGATATCTCGATTGCGCAGGCTGCGCTCGGCTGCGAGATCGATGTCGAGGGCATTATGCCCGACGAGGTCGTTAAGGTGTGCGTCCCCGCCGGCGCCCAGTACGGCGACACCGTGAGCGTCAATAATTACGGCATGCCGCGCATTGGCGGTGGCGGTTCGCGTGGCCGCTTGATCGTGCAACTGCGCGTGGTCGTTCCCACCAATCTTTCCAATAAGCAGCGCGAGCTGCTCCGTGCTTTTGCCGATGAGATGGGCGATGACGTCGCTTCCGGTAAGAAGTCGGTGACCGACCGTATCAAGAGTGCCCTCGACGATATCCTCGATTAAGGAGCCCGCGTGCTCGCACCCCATATTTCCGTCGTCAACCTCGGCTGCCGTGTCAACCGGGTTGAGTCTGACCGTATCACTGCCGATCTTATGCGCCTGGGTTTTGCTATGGTGGAGCCCCAGGATGCCGACCTGATCGTCATTAACACCTGTGCCGTTACGGGCGAGGCCGAGGCCAAGACCCGTAAGGCCGTCCGTCATGCGCTGGCCCATCCAAATGAGCCCTATGTAGTCGTGACCGGATGCGTGGTCAATTTGCATCCCGAGGAGCTGTTGGAGCTTTCGGATCGCGTGATTGCCGAGCCGTCTAAGATCGATGTCGCCGAACGTGTCTGCGATGTGCTGGGTGTCGAATCCGATAGTGTGGCCGCCTGCAGCGACAGCGATGTGGTCGACGCTCTGGGTCGCTCGCGTCTGGGTGTGAAGATCCAGGATGGCTGCAACCACCGTTGCACCTATTGCATCGTGTGGAAGGCCCGCGGTCCCGAGCGTTCCGTGCCCGTCGAGTCCGTGCTTGAGCAAGTTCGCGAGGCCCAGGAGGCCGGCGTGCCCGAGGTGGTGCTGACCGGTGTGAACCTGGGTGCCTACGATGGCAAGAGCGCGACCGACGAGCATGTCGAAATCGATGAGCTGCTCGAGGCCATCATGGAGCGCACGACTATTGCGCATGTGCGCATTTCCTCGGTCGAACCCATGGATATCTCTGAGCGCCTGCTTAAGGTTATGGCGCGCTATCCGCAGCGTATTGCCCCGTTTTTGCACCTGCCCGTACAGTCCGGCTGTACGGCGACGCTGCATCGCATGGGTCGTCCCTATAGTGCCGAGGCCTTTGAGGACACGGTGCGCATGATTCGCGCCATCCTGCCGCAGGCGTCTCTTTCGTGCGACGTCATCGTCGGTTTTCCTGGTGAGACGGACGAGGAGTTCGAGGAGTCGCTGGCGCTGTGCCGCCGCGTGGGGTTCTCGCGTATGCACGTGTTCCGCTACAGTAAGCGTCCCGGTACCCTTGCTGCCGACATGCCCGACCAGGTGCCGCCCGAGGTTATGGCCGAGCGCAGCCGCCGTATGCGAGACGCGGCGCAGGAGCTCGCTATCGCCGACGCTCGTCGTCGCGTGGGCACCGTTGAGCGCGCCGTGCTCGAGTATGGTGACAACCTGACGCTCGGTTCGTTCCATCATGCCCGTCTTGACGATACCTGTGGACTTACAGCCCCGTGCCTGCTCGATGTTGCTATCATCGGAGTCGATGATTCCGGCTTGGTCCATGCGCGCAGGGAGGTCCATGGAAGCCTCGAAGATTAGACTTACCGTTCCCGAGGGAGTTGATCCCTCGCGTGTTTTGGGCGCCGGCGACGGCGTCCTTCGTGCGCTCGAGAGCTTGGTTCGCGCTCACGTGGTCGCCCGTGGCGATAGGATCTCCGTGAGCGGCGACCCGGACGAGGTCGAGCTCGTGGCTCGCTTTTTCGAACATGCTTTTCGCGAGGCGGCGGCCGGTCGTACCCTGTCTGCCGACGATGTCTCGCGTTGCCTGGCCGTCTTGCGCGACGGCGAGCATGAGGCCACATCGCTTCGCGATGACGTGCTGCTTTCGTATCGCGGTCGCGTCATTCGTCCCAAGACGCTTGGGCAAAAGCGCTATGTGGATGCCATTCGCTCGCATACCATCACCTTTGGCTTGGGTCCTGCCGGTACCGGTAAGACCTATCTGGCCATGGCGCTCGCCGTTGCCGCGCTCAAGCGCCATGAGGTGGGCCGTTTGATCTTGACGCGTCCGGTTGTCGAAGCAGGGGAGAACCTGGGCTTTTTGCCCGGCACCCTCGAGGAAAAGATCGATCCGTACATGCGCCCGCTCTACGATGCCCTTTTTGACATGATGGATCGTGAGCGCACCGATGAGCTTATGGAGCGCGGCGTGATCGAGATCGCCCCGCTCGCCTACATGCGCGGTCGTACGCTGAGCGATGCTTTCGTGGTGCTCGACGAGGCGCAAAATACCACGCCCGAGCAGATGAAGATGTTCCTGACACGCCTTGGATTCAACTCCAAGTTCGTGATTACCGGCGACCTCAGCCAGCGCGACCTGGTGGGTCGTCGTGGTGGCTTGGCGGATGTCGAGAAGATTTTGGGCCGTGTCGACGATGTGGCATTTTCTCACCTCGAGCGTGCCGACGTGGTGCGTCATGCCCTAGTGGGTTGTATCGTTGAGGCATATGATGCTTATGATGACGTGCGTGAGCAACGCTCACGCGACCGAAAGGAGTCCCGTTGAGTGTATTGATCAGCAACGATGCCGAGCTCGATACGCTGCTCGATGCTCAGGAGGTGGAGCACATCTGCGAGGTCGTGCTTGCCGCCGAGGGCGTTGAGCGTGAAGTCGAGATTTCCCTTTCGTATGTCGACGAGGACGAGATGCACGAGCTCAACCACGAGTGGCGCGGTATCGACCGCACCACCGATGTGCTCTCGTTTGAGTGCGATTCGGCCTTTGACGATGACATTCCCGCCGATGAGACGCTCGAGCTCGGCGATATCATCTTGGCCCCGCAGGTTATTGCCCGTCAGGCCCCCGGTTTTGGCAATAGCCCCGCTGACGAGTGCCGTCTGATGCTCGTTCACGGCATGCTGCACCTGCTGGGCTATGACCACATCGAGGACGACGAGGCCGAGGTTATGGAGGCCCGCGAGGACGCTATCCTGCGCGATCTGGCGCTCGAGCGCGGCGAGGATCCCAAACTGGTTCACGTCGGCCCCATCACCAACCACGCCCACGACTAGGAGCCGTCTATGATTCCCGGATCGAACAAGGACCATCCGTCCTTCTTAAAGTCGTTTTCTTACGCTATGGAGGGCTTCGTCACCGCCGTCAAGACCGAGCGCAACATTAAGGTCATGCTCGTGGCGGGCGTGTGCACCGTCATTGCAGGCTGCATCGTGGGGCTCGACATTGCCGAGTGGGCCACGATTATCATCTGTTGCGGCCTGGTGATCCACGGCGAGCTGTGCAATACCGCCATGGAGGCCATCGTCGACCTGACGACCCAGGAGCTCCATCCGCTGGCCAAGCGTGCGAAGGACATCGCCGCCGCCTCCGTATACGTTCTTTCCATCACCGCCGCGATTGTGGGCTTGCTGGTATTTGCCCACGCGCTCGGCTTTATTTAGAAAGGGATTCCCATGTCCGACAATATGCAGCCTGCCGATGAGATTTTGGACGACGAGTCCCTGGACGCGGTGGATACCGAGGAGCTCGAGGATGTCGAGGAGTTCGACCCGTTTGAGGGTATGAGCGACGAGGACGACAACCTCGCGGGCTTTGGTGACGTTGAGCCCGGTTTCCGCAGCGGCTTTGTGGCCCTGGTCGGTCGTCCCAACGCTGGCAAGTCTACGCTGCTTAATGCCTGCTATGGCAAAAAGGTCGCCATCACCTCGCCGGTGGCCCAGACGACCCGCCGCCGCATGCGCGCCGTCGTCAACCGCCCCGGCTACCAGCTGGTCTTTGTCGATACCCCGGGTATTCATAAGCCCAAGGACGGCTTGGGATCCGAGCTCAACAAGAGCGCGTTGTTCGAGCTGAACGATGTCGATGTTGTCGCGTTTTTGATTGATGCCACCAAACCTATCGGCAGGGGAGACGCCTGGGTTGCCGAGCGCGTCAGATGCGCTCGTTGCAAGAAGGTCCTGGTGCTCACTAAGGCCGATGAAGCCGACCCTGCACAGGTTATGGAGCAGCTTAAGGCCGCCCACGAGCTCATGGAATATGACGACGAGATCGTGACGTCGTCGGTCAAGAACTTCAACGTCGATGCATTTATCGAGACCGTTGCGCACTTTTTGCCTGAGGGTCCGCGTTGGTTCCCCGAGGACATGGGTACCGACGCTTCCGATGAGACGCTCGTAGCCGAGTTTGTGCGCGAGAAGGTCTTGCGCCGCACCCGTGATGAGATTCCGCACTCCGTTGGCGTGATCTGTGATGCGCTCGAGCAGACCAAGAAGGTGCTGCGCGTGCACGCCACCATTTACGTCGAGCGCGAGGGCCAAAAGGGCATCATCATCGGTAAGGGCGGCGAGATGATCAAGCATATCGGTATCGACGCCCGTCGCGATCTTGAGCGCATTTTTGGCACGCAGGTCTTTTTGGAGCTGGACGTGAAGGTCAAGGCCGGCTGGCGTGACGACGAGGCCCAGATTCGCCGCTTTGGCTATAACGCCGAGGACTAAGGACGCGCGGCGCGCATGGCAGGCTCCCGGACATATCGCACGAAAGTGCTCGTGCTCGATAAGACGAAGCTCAAAGAGACCGACCTGATCTTGACGATGCTTGACGAGCGGGGGCGGCAGGTTCGCGCCGTGGCAAAGGGCGCCCGCAAACCCGGCGGACGCCTGGCTGCGCGCTGCGAGCTGTTCTGTACGGTCGATATGCTGCTTGCACATGGACGGTCACTCGACGTGGTTTCCCAGGCCGAGCTTATGGAGGCGCCGCTCGGCGCTGTGCCCGATTACGAGACGACCTGCGCCGCAAGCGCGATCGCCGAGGTCGCGCGCGTGTGCTCGTTCGAGGACGCCGAGGACCCGTTTACCTTTGCCATAACGCAGCGAGCTCTTGCCCTGGTGGGCAGCGGGCTCGACACGGCTCATATGGACCTACTTGTGGCGGCATATGTCTTTAAGCTGCTGTCGCACGTTGGCTATCGACCCGATTTTTCGGCCTGCGTGCTGTGCGGAGACCCCATGCTGTCGTATTTTTCGCCCCAGGCGGGCGGTCTCATGTGCGGGTCGTGCGCGTCGAGCGTTCCAGGTGCCGAGCTGGTGTCGACCGGTGAGGTCGCGTGGCTGCGCGCCCTCATGTCGATGACCTTCGATGCGCTTATGGCCGAGAAAATCGACCCGCATACGGCGGCGTTCTTACTCGGGCTTTCGCATGTGTGGGCGGCGACGCATACCGACCAGCGCCTCCGTGCGATGGAATTCATGTTGGGTCGGTGATGATGCGCAGGCGCGGGCTGCTTGTGGTAACATATCGGCCTGTTGGTACCTCGACCTTGGTTGCTCGCTCCACCGGCGGCTTCCCAGTCCGAGGCGAATCGAGTCGCCCGTGGGCGACGTAAAACGAAAGGTGAAACAATGACTGTTTCCAAAGAGCGCAAGGCTGAGCTGACTGCCCAGTTCGGTAACACCCCGGTCGACACCGGCAACCCCAAGGTTCAGGTCGCCATCCTGTCCGAGCGCATCAAGGAGCTGACCGAGCACATGAAGTCCCACCAGAAGGACTTCCACACCCGTCGTGGCCTGCTCATGCTCGTCGGCCGTCGTCGTCGTCTTCTCTCCTACATCAAGAAGAACGACATCGTCGAGTACCGTGAGCTCATCAAGGCTCTGGGCATCCGCGACAACATCCAGTAGGATTTGTACATGCTAAGAGCGTCCTGCGCAGCGGGGCGCTCTTTTTGTGTAAGGGCGTGAACAATCACGCTCTGAAGCGTGGCGGGGGCAGGGGGCCCGCGTCACATGAGAAGCCCGCAGGCAAGGGGCCTGTGGGGTAAAGGAGAACAATGACACTCGTATCCAAGACCTTTGAGCTGTACGGCAAGACCTACACCTTTGAGTCGGGCGAGCTTGCCAAGCAGGCCACCGGCGCCTGCCTGGTCAAGCAGGGCGACACCACGATGCTCGACACCGTGGTCGTCTCCAAGGAGCGCAAGAACTACGACTTCTTCCCGCTGACCGTCGACTTCAACGAGAAGATGTACGCAGCCGGCCGCATCCCGGGTGGCTACCTCAAGCGTGAGGGCCGTCCCAGCGAGAAGGCCACGCTCACGGCCCGCATGATCGATCGCCCGATTCGCCCGAGCTTCCCGGATGGCTTCCGCAACGAGGTGCACATCGTCGCCACCTCGCTCGTCGCCGACCAGGTCAACCCCTTCGATGTCATCAACGTCATGGGTGCATCCCTGGCCATGACGCTTGGCGGCGTGCCCTTCGAGGGCCCGCTTGCCTGCGTGCGCATCGGCCGTAACGTGGAGACAGGCGAGTTTATCGTCAACCCCACCTACGAGGAGCGCGAGAACTCCGATCTGGACCTGGAGCTGGGTGGCTCCGCCGACTTCATCTCGATGGTCGAGGCCGGCGCCGAGGAGATCTCCGAGGACGACATGCTCGCCGCCATGAAGTTTGGCCAGGAGGCCCTTGCTGCCTTCTGCCAGGCTCAGGACGAGTTTGTCGCCGAGTGGGAGCAGGTCAACGGCGCCATCGTCAAGAAGGAGTACCCGCTCGACCAGCCCGTCGAGGAGGTCCAGGAGCGCATCTTCGCCCACTACGACGAGATGGCAGCCGCCCTTCGCGACGCCGACAAGCTCTCCCGTATCGGTAAGGTCGAGGCTCTGAAGGAGTCCATCCGTGCCGAGTTCACCGAGGAGGAGCAGTCCGCTTGGGAGCGCGAGATTCCCGTGGCGCTCAAGAAGCTCGAGAAGAAGGCTATGCGTACCATGGTCGTCGAGACCGGCGAGCGCGTCGACGGCCGTGCCGCCGATGAGATTCGCCCCATCATGGTGAAGGATAACTACCTGCCGCTCGTTCACGGCTCCGGTCTGTTCCAGCGTGGCCAGACCCAGGTGCTTTCCGTCCTGTCGCTCGGTATGCTCAACGAGGGCCAGCGTCTGGATACCATCGAGCCCACCGAGGGCAAGCGCTACATGCACCACTACAACTTCCCGCCGTTCTGCACCGGCGAGACCGGCCGCATGGGCAGCCCCAAGCGCCGCGAGATCGGCCACGGCAACCTGGCTGAGCGCGCTTTGCTTCCGGTGCTCCCCGACGAGAACGAGTTCCCCTACGCCATCCGCGTCGTCTCCGAGGTCATGGAGTCCAACGGCTCCTCTTCGATGGCTTCGACCTGCGGCTCCACGCTCGCCCTTATGGACGGCGGCGTGCCCATTAAGCGCCCGGTCTCCGGTATCGCCATGGGCCTGATCCAGGAGGAGGGCAAGACCGTGGTCCTGTCCGACATCCAGGGTCTCGAGGACTTCCTTGGCGACATGGACTTTAAGGTCACCGGCACCACCGAGGGCATTACCGCTCTGCAGATGGACAACAAGGCCACTGGTCTTACCTTTGACATCTTGGCCCGCGCCCTGCAGCAGGCCAAGGAGGGTCGCGCCTTCATCCTGCAGAAGATGCTCGATGTGATCCCCGAGCCGCGCCACACCACGCGCAGCACCGCTCCGCGTATCGTCTCCATCCAGGTTCCGACTGACAAGATTCGCGACGTCATCGGTTCCGGCGGTAAGGTCATCCGCGGCATCCAGGACGAGACCGGCGCTTCGGTCGACATCCAGGAGGACGGCACCGTCTTTGTCGGCGGCACCGGCGAGTCCGTCGATCAGGCTGTCGAGCGTATCAAGCTCATCATCAAGGTTCCCGAGCCGGGCGAGGAGTACACCGGTCGTGTGGTCTCCATCCAGCCCTTCGGCGCCTTCGTCAACCTGCTGCCCGGCAAGGACGGCCTGCTGCACATCTCCCGCGTCGCCAAGGGCCGCGTGGAGAAGGTCGAGGATGTCCTTAACGTGGGCGACGAGGTCAAGGTCGTCGTCATTGAGGTCGACGATCGCGGCAAGATCTCGCTCGATCGTCTTGACAAGCCCGAGGCTCCGGCTCGCGCCGAGGGTACCTCCGAGGGCGACGGCGAGCACTTCCAGCGTCGTGAGCGTCCGCGTCGCGAGCGCTCCGAGCGCAGCGACCGTCCGCGCCGTCCCGGCGACAACGGAGGCCGCAAGCCCCGCCGTCACCACGACGCCGAGTAACAGCCGTACATAAGCAGCACCGCAAGGGCGACTCCGGACAGGGGTCGCCCTTTTGCTTGCGCCCGGGAGGGCCGCATATGAAATTTCCTGCTCTACAGTCCTGCGCAAGACGGAAAGCACATTAAGTGCTTTCCTTTGCGTG